>Ga0187878_1004982_pt1 | contig 10051 bp, 9 predicted proteins | sample June2016WEW_17_1_FD_132979 | JGI IMG/M metagenome (GOLD analysis project Ga0187878, IMG submission 132979) | Peatland microbial communities from SPRUCE experiment site at the Marcell Experimental Forest, Minnesota, USA - June2016WEW_17_150 | ecosystem: Environmental > Terrestrial > Soil >...
CCGTACACCAGGACAGCGTCAGGCTTGAGCTTGTTGTTCTTTCCGTAGATCGGCTTGCAGTAGCGCCAGCCCTTGGAAGTCCGCACGTACTTGTAGATCGAAAATGTGGCGAGTCCCATAGTTCCCCCTTCTTCACCTAAGTGCTGGAAAGTTGGGAAATCCACGGGATGTCTTAAGATTATTTTAGGATGGCATCTAACCCACTCATTCCAAAGGACTGGCGGAGAGGGTGGGATTCGAACCCACGTCCCGCTTGCGCGAGAACACGCTTTCCAAGCGTGCTCCTTCAGCCACTCGGACACCTCTCCTCAGCTTGTGTTTTCAACGCTTTACGTAAGGGCAGATGCCAGCGAACGGACTTTTGTGTCCCGATTTGTGGCATAGCTAAACCAGCGACATCTCTGTTTCTGTCCCAAGATACGGGCCTCGCCAGTCGCTCGAATCGAGTTTCGATGGTCATCTCTAACGCCTGCCGGTTTCTGGATGATACCACAGAAGCGATCGCTTCGATGGGAAGCGGAGCAGGGGGGAAACGGCCATCGGGTTCGCCGTCGCCTTCAGGCGGGTTTTCCACGCGACCCCGGAGCCTCTGCCAGCGACCGCAGTATTTAATCACGCGCCTGAGTGCGCCCACGTCCATGTTGACGGTCCTTCCGGGACCCCTGCGGCTTGTCGTACGCGCTGGTAGTCGGCAATGGCCTCGGGAGTGATAGTCCGGGAATTCCGAGCATTGGGAATTGACTTCGTGCGCCTCCACGAGGGCCTGGACAATTCAATACCCAACGGGCGCTCGGTGTTTGGCATCTTCGCGAGTATTGCAGAGTTTGAACAAGAGCTAATTCGGGACCGCGTGCCTTTGGGGCTGCGGGAGGCAACTCGGGGAGACCGCGGACCGATGCCTCTAGAGTGGCCTCCCTGCGCGCTCAGGGGGTCCTGGGCCGCAATCTCCGCGCGGAACTGGGCACATTTTCGGGTAAGGGCACCGCTCAACAAGCCCGTGTAGGAAGCATGCCCGATAGCTCGCTCCGCACGCCACGATATCTAGAAAGCAGGGGATCCAGTCATGACTGAGCGAAGTTCTTGGGGCTCCAGGATAATGACTGAACCGCCATTTACGCGAATCAGCCGGCGCTGTTTGAAGTCCCCCAAGATGCGCGTAACACTCTCTCGTGAGGCTCCAATAGATCTAGCGATTTCCTCGTGGGTCATATTGAGTGCGACGTGGACACCCTCGGCCGTCTGCTGACCGTGATCGGTCCCCCGAGCCAGGAGAAAATGCGCCAGCTTGGCTTGGGCACTTGGCGCGAGGGCCAGCAAGTTGGTCTGCTCCCACGCTTTGTGCAGCTCCATACTCAAGTGCCGGGCGACACTCAGAGAGACGTCGGGATTGGAGCGAAGGAATTGGAGGAACGGCAGCCGCGGAATGAAACTGACTTGGCTGGGCTCAAGTGTTTCGGCACTCGCCAAGTAAGGCGTGTTTGAGACTAGGTTGCTCAAGCCGAGTACTTCTCCGGCCTCCACGTGGCGCAATGTAATGCTCTGCCCGTCCTTCGAGTTAGAACTGAGTTTGGCATGCCCGGAGCACAAAATGAACAGCCCGCGCGGCGACTCTCCCTGGACAAACAGCACGGCCCCCCGCGGATAAAAGGCATTCATGCGAAGCGAGTTGAGTTGGGTTAAGGAGGCGTGAGGCAGGTGGCAGAACACACCCTCTTCTCGCATCACGCAACCGAAGCAGCTTTCGATGACGGTCAGATTATAGGGGCCTGACACCGGGCTCATAAGACCACTTCAGATCTTTCCATCCCTATCGACATTGTGTCTCTTTAGTTCCCGAAAAGCAACCCCGACGCGCGTGCGGCCATAAGAGAGAGGCCCCCAGGCAAGCGCCGTTGCCCACAAAACAAGATCCAGAAGGGCTATTTCATTGACACTTTGGCATGTGACGGCGGTCACAACGACCCTATCCATCCATCACTGCACACAAGTAACAGCCATTGGATACTGACATCTGGAAGCAGATAAGTGACGGTTTCCCTTTACACGACAATACGGTCCGATGTCTCAGCCCGGGCCAACAGTTGCCTGATTACCAGTGCCGACGAAGACCAGCCCGCACTCAGGGTGTCCGGCCGGAGAGGCTTCCGTGTACCCAGTGATATTCAAGGAGGGAGCCTCCGGCAAGTTAGGTCCGCCCCTGCACTAGGGCGTCCCGACTATGAAGGAAAGAGAGGTCAATTAGATGCTCAGAGGACATAGGCCACTCGCCGTTTTAGCTGTCATAGCCTTAGGGGTTGCATTATCGCTAGTTGCGATTCTCGGTCGTACAACCCGCACCTACGGGATTCCCGCCTTTGCCCGCAAGTACCAGACTTCCTGCTCTACTTGCCACAGCAACTATCCGGAGCTTAATGATTTCGGAGAGGCCTTCAAAAAGAACGGATTCAAGTTTCCCAAAGACGACGAGACCTTTGTAAAGGAACCCCCCGTGATGCTCGGTGCCAAGGCGCAACGGGAAGTTTTTCCCAAGGCCATCTACCCAGGTGAAATGCCGGGGTCGATCCCCATAGGCTTCCGCTATTCCGGCGTTGCGACTTACAATGCCAAGCAGCCATTGGCCTTAGGTTACGTGCCACGTACGGACCTTTTCACGCCCGGCGCCTTTTCAATCTTCGCTGCGGGCAGCTTTGGGCAGAACATTTCCTTCTGGGTGGACGACGACATCTCAGCCGGCGGGTCAGGAGCCGACGGCGGCCTCGGCGACGGCTACTTGAAGGTCAACGATGTCGGCCACTACATGCGCCTGCCCAAGGACGCGCTCAACGTGCGGTTTGGCCAGTTCGAGTTGGATCTGCCTTTCAGCCAGGCCCGCACGATCAATCTCTCCGACTACGATATCTACGACCAGGCCAGCATGGCGGGGTCACAAGGCACTACCAACAACCCGTTCGTATTCGCCGCGCCACAACGTGGCATCGAAATCGGCGGCTATCCGAACGATGGCAACTTCTCTTGGTCCGTGTCCGTGGTGAACGGCGGCAACGACGGCCCCGCCCTGCGGAACTCCAAAGACGTCTTTGTACGAGTCTCGCAACGCTTCAATCTTGAGCGTGACCCGGCAGCGCGCAAGGAAGTGCAAGCCGCCGGCCCCACCGGCCCGCGCGATCACACTTCGATCCGCTTTGGCGGGTTCTATTACGAAGGCCGCAACGCCCTCAACATTGACCCAAACTCTCCGGACTTTATCCCGAACATCGGAACCATCCACGAGTCATTCTATCGGGCCGGCGGCGATTTCCGCTTCAAGTACCGGCAATTCGAACTCTACGGCCTGGGAATGTACGGCCATGACGAAAACATGATCCCCGATGTCAACACCCTCACCCTGAGCAGTGGCCCGCCGGTGACCTTCAGCGGGGGCTTTGCCCAGGCGCAATACTGGTTCTACCCCTGGCTCATCGGCATCATGCGCTATGACGTTGTGAACTCGCCGACGGATTTCTTGAACGGGGCGTCGCAGCACGCCTCGCGCAACCGACTGGGCCCAGGCATCCAACTTCTGGTCCGCGCCAACCTGAAGTTGGCCTTCGAGTATCAGCGTAAATGGCAGCAGCCGATCCCGGACTCCCAACTGTTTTTCCGGGCCAATACCTTTGCGGCGGGAATCGATTACTCGTTCTGATGGATCGACCGCGCAGTCCGTTTTGCGCGGACTTAATTTCGAGGATTCGAGGTCAAAAATGGAAATCTCAAAGAAGATGGCTTTCCTGGCAACGACGCTCTTCGTCAGCCTGACGCTAACAAGCCTCGGCTGGGCAGGAGAGATCAAAGGCAAGGTGACCGTCCACGGTCTGCGCTCCGCCGAGAACATCGCGGTTTACGTTGATGCCATCCCCGGAAAGACCTTTCCTCCTCCTTCCCAGCACGCCACTGAGGACCAGAGGAAAATGACGTTCATTCCACACGTCCTGGTCGTCCTCCAGGGAACGACGGTTGATTTTCTCAACAGCGACCCGGTGGGGCACAACGTTTACTGGCCGTCGGTGAGTGGCAACAAGAAACTGGCGCACAACCTGGGCACCTGGCCGCAAGGGGTCAAGAAGGCGTTTACTTTTTCCGACCTCGGCGTCGCGTCGCTGCTGTGCAACGTGCACCCCGAAATGTCGGGTTACGTGGTTGTGGTTCCCACGCCTTACTTTGCTGTGACCAACAAGGAGGGTGAGTTCGAAATCAAGGACGTCCCCGCAGGCCACTACACGGTGAAGACATGGAGCGAGGAGGGCAAGTCCGTCACGCAATCCGTTGACGTTACCTCCGGGACGGCCACACTCGACCTGACCGTGCAACGCTAATCGCGTCTGCAAGGAAGATTTGCGGGCTACGCTGTGCATGGATCTGGGGGGCGGCGGAATTCCTCCCGGGCGAAAGGTCGGAAGGTGAGCAAGCTGCGCACAAAACTCGTGGACCTGGATTGGCTGGAATCGAACTTTCCATGCATGCAGGCCTGTCCGGTCCACACCCAGGCGGGGCGCTATGTGGCCCTGATTGCGGAAGGGCGTTACGAGGAAGCCTATCGCTACGCACGCGCCCCCAACCCCCTGGCATCGATCTGCGGCCGAGTTTGCGGTCACCCTTGCGAGACGGCCTGTCGGCGGGGGGAGTTTGATGCCCCCATTTCCATTCGTGCACTCAAACGCTTTGTGACGGAGCGGTACGGCCCGGAGTCGCGCAACCCCATCGACGCATTTCCCGACAGGAAAAAGGCGAGTCGCACGGAACGTGTCGCTGTGATCGGGTCCGGGCCGGCGGGCCTGGCCGCGGCGCACGACCTGGCTTTGCTCGGCTATCCGGTAACGATATTCGAAGCCGCTCCTGTCCCCGGCGGCATGCTCCACTTGGGCATTCCAGAGTACCGCCTGCCGCGCGAGGTGGTTCAAGCGCAGGTACGGGAAATCCTGGACCTGGGACCGGAACTCCGGCTGAACGCCCGATTAGGCGACTTCTCCCTGAGCGATCTTCGCCAGGAGGGATTCAAGGCCATCCTGCTTGCCTTGGGGCTCCACCGCAGCCGTGACCTTCTGCTTCCCGGTCGCGACCTGGACGGAGTACTCACAGGCACCGACTTCCTGCTGAACGTAAACCTGGGATATCGCTTTTCGATCGGGAAGAAGGTGGTGGTGATCGGGGGCGGCAACGTGGCCATCGATGTGGCACGTTCCGCCCTTCGCCAGCAACAGCAGCAGACGCTCGAAGTTCTCAAAAGCTCCCTCCTCCCGGATCAACTCAGCGAGAGCGAACGTCAGGTGGCTATGAATGAACTCATGGACGTGTCACGCGCCGCCTTGCGAATGGGCGCGCGCGAGGTTCACCTGGTGTGCCTGGAATCGCGGGAGGAGATGCCGGCCTTTGAAGAGGAGATCGAAGAAGGGATGGAGGAAGGTCTGAAGGTCCATCCCTCCCTCGGCCCGCGGAAGTATGTCGGCCAGAACGGGAAAGTGAGCGGCCTGGAGACGATCCGCTGCACCGCTGTTTTCGACGCCCAGCATCGCTTCAATCCCACTTTCGAGCCGGGCACGGAAAGCATCATTCCTTGCGACACAGTCATCCTGGCGATCGGTCAGACGTCCGACCTGTCTTTTCTCACCCCTGAGGATGGCGTCGAGGCAACACGCCAGGGCACCCTGAAGGTTGATGCCGACACTTTGATGACCACGGCCCCGGGAGTCTTCGCTGCCGGAGATATCGCTTTCGGGCCTCGCTTAATCATCAGCGCGGTCGCCGACGGCAAGAAAGCCGCTGAGCATATCGACCGATACCTGCGGGGGACTGAATGGAAACCCAAGCCGCGCTACGTGCAGATCACGGTCCTGGACCATCACCAGATGGCCGAGAGTTACGACGAATACTCGCGCCTCCCCGCTCCGACGATTCCCCTTGACCGCCGAACTGGTATCACCGAAGTCGAGCAAGGCTTCAGCGAAGAAGAGGCGCGTCGCGAGGCGGAGCGGTGCCTGCGCTGCTGGATCAACACGATTTTCGAGGGCAATGAAGCCGAGGGCACGGAATGCATTCTCTGCGGTGGCTGCGTGGACGTTTGCCCGGAGAATTGCCTGCAACTGATTCCCCTGAGCCAGCTGAGCGTGTCGGAGGCCGCCAAGGCCCGCCTGGCTGAACAAGGTTCGTCCGATCCCTTGACCTTGCAACACCTCGAACCCGCCGACCTGGACGCTGGCGAGGGCTCGGTGATGGTGAAAGACGAAACAATCTGTATTCGTTGCGGGCTCTGCGCCGAGCGCTGCCCCGCCCACACCATCACCATGGAGGCCTTCGAGGTGTTTGATCGCGACCCGGCAGAAATTGATGAAGGGGTGATGAAGAATGAGCTCGTCTGATGCCCTCTCCGAAGGGCTGGGCCGCCAGAAGCCTGATGCGGAGTCGAATGTGACACGCCGCGACTTCCTGAATGAGGTTGCCGCTGCTGCGCTGGGTGTAGCTGGGCTGGGCGCGACGGCTGTGACCGTCAAGTATCTTTCGCCCAACGTGCTCTTCGAGCCGCCCACTCAGTTTCGCGCTGGCGCCCCGGACGACTTCCCGGTGAACTCGGTCACCTATATTCGCGACCAGCAGGTTTATATCGTCAGGATGTCGGCGGGTTTCTACGCAGTGTCCGCGGTGTGCACGCACCTGGGGTGCATCACCCAGTGGAAGCCGGAGGAAAACCAGATTGCGTGTCCGTGCCACGGAAGCAAGTTCACGCGCGAGGGAGCGAAGGTGGCTGGACCAGCGCCACGAGCCCTTCCCCATTTCGCCGTCCGCCTCGCTCCTGACGGGCAACTCCTGGTCGACAAGCTGGAAATTGTCAAGGAGACTCAGGTTTTGAAGGTTTGAGAGGACAGATGGCCACGACTTGGGCACAACAAACCCTGAACCAATTGCGGAGCACGCGCGTCTGGAATTCCATCTTCCGCCGCGGCCCGGCGCGCACTAACCGGACTCGCAGCCTGGCCATCTTCGGGAATATCCTTTTGCACGCCTTGCCGGCGAAGGTCCGCGAGAAGTCTTTGCGCCTTCGCGCCACCTACTACCTCGGCTCGTTCTCTTTCTTTCTGTTTGTGGTGCTGTCCGTCACTGGCGTCTTGCTGATGTTCTACTACCACCCCGCGGTGCCCGAAGCCTACCGGGACATGAAAGACTTGCGTTTCGTAGTTTCCAACGGCGTCTTCCTGCGCAATCTTCACCGCTTGGCGGCACATGTGATGGTCGTCGTCGTCTTCTGGCACATGTTCCATGTTTTTTTCCGCGGTGGCTACAAACCTCCCCACGAGTTCAACTGGGTGGTGGGAGTCGGCTTGCTCCTCGTGACTCTGTTCCTGAGTTATACCGGCTACTTGCTGCCCTGGGACCAGCTGGCCTTCTGGGCGATTACGGTGGGAACCAATATCATCTCCTACGTGCCAGTTCTGGGCCGTCCGATTCGTTATCTCTTGCTGGGTGGGAACATCATCAGTGAGAACGCGCTCCTGCGGTTCTATGTCTTGCATTGCATCATCTTGCCGCTGGCCGCCGTGATGCTCATTGCCGTCCATTTCTGGAGGGTTCAAAAAGACGGGGGCATAACGGTGCGAGAGGACCATGAGCAATAAACCCAATTACGAAGCGGGGCTTGGGTCGGATGCGAAGAAAGACCCGCGGCGCATTGTCTTCATTACCAAGAAGACTTCCGCGAAGGTCAAGGGAGATGTGGGGCCGCAGGTGATGTCGTACCCCCACGTCCTCATCCGCGAGGTGATCGCCTTCCAAGCCCTGACCATCGTGCTCGTACTCATCGCGCTTCTCTGGGACGCGCCCCTCGAGCAGCTGGCCAACCCGCTCTTGACGCCCAACCCGGCCAAAGCGCCGTGGTACTTCCTGGGCCTTCAAGAACTACTGCACTACTTCCCGCCCGTAGTGGGAGGGGTATTGATTCCCACTTTGGTCGTGGTGGCGCTGATCGTCATTCCCTATTTCCATGTGAACATTCAAGGCGAGCCCTTTTGGAAAAGCCGTCGTCGCCACCTCCTCCCCGTCGTCGGATCGGTATTGGCCGCCCTGGTGGCGCTCTTGGGAGCCTACGAGGCCTGGACCGTTCTCGTTCCGACAGCGGTAATCGGAGGAGCAGTCCTGGGCGCCAAGTTTCTTCTACCCGGACAGGGACGGCTGGCCGGGTTTCTCAACTCTCGTCCACTACCGTGGTGGGTGATGACGTGGTTCATTACCGTAGCGTTGACGCTGACGATCGTCGGCACATTCTTCCGTGGGCCCAGTTGGTCGTGGGTATGGCCTTGGAGATAGCGTGAATCCTGAGAAGATGGGGAAGATCCCAAAGAAATTGCGCATAGCCTTCGCCGCCTCCAGTGTGCTGTTCCTCGGGGTGCTGGCTGTATCCCCCGTCAAAGATCTGCTCCAAGAATGGAAGAAGTACGGCCGCGAGTACGTTCGCTTCGCCGAGACACGCCCGGATACCAAACGTTTGCTGGCCGACTTTCACCCCGGAATCAATCAGATCTGGATTCCCGAAATGAATGTAGTCGACCGCTGCACAACGTGCCATGTGGGGATTACCCAGGCCAGCCTGCTCGATCCATCTGTTCCGCAACCTTTCCGTGCCCACACGCCCCTGCCCCATCAAGTCGAAAAGTGGGGTTGCGTCGTGTGCCATCGGGGGCAGGGATTAGCCACAGAGGTCAGGGAAGCTCATGAAACCACGCTCGCCTGGGAGCAGCCGCTTCTCCCTGTCGGGTACATTCAGGCTTCGTGCGGAGTGTGCCACCGCGCGCCCCGGCCAGAGACACCCCAGCTGAACCTGGGACGCGAACTTCTGGTGAAGCTCAACTGCGTCGGGTGCCACCGCATGGAAGGGCTCTCTCGCCCGGCCATGCTGGGTCCGGATTTGACGAGTCTCGGGAGCAAAGTGAGCCGAGCGTGGATCTACAAGTGGCTGAAAGAGCCACGCACCGTCACCGATGGCAACGGCAACACCACCGTTAACGGCGTGGAGAACGAAGAAGAGCCGCGCATGCCCCAGTTCCGGCTCAATGAGAAAGAGCTGCGAGCCCTGTCCGCTTATTTGAGTTCGCTTAGGAGCGGACCTCTGGAGCCGGCCAAATTCGACCCCAGAATAGTGGCCGCGTGGGAAAAGAGGCCCGACGTAGTGGACCAAGGCGAGGTGCGGTTCCGCCAGATGTTCTGCACGACGTGTCACTCCGTGGCCGTGACGCGCGCCGGTGAAACCAAGTTGATCGGCGGTGAAATCGGACCCGAACTCACCAAGGTGGGGAGCAAAGTAAATCCTGACTGGCTCGCCACATGGTTGCGGAACCCTCAAGCCTACATGCCCCACAGCCAGATGCCGCGCTACGGCTGGTCCGACGAAGACTTGTTCAAAGTGACTCGGTACATCCTTGTGAAGCTGACCGACCCCGACCTGCTGAGCAGCGTCCCAAAACTGGAGGCGGCGCAGCCCGAGGAAGTCCAGTTGGGGCAGCGGATCTTCCTGGAGAAGGGGTGCGCCAGTTGTCATGCCATCAAAGGCCTGAGCCCGCAGATGGACTTTGGACCGGACCTCTCCGCTCTGGGCGGCAAGACTCTCTCCCAACTGGAGTTCGGCACGGCTAAAATCCCACGAACTTTGGTTGGTTACATCCAGGCCAAAATCACCGATCCGGCCACTGTCAATCCTGCGGCGCGCATGCCTCAGTCTCACTTGGAGTCCGGACACCTGGAGGCGTTGACGACCGCACTGCTCAGCATGACGGGCGGCCCGGCCTCGCCTGGCTTTGCTAAGCTCGTGGTGCCTGCTCCGCAGCCGGGGTTCCATCCCGCCGGAGCCTTTGCCGAAGTCTATGAACGGTACAAATGCTACGTCTGCCATCGTTTCAATGGCTACGGAGGCACCCTCGCGCCGGATCTTTCCTTTGAAGGCTCGCGTGCACAACGGCCCTGGCTGGTCGCCTTCTTGAAGAACCCACAGACGTTGCGCCCCACTCTGACGCTGCGGATGCCGCAGTTCAAC
>Ga0187878_1004983_pt1 | contig 10050 bp, 8 predicted proteins | sample June2016WEW_17_1_FD_132979 | JGI IMG/M metagenome (GOLD analysis project Ga0187878, IMG submission 132979) | Peatland microbial communities from SPRUCE experiment site at the Marcell Experimental Forest, Minnesota, USA - June2016WEW_17_150 | ecosystem: Environmental > Terrestrial > Soil >...
CAATAGAAGCGTTTGTCCGCAATGGGATATCACGAAAGCGACTTCGATACCGATACCGATTCCGACGCCGATTCCGATCATCAAAGCGATCCGAGAAGTCTCCTTAAGCGAACAGCATTGGGGCTAGCTTTGCAGAACGGCGTTGGAGGTGGTACTCCTTGCTGCGCACGGAGGCTTCCTCGAACGGGGCTTCGCGGGAGTGTCGATGCCAGCTCGCAGAAAACGCATCCCATGACTGGATTCTCTATCCAAGGGTGTCAGTCTATCGTTGTTCCCGTTTGGATTTGGCGCGGAGATTGAGGCACGCATCTAAGTTTTGGCGGAGTTCAGGCCAGTCCGGCCTGTGGCGGAGCACTTCAGAGAATTGCGTGATCGCTTCGTCATAACGGCCCAGACTGGCCAGAGCACTGCCTAGGTTAAAGCGCGCGTTAAGATAGCTGGGTCTGATACGTATCGCGGCTTGGAATTCGTCCAAGGATTCGGTCAGGTGGCCTTGCGCGGCGAGGGCCGTTCCGAGGTTGTAGTGCGCTTCAGCGTTTCCTGGATCAAGGCGGATTGTCTCAGAGAATTGGGCTTTGGCCTCGTCCGTACGTCCAATCAATCCCAAGACTCTGCCGAGGTTGTAATGGGCATCGGCATACTCCGGCTTGATACTGACCGCTTGCCACAATTCCGGCAGAGCTTTTTGAAACTGGCCCTTTTCAATGAGAGCGACGCCTAGCCCACAATGTGCTTCAGCACTGGCCGGCTGGTATCGTAGGGCAAGCCTGTACTGCGTCTCAGCGTCTTCAAATCGACCGCGCTTGCAGAGGGCCGCCCCCAGGTTTATGTGCGCTTCAGGCGAATTGGGCTGCAGTCGAAGAGCCTCCAGAATGTGAGCAGTCGCCTCGTCGACTTTTCCTTGCGCCAGGAGAGCTTCCCCGAGGTTGTTCTCAGCATCGCCGTTCCGCGGCTTGATTTTTAGTGCTTCCTGGAAGTTCGCGATCGCTGAGCTGATGCCGCCTTGACGACGCAAAGCAACCCCCAGATTGTTATAGGCGATGTAGTTGCCATTGGTCACCTGGAGCGCGTGCTGAGACAGGCTGATGCTGTTCCGCCAATGCTGAATATCGAACCAGGTAACTATCAGCCAGCCCGAGCATGCGATTGCGGCGAGGGCTCCGACAACGTGCTCTTGGTATGCGAGTCTTTGGAGCGCGTCGGGGAGTCCCCACGCCAGCATGATAGATATTCCGATCATGGGGACGTAAGTGTAGCGATCCGCTCGAGACTGAAGTCCAATCTGGACAATGCCGATGACGGGAGCAAGGGTGATCAAGTACCAGAGCCATCCGACGGCGAGATATGGGCGGCGGGAAATCGAAAAGAGCACGACCGCGGTGATACCGGCGAGCGCTAAGCCCGCTGCCACTGCCTTCCACATGGTCAATTCGGCGGGATATGGGTAAAACATCGCCAGATTCGTTGGCCAGAAGAACTTTGCGATGTAGGCCAAATAAGAAATCAAAGCATTCTGTAATCGCAGCGTTAATGGGAGTTCATCGAGAGATGAGATGGCGCCGCCGTGCTTTTGAACGAGATATGCCACGAATGAGACAGCGACCGCCAGGCTGAGAAGAGGCAGTTTTTCCAAAATGGCGCGGAGTGCACGAGCCTGAAAGCGCCTCAGCGGCCACACGTCCAGGAGTAGCGCTACAAGAGGCAGCGTAATGATCATCGGTTTCGACATCAGGCCGCAACAGAACATCAGAAGCATCGAAGCATATCGGAAGGTGCCAGGCCGGTCGATGTACTTTACGTAGGCCCACAGCGTTAACAACCAGAACAATCCGCAGAGGGCGTCCTTTCTTTCCGCAATCCAAGCAACGGATTCAACGTGCAGAGGATGCAGGCCAAACACGAATGCCACAAAGGCACTGCTCCAGAGTGCACCGGTCATTCGTTTGAGAAGCGCGAACAGAAGAACTGTGCTGAGGGCATGAATCAAGACATTGATCAGGTGATGCCAGCCGCTCTGGAGTCCGAAGAACTGAACGTCCAGCATGTGGGAAAGCCAAGTGATTGGGAACCAGTTTGCTGCGAAGGTCGTAGTAAAGGCCCATGCAGCACCATCGGCCGTTAATCCGTTGCGGACATGCGGATTGTCGGTGACATAGTCCGGGTCGTCATAGTTGACGAAGTCGAAGGTTCGGACTTGGCTGTAGACGGCAAAAATGGTAATCAGCAGAACAAAACATATCCAAACTGCCGCGATAGGTTTACGGGCTGGCTCAGCCAACTTCCCTGGACGTTCAAAAGCTCCGGCTTGTCGCTTGTCCCCGGCGCGCGTCATGCCCTTTTCCCTTCAGTCTTTCGGCTCAAGCTGTGACGATAGCACGATTCTGCCATAACACAACGCGAGACTCATCCGGCGGAGGCGGATAAAACGAACTGGACTCTCCAGATAATTATCTGAAGGATGACCAGGATGGAGGATCAGTACCCGATTTCAATATCCAGACGATGTTCGGGGAGGTTGTGGCTCAGCATCAGGAGGAGCTGGAGGAAGGGTCCATGAGATTGATGCTGTTCAGGACCGTGAGATCGGTCGCCTGCCTTTGGTCAAACCGGTCTTTAGCCCAGATTTCGATTGCATCGATCATACCTATCACCACCACATCTTTGTCGATGCCCGCATAAGCGCGGATCGGTGCAGAGAGATGAATCCTGCCGAGGCGGTCGATTTCGCATTCCTGGGCGTTTCCCACCATGTGGCGCGTGAGCTTTCTGACGGCTGGGTCAAGCTGTGACATCGAGCGGATCTTCTTCAACCAGGATTCCCAGCTTGATTCGGGGAGAATCCAGACACAGGGGTCAAATCCCAAAGCGACGACAACCCGCTGGCCAATCATGGTGCGAAACTTGGCAGGAAGGCTCACCCGTCCTTTGGCATCAACCGTGTGATAAAAGGAGCCGTGAAAATCCAGAAATCCTTCGGCCATAAAGTTACCTGGCAAACAAGGACCGTCGCCGCGTCTTGAACACTCAGCTGCGGCTAAGCGGCTCTCGTACGGGCGTGGAAGGCAGACTCCACGACCGCCGACAAGTCCTGCAAGGCGAAAGGCTTGGGGAGCACACCCAGAAGGCCGTGCTTTCGGGCATCTTCCAACTCAGACTGAAATCGAGCCACGGAACCGGAGATGACGACTACCTTCGTATCCGGAGCGGTCGTTTTCAGGCGATTGAAGGTTGTCAGCCCATCCATGCCTTTCAAGCTTAGGTCAAGAATCACAAGGCCATAGGAGCGGCGAGAAACCGCCTCCAATGCTTCCTCTCCGGAGGCGACTGCTTGGACTTGATAGCCTGCCAGGCGCAGAAATCGGACACATATCTCCCGGACACAAAACTCATCGTCCACAACCAAGATTCTTCTCCTTGTCCTCATGCATCCTCTGCAAAAATTGAGGACGCTCCCCCGCCTCCGTACGGGATCTGTTCCTCATTGAGATTCGATGTCCATTCCGTGGGCACGTGCATTTCCACTACTCGGTGATTTTGGTGGCATTCTCTGGCACTGATTACCCCTATTTCCCACATTTTCCCACCAGGTTATCAACTTCCATACCATACGATTCGCCGCTTGTCAAGAATTATTCATCAGAAATATGAATTCTATGAAATATGTGGCAGCGATAAAGGCAGGGTGCGGACTGGCGTAAGCGGCGGGGAATCCCAAGACGAACGCTGCATGGATCTGTGGCACGGGCATCTTGCTTTGAATGCAAAGATGGGCGAGATGCCCGTGCCGCGAATCACTCCGTTCTACTTCCGCAAGGAAATGATCTCACTTCACAGAGATGGTAGCGGACTTTACATAGTCGAGCTTCGGGAAATTCTTGTTCAGATAGGCATTGCCTTGCGTTTGGATCAGACCTTGGTTCGGCCCGGTTCCATCGGGTGGGCCCTCGCCGTATTCGGCATAGAGGGAATCCACGACTTCCATGCCCTCAACAACCTGGCCAAACGGCGCGAAGCCGCCTGAGTCAAGCCGGGTGTTGCGGTCGGCGTAGTTGATAAAAATCTGGGTCGTGCGCGTGTCCGGTCCGCCCATCGCATAGGTGACGTACCCGCGCTTGTTCGACTGTTTGACCGGATCATGCTTGATACGTGCCTGACTCCAAACAGCGTTGAGTTTGGGATCGCCGTTGATCCCGAATTGCGCCATGAAGCCGCTGAGAACCCGGAAAAAGCGGCAATCGTTATAGTAGCCGTTCTTGACCAGATTGTAGAAACGGTCCGCGCCGAGCGGCGCCCAGGCGCGGGTAACTTCGATCACAAAGGTGCCTTTCGTCGTTTGGAATACCGCTTTATAAACGTCCGGCGCCTTTTCTGTTAGTGCGGCAGGTTTCATGAGCTTCTCCTTGTTCGCTTCCGCGCCGGCCTGTTGAAAAGCCAGTCCCAACGCCACGGCACAAAGCAGTACTAAAACCGTAATAGAACCTTTGGCCATCAAACGCATTGATCATTCTCCTTTGCTCTCGAGGGTTTGTCGATTAGAGAGTCCGGCCACGCGATGCGGCAAGTACCCAAACTCCGCACGAAGTATACCATTTTTCTACAATTCCGATTCCCTCAAGGCTCTCTGAGAGAATAAGATCAATGATTACGAGCAACTACTCAGGTGATTGCCGGAAAAACCGTGATGGAGATTGGGGTCGGGGTCGGTATCGGAATCGAAAGAAAACCGATCACTTTCGATAGCGATTCCGATTTCGATTCCGACCCCGAGAAGAAACAGACTACAGTCCAAACAACCTGAGCAGTTACGATTACGAGTGAGGTATGAGATGATGAGTCCGCGCAGGGTGTGGATGATGCCGATTCTTGCCGTCCCGCTTTTGGCCGGCTGTCTCATAGGCTTTGGATCGGGGGCGGTTGTAAGGGCGCCCCGGCAAGCTACGATCCCCACAATGCCGGAGATTGATGCAGATGCGAAAGCCGTGCCGGTACGCACCGTCGAAGTCGATAACCAGCTCGGGTCCCAACGGATGAAGAAGGAAATACAGAGCGAGTTCATTTTCGATTCGGCGCCGTTTGCATCCTGTCATGCTTCCACCATCGCAGAACTCCGCAATGGGGACCTTCTGGCGGCATGGTTTGGCGGTTCGGCTGAAAGCAGACCCGACGTGGCTATCTGGGCTGCACGCCATGTGGGCGATCGGTGGTCCACACCTTATGAACTCGCGCGCGAGCCCGAAATTGCAGCCTACAACCCGGTTTTGTTCTTCACGAAAGATGAACGCCTGTGGCTTTACTTCAAGTTTGGTCCGGGCCCAACCAGCTGGTCGGCGGCCCGGCGCTGGAGCAACGACGACGGACGGAATTGGTCGGCCGTGGAGCATCTGCCTGCGGGCCTTTACGGGCCCATCCGGGCCAAGCCGCTCATCATGCCTGACGGGACCATTGTCAGTGGGACTTCTGTTGAGAGCTATCAATCATGGGCTTGCTGGATTGAACGGAGCAGCGATGGTGGCAAGACCTGGGAGAAATCCGGCCCGATCACTGTCCCACGCGAGGTTGCGCGTAAAGACGATCGGGGTGATGCTGCCCCGGATGGGATCATCCAACCGTCGATAGTCTCATTGGGCGGCAAGCGGCTGCGATTCTACGCGCGCTCTACGGCCGGTATTGGCAAAGTCTGCGTTGCCGATTCTGTCGACGGCGGCGTGACCTGGACACAGGCTCGGCCCATGGATCTGCCCAATCCAAACTCCGGCATCGATGCAGTGGCCCTCAGGGATGGACGTATCGTCCTGGTCTATAACCACTCCGACCGGGAGCGCACGCCTCTGAATCTCGCCGCCAGCAAAGATGGAGAGCACTTCCAGATGTTCTACACGCTGGAGGATCAGCCTGGCGAATACTCGTATCCCGCCATCATTCAAGCAAGAGACGGCGAACTGCATCTCACCTACACGTGGAAACGGCAGCGGATCCGACATGTCGTCGTTCCTCTTTCGGACATCCCGAATTAAGCAAGGGCTTCGCCCTTGATATCCCGCCAAAGAGCGGCGGGATATGGAAGCCAGGAGCCAGAAGCCAGAAGGGATCAGCGCAGTGCTTGCGCTCGGCTGCTGCTTTGAGCTCGACACGGAGATTCTGGCTTCCTGCTTCCGGCTCCTGGCTTCTGTCGAGAACAAAGCTCTCTTTGCGCGGCGCATATCGGGCTATTCCGCCCGCGAGAAACATCCAAACGCCGCTCTCTCAGCGGACGGCTATCCAGCCAGAGACGGGAAACGAACGAAAAGCAGGCAAAGAGTCTGAATCGCAGTTGTGATGGTGGGGGAGCCAACGTATACTTGGCGCCGATCATCCAAACTATCGCTTCGCCAGGAGGATTTGCCATGCGTTCCATGACTGGGTTGCTCGCCGTAGTGCTCACCACCATCTTGTCGGCCCAGGAGGCTTCACGGCTCGACCCCGCGCTCGTGGCTCCGCTCCAATGGAGGAGCATCGGGCCGGTGAACACCGGAGGGCGCATCGACGATTTTGCCGTTGCTCGAGTACCCGGAGCGCCCGATGCAATCTATGTCGGGACTGCGAGCGGCGGCGTCTTCAAGAGCACCAACGGAGGCACATCGTGGACGCCGATCTTCGACAAAGTCGACGCTATGATGTCCATCGGTGACGTCGCGGTCGCGCCGGGCAATCCAAGCATTGTCTGGGTCGGCACGGGTGAGGCGAACAATCGACAAAGCTCGTCATGGGGCGATGGCGTCTATAAGTCAAGTGATGGCGGCCGCACCTGGAAAAACATGGGGTTGAAGGAGACGAGACATATCGGGCGGATCATCATCGATCCGGCCAATCCCGATGTCGTATTTGTAGCCGCAATCGGACATCTCTGGGGTTCTAATCCCGACCGTGGCGTCTTCAAGACGGTCAACGGTGGCCAGACCTGGACGAAGGTGTTATACGTCGATGAAAACACCGGCGCCAACGACATCCTGATGGATCCTAAGAATCCTCAGGTGCTTTTCGCATCGACGTACCAGCGCCAGCGCAAGGCGTGGGGATTCAACGGGGGCGGTCCTGGGAGTGGGATTTATCGATCGCCTGACGGGGGCGCGACCTGGACGAAGCTGACGAAAGGACTGCCGCAGGGTGACAAAGGACGCATCGGGCTGGATCTCTTCTTGGGAGACAGCCGGATCGTGTATGCGACCATCGAAGCCGGCGGCGGGCGCGGCGCGGCCGGCGGAGGCGGAGGACGTGGAGCAGCGGGCGGCGGCGGGAGAGCGGCCGGAGCAGGAGCAGCGGCGGCGGGAGAGGGTGAAGCCGCAGCCGCGGCTGGCGGCGAAGGCGGCGTCTATCGCACTACGGACGGAGGTGAGAGCTGGGAACGGCTCACCGGGACCAACCCACGGCCGAGCTACTACAGCCAGATTCGGATCGACCCGAAAGACAAAAACCGCATCTACCTGTTAGGATCGAACCGCGGATTCTACGTTTCGGACGACGGTGGAAAGAACTTCCGTGACATCTTCAGCAATGTGCACTCGGAGGATCACGCCCTCTGGGTCGACCCGGATGATCCCAACCACCTGATCGTCGGCGGCGATGGAGGCGTGTCGGTCTCATGGGATCGCGGCCTGACGTGGGACTTCCGGCGCAACATGCCGATCGGCCAATTTTACGAAATCGATGTGGATAATCGTGATCCCTACATTGTGTGCGGCGGTTTGCAGGACAATGGCGTCTGGTGCATGTCCAGCGCGACCCACAACCGGAACGGGATCGCCGATCGTGACGCGTGGAACATCGGGGGCGGCGACGGCTTCCATGCGCACTTCGATCCGAAAGATCCCAATACTGTCTATGAGGAGTCGCAAAACGGCAACCTCGCGCGCGTGAATATCGCCACGCTCGAGCGCGTCAACGTCAGGCCGGGACCGGCGGAGCGCCCCAAGCCCGGCGATCCGCGAGATGCAGGCTACCGCTGGAATTGGGACACTCCGGTCCTGGTCTCGAGCATCGATCCGAAGGTCCTGTACATGGGGGCCAACGTCTTGTTCCGGTCATCCGACCGGGGCGGCAGCTGGAAAGCAATCAGCCCGGACCTCACCTTGCACATCGACCGGGATACGCTGGAGATGATGGGCACGCGGATCACGGCTCAGACACTTTCGCGTAACGACGGCCAGTCGAACTACGGCTCATTGACGACGATCGGTGAGTCGCCGCTCGATGCGCGACTGCTCTACACCGGCAGCGATGACGGCCAGGTGCAGGTAACCAAGGACGGGGGCGAGAATTGGTCGAACATCACATCCCGCATTCCGGATCTCCCGCCCCGAACGTACGTGAGCACGGTGCTGCCGTCGCGACATGTCGTGGGAAGGGTGTATGCCACCTTCGACGGCCATTACGACGACGATTACCGTCCGTTCGTTTACGTCAGCGAGGATTATGGGCAGACATGGCGATCACTCGCGGAGGGCTTGCCTGAAACGTCCATCAATCGCATCCGCGAGCATCCGAAGAATCCGCGCTTGCTCGTGCTTGCCCATGAACGCGGCGTACACTTCTCGAATGACGGCGGCAGGACGTGGACTTCGCTTACGACCAACATGCCCACGGTACCCGCGGATGATGCCATCTTTCATCCGCGAGACAACGCGCTCATCGTCGGCACCCACGGACGCGGCATCTGGATTCTCGACGATGTCGGCCCATTGGAGGCGCTGACGCCCGATGCCTTGAAGTCCGACGCACTTCTTCTGTCAGCTTCACGCGGGCGCGAGTGGAATATCTACAGTCCGCAATCCTGGTTCGGAGCCGGGGAATTTTTCGCGCCGAATCCGGAGTTCAGCGCTGTCGTCTCTTACTACTTGCGCGATGGGGCAGCCGATCAGGTGCAAATAGACATCAGCGATGCTAACGGCAACCCGATGCGCATGCTGCGCGGGCCGGCGTCCCGGGGATTAAACCGCGTCACGTGGGACCTGCACATGGGGCCTGCGGTCCAGGGTGAAGCGGGGACCACCGGCAGTGGTGGCGGTGGCTTTGGCGGCGGCCGGGGTGGGGCTTCCAATGGGCCACTGGTGCTCCCGGGCAAATACCGAGTCGTGCTGAAAGTCCCGGGCTCGAATCGCGAGCTTCGCGGCGAGGTCGAGGTGGATGGCGATCCCCTGACGAACTTTTCCGATGCCGATCGGCGCGCTCGGCAGGCTGTGTTGATGAGCATCTACGGATTGCAGAAAACGCTCGGCAGTGCACGGACCGCTATTCAGGCACTCGTCGGTCAGATGGACTCGATCAAGAAGGATGTTGTTGCTGGTGGATCGAGCGACGCCGGCAACCGCGCGGACGCCTTGGCCGCGCGACTCGCGCAGATCCAGGCGGACGTCGTCCGCGAGCTATCCGCCGCGGGCCAACTATCACGACCCATCGAGGGCTTTTCCGGCTTGCCGACCGCGGATCAACAACGTCAGATCGATTGGGCGTTCGAGGACGCGACGAAGACAGTGGATTTATTAAACCGCGTAATCCAGACAGAGATTCCGGATCTGTACTCACAGTTCGCCAAGCAGCTGTGGCCGAACCGGATCCAACCAATTCCGCCGGTTCGCCGCTGAGTAGCGCTTATCAAGACCATGGAACCGCGGATGCAAGCAGGCGAACGCAGCGTGGCCTGGCCTATTCCGAATACAGATTTCAGCAGATGCGGGCGGGACGCCTGAGCTATCATTAGGGAAATAGGGGACGCAGCCCGGTTTCGCGCCGCTGCGGATCAAACACCGTTGGCGTTTTGGCTGCAAAACCGGGCGTCCCCTATTTCCCAATTCTCCACGCTGCCGATGAACGCGGGGATCTCTAGAGTTCCATCTTGTCCCCGATCATCATGTCGGCAAACTTGAATTTGAACCTGTAACTCTGTTCGTTGATCCTGATCACGAGTGTAACTTCTTTGTCTTCAGGCGTCAGAGTGGGCTTTCCGTCGATTTCCTTTGCAAACTGCAAACGGAGAGCCGCATTTCCACTCCGGGGCATCACCAGATTCGCGAGAGG
>Ga0187878_1004985_pt1 | contig 10049 bp, 7 predicted proteins | sample June2016WEW_17_1_FD_132979 | JGI IMG/M metagenome (GOLD analysis project Ga0187878, IMG submission 132979) | Peatland microbial communities from SPRUCE experiment site at the Marcell Experimental Forest, Minnesota, USA - June2016WEW_17_150 | ecosystem: Environmental > Terrestrial > Soil >...
CAATTCCGCGCCCCCGCAGCTTCTGCCGCTTTTTATGACCCTCCGCGGCGGACTCGATCAGATGGTTTCAGGACTGGTTGAACGGCTGGATAAGAATGAAATCCAATTGGGTGTTCGCGTCGCTGCTCTCGAGCCGCTGCCCGGACCCCGTGGCGGCTACCGCCTGCGCGGCGAAGACGGCGCGGGCCGCGAGGTCGAGGCGGTCGTGCTCGCAATGCCCACACACGAATGCGCAAAGCTGCTCGCCCCGCTCAATTCCACACTCGCCGGGCTGCTCGGCGAGATTCCCTACAGTTCGTCGATGACTGTTTCGCTCGCTTACGATGCGGCGGCACGAAAGCTGCTGCCACCGGGTTTTGGATTCCTTGTGCCGCGCAAGGAGCAGCGCCGCCTGCTCGCCTGCACTTTCGTGCAGGGCAAGTTCCAGGGGCGGGTCCCCGAGGGCAAGGGGCTGCTACGCTGCTTTCTGGGAGGGTCGGCCGACCCCGAGGTCTTGAACCTGGAGGACGCGGAAGTCCTGGCGCTCGTCCGTCGGGAACTCCAGTCCATCGTCAACTTCAACCAGGAGCCGCTGTTCTGGCGCATCCACCGCTGGCCACGCTCGATGGCCCAGTATGAGGTCGGCCACGCCGAGCGCGTCGCCGCCATTCAGAAGGAACTCGCCAAGCATCCCGGGCTGTTTCTGGCGGGCAACGCTTACTCCGGCATCGGGATTTCCGATTGCGTGCGTACCGGCCGCGCCGCCGCCGAAAGCGCCATTCAGTTGGCGGGGGTTACTGCGTACGGGCAGGGCTGTGCCTGCCCCTGACGACGCCGCGGGGAAACTGCAGGGAGTCGGCCCCTGCGCGGTCACGTGGGGGAGGTTGCAGTCAGATTTCGCGCAGAACCTTCAGCCACCCTTCCAGCGACTCGCGCGTGCTCTCGAGGCGGTCTCCATCGGGGCGGCGGTAGTGGGTTTCGAGAGACATCGTTCCTCGGTATTTGTCGGCCTTGAGCGCCTTGAACAGGCCGTGGAAGTCGATCACGCCTTCGCCCACCGGAACCCAGCCGAACTTTCCAGTCTGGGGATTCTTCTTCAAATCCTTGACGTGCATGTGGGGGAAGAGTCCGCGTACGGCCTGGTAGCCGTCGGGATAGGGAGTTTCGCCGAGCAGAACGGAGTTGGCGGGATCCCAATTCCCGCGCAAGTGGGGCGAATTGATCTCCTTCACGATCCGGCCGAGTTCGAGGCCCGTGCCGACATTGCAGGTTTGTTCGTTTTCGAGGGCGAAGATGATGCCGTGGCGGCCCGCGAATTCCGCCCCCTTCGCCAATCGGTCGCGAACGTAGGGGTAGGCCTTTCCCGGCTCCTCGACGCGGAAATAGCTGAAGATGCGGACTAACTTCGTGTCGAAGAAGTGCGCCAGTTCCGCCGTCTTGTCCAGTAGCTTCCCTGTGTCGGCGTCGGTAAACGCGGCGCGGAACATATCGCTGTCGGTCTTCTTCGCGGGCATTTCGGGTAAATCGTATTTGTATGCGGGTGAAGCGATACTAGTCACGCGCAGTCCGTTCTGGTGGAGAAGGTCTCGGGCCCGCGTCAGCTCTTCCTGCGACAGGTTCATGATGTTCTTGCTCCACAACTCGCGCAGATCGCAATAGTGCAGGGAATAACTGGCGAGAAACTTTGCCGCTTCTGCGAAGTCTTCCGAGATCTCATCACAAATGATGCCGAGCTTGAAAGGCCGCGCCGACTTGCCCGCGCCGCCCGCCAGCGCCGTCATTGCCCACGCGGGCAACGCCGCCAGCCCAGCCGCCACAAAAGTCCTGCGAGTATGAGTTCGAGACATGATTCAACCTCCGAACGTTCTTGGCGTGTCGTAGCCGGCCACCATCCGAGGCGCCCAGCCAGCGGCGGGTTCGTCCTCGCTCGGCTGCGAGAGAGCGATCAATAGTTACGGGCTCCCCACTGGACCCGCAGGGTCTCCACATTCCAGGCATCTTCAGAGTTGACCAGTTCCAACCCCACCATGCCGTCGTAAAAACCGCCGGCCTCGCCGCTCCAGGCGACGCGCATCAGCTTGTGGCTATCATCCGTGGGCATTTCTACGACCACTTCGCTACCTTCCTTGAGGTGGAAGCGCGTGTGGACGCGCGCCCCTCGTTCGTCGAGAGACACCATCTGGGCGCGGTCGAAGAACCTTCGGCCGCCGCTATCGGTCCCGCGGACGATTACCGGGATCTGTACCGGAACGCGCCGGTGTGTCCTTCTTTCAGGGGTTTCCACAGCCATGTGACGAGGCTCGATGATAGTGGAGGGGAGAGGGAACGTCAACAACTCTGCCGCTCAAAATTGACCAGGCTGCCGTTGTTGGCAGTCGAGTCGTTGGGAATGCCGTGGGGGTCGTGGCATGCGGCTCTGGAGGTGATTTCTGTATGCTTCTCGTGCTCTTTGAAACTCAGCTTGCGGCCTCACTCGCTCTTCTGTTTCGGAGAGGCGACCCCGGAAATCCTTGGATTTGCTTTCTACAACGGCCGCGAAGGCGCTTAAGGGTTCCGCACATGAGCTCATGGCAGTGCTAGCCCCATAGGACTCTTCGCGCTTCGGACTTTGTCCCCGGCTGGACGTTGATCCTCCATTGCTGGTTTTTCGGCGCTTATATGCTATTTCAAGGTTCGATGCTGTTTAGCGCGTGCGATGAGTTGTTCGACTTCCGCTCTGCGGGGGTGGTTGGGATATTTCTTTAGAATCTGCTGCCAGGCGGCAACCGCGCCATCCGCGTCGGACTTGCTTTGCCACTTGATCATGCCCACATTGAACATTGCGTTGGCATTGTCCGGATCGGACTTCAATACGCGGTCGAATTCGGCGAGCGCATCGTCCGGATCGCCGGCGTAATAGTAGGCGCGGCCGAGTTCGGTGCGAACAATCGCATCGTCTCTTATGTCGACCGATCGCTTGAAATATGTGGACGCCTCCTTGAAATTCTGCGTGACGTAGTAGATGTGCCCCAGCTTGGACAGCAGCTCCGGATCGTTCGGTGTGGACTGCAACTGTGATAGCAGCGGCTGCGCCTGCTTATCCGCCATAAGCTTGAGTTGGTCCGGCGTAACCTGCCTCACTCCGGCCATGGAGTCCGTGGAAGGCCGTGCGTTTCCGACAGCAACTGGCGTCGAGACTACTACTTGTGATCTTCTGACGAAGACCCCAAGGATCACTCCGAGGGAGAGGCAGATGACAGCCAGAATAAAGCCTTGCCTGAACGTCCCTTTAGAACTTGATGCGCTGGAGTTTGAGTAAGGACACATCGGGTCACCTGGGTCTAGCGACGTTTCTCATTGGACTCGTCGAGAGCGCAAAGGCGGACACCGTGCCATCGGCGTTGTGATTGTAGCCGTGACACGCCAAGACACAGGTATTGGTCTGGTGGCTATAGGAAACGGGTGAAGCTCCGTTCGGGGCGACGACGTTCACGTCAAAATTCACCAGACGTTCACCGGAGATGTTCGCGGAGACCGAACCCATCCCGTGCGCCGTGTGGCAGGTGGAACAGGAGACACCCAACTGCGCGACGTGGACGAGGTGGCCGGCGTTCCCATCTGGGAGCGCGAAACTGGCGTTCGCCATAACGTTCGACAAGTCGTGGCATTTGCCGCAGAGGGCATACGGGCCCGGACTGGCTCCGCCGGCGCTGAGGTCTGGGCTCGGAAAGAGATTTTGGATCGGAGTGCCGGGTCCCGCGCCGATTGCGACCTGGCTGAACTCGTATCGGCGTTCCAGAATGTGGCTGTACTGCGAGCCATGGGGACCGTTTGGTCCTGGGCCGCCGAATTCCCGATTGTCGTCGCTGTTGTGACAATCCGTACAGAAGATGCGGGCACCGGAACCTAATTGGCGAGGACTATTCGTGCTGCCGTCGAGGTTCAAGATGTATTGCCGCAAGCTGGGCTGCGGCCATGGGCTGCTGGAGGTGTGGAGTACCGGGTGACTGGAGGTGGAAGTGGAAGCCAGTTGCGGAATGACATTCAGGGGATCAGCTGCGCTGACCGCCCGCAGCGGCGGGTACCCGTACATCTGCAGCGCCTGTTTCCCGGGACTCGTGCCGTGACAGCGCAGGCAGTTCTCATATTGATTGGCTGCCGGATTCAGGACGGTCGTGCCGTCGGCAGCACTGATGCCACTCGTACCCGTCTGCGAAACCCGGATCGTGGGAGGCGCGTCAAAGGAGGCTACTTGAAAGGATGAGTGCCCGTTGTGGCAATCCGCGCAAGTAGCGTGCCGGTTGTTGATCAGCACCGCCGGCTCATTCGCGTCGTGTGTATTGCTTCCCGTTGGGAAAGGATGTCCCTTCTTCGCAAATTCGCCGTAGATGTTCGCAATGGGTTGCTGGAGATTTGAGCCTCCGCTGTGGCACGCCATGCAACTCTGAGTCGGCGCATCCACATTCGTCACCGGTGGAACCGGCGCGCGGAGCAAACCCGCGGCGCCGTTCGCGTTATGGGGTCGGTGGCACGAAAGGCAGGCGAACTGCGCAACCGTGCTGTACGCGCCAAGCTGCGCCGCCGGGTTGACGACGTTGGCGGAGACGGCGTGGATGCTGGCGGACCACTGTGCGAGAGGATTGCTCTTTCCGTTCACGGACCGCGCAGTACCCGTATGGCACGCGAGGCACAACTGTCCGTTCACACTATCTCGCACTAGGAACATCAGCGAGACGTGATCGATATTCTGCGCGTGCGGTTCGTGACAACTGTTGCACTCGACCGTGCCGCCAATCAGATTGACCTTGTGCAGAGGGTCGGCCGTTGTCTGCGTCGACGCCAGGCTGGCAACCAGATCGGGCGAGTCTACCAGGGGCTTCTTAAGGCTGAAGGGATGGGAGCTCTGCAGCGTCGTCCCAAGTACATCGTTGCTGTACATGGACCCGGTCATCGTGAGCGTGCCATAAGGGACCGTGGTCCCCACTGCGACGGTTCCATCGTGACAACTGAGGCAAAGGCTGCTGGCGTTGCCCAGAATAGGCTGGGTCGGCACGTTTTGGATCGTCGTGCTGGAGTAAAGCGTGTACGACTGCGCCGAAAGCGTCTGGCTCCACAATGGGGTGTTGTTTCCAATTCCCGAGTGAGGGGCATGACAATACAGGCAGGCAGCCGATCCTTGGCCTTGGACGGGCGACGTGCTGGCCGGTGACAGGTTGTGCGAACCGAGTATGTCGCCCTGCCATTGGGCAAGTGAAATCCCGCTGAAAAGCAAAAAGAGGACGCAGATGTGGAAGAAGTTCTTCACTGCGTACCGCCCGAAGTTCGTAGCCCGAAGTAACGAAAGACTTGGATCCGGCGATTGAACGAATCCACCACGAACACGCGATCGTCGCGATCGATAAACAGTCCGGTGGGCAATTGGAAATCTCCGGCGGCTGTACCCCTCTTGCCGAAGTAGTAGAGCAGGCGGCCTTCGCGGTCGAAAACCTGTACCACCCCCCACAGCCCGTCCACGACGTAATAGTGGCCCTCCGAGTCCATGGCTATTCCCTTGGGCCGGAACATGTCGCCGCTGGAGTCGCCGTTGCGGCCAATGGAGTTCCTAACTACGCCGCTGCGGTCGAGAAACTGGACGCGAAAATTCATGGCGTCCACAACCGCCAAATCTTGGCCCCGGAGGAGCAGTTCCGTCGGGTAGTTGAACTCGCCGTTCCCGGCGCCGCGCTGGCCGATCGTCTGTATCACCCGCCCTGCGAAATCGAGCACGACGATCTTGTTACGTAGAGTGTCGGTTATATAGATCCTTTGCGCCCTCGAGTCCACGGCGATTCCCGTGGGCCGTTTGAAGTACCCTTCTCCGCCTCTCAGGCTGCCGAGGGCCCGCTGGTACTTGCCCTCAGCGTTAAAGACGAATATCTTGCCCGCCTCAGAATCAGTGACGTAGATGTTGTCCTGTGCATCAAGCGCCACGCACTGAGGTGCGAGCATGGGGTCTTTGCTTTTCTCCTGGCGCTCGATGAACTTGTACTTGTTTCGTGGAAAATCAAAAATGTGGACGCCGCCGGCGCCAGGATCGGTTACGATCGCCCGCCCGCGTGAATCCACCGCGATACTGTAGGGCCGTACCAAGCCACGAGTTTCGGCCTCACCAGCGATGACGTTCACGAGCTTGGTCCAAAAGCCCGGCTTGCCTCGCACTTCGCGTTCCGAGCTGAAGCTGCGCTCGTAACTGAGCCTCCGGCCGCCTTCTAAGAGGAGATCGGGAGGCGGGGGATTCGGGGGTACCTTCCGGACCTTGGACGCGCTGGCCGAAGCAGCCAGCAGGACAAGCACTAAGGCGATGTTTGCAGCCTGGAGCGCCGGACCCGACAATCTGCTCAGAAGAGGTTGAACCATCGTGAAAATCTGATGTAGTACGAGTTTATCACAGCGGGAAGAGCACCGGTGCTGATACTCTGGTCGAATCTGGTGAAGTTGGCTTCGAGGTTGAGCTTCCGCAGCCGGTACTGGAACCGAGTGTTGAATATCATGGACTGAAACCCTGAGGAGATGGAAGGTCCGGCGGTTGCGCTGTGGGCCTTGTTATAGCTCACACTAATAACGGAACGGCGGAAAGGGCTGAAGCCCGCGCCTCCTCCGTAACTCTTCGCGTCGTACAGGACGGGCTGCTGGAGCAGAGGAGGGGGCACCCCCGGAGGAAGTTCGATCAGGCCGGTGGAGGTGAGAATCGAAGTTCCCGCCGATTGTGAGTACTGCCCATTGACGCTGTATCGGCGATATTGGATGCTAGTCGAGAAGCCCTCGGAACGGCTGTTGTAACCCGCAGTTTGTGTCAGACCGCTGTGGCTAGCGTTGAAAGAGCCCATCCATCGGAAACTACGGAATCGGCGCCTAACCTGCGCGCCATAGCGGTACGTCGAAGTTGTATAGACCGCGAACAGCGTCTGCACTTGCTGCAAATAGCTAAAATCCGCCCCGAGCTCCCAACCCTGAATACGGCGGAGGTAGTTCACGTTTCCCACAAGGCTGGCCCCAGAATTTCCCTCTTGTGTGGCGGTATCGATCACACCGAGCGAGAAGGTCAGCGCCCCGAGGAACGACCGCGCGTAATTGAAATTCGCGTTTCCACTAAATTGCGTCAACCCGCGGCGGTCCCCAGGCAACCATACCTCATAGTGATTCGCTCGAGCGTATAGCGCAAGATGCGAGAACACCGAGTAGCTTGCCTGGCCGTTGACTGAAACCGTCCGCAAAGACGAGCTCAGGTTCGCGAGAGGCACGCCGCCCGACGCCAGGATCCGCTCCTGCAACGCTCCGAAAGCGTTGTCGTCATAGTTGGCGCCGAATGCCAACCCCATCTTGGGGGTCGGGTTGAGCGAGAACAGCGTGTTAAGATCATTCACCGTGCCGTCGTTCGACCCCGCAACCGACCCACTCCTGAACTTACTCACGTAGCTGGAACGGTTCCACACCATGTTCCAATGGCCGGTCATCGGAAGCCTATGCCCGGCGTTGACCATGAAGGAATTCGAGCCGGTTCGCGATTCCTGAGTCTCTCCGCCCTCGATAAATGATGGAAAGGTCGAATCCGTGGACAGTCGAATGTACTGGCCTATCAGGTCGAAGCCCACAAGATTATAGGTGGACTGGAGGGTGAAATTACGCGTACTGGCATTGCTGTCCGTGTTTGCCCCGAACACCGAAGACGTTCCCGCGCTAGTCGAATAGCTCGCGGTGAGCGTGGGTAGGTGGGGCAGCAGGGCGCTCCAGTTGATGCCAAAACTGTCGCCATTCCCATGTGCTGCGATGCCGCTGATGCCCGGAACGCCGAACTGCCCGGTGCTGTCGTAAGTTCTGCCATAAGAAATGTAGCCGGGGAAACGGCTGCCGCTGAAGATGCTGGTATTGGCAGTGAAGCCGCTTCCATTCGTAATCGTTTGGTATATGGAGTCGCTCTGCGAACGGCGGTAGTACGGCTGGAAGTCGAACGAAATGAACTGGGGCTTATAGTAAAAGCCGTGCATCCAGCCATGACCGCCCAAGTCAAGGGCATGGCTCGAGCCACTCAGATTCCCCGTCGTGCCGCTGTAGCCGACCGACAGGTCCCCCCCTGCGCGGAGATTCACGTCGTCGCCCACAGTGACTTGCGCCGCCGCCGGCATCACACACACCGCGAGCGCTGCCAAAACCAGAGCCGCGTTTTGGACCCGATTGCGCATCCCCTATAGCCTGCCCAGCGGAACTACAGCACCTCAACCTTCGCATTTTTCCGCAGTCTCTTATGAAGTTCCGCACGGAGTTCGTCGTACCTGGCCTTCTGGAGGTCCGACTGAATCTGCGCTTTGACCGCGGCGAATTCGGCCTTGCCCGCCGGAGTGTGAGCATTCAACCGGAACAACGTGTAATTCGGGCCGAACTGGAGCAGATCGCTCACGTCGCCCGGCTTCATCTTTAGCGCGGCCGCGACCAGCGGCGGCGGCAGTTGGGCGCGGTCCACCTGCTTGCGGTCGCCCATGTTCACGCGCCAATCGTCATCGGAGGTTTTTTCCGCCAGGAGGCCAAAATCCTGGTAGCCTTTTGTGGCTTTGGCCTGGCGCAACGCGTCCTTGGCCCGCTGGCGCGCCTCTTTCTGGATCTCTGCGCTGGCATTCGGCGGCGGGATAATGGAGATGGTTTGAATGCTGAAAGTCTCGCCGCGTTCGAAGCGCCTGGAATTCTTGTCGTAATAGGCCCTGGCCTCAGCCAGGGACACCACTGCCTTGTTTCCTACCTCGGTTTTTAATAGAGCTTCGATCAGCAGCGAGCGGCGGATTTTCTCGCGCAACACCTGCCGCGACCCATTCGCTTCTACCTTGAGGAACTCCTCGTACACATCCGGGCTGGGAAACTGCTTGCGGAACTCGGCTTCCGCGCGCGTCAGGCGCGCCGGCGAAATCGTCAAATTTCGGCGCTTCGCCTCCTGATAAACCAACTCCTCGAAAATGATCATTTCCAGGGCGCCCTTGCGGATTTGCGGTTCCATCCCCTTGGGAAAACCGTTGTGCTGCCGCCCATACGGAAAGATGGCGTACATTTCGCGCAGCAGATCGCGGTCGGTCAAAACCGCGTCGTTGACCCGCACCACCGGCTTGTCGCTGACCTGTACCCCCTGCGCGGTGCCGCCTTTGGGGTTCAATAAGGTCTCGACCGTGGTGGGAGCATGGGAGGCAACCTGAGCGCTCGCGACCGAGATTCCCATGATGACCAGCACGGCAGTACAAAACAGCAATCGCATGATTCGCTCAAACTTTCTAAAAAAGTGGGGAGGGGAATTCCCCCTCCCCCAAGAAAGCAGCGACGCCACTAGAACTGCGTCGTTACGGTATTGATCCCGGAACCTTCGTTCGCACCGCCCGCTCCAGTGAAGTGGCACTGGCGGCAGAACTGTGTTGCCGACGAGGCTTTCGTTGCATCCGTGATGGGTGCACCCGGATTGTACGGAGCCGCGAGGAAGAAGTAGGTTGGATACGTGCCAGTTACATTACCGGCCTTGCCACTGAACGTGTACATCGAGTGCGGAGTATGGCAAGTCGTGCAAACCAGGTAAGCCGCCCCCGGATCGGTGCTGCCTTGCGGCATCACCAGCGGATTTGAACGGCCACCAGTAGCGTTAGCGCTGCCGATACCCTTCGTAGTGACGTTGAAGGTTCCGTAATGCTGGGAGAACAAGACGTATGCCGAGTCGCTCGGATTCACATACAGGCAGTCCGCCGGGGCGCTCGTAGTCCCGCATCCACCTGTCTGCCAGACTACTCTCGCAACAGCCGGTGTTGCGGTAGGGTTAATGAGACCGACAGCAGCCAGATTAGCCCACGGACCGATTGGGTGGTCGTTTTGGTAGTTGCCAGCGGCGGTACCGTCGTTTCCAAGCAGGGTTGGAATCGGTTGTGGCCCGTAAAGGCCGGGGGGGAGCAACCCTCTCGCCTGCTCGTAGGACTGGTTGGCCATCATGGCACCCTTGGCGATATTGCCGTCATGACAGCTCAGGCACATCACGACGCCGGTGAGTACCTGCTCCTGCTCACCGTTGAGGCCGCCCGAGCCAGCGGGAA
>Ga0187878_1004986_pt1 | contig 10045 bp, 7 predicted proteins | sample June2016WEW_17_1_FD_132979 | JGI IMG/M metagenome (GOLD analysis project Ga0187878, IMG submission 132979) | Peatland microbial communities from SPRUCE experiment site at the Marcell Experimental Forest, Minnesota, USA - June2016WEW_17_150 | ecosystem: Environmental > Terrestrial > Soil >...
ACGAGTAGCATAGTCCGGGCACGATTCAAATCCCCAAACATCCTGTTCCAGACTTGGGGGGTGTGTGATCCTTCAAAAGTGAGTGGTCCTGCGCCATGAACCGAATGTTTGCGGAGCACAGGGATACGATGCACCAAGGCCATCCCACTCGACACGCACGACCTTGAAGCGTAAACTGATGAGTTGTTACTGACAACTGGTATCTACTCCTATGAAGGCAGCCCTTCTTGCAGACGTGGAGAAAATGGTTGTTCGGGACGTACCGGATCCCTCAGTGCCTCCGAGCGAAGTCCTGATCATGGTGAAAGCGGTCGGTGTATGCCGTATTGACCTGCACCTCTTTCGCGGCGATGCCAACTACAATCTTGACTCGCAGGGGCATCCCATTCCGCTCGCTGTTCAGCCGCATATTCTGGGTCATGAATTCAGCGGCGAGATTCTGGAGCTAGGCTCGGAAGTCAGCGACCTGAAGCGCAGCGACCGTGTGTTGTGTGACCAGGGGCGCAACTGCGTCAGCCAGAACCGCTGGCCGCGCTGTCCGTATTGCCGCTCCGGCGACTCGCGCCTGTGCGACCATTACGGCGAGCACGGCGTGACGGGACTGCCTGGAGCTATGGCGGATTACATCGCGATGCCGGCGGCGAATTGCCTGAAACTCCCTGACGGGATGCCCATGGAGCTCGGCGCCCTTGTGGAGCCGCTTGGGCGCGTCATTCATGCAAGCGACCGGGTCGACCGCTCGCACTCGCGGTACAGTTTCGAGGGTGAAAGACGGATCAGCAATGTGCTGATTTACGGCGCTGGGCCGAGCGGGCTTCTTTTCCTGCAATACCTCCGTTGTGTGAAGCATCTCGAAGGGTTGATCCTCGTGGCCGATGTCCGGGAAAGAATCTGTACCTTGCCAAGGAATTCGGCGGGACTCCGGTTAACGTCAAACGACAGAACCTATTGGAGACGGTGGCTGAACTGACCTCGGGCGAGCGTGTGCACTACCTGATTGAAGCGACGGGGAACCCAGTGGTCTTCGAACAGATGGCGGGCATCCTTTGCAGGCAAGGCACCGTGCTGATCTTTGGCACCGGCTACAAGGGACGCGATATCAGTTTGATCGAGCCCCTCCTGTTCCTCGACCTTACGCTAGTGGTGTCCGTCGGCGCGTCTGGCGGGTTTGACCAGAACGGGCGCCCCGCAACCTACCGCCGCGCTCTCGAATTGGTGAGTGCGAGTAAGGTCCGCGTTTTACCGCTCATCACGCATCGCTACTACGCGCTCGACGATGTTCACATGGCTTTCGACCAGGATTTTGGGCGGGAAGACTACATCAAGGGGTTGCTGAGTCTTGACTCGACGACTGGAGCAGGGACGATGAGGGCCTGAAGTATGAAGTGTGAAGCCGCCGAGAAGTTCTACTTTAAACTGGTCTCATCTCGTGGGGCAACGTCACGCCCATCACAGGCTTCGAAGCATCGATGATGGCTTTCACAAGAGAGTTTACGCTCGCCTCGGAACTGATCACAGGGCGAGGGCATAGGCGACACGCGCTTGCATCGACGGCGCGAAGAGCGTAATAGTCACAGCTCAACCCTGTTCCAGGCGGAAGTCGCGGTTAGAGTCTTGCCAGTGCCTTCCGAATTCTAACGCATTAGGACGGAGGGAAGTAGATCATGGCAGTAATCAGTGGCCTGAAAGTGAACGAACCGCAAAGTCGATTGCGCGGTACGCTGCCCAAGATTGGCATCCGGCCGGCCATTGACGGACGGCGCAAGGGCGTGCGCGAATCTTTGGAAGCGCAGACCATGGAGATGGCGAAATCCGCCGCCAAGTTCCTGTCCGAGCACCTCCGGCATCCCAATGGCTTGCCGGTGGAATGCGTTATTGCGGATACCTGCATCGGCGGGGTGACGGAAGCGGCCGAAGCCGCTGACAAATTCGCCCGCGAAGGCGTGGGGCTTTCCCTGACGGTCACTCCGTGCTGGTGCTACGGATCCGAAACCATGGATATGGACCCGCTGATTCCCAAGGCCGTGTGGGGTTTCAATGGCACGGAACGCCCCGGTGCGGTTTACCTAGCGGCGGTGCTGGCGGGCCACAATCAGAAAGGGCTGCCGGCCTTCAGCGCCTATGGACAGGACGTGCAGGATTCTTCCGACACTTCCATTCCCAACGACGTCCAGGAAAAGGTCCTGCAGTTCGCCAAGGCTGGCCTGGCGGTTGCTGAAATGAGGGGGAAATCTTATTTGTCTATCGGGTCTGTCTCCATGGGCATTGCGGGTTCTGTGGTTGACCCGGATTTCTTCCAGAACTACCTGGGGATGCGCAATGAGAACGTGGATATGTCGGAGCTTACTCGGCGGCTCGAGGAAGGGATTTATGACAAAGAAGAGTTCGAGCGCGCCTTCCAGTGGGTGAAGGGGAACTGCCGCGAGGGCAAGGATTTCAATCTGCCGGAATTCCAGAGCTCGCGCGCAAAGAAAGACGCGGACTGGGTCACCGTGGTGAAAATGACCATGATTGCCCGCGACTTGATGATAGGGAATCCTCGGCTTGCCGCACTCGGGTTTGGTGAAGAGGCTCTGGGACACAACGCCATTCTGGGTGGATTCCAAGGACAGCGGCAGTGGACCGATCATTTCCCCAATGGGGATTTCATGGAGTCGATACTGAATTCCTCCTTTGATTGGAACGGCGTTCGGGAAGCCTTTGTATTCGCCACCGAGAATGACAGCTTGAATGGGGTCGCGATGCTATTTGGCCATCTCCTGACCGACACTGCCCAGATCTTCTCGGATGTTCGCACCTATTGGAGCCCTGCGGCGGTAAAGCGGGTGAGCGGGAAAGAGCTGACCGGCCGCGCCGCAAATGGGATTATCCATCTCATCAATTCCGGCTCGAGTACCCTGGACGGAACGGGGCGGCAAACCCGGGATGGCAAGCCGGTCATGAAGCCCTACTGGGAAATTGCCCCGGAAGAAGTCGGCCGCTGCCTCGATGCTACCCGGTGGTGTCCGGCGGACGTGGGTTATTTCCGGGGTGGGGGTTACTCCTCGCAATTCGTGACCAGGGGCGAAATGCCCGTGACCATGTCGCGCGTCAACCTGGTGAAGGGGCTGGGGCCGGTGCTGCAAATCGCTGAAGGCTATACGGTGGACTTGGCCCGGGACGTTCACGAGATCCTCGACCTACGGACTAACCCCACCTGGCCGACCACTTGGTTTGTTCCCAATCTGACTGGAGAGGCCCCCTTCAACGATGTTTACTCGGTGATGTACAACTGGGGCGCGAACCACGGAGCGATCAGTTATGGTCACATCGGCGACCGGCTGATCACTTTGGCTTCCATGCTGCGCATTCCGGTCGGCATGCACAACGTCGCGCGGGAGCGCATCTTCCGACCTAGCGCCTGGACCGCTTTTGGGGCCATGGATCCACAAGGTGCGGATTATCGAGCTTGCGCCAACTTCGGCCCGCTCTACGGCAAGAAATAGGGTATGTACCAACCTCGTTTTGCCGAGAGGGCAGCCTTAAGGGTTACCCTTTCACCTTTTCATTGTCTGCTGCACGGGTTCTTTCCCGTACCGCGGCATCAATGGTGACCGGCCTTGTTTTGGCTCCTTCCTTGCCCAACAACTCGACCGTCGCTTTGCCAATGCCTGAGGCTGCACCAATGTGACAGCATGGAATATCAGGCACGCGGGCCGACCTACCTGCTGACAGTTCGGCACCCACACGCACATTGAATCGTCATGCGCGCACCTGTATACTCGGTGTCTATTACGGATGGTTTTGTGGCAACTAGGTTGGGGCGCGAAGGCGTGGAGTGAGAGAGGATGGCAGACTCAGAGATGAAAGCAGCCGTCTACTACGGACCGCGCGACGTACGAATTGAGGCTGTCCCGATGCCTTTGCCGGGGCCGGGCGAGGTTGTGCTGCGCGTGCTGTGCTGCGCGGTCTGCGGCACTGACAAGCGCATTTTCACTCACGGCCAGAAGAACGTTGTGCCGCCAGCGATCACCGGGCACGAGATTGTCGGAACCGTGCACGAGATCGGCCCCGGCGTGGACGGCGGGCTCAAGACCGGGCAGAAGGTCATCGTCGCCACGGTCGTTGGCTGCGGAAAGTGCATCTACTGCCAGCGCAAGCAATACAATCTCTGTGATGCTTTCACTGCCCTCGGGTATGACTACGCGGGGGGATTCGCTGAGTACCTCAAAGTCCCGGCCGCTGCCGTAGCCCAGGGGAATGTGATCCCGATTCCTGCCTCAATGTCCGCCGAGCGCGCCGCATTGATTGAGCCACTCTCCTGCTGCCTTAACGGCCAGGAGTATCTGGCTGCACAGGCCGGGGATCGTGGCGTGGTTTTCGGCGCAGGCCCCATCGGCATGATGCACGCCAGCATTCTCAAGGCCCGCGGCTGCGCCCCCGTCATCGTCACCGACGTATCCGCAGAGCGGCTGGCCTATGTTCGCGAGTTCGGCTTGGGCGAGCCGGTAGACACGGCGGGAGCTGATGCCGTCGAAACAGTCCTCGCGGCCGCAGGCGGTGAGAAGTTTGACATAGCGATAACGGCCACTGCGGTGAAACCCGTCCAAGCTGATGCGCTGAAGCTTGTACGCAAGAAGGCCCGGGTTTGCTTCTTCGCGGGCATACCGAAGGATGACCCGATACTGGGCATCGACACCAACTTCATCCATTACAATGAGATATCTGTCTTCGGTTGCTTTGCTTCCAACCTGCGACATTACCATCAGGCACTGGCGATGGTTTCTCGCAGCGATCTGCCCTGGGAACGATTCCTAACTCACAGATTTAAGCTGGATGACATGGTCAAAGCTTACGAGGTCATGGAGGCGGGGCAGGGGATCAAGATGCTCATCGACTGCGAGTCACACTAAAGCCAATGGATAAGGAATCCCTGACACAACTGGTTGAGCTCTCGCGCACCGTGGGCGTTAATCCAGACTACGTTCAAGCCGGCGGTGGCAATACTTCTGTGAAATCGTCCGCCGCCCGGACGATGGCAATCAAGGCCAGCGGCACAGCCCTGACCTCGTTGAACGAACTGGAAGGCTGGGTCGAGCTGAGTGTGGGCGCGGTCTTGAGTATCTTGGATCGAGCGGATCTCGCTACCCTGGATGCAAAGGAGCGCGAGGCACGCGTACTGGAGCATTTATCGTCAGCGGTCGTGGGTGGCCACGGGCGACCCTCGGTCGAGAGCGCGCTGCACGCAATGCTCGGACGGGTCGTCATCCACACGCACCCCGTGGCGGCCAACGCCTTGAATTGCGGACCCGGCCTTAAGGCTTTGAACGAGATTATCCGTCCGGGCGAGCTGCCACCCCTGTGGATGTCCTACACTGACCCTGGCTGGTGCTTGGCAACGGCAACCAAGGCGGCTGTTGAAACCTATCAGAAGAAACACGGTTGCCCTCCTACAGTCGTCTTCATGGAGAACCACGGCCTTTTGGTTTCGGCTCCCAACGCCCGCGATTGTTTGGCGCTTCACAATGAATGGGTTGCGCGCTGCGAGCGTTACTTCGCACCGAAGGCTCCACCAGTGCAGCCGGCTCCGAAGATGGACTCCGCCACTCTGCGTAACACGATGGTGGAACTTCGCCATGTGTGGCGCGACACGCACGGCGCCCCGCCCTTGGCCCGCTTCTCGGAAGACCCCGAACTGGCTGGCGTGGCTTGCACTGCAGGCGCAGACCTGCTGGCCAGCGGCTCGCTCACACCCGACCACATCGTTTACAGTGGCGCTCACGCCGTCCTGGCCGAGTCGTTTGACGAACTACCAGCGAAATTGAAACCTGCCTTCGCCGAAAAGGTTCCACCCCGGATAATCATAGTCAGAAACGGTGGAGCTTTCCTGGTGGCTGACGATCCACTGAAGCTCGACGCTGCCGAGGCGCTGACGGTTGCCGCGGCCAAGATCATGCGGCTGGCCGCCGGGCGCAAGGGTGCTCACAACCTTTCGCCCTCCGCCGCCGACTTCATTATCAATTGGGAGGCCGAACACTACCGCGCCCGCCTTCTGGACACCGCTCGGACGCCCCTGGCCGGCAAGGTCGCTTTGGTGACCGGAGCGGCTTCAGGTTTGGGCTGCGGGATCGCTCAAGGCCTCGTTGAAGCCGGGGCAGCAGCGACGTTCTGCGACATCGATGATCCCGGCGCGGAGGCTGCCGCGGCTGCTTCCGCGGACCCGCGCCGTGCGCTGCCCGTGCACATGGACGTGACGAGCGAAGAGTCGGTTGCTGCCGCCTTCGACCGGATGCTGAGGCGCTGGGGCGGTGTGGACATTGTCGTCTGTGCCGCCGGCATCGCGCCACCGGACGCACTCGTGGATATGTCGGTTGACAGGTGGCGGCTGGCCTTGGAAATCAACCTGACCGGCTACTTCCTTGTGGCGCGAGAGGCTGCGCGGATTATGGGCGCTCAGGGCGACGGAGGGGCGATGGTGATGCTTTCGTCCAAGACGGGCTTGGACGCCTCAAAGGCTAACTCCGCCTACAACGCTACCAAGGCCGGTGAACTGCATCTGATGCGCGGCTGGGCGCTGGAACTTGGGCCCCTCGGTATCCGCGTCAACGCCGTCGCGCCTGGGAACGTGTTCGAAGGCTCAAAGATCTGGAACCCCGAGTACATCAAGGCGGCAGCCCGCAAGAAAGGTATCAAGCCTGAAGAAGTCATCCCTTACTACACCTCGCTGACTGCCCTCAAGCGCGAAATCAAGCGCTCAGACGTTGCTGCCGCCGTCGTCTTCCTTTGCTCGGACGCGGCACGCTGTATCACAGGCCAGACTCTGGTGGTGGACAGCGGGCAGGTCATGGTCCGATGAGTTCGTCCCACCCAAGAAGCCAAGCGAACCTCGAAGAAATCCTATACCGAGGGTCAATCGAGGAACGTTTCGGCGCATTGCGTGAACTCTGCGCGTCTCTCAGCCCGAGGTCGCGCCGGGGGACCAACTCGCACATCCACACCAGTGAATCCTTCAGTGTTTTTCGTTCGCCGACCGAAGCCGTTTGGCAGGCGGCGCGCGAGGGCATCGCGGTGCTGGGGATCAACGACCATTACACGGTTGCCGGGCATAATGAATTCCGCCAGGCCTGCGAGATTGCTGGCATCGCTGCTGTCTTTTCTCTTGAGGCGGCGGCAATGGACCGCACCGCAGAAGTTGGCGGTCTCCTGCTTAATGATCCGGATAACCCTGGCCGGGTATATCTTTGCGGCAAAGGCATCACGCGGATTCCGCCCGATTCCTCGGTGGCGATGCACACCCTGGCCCGATTGCGCGCGGCCCTTGAGCGGCGCAATAGGGAAATAACTGAAAAGGTCGCTGCAGTTTTCCGCGAGCGTCTGAACGCTAACGGCCCGACTTGGGAGGCCGTGGGGGCGTTGACGCCGCGAGGCAACGCCACGGAACGGCACGTTGCCTGGGCCGCGGTCCAACGACTGCGAGAACTGGCCGCCGAGCGCCGGGCACCTCTAGCCGAGTTAGTTGCGCGCTGCTGTGCGGCCGCCCCGCCTGGGAGAGCGGATGACGCAACCCTGCAGATCTTTGTCCGGGCCAGACTCCTCAAGGCCGGTGGCCCTTGTTACGTGCCGGAATCCGAGGAGGCCTTCGTCCCCCCCAATGAAATGCGCGAAATCTTTCTGGCCTTCGGAGCCATCCCCACTTATCCGGTCCTCGGCAACCCTGTCACATCCGGCGAGCGTGACATCGAGGTTCTCCTTGACCGTTTGGAGACCGAGGGTTTTTATGCAATCGAGGTCATACCGCACCGCAATACGCGGGAGCGTCTGGCCGAGATTATCTCAACAGCACGACGCCGTTGGTGGCCTGTTTTCAACGGCACGGAGCACAACACACCTGAGGCCCGAGCGCTCCTTGATCCTTTTGCGCTCGACCCGGAGTTCGAACCTTGGTTCCGCCAGAGCACAGCAGTTCTGCTCGGGCACCAAGCCGTAGTGAGCCATGGCAAGCAGGGATTCGTTGACGATAATGGCCGGCCTACAATCCCTGACGCGCGCGCCAGATTCGAATATTTCAGCGCCGCAGGCTGATTAAGGACTTGCCTGGCGCGCGCTCGAGAGGAGAAGTTGACTGGTCTTACGCCCGAGCAAAGGAGCAGCAGCTTGGGGCTGGCGGGCGGATAGTAAGGCCCCGGTGCCATCCTATTTCATCTCGGCGGCCTGGAGCCACGAGTTGGTACCGGGAATACGGCCTGCGAGCCCCTGATTGGTTGCAATTCTTGGGCCTTTAGGGGATTATAACCGGTTCAATCGGGTGACCAAATTCCTTACATAGCAGACGGAGGATAAAACACGTGACCAAGAAAGCGATTCCGATTGCTGAACCCAAGGGCAAACTAGGTGTCATGACGGTGGGCCTGGGAGCCGTGGCGACCACCATGATTGCGGGCATCGAGGCAGTTCGGCGGAAACTGGCGCTTCCGATTGGCTCACTGACTCAGATGGGAACCGTTCGGCTCGGTAAACGCACCGAGAAGCGGATTCCCAAGATCAAGGATTTTGTTCCCCTGGCAAGCCTCGAAGACCTGGTTTTTGCCAGTTGGGACCTCTTCAAGGACAACGCCTACGAGGCCGCCCTCAAGGCCGGCGTGCTCGAGAAGGCGCATCTCGACCCGGTGAAGGACTTCCTCGCCGAGATCAAGCCCATGCCAGCGGCGTTTGACCAGAAGTGGGTGAAGAAGCTTCACGGCGACAATATCAAGGCCGGCAAGACCAAGATGGACTTGGCCGAGCAAGTGATGAAGGACATCGAGGATTTTAAGAAAATATCCCGCGCTGCCCGCTTGGTGATGATCTGGTGCGCTTCAACAGAAGTCTTCTCCAAGCCCACTGCCGTCCATGAGTCACTGGCTGCCTTGGAGAAGGGCCTCAAGTCCAATCATCCGGACATCTCCAACAGCATGATTTACGCCTATGCGGCGTTGAAGCTTGGAGTTCCCTTTGCGAACGGCGCGCCCCACATCACGGTGGACGTCCCGGCGCTGACGGAGCTTGCCACTGAGAAAAAAGTACCCATCTGCGGCAAAGACTTCAAGTCAGGCCAGACGTTTATGAAGACGCTGCTTGCGCCCGGCCTGAAGGCGCGATTGTTGGGACTGAAGGGTTGGTTCTCCACCAATATTCTAGGGAACCGCGATGGTGAAGTGCTGGACGACCCGGAAGCCTTCCGCAGCAAGGAAGAGAGCAAGCTGTCGGTCCTGGAATACATTATCCAGCCTGACCTTTACCCCGAGCTCTACAAGGGCTACTACCATAAGGTCCGCATCAATTACTACCCACCCCGCGGCGACAACAAGGAAAGTTGGGATAACCTCGACATCTTCGGTTGGCTAGGTTACCCGATGCAGATCAAGATCAACGCGCTGTTCCGAGACTCGATCCTGGCGGCCCCCATGGCCTTGGACCTAGTCATCTTTCTTGACCTTGCCCAGCGCTGCCCTGAACTCTCTCGGAAGGTCATCCAGGAATGGCTGTCCTTTTACTTTAAGAGTCCGATGTGCGCGCCCGGTCTGTACCCAGAGCACGACATCTTCATCCAACTCATGAAACTCAAGAACACTCTGCGCTATCTGCGTGGGGAAGAGCTGATTACCCATTTGGGATTGGAGTATTACGACTAATTGCCCAGGCAACGATACCTGGCCGCAATCGTTGAGCTGGCTGCCGGTCGCATGCGGGAGGATAGTATCCATCTTTGGCTGGTTGCCTCAGGGGCGCACGGGTGTGCGCCCCTGGACAGACCTCCCTGATCCCAGATCCCAACCGGAGTATTCGCGGCCTCCGATTGTTGTCGTGGGTCTTGTAGCTTCGGACTTCCCCGAGCAAGAAAGTGTGATCCCAGGCGCTCGGGAGGAATAGACCAAGATGCGCAAGTACACGTACCTGGCCTTCGATTTGGGTGCGGAGAGTGGTCGAGCTCTGATTGGGCGGTTTGAAGGCGGAGTCTTGTCTGTCGAGGAGATCCACCGGTTTGCCAATGAGCCAGTCCGCTACAACGGGGAATTGCATTGGGACG
>Ga0187878_1004987_pt1 | contig 10045 bp, 7 predicted proteins | sample June2016WEW_17_1_FD_132979 | JGI IMG/M metagenome (GOLD analysis project Ga0187878, IMG submission 132979) | Peatland microbial communities from SPRUCE experiment site at the Marcell Experimental Forest, Minnesota, USA - June2016WEW_17_150 | ecosystem: Environmental > Terrestrial > Soil >...
CACGTCACCGACGGCCGAGCGTTCCTCGCTGCCGCGAAAGAGCGATATGACTGGGTGATCGTCGATGCCTACCAGAGCTCCGATATTCCGTTCCATCTCGTCACCCAGGAGTTCTTTCAGGAGCTCCGGGCTCACATGAGCCCGGGCGGCGTTCTGGCCATCAATGTCGCATGGTGGACGCCGAGCGACCCGGAGCTGCTTGGCCTGGTAGTCGCCACGGTCCGTTCGGTTTTCCCGAGAGTCTACGCAGTCACCGGTATCTCCCGGCGCTCCGGCGCCGTGCTGCTGGCGGGCCCCGACGATGCGTCCATCTCACATCTCCTGCCCATGGCACGGGCTGTGGGGCATACCGGCCTGATCGAGATCGCGCAGGAGGTCAACTCCGGCAGCGGGCCCAAGATGACAGCGGTCTGGGGAGTCGGCAGGCCCTTGACCGACGATCTGGCACCGATAGAGGAGATAGCGGACCGCATGTACCGACAGAGCCGTCGCGAGGCATACCAGCGCGAGCAGCTCGTGCTGGAACGCTGACGCGATCCTGCCGCTCCTCCGCTCCTGAGCTTTCCGTTAGACACCGTGCCGCGCGCGAGGTATAACAATGGTCGGCAAGCCCTGTGCTTCACGCCGCATGCATACACCAGCAGATCGCGGCACTCATCGCAGCACTTCATCGGAGGAAGGTCATATGGCAGGCGGAAGGGATCTACGGCCGCGGGCGCCTCGCTGGCTCGACTGGCTGCTCTGCTCGACTGGAATCGCCTCGGTCGCGTGCTTCGCGTGGCGCTTGCTGCTGTCCGACACCGATTCCGCATATCCGAGCTTGAGCCCGAACACTCTCCTGCCTCGACTCCTGGGCGTTGCAGTTCTGCCCGTGCTCCTGATCGCGACCTTCCTGGAGAAAGCCGCGCGGCGCCTGGTGGAGTAGCCGCCGGTGACACGGCCCCATACTGCCGCTCACCCGCCGCAGGTCCTATAGGACCTGCGTCCCGCCGCCCTGCAGCAGTTCCCTGATCTCGATCGCGTTGGTCGCCGCCTGGCCCTGGAAGCAGTTGTTCATGAAAACGTAGACCTTCTGCGCCTCCTGTGCCAGGCTTTGAATCTTCGGCACCCACTCCTGCAGCTCGTCCCTGGTGTAGAGGTAGTCGTACCGAAGCTTGCCGTCTCCCGCCCACCACTGCTTATAGTTCCGACCGTGGAACCGCACGTAGCCGACGGAGGATGTGGCCAGGACCATCGGCGGCATCAGACTCTTGAACTGAGGTTCGTCAACCGAGCACCACCCCACCTGGTGCTTCCGCAGGAACTCGAAGACCTCGTCCTTGATCCACTCCCTATTGCGGAACTCGATCACCAGCGGGTGATCGGCGAAGCGGTCGCAGAATTTAGCCAGGTAGCCTCGATTACCGGGCGTGTTGTGGAACGACGTGGGGAACTGAGCGAGGATACAGCCGAACTTCCGCGCCTCGAGCAGCGGCTGGATGGAACCGATGAATGTGGCAAAATCCTGCTCGTTTTCGGTGCCCGCCTCGTGGGTCAGCGAGCGGTACGTCTTCACAGTGAACTCGAAATCATCCGGCACCTTGTTCGCCATGTGGAAGAACGTGGCGGGATGCATCAGCTTGTAGTACGTGGAGTTGATCTCGAGGCAGTTGAACCGCTGCGCGTAGTAGGTCAGCCACTCCTTGTCCCTCAAGTCCTCCGGGTAGAAGTGCCCTTTCCAGTCGTCGAACTTGAAGCCCGAGGTGCCGACATAGATCATGGTTTCTCCTGAGGAGACAGGTTCCCGCACAGGCGTCCGTCGCGCATCATTTCTGGCACTTCGGGCACCAGTGCATGCCCCGCCCGCCGGTCATCTTCGTCCTGCGGATGGGCGTGCCGCATACGCGGCACGGCTCTCCCGTGCGCTGGTACACCTGTAGCCGATCCTGGAATCTTCCCGGCATGCCGTATACGTCGGCATATGTCTCATCTGCTGCCGATGATCCGCCGGAGCTGATCGCTTCGCAGAGCACATCGCGAGTGGCCTGCCACAGCCTCTCGCGCATGGGGCCGGTCAGCTTGTTCGCCGGGCGGTTTGGTCGGACCCCCGCGCGGAAGAGGATCTCGTCGGCGTAAATCTTGCCGATGCCGGCAACCACGACCTGGTTCATCAGCACCGGCTCAATGCCAGCACCCCGGCGCGAGAGCACATCCCTCAGGTACGCAGGAGTGAACTCATCCGAGAATGGTTCCGGCCCGTAATCCCTGAACTCCAGCATCTGGTCGACGTCATGGCCGGGCCGGGCGGTGATCGATCCGAACTGCCTCTGATCGATGAACCGGACCTGCTTCTTGCCGCGCAGTCCGATCGTCGCCGCGGTATGCGTGTCGAGCGGCTCGCCCGGGAAAGCTACTCTGAGGAGCCCGGTCATCCCCAACCGAATGATGAGAGTGGACGGCTTCTTCGAGTCGAGGAAGAAGAGAACGGCTTTGCCCCTGCGGCCGATTCGATCGATCTGTCTCCCCTTGCTAAGCTCCACGAGCTCCTTGGCCGATCCCTGCTCGCGCGCCGCGCGCGCGATGTGCACCTGGACGCCGGTGATCGTCGCGCCGCCGACCTCCTTCTCGAGTTGCCGGCGCATGGTCTCGGCTTCTGGCAGCTCTGGCATCGTGCTCCTCTCCCTCAGCGCGATTCGGCGCCACTATCCGGCGTCCTGCCCCCGTCGGAGCTCGTGCCGAGAGGGCAGGACGCAGTTCGCCGCACCGGACAACTGCCGCGAACTTTTTCCCCGAACCTCTTGACGGGGAGCGAAAAGCAATCTATACTCCGTTCCACATAAGCATAAGCATAAGCTTAAGTGGGGGCCGCCTTGCGCGATGATGATGTCCTGAGCGAGCTCCACCCGATGGCAGAGATATTGGCAAGCTGCCCCGGCATGACCAAGGAGCATGTGTACTACCTTGAGCAGCGCGGCTACCTTCGTCCAATCAAGCAACGCCACGGCAAGATCGAGCGCAATCTCTACACTACAGATCAAGTCCAGCTTGTCAAAGCCATCTGGCGCTATCGCCAGGAGGGCCTCCCGCCACGGGAGGCGCACCAGCGCGCCCTCCGCGAGCAGTCTCGAGGCCAGCTAAGCATGTGGCCCGAGTAGGGCGGGGGGCGGAGCATGAGAGCGCAGGCGCAGAGGGCCGGACCGGGACGCGGCCGGTTTATGCCTCGCCCGGTCAGCGTGAAGGCGGCCGGTCCGGCCAGCCCCCGTATGACATGTGAGGAGGTGACGCTCAGAGTCACCGCCGGACGCGTGGAAGCGGCGGTAACTCTCTCCCTTGGCTCGGAGCGATTCACGGGCCGCGCCCAGGGACGAATCGACGACCGGCTTACCTGGAAGATTGCAGCGGCGGCGACTGTCGCAGCCATTCAGCACTACTTGCAGCAGACCGTCACAGACCCACTTGCGCCGTGCATCACACTTGTTGATCTCGCAACGGGCACAACAGGACTCGGACGCGACGTTATTCATGCAACAGTCACACTCGTGGACGGCGATCAACAGACACAGTTGCTGGGCTCTGCCCTGGTGCGAAACAACTGGTACAGCACCGCAGTCGCCGCCGCTCTTGATGCAGTGAATCGACAGATCTCCCTCTTCGCTCCTCCCCGGCACGTTTCCGATCAGACAGGGAGTGAGCATGCCTGCGTACTAGCTGCGCCCGAGGTGTCCCCGCCGCCGGCTCATGTCGACGCGCCCCGCGCCGACGAGCATGCGGAGGCGGACGCGCGCGTAGCCTGGGTCACAGCCCGGGCGCCTGCAGAGGAGGTCGAGCCCGAACCAGTCATCTCCGAGAAAGTGGACCTCACGGCCGAACCTGCGCCCCGGCTGCCTGCAGAACCCACTCACTCGGATCTTTCGTTCGAGCATTCTCCTGCTCCCGACATTGCGCTGGGCATAGAGATCGGCGCCACGTCGGTCCGGGCCGTGGCAGTCGATCCCACCGGCAAGATACTCGCAGACGAGCGCCGCCCGAGCCGCCCGACAGCAGAACCTGACCTGACCCTCGGCATGGCAGTGGACGCCGCGCGAGCGGTCGTCATCAGCCTGAACTCATCGGCGAATCGCATGGGCGCGGTCGGCGTCACCATGCCGGGCCGCCTGCGCTTGCGCGACGGCGTCTGCGTCTCCTGTGGAGACTTTCCGTCCTGGCGCGAAGTGCCGATCTCGCAGACGTTCCTCTCTGCGCTCAATATGCCGGTCTCCTTGATCGGTGCCGCCGAGGCGGCCGCACTGGCCGAATCCCACTTCGGGGCCGCGCAGGGGCTGTCCAGCCTGTTGTTCGTAACCGCGGGGATCGAACTCAGCATAGCCGTTGTTGCTGGTGGGAAACCGCTGATGATTGGCGAGGCCGCGCCCGGCCAAGCCGGCCACATGGTGGTCGCGCCTGGCGGGCCTCGGTGCTCATGCGGGGAGGCGGGCTGTTGGCAGGCGGTGGCTGGGCGCGATGCTCTCGTCGCGCGCGTCGTGAGGGACATCGGCAGCGGCATTCCAAGCGCCATCTCCGCGGCGGTCGAGAATCGCCTCTCCGCCGTTACGCCGGCCCTCATCTGTCAGATGGCGACGATCGGTGATAACGTGGCGAAGAGCGCGCTCGAGGAAACCGGCCGCTTCCTCGCCCTGGGTATCGGCAACCTGATCACGCTGTTCGACCCTGAGGCCGTGATCCTGGACAGCGCTCCCGCTCCGGTCGCCTCAGAGCTCCGGCGAGCGACGGAGATGGCAATGAAAACCAGCCATCGCTCTCAGATCTTTTCCCGCTGTGTCCTTCTCTCCCCCACCCTGGGCGATGCCGCTCGAGTGCTCGGAGCGGCCGCCTGGGCCAGCCAGAACGCCGCTCATCACGCACACGTTAGGGCTTAGGCGCGCAGAGGCGGACATGCCGCGCATGCCCGCCCGAGGACGCGGCCATCCTGCTCTGGTTACTCGTACACCAAAACCCTTCCGTCTCCCGGCGGCACGGCGAACGCCATACCGCTCTCGCCGGTGAACGAATCTCTCGCCGCCTTGCTCAGCTTCACGTTGTAGGGAGCCTTCGCGTCCGGGAGGTTCATCACGACGAGCGCCTTCTCGTACCTGCGCTGCCACACGTGGGCGCTGACTCTCTCCCCCGGCGCGAGGGGCAATCCGATATTGGCGTCATACTCCGGATACCAGTCGTGTCGGTGGCTGGTGCTGTCGCTGAAGAGATAGTAGAAGTCGCCCGCGATCAGCGCATAGGCCATCGTCCAGTGGCGCGCAGCCGGGTCGCGCGTGATTCCCGTGCCCTTCTTCGGGTCATTCGGCCACCCGGCGTGATCCCGCACTTCCTCGAACCGCTCGATCAAGCTGATGTGCGGCGGGAGCAGCAACTCCTGCGTCCGCTGCATCATGCGGATGCGGTCATCCCACGTCTCATCCGGCATCCAACGGCTGCGCTCGGGGTGACTCCACCCGGACTCATACATGATCCCGTTCAGATACGGAGCGATCCAGTCGGCCGTGCCGATGTCGTAGCCCACGTTCACGAAGATCAGGAACTTGTCGCGCACCCGCTCCCGGATCGACCGCATGATCTTGATCCAGGGCTCCGGCTCATCGCGCCAGTTGTCGTAGAAGACTCCATCCACGACCCCCGCCTCATAGAGGGACAGCGTTCTCTTGATCACCGACTCCTGGTAATCCGGCAGGTACCAGTTCATCCGGTACGTGCCGGGCCAGAATTGCTCCCGCTTGCCATCTGTCTTGAGCCACCAGGGGTGGTCCTCCGGAAGCTGGCCCTCGTCGAACTCGTAGAAACTGAGGTCGCCGATGAGGACCGCATTCGGGTTCAGCTTCCGTATCTCTGCGGTTCGCCTCTTCGCCTCTTCGATGGATTCCGGCTTGAACCCGGTCGCCAGCACCTCCGGCTGCCGGTCCCATTCGAGGCCGAATGCCTCGATGCTGCTCATGATCAGGTCGTGCTTCGCCATGCCGGCCGGCGACCGATCCCCGCGAAGCGGCGACCAACACATGCCGATGCGGGGATAGGGCGTCTTCTCTATCCTCTCGCGCACGGTGCCCTCCCTTGTCGGTGGTATTGCTGCACTCGTACCGCCCCCGATCGCCAGCATCAGCGCGATCCCGATGGCTCCTGCAGCGCACCTCATCATCATGCCTTCACACATCATGCCACAAGCTTCCGCATGTACCGTTGCGCCAGGCTGACCTGGTTCTTCACTTCGTCGAGCCCCAGTAGTTCGTGGCTCTTGCCCAGGCAGGGGTGGCAGAACTCATAGGTCAGGTATCCCGTATAGCCGATGCCCTTCAGCGCCGTCACGAAATCCGGATAGTTATACGTCGGCCGCCGGGAGAAACGGATGGAACGCTGCACCGCCTCGCCGTTCACCTCATCGAACTCCCCGCCGTAGTGCGAGTGTACCTGAAGCGGCCCCGTCGCTCTGACCGCGTCGGTGACGTAGGCGGTATCTTGCTGCGCCAGCAGCGGACAATCCAGGCACGCTTTGAGCGCCGGGGAGTTTACTTCGCGCACCATATCCAGAACGTCGATGTAGTCCCGCACCAGCGGTTCGTGATTCTGCAGCGCCAGCGTCACGCCCGCCTCCCCGGCAGCATCGGCGATCTCTTTCAGGCATTCCTTGCACCAATCCCACTGCTCCAGGAACGTGACGTCCGGCCCCTGCGGCCAGTGCCGGCGGGTGATATCATAGTTCGCCGATCCCTCGCGCATCGTGACTCCGCGCCAGGCGGCGAATACCCTCAGGATCGGCGCTCCCAGGTCCCGCGCCAGCTTGATCTGCTCCCTCGCCACGAGCAGCTCGTTCTCTCTCTGCTCCACGATCGGGCTGGAGAAGTTGCTGTACCCCGCCACGGCTGGGATCTCCAGCTTCAGCGTCGCCGCCTGCGCGCGGATCTTCTCCCGCGCCTTCGCGTCCAGATCCATGGGGTTGGCGTGCGGCCTCTTTGCCCCGATCTCCACCCCGTCGTACCCCATCGCCTTCGCGAGTTCGACTACCTCGCGCAGCGGGAGCCCGGGTCCGTCATACCACACGCCGGAGAAGCTCACCGTGTATAGGCCGACCTTCATCGCTCTCTCTCCCTGAGCAGTCTGATCGTGGCGACGATACCTGCTTCCCGAAGGCCGCAGCGCTTCCTTCAGGATAGCGGCGGCGAAACCGATGCTGTGACTCCCGGCGATCGCCGGGGCTGGTCGCTCGCGTGGGGGCTAATTCGCGACTGTCACCGCTATCGACAGGTCGAGGCCCGTGCTCCCCGTTCTATCGAACCCCGCCACCTTCAGGGTATGAGGTCCGTTGGCCACTCGCTCGGTCGCCAGCGGGAACTCGAACGGCGGCCCTGTCACGCGTCTGAGGATTTTGCCGTCGAGAGAGAATTCGACCGCCGTCACGTTCCCCGCGCCTGTCGCGAGCAGATTCACGCGGCCGCTGATGGTTTCGCCTCCCCGCGGCGACAGCAACACGAGCGAGTTGTAGATGTCGACCACGTCACTGGCCGGCGGCCGGAACGTCGAGTCGGCAGATAGGATCACCTCAGCATAGCGCGGCGCGGCGCCGGCGGGCCCGCGCGGATTCGTCTCGGATACCACCCGCACCAACTGCCGGCCCGAGTCCAGGGACACGCGTCCGACCTGCTGCCACCCATCAGGCTTGTCCGGGTCGATGCCGCCGACGCGCCTGTCACCGACGTACACGCCGATCCCCTGGCCGCGTCCACCGCCCAGAATCCAGACCGCGTACTGCCCGCCAGTGAGGTTTGCAGGGGCGGTCTCCTGCAGCCCTGCCGTCGACGCCTCTCGGCCCAGTCCGCCCCAGTCACCCGACGCCGACCAGTTGCCGACGAACTCCCGCATGCTCGAGAGCGAGACCGACTCGCGGACCCTCGACCCGATCGCCGCGAACGAGGGCGTGGTGACGCTCGCGGCGCCACTGCCGTCGCGCGCTGTGATCCACCATTCGAGTTCGTCGCGGTTATCAAGCTCGGGGAGCGAGGCCTGATAGCGCTGCGATGACCCGATGGGCTGCATCGGGATCGTGATCTCCCCACGCCCATTGACACGATAGGTAAGCGACACGTCAGCAACCTTCTTCGGCGAGAATGCGACTGCCGAAACGGTGATCGGCTGGCCCGGTCCCGGGTGGGCCGGATACGCGACCGCACCTCCGATCGAGGGCGCGCCCGGCTGTGAGAACGCGCCTATGGCGCGCACCACCAGCGGCCCGGCTGCGCCGGCGGGACAGCTCACGCGCACGAACAGGCCGCCGGGAACTGACGCCATCGGCGGGCTGTACCAGATCTCAGTGAGATCGCCGCTGAACTGCTGCGAATAGGTGGTGCCGTCGACAGACGACGCGATCGCGGCCGGCCCGCCCGCGTCGACACCGATCACAACCGGCGCGCCCACCGGCGCTTCGGACAGTGGTAACCAGTACATGCACGTCTGTCCGGGCTGCACGCGGCGTCCCTGCTGGTCCGCGGTCGTCCCGCCCGGCTCCGGAAGATATGGGGCGTCGCTGGGCGGGACCACCGGCCCGGTGTAGTTCGCAGTGATGCTGTCGAAGCGGAGCGGCGTCGGGTCGTTACCATCGAGCAACCCGTCGCCGTCCGTGTCCGGGTTCCGCGGGTCTGTCAGCAGGAAGCTCTCTTCGGCATCGCTCAGCCCATCGTTGTCGGTATCGACGCGCGGAATCTGGATCGTCCACGCAGGCGACCATGAGATACGTCCGGTCGCGTCGATCGCGCGGATGCTCATGGAGACCTCGCCGCCGCATCGCACCGGCGGGACCTGGGCCTGATAGCCTTGGTCCGTCGCGTGCATGAATACATAGTATGTCTGCGAGCTCAGCGCGGGCCGGAAGATGACTGCTGCGGAGGCGAGAGCCGCCGGCGACTCGATGACCGCGTTCACTGGGATCGGCGCGCTCGGGTCTACCTGCTCCGGGTACTGGACCGACGTGATCGCCGGGCCGCCCTGCGCGGACTGAGCGGGCTGGGCCGGCAGCCGCATGAGGTCGAGCAGTTGTTCGGGCGTCACCACGACGTAGCGCCGCGCAACGCGGGCCGCAATGTGCGCCGCGTCCGCGACCGTGAGTGTCGTCGGGTCGAGGACGAGCGCGGCGAAACGCCGATCGAGGGGGATACGGTCCAGGTACGTGATCGCCGCATCCACGCTGCTCACTCGCGGCGCGGGCACGACAGGCACGCCGTCGTACAGCAGCGGCTCGAAATCCGGCGGAGAGAACACGTACGCGCCCCGAATCCCCGTCTCGGCGGCCAACCGCGAGACCATCGGACCGAGGTCGGACAACTGCGGCGGCGGAACGATCACGGCCGCATGCGCATCAAGCGCGTCCGCCGCGCGACCGGTCGCTCGGAAGAACGTGAACGGGGCGCCCGCGGCCGTCAGGTCCATCTGCCCTGCTCCGTTCGGCCCGAGCAGGAAGCTGTCAACGCCGGACTGGTATTGGTCCGCGTAGTAGCGATGCAGCGCCGCGGGCGCAGTCTGCGAGAGCGCGGCCGGCAGTGCCCACCCCAGTGGAAGAAAGCCGCGGGTCCATCGCTCCCAGAGCGCCGGCATCGTGTTCAGCGCGACGCCAATGTCGGCGCAGTCGAAAATGAGGGCGAGATACCGGGGCGCGCCGGTCTCGACTGCCGCGACATATTGGTAGAAAGGATGGCCGCTGTCGATCCCGGAGAGAAACGACATGTTGGCTGCCCGGGACGCCGGAACGAAGTAATGCGAGGCGCGGCTGAGAATGGAAACCGCCGCAGCCGGCGCGTTGCCGTACAACGCCGCTCCGGGGGCGAGCCGGCTTAGGATCTCCTCGAAGCCCGACTCTTCTCCCGGCGCCGGCGCCGCCAGCGTGAACATCTTGTCGCGGATCGCCAGATCCCGTGCTGCAAGCAACTCCGGCGACATCAGCGCGGCGCTGTCGCGATCGCATTCCGCCAGCAGAGTAGACGCTGCCCAGGCATAGGCCTCCGATCCGGACTTCCACCGTCCGCGAAGGTCGAGC
>Ga0187878_1004988_pt1 | contig 10044 bp, 9 predicted proteins | sample June2016WEW_17_1_FD_132979 | JGI IMG/M metagenome (GOLD analysis project Ga0187878, IMG submission 132979) | Peatland microbial communities from SPRUCE experiment site at the Marcell Experimental Forest, Minnesota, USA - June2016WEW_17_150 | ecosystem: Environmental > Terrestrial > Soil >...
CATGATGAACCGCGTCACTATAGCAGACGCCCCGCAGGGCTTCAAGGATGGGCGGGCCGGAACTCTATGGAGGCGGAGGGACAAGGTGGCGTCCACGGCCCGGCACGCTGCGAACGGGTGTGTTCTTGCGGAAACTCAGTAGGCCCAATAGGGACCGACCACGCTGTTGGGGCCAGTCATGTTCTCAATCCCTACAAAAACGCTTCGGCCAAAGAAGAACGGCATGCCCCAGTCAAAGGCACCTGAGTTTTCTCCCCCCAAATCGTTGAATGCCGCGTTGGTACCGCCGTTGGCGTTAAACAGGGCATCGGCATTGGCAATGCTGAAGGACACGGCCCCTGTTGTGCCGTTCGCTCCTTTGTTGGTAGCCGTGTAAGTCGCGGTGGAGGCCGGGCAATAGAACGAGGGATTGTCGGTGCAATTGGGTATGCCAAGCGTGGTGGGATCGAGGAAGAAGATACCGTTCGATCCGCTGTCGATGTAGCTCGTATAAGCGACGTTATTGCTAAAGGTCGTCTGGAAATTGCCGTTGAGGTCGGTGGTGTAGACCTGGGCGGACCCGAGGGCATTGTCGGTTTGAGTTCCGATGCCGAAGATCAACGATCCCGAGGCGGACGGGGCCCCATCGGCGGGAACGGTGGGCAACGTAATCAGCACCCCGTTGTTATCCCGGGAAAAGGTCCAGACCGGATTCTGAAGTTGCGTGTTCAGGGGGACAGAGGCAATCTGACAGAAAGAACTGGGACAGAGATAGTATACAGGCGGAAGTTGTGAGGAAGAGGACGTGCAGGCAAAGCCGCAATCCTGCTGCCAGACACCAATCCCCAAGATCCCGTTGGCGCCCAGCGCCGCCACGGAGTTCTGGCTTGGCCCGCCGCCGCTGGCACAATCGGCAGGAACGGGGAAGGGAGGAGGGGTCACGCTGATGATCTGGATAGGATTCGACGCCGCCTTCTCCCCCGCCAACTGTATGTCGGCGGCCACCACCGGCCCCCACACGTAGGAGCCGTCGGCAAAACTGACGCATTCCTGTAGTGCGTTACTACTGCTATCGGTTATTTGCGGCAGGGAGAGGCTAATCTGAGAGGAGAGGATTCGCAGCCCCTCCGAGCCGGTATCGACCTGAATGTTGGAAATAGTCTGGCAATTCGTCGTGCCGGGCACGCAAACCGTCACATCCGTAAAGAGCCCATTCGCGAGGTTATTGGCAGGGCCCAGGTTCACTTGGACAGCCTGTGTGTTATTCACTGGCGTGCTGGTACCGCCGGAACTGCTGCTGCCACCACCGCAACTGGCTAGACCCAGCACGCCGGCCAATAGCCCCAAAGCGAGAGCGAATCTTGCAGCCGATATCCTGCCCGCGTTCATTGCACGACCTCCACAGGGACATTGGGGGGGAAAAGACTGGGAACGTATGCGCGGCCGTGGAAGAAACGCATGTGCCCGCCGCTTTCCACGACCAGCTTATCCGTTCGCAGGACGAGCGGCCCACGCCGCCGCGTCTGAGATTGCGAAGCTTGCTGGAACTGAGCGAAGTGAGATCCCAACAACTGTTGCAGGTTGGGCATGGTCGGCCCCTGCCACGAGATCCCAAAAACCAAGCCGGCTGGCGAAATGTACTCCTTGACTACGGTACGATTCGCAGCGGTAATTTGATGCAACGAGTAGCCTTCACGGACCATAGCGCGAACTTCTCCGTGCAGGTACTGCTGGTCGGAGCTCACTGATGATTCGTACTCGCCCAGGACTGCCCACGCAGGCGCAGTCGATAGGAGCAGGCCGAGCACAACAGTCAATGCGGTTTTCATGCGTCCTCACCCGAACCAAAGGTTTTCAAGCCCTTTCGTTACCCTCGAGGAAGTTAGACTCCATTTCCGGTTAAAAGGTTTCATGGAGAGCGTCAGATTGACGAAATTTTACGTTCGCTGGGTTGTTGCAGAGGGGGAAGTGTTGCGGTGCATTGCTTCTCGAGGCCTTGCCCCGGTGGGGTCGGCGAGGGATGACCTTTCGGCAAGAGGCTCCTGTCGACCTATTTCGCTCCAACGGCCGTATTCCAGTCTGGCCACGGGACTTGGGTGAGGGTAAGGTCTCCTCTTTGCCGGCAACGCCATTCGCGGGCCCACCTGGCTGTGACACCGCGCGGCCAAATGCCGCAGGGAGCCGGGACCCCGCCTTCGCTCGGGCTTCCAGATGGCCTGCCATTCCAATAATCGGTGAGAGGCCAGCCCCCCCGGGAAGAATGTCGTACCCTTCTCCTCAAAGTCGGAAGCGACAAGGGGGATGGTCGGACGGTGAGCCACGGTACGCTGCCTTGACACTTCGCTCGGGGGCGGATAGAATATTCTTCAAGGTATTCGTAATTCATTGACATTGCAGAAGTTACAGCGATGGCTTGGACTGACAAGAAACTCGACAAACGCCAGGGTGAAATCCTCGCGACGATCGTGCGCCTCTTCGTATCGACGGGCGTGGCGGCCGGGTCCAAGGCCGTCTCTGAGAAACTTCACGACCCTTGGAGTTCAGCGACGATCCGCAACGTGATGGCGGAACTCGAGGGACAAGGCTTCCTCGTTCAGCCTCACATTTCCGCCGGCCGCGTCCCCACCGACCAGGGTTATCGCTACTACGTAGACTGCCTGGCGGAGACTCCACGGCTAGGACCGGACACAGAACGGTTCATCGACGAAACCATGTCGCGCGCGAGCGATGTGCCGGAGAATTTGATGGCGCGCACCTCCGAAGTCTTGGCGCAAGTTTCGAACATCGTGGGCATCGTGCTCGGGCCCACGCTGGATGAAAAGCTCATCGAGCATCTCAAGTTTGTGCGCTTGCCGGAGCGCCGAGTCCTCGCCGTGATCGTCTCGAAACCCGATCTCATCGAAAACAAGGTCATTGTGCTGGAGGATGATTTCACGCAGGAGGAACTTGATCGCGCGGCAAATTTCCTCAACAGCGAATTCCGTGGCTGGTCGTTGCGGGCCATTCGGGTGGAGATCTTCAAGCGCGTGGAGCACATGAAGGCGCTCTGTGACAGGCTGGTTTCGACGGTGGCGGTCCTGTTCCAGGAGGGGGCGCTGGGTGGAGAGGACGTACGCACCTTGTTCGTCGACGGAACGGAGACGCTGGTCGGCCAGCCCGAGTTCTCCGATGCGCACGCCATCAAGGAACTCCTGAAGGCGTTCGAAGAGAAGGTGAAGCTGGTCAGAATCCTGAGCGCTTGCCTGCAAACGCCCAGCTCCGGAGTAACGGCGCTAATCGGCCACGAGAATCCCGCCAGGGAAATGCAGAACTGCACCATCATCGCGGCGCCTTACCGGTACCGCAACCGGGTAGTGGGGGCGCTGGGAGTGGTCGGACCAACGCGCATGGAGTACGATCGGGCCATCTCCACGGTGGATTACGTTGCCCACCTCTGCAGTAAGCTCCTCAGCGCCGGATGAGGAGCTTCGTCCTGCCGCTGCCTGAGGGCAGAAAAAACTGAGCTCGAAAGCCAGGGCGGTAGCCCAACCGCCAAAATGGGGTAGAATCGAAGTTCTATGGATCAAGAGAGAGAAGCAATCCTTCCAGCAAATGGGGAAGCCGCTGAACCGTCTGCGGGAGCTGAGAACGGCGCGCCCGCGAGTGAGCCTGCGGGCGGAGGGGAAGACCTATCTGCATTGGTGGAGAAACTGCGTGCCGAAAAGGATGCCTTCTACGACCGTTTGCTGCGCAAGCAGGCAGAGCTCGAAAATCTGCGCAAACGCACGCAACGCGAGAGGGAAGATTTCCTTCAACACGCGACGGCAGACCTGATCCTGGCGCTGCTGCCCACTCTGGACGCCTTCGACCGCGCCTTGCGGCATCGCGAGGCAACCGTTCCAGAGCAATTCTACCAGGGCTTGGAATTGATCCATCGTGAGCTAACGGATGTGCTTTCGCGGGCCGGGTTGACCGCCCTGGACACTTTGGGGAAGACGTTCGACCCCCATCTGCACCAGGCGGTTGAAACCGTCGAGGCGCCGGACCATCGGGACCAGGAAATCGTCGAAGAATTGCAGCGCGGCTACAAGCTGAAACAGCGGCTGCTGAGGCCGGCGGTGGTAAAGATTGCGGTCGCCAAGCGATCTTAGGACGCGCTGCCTGCGCAGCTGCAGGTCTCTTGCGATCGAGGGCCAGGCGATTGATCCCCTGCAGGTGCGTCCTGCCGTTGTTGAGGGCTACCATTGAGTCAAAAGCGCGATTATTACGAGGTGCTGGGCGTCTCGCGCAGCGTGGGAGAGCAGGAGCTGAAGAGTGCCTATCGCAAGCTTGCCTTGCAGCATCATCCGGATCGCAACCCCGAGAGCAAGCACGAGGCGGAGGAGAGGTTCAAGGAACTCAGCGAAGCCTACAGCGTCCTGGCCGATGCGGATAAACGCGCCGCTTACGACCGCTTTGGACATGCCGGGGTGAGTACCTCGGGCGGCTATGCACCCGATTTCAACTCGACGATTTTCTCGGATTTTTCGGATATCTTCGGCGACTTTTTCGGCTTTGGCGACCTGTTCGGCGGCGGGACTGCCCGCCGTACCCGTGCCCAGCGCGGCGCCGATCTCCGTTACGACCTCGAAATCGCTTTTGAGGAAGCCGCCTCGGGCCTGGATACGAAGATCAAGATCCCGCGTTGGGAAAACTGCCCCGAGTGTGGCGGGAGGGGCGCGAAAAAGGGCAGCGAACCTGTTACCTGTCCGGCCTGCAGCGGACGCGGCCAAATCCGTAGCTCGCAAGGCTTCTTTACCATCTCTCGAACATGCCCGCAGTGCGCGGGGATGGGTCAAATCATCCGCGAGGCCTGTCCCGAATGTCATGGTGAAGGCCGGCAGCGGCAGCAGAAAGTCCTGGGGATCAAGATTCCTGCGGGCGTCGAAAGCGGAATGCGTTTGCGCGTTTCCGGTGAGGGAGAAGCGGGCTTCAGCGGCGGCCCGCCCGGCGACCTCTACGTCGCCATTTCCGTCCACGAACATCCCTTCTTTGAGCGGCGGGGTAGCGACCTTTATAGCACCATTCCCATTTCCATCGTGCAGGCGACCCTTGGGACGGAGATTAAAGTGCCTACGCTGCGCGGCCAGGAGCGGCTGCGAATTCCTGAGGGCACCCAGAGTGGCTCGGTGTTTCGGCTGCGCGGGAAAGGCTTCCCCAGTCTGGATGGCCGCGCTCACGGCGACCTTTATGTGACCATCCACGTTGCCATTCCCAAGAACCTCACGCGCGAACAGCGAAGATTGATAGAGTCACTGGACCTCGCTGTGCGCGTCGAGAATAAACCTGTCGATCGCACATCCCACAAAAACAAAACTCATTTTGCATGATTGCTCGCTGAGGGTTGGCCAGACGCGGCCGTGCGGATGTTTGTCCCGTCCTGCACTCGTGCACGCCGTCTCCGGCCTTGACAATCGTCAATGCCGTGCTGGCGGCCGACGGAGCCAGCGAAATCCGATGCTGACCATGCTGCCGTTAAAGCCGTGATTGGGCGGGGTGATTCCAGCATTGGACATGTGAAAGTATCGATACTCAATCACCAGGGCGTGTTGCGGACTGAAGAAATGCTGGATCCCCACTCCCGCCTGGGGCATGAATTGGAGCTTGCCGCTGACCTCCGGAACGCGCGTCGTCAGAGTTGTGTGCATCATGCCCGCGCCAAGATTCAGGAAAGGCATGAAGTTGCCCCTCGGCTTACCGTCAAAGCGAAAGAAGAGACTGTTCCCCAGCATGTGCCCGCCGGGATGCACGGCGTTGCCAAACAATCCCTCGTTCACGATTTCGAAGCGTCGGACGGGGCCGCGTCGAAAATCGTGGACGATCAAGCCCACATGGGGTTGGGCGACCAGAATGTTGACGTGCGAGATGTTGCGCGGAATGGCGTTCTCCACTCCATAGCCAATCTGTAATCCAAAATCCCAGTGCCCGCGATTCTCCCAGCGAGGAGCGGGTTCGAGAGGCGAGTGGTAGGGAGTGGCTGTCTTCGCAGCGCTGGTTTCAGTGGGTTCCTGCGCCGTAAGATGGGAAGGGAAAAGCACGGCAAAGAGGATACCGATCAAAACCCCTACGCCGATCACCTTGTATGTTTTGTTTTTCAAATCGCGCGGTCTCTCGCGAGGCAAGAATAGTCGGTGCTGATGACGTCCTGACCTTGTACCCTACCCCGTCCAAAAAATCAATCGAAAAGGATTGGGGTAAAACCGTCCCGCGCGTCGCGATTAGGTCGGGTCGTGCGAATCATAACGGTTGCTGGGCGGCAGCCGTCGTGACGCCTGCCATTGGCGCAAGACCGTCCAGAGGATCTTGACGCCGGCGCGTGCGCTGCCCGTGAGGGTGCCGGAAATTTTGGATCGGCCAAAGCGACGGCAGTGGTAGTTGACCGGAATTTCGACTACTCGCAGCCGCAGTCGCGCTGCCTTGACCTGCATCTCGACATTCCAGCCGAAATCGGGGTCACGAAGATCCAGCCGGCTCAGTGCGTCCCGGCTCAAAATGCGCAGCGGCCCAAGATCGCTGAAAGATGCTCCCCAGATCCACCCGATCAAGCGTGTGGTGAGCCAGTTGCCGAAGCGTTGCACAGGAGTTAGAGAGCCGCCTTCAGCCTTTCCCAGGACTCGCGAACCGAGCACCATATCCCAGCCGCCGGCACAGAAAACGCTGGCGAGACGTTCGCCGTCCTCAGGATCGTCGGATAGGTCGGCATCCATAAACATGACGGCTTCGATCTCGGGCCGGAGATGCGCGAGGGCGGCCTGGCACGCCCGACCGTAGCCTCGGCGCGGTTCGAGAACAACTTCCGCGCCCGCGGCCCGCGCCACTTCAGCGGTACTATCCTTGCTGCCGTTGTCGGCCACAATGATTTGCGAAAAGTAGTCGTGGGGAAGCCGCGAAAGCTGGGTCCCGATCGACTCCGCCTCATTGAGGGCGGGGATGATCAGGGCGATGGATTTCGGCGGGCGGGTCATCACAAGCTCGAGGACGGAGATTCTACCAGAGGTCCAGACAACGCGAGGGGTTTGACACCGGCGGGCCATCAACGGGCCGACTCTGGCGGCGTTCCACGGAGTGTGGTATAAAAGTAATGAGGTGAACGAGAGCATCAATTCAGCTGACCCCTCGACGAGTTCAAGCGCAAAGCCGGCGCCATGCAGGCGCTTTTACGAAATGCGCTATTGGCTGCGCGATCTCATCCTGTCCCTTCTCCTGGCCTTCATCGTGATTGTTTTCCTTTACCAGCCGGTGCAGGTGGAGGGCACCAGCATGATGCCGCGCCTCACCGACCACGAACGGATCTTCATCAACAAGTTCGTCTACCGATTCGAACCCATCCACCGCGGCGACGTCGTGGTTTTTTGGTATCCGCGGGATCCCGCGAAGTCCTACATCAAGCGTGTCATCGGACTGCCGGGCGAGACAGTGAGCATCGTCGAAGGGCAAGTGCTGATTGACGGCAAGCCTCTCCCAGAGCCGTATGTCCCGCCCCAGTATGCCGATCCGGAAAGCTATCCGCCGACGCGCGTCGAGGCGGGGCACTTCTACGTTTTGGGCGACCGCCGCGAATCGTCCAACGACAGTCGCGTCTGGGGCACCGTCGATCAGAAATATATTTATGGCAAAGCGGTTTTTGTTTACTGGCCTTTCAGCAATTTCGGCCCGGTGGAATAGCCTCGCTGCGCCCTCGCGGCGCCTCGCGACCTCGCACCATTTCATTTCCCCTTACCTCATACCAAAAGATGAAGCTGACAGATTCACGAATTACGCTATGATAGTTCACCGACTTCAACGAAGGGATCAGCGATGGAGGCGATTCTCGCCTTAGAAGATGGCCGGGTGTTTCGGGGACGCGGCGCGGGCGCCCCCGGCGAGCGTTATGGCGAGGTCGTTTTCAACACTTCTCTCACCGGCTACCAGGAAATCCTGACGGATCCGTCATACGCGGGGCAGATCGTCATCCTCACTTACCCGCACATCGGCAATTACGGCACCAATTCACTGGACTGCGAGTCGGCCAAGCCCTATGCCGAAGGCCTGGTGGTGCGTGAGCTCAGCGCGCTGGCGAGCAACTGGCGGTCGGAGCAGGAAACCTCTCCGTTTCTTGCCCAATACGGCGTGCCGATCATTTCCGACATTGACACACGGGCCTTGGTTCGCCATCTGCGCGACCACGGCGCCATGCGCGGCGCGATCTCGACGACGAACCTCGATAGCGAAGGTCTGGTTGCCAAGATCAGAAAAGCCCCCAGCATGGTCGGCCTGGATCTGGCCAGCCGCGTGACGACCTCCACGCGTTACGAGTGGCAGGAACCCACGGTGGCCCCGATACGCACCCAAGAAACCAAAGTACAGCCGACGCCACGCTTTCATGTCGTGGCCTACGACTTCGGCATCAAGCAGAACATCCTTCGCAAGCTTGTCGATGGCGGTGCGCGCGTTACGGTTGTTCCGGCCAAGACTTCCGCCAGCGAAGTGATGGCGCTCAAGCCCGACGGCGTCTTTCTCTCCAACGGCCCGGGAGATCCCGAGCCACTCGAATATGCCGCGCGAAACGTCCGCCAACTCGCGGGGCGTGTGCCGGTCTTTGGTATCTGCCTGGGCCACCAAATCGTCGGCTTGGCGCTGGGCGGGAAGACCTTCAAGCTCAAGTTCGGCCACCATGGCGGCAACCATCCGGTCCTGAACCTGGAAACTCAGAGGGTTGAAATTACCGCACAGAATCATGGGTTCGCAGTGGACCCGGACTCCCTGAATTCGAGCGAGGTTGCGCTGACGCACATAAACTTGAACGACCAAACACTCGAGGGCCTGCGTCACAAATCGATGCCGCTGTTCAGCGTTCAGTACCACCCCGAGGCCTCGCCCGGTCCGCACGACTCGGGATACCTTTTTGGAGAATTTACGAGAATGATGGAGGAATTTCAGGGGAAGGACAAGATACGAAGGACGAAGGACGAGCAGTGAAATCCATGCTGGCTTGGTGCCCCTGTCATTTGTACTTTGTCCTTTGTACTTTACGCCATGCCCAAGCGCACTGACATTCACAAGATCTTGATCATCGGTTCCGGGCCGATCGTCATCGGCCAGGCGTGCGAGTTCGACTATTCGGGTACGCAAGCCTGCAAGGCGCTGAAGGCCGAAGGCTACGAAGTCGTGCTGGTGAATTCTAACCCCGCCACCATCATGACCGACCCGGAATTTGCCGACCGGACTTACGTCGAGCCCCTGACCGCTGAATATTTGGACGCGATTCTAGAGCGCGAGAAGCCGGACGCGCTACTGCCCACGGTGGGCGGCCAGACGGCGCTCAATCTCTCCGTCGAACTCGCTGAGCGCGGGATTCTCGACAAACACAACGTGCAGTTGATCGGCGCGTCGCTCAATGCCATCAAGATGGCGGAAGACCGGCTGTGGTTCAAGGACGCGATGCGTAAGATCGGGCTGGACGTGCCGCGCAGCGTGCTCGTCAACAACGTTGAGGCGGCTCTGAAGGCCGCCGACCAGCTCGGCTTTCCGCTCATCCTGCGTCCCTCCTTCACGCTGGGCGGCACGGGCTCGGGCATCGCCTACAATCGCGAGGAATTTGAGGAGAAGCTGCGCTGGGGCTTGCAGCTCAGCCCCGTGCACGAAATCCTGGTGGAAGAGTCGGTGATCGGGTGGAAGGAGTTTGAGCTGGAAGTCATGCGCGACCACGCCGACAATGCCGTCGTCGTCTGTTCGATCGAGAATTTCGATCCCATGGGCGTGCACACCGGCGATTCAATCACCGTGGCGCCCGTGCAGACGCTGACCGACAAGGAATACCAGATCATGCGCGACGCCGCCTTCGCGGTGATCCGCGCCGTCGGTGTCGAAACCGGCGGCTCCAATATTCAATTCGCCATCGAGCCGGAAACCGGGCGGATGGTGGTCATCGAGATGAATCCGCGCGTCTCGCGCAGTTCGGCTCTAGCGTCCAAGGCGACGGGGTTTCCGATAGCGAAGATCGCTGCACGACTGGCGGTTGGCTACCGGCTGGACGAGATTCCCAACGACATCACGAAGAAGACTCCC
>Ga0187878_1004989_pt1 | contig 10044 bp, 5 predicted proteins | sample June2016WEW_17_1_FD_132979 | JGI IMG/M metagenome (GOLD analysis project Ga0187878, IMG submission 132979) | Peatland microbial communities from SPRUCE experiment site at the Marcell Experimental Forest, Minnesota, USA - June2016WEW_17_150 | ecosystem: Environmental > Terrestrial > Soil >...
GAAATCGCGATCGTCCTTCCCGATCTTCGGATGCACGTCCCGGTCGAAGAAATAGTTGTCTCCCGCCAGCGGGACGATCGCCATCCCCGCCGCGGAAAGCCTTTCGCGAATCTTGAGGGCAGTCGTCGACTTTCCCGATGACGAGGGTCCCGCAATGATCACCGCGCGAAGCTCGTCACGTCGTGACACGATTTTCTCCGCCGCCGCGTCAAGCTCTCTTTCATAGAAGGAGTCCGCGGCCTCGACAAGCGCGGGATAGCCGCCCTCAGAGACAAGCCGGGAGAGCTGTTCCAGCGAGACGCAGTCGTGGTCGGCCGCCCAGGAGAGCGCTTCCCAGAGCTTTTGATACGGGATGTTCTCCGCCGAGTAGGTCAGGCTCTCCCGGCCGGCGCGTTTCAGAGCGTGCTCGTATCGATAGACGATGTATGCCTTGGCCGTGCGCGCGTGGCCTCGCTCGATCAGTGCCTTCTCCACGAGGTCCTGGACCTCTTCCACCGTCGGCCAGGAGCCCTTGCCCTGCCGGCGGGAAAGCAGGGCGAGCACGTCGTCGGTCACGTGCTCGGCTTCCTCCAGATCCCGGCCACCGCAGGCAACGGCGGCCCTGTAGACGGCAGAGGAAATCTTCTCCCTCCTGAAGGGAACCGCCCTGCCGTCACGCTTGACGATCATCTCCGGCATCGGCCCTCGCGCTCCATGCCTGTCCGCGCTCTCACTCACTCCAGGGTCTTCGGCCTCACCTCGGCCTCGACCTGGGAGAGGTACTCATCCAGGGGTATCATGTTTCTCTGTTCGCCGGTTCGGGTGCGCAGGGACACGGCGCGGCCGGCCTGCTCCTTCTCCCCGAGGATGAGCATGAATGGAATCTTCTGATTCTGGGCGTTGCGGATCTTTGCGTTCATCCGCTCGTCTCCCTTGTCCAGCTCCGCGCGCACGCCTCGCGCTTTCAGCGCCCGCACCACCTCCTCGCCGTAGGCGGCGAACGCGGGGGTCACGGGTATGGCGACGGCCTGCACGGGTGCGAGCCATGGCGGGAAAGCGCCGCCGAAGTGCTCGATCAAAACCCCGAAGAACCGCTCGAGCGAGCCCAGGAGCGCGCGGTGAACCATGAACGGACGTTTCTGGGTGTTGTCCGCCGCGACGTAGGTCATACCGAACCTTTCGGGGTTGTTGAAATCGAACTGGATTGTGGTCATCTGCCATTCTCGACCGAGGGCATCCTTGATCTTGAGGTCGATCTTCGGTCCGTAGAACGCGCCTCCGCCCTCGTCCAGGACGAGTGGCAGGTTCTCCCGCGCCGCGGCGCGTCGAAGCGAGCTGGTTGCCGTCTCCCAGCTCGCGTCGTCGCCGACGCTGCCCTCGGGCTTCGTCGCAAGATACGCGGTGATGTTCTCGAAGCCGAACGCCTTCCAGATCTTCAAGGAGAAGCGCAGCACTTCCAGGATCTCGTCCTCGATCTGCTCGGGGGTGCAGATGATATGCGCATCGTCCTGGGTGAATCCTCGAACGCGCAGCAGCCCGTGGAGCACACCCGATTTCTCGTACCGGTAGACCGTGCCGAGCTCGGCCCAGCGCAGGGGCAGGTCGCGGTAGGATCGCTGGGAGTTCTTGTAGATCATGATGTGAAACGGGCAGTTCATCGGCTTCAGGTAATAGTCCACCTCGTCGATGGTGAGCGGCGCGTACATGTTCTGCGCGTAGTAGCCGAGGTGACCCGACGTCTCCCAGAGCCAGGACTTGCCCACGTGAGGCGTGTACAGGAGCTCGTATCCGTTCTTCATGTGTTCGACGCGCCAGAAATCCTCGATTGCCAGGCGCACGCGGGCTCCCTTGGGGTGCCAGTAGATGAGCCCCGCGCCGGCTTCCTCGTGGGTGGAGTACAGGTCGAGCTCCCTGCCCAGCCTGCGGTGATCGCGCTTCTCGATCTCCTCCAGGCGCTTCAGGTGCGCATCCAGATCCGCCTTCGATTCCCACGCGGTGCCGTAGATTCGCTGGAGCATCCTGTTCTTTTCGTCCCCGCGCCAGTAGGCGCCCGCGACGGAGGTGAGCTTGAACGCATCGCCGCGGAGCGCGCCGGTGTCCGTCACATGGGGACCACGGCAGAGGTCCGTGAAGGTGTCCTGCGTGTAGGTGGAGATCTCCTCCCCCTCGGGCAGCTCCGCGATGAGCTCCAGCTTGTAGGGCTGGCCCGTGAACAGGCGTTCCGCCTGGGAGCGGCTCACCACTTTCCGGGTGAATCGATGATTGCCCGCCACGATTGCGCGCATTTTCTCCTCGATGACCGCGAGATCCTCCGACGCCACGGCCCGGGGCAGGTCGAAATCGTAGTAAAAGCCGTCATTGATCGCGGGGCCGATCGCCAGTTTCGCCTGCGGAAACATCTGGAGCACCGCCTCCGCCATCACGTGGGCGAAGGAGTGCCGGATCTCCAGGAGCCCGGGCTTCCTCGTCTCTTCCATCCCATGCCTCCAAACGACAAAGCCCCTTGCGGCTGCTTCGTCCTGATTTTGGGCACGGCCGCAGCCGCGCATCCAAGGACGAAAAGCCGTTCAGGGCTTCCCGCGGTTCCACCTTGATTCGTACGGCACTCGTACTCCCGGGCTCGCTCCCGTACATCCCCTTCCGCGCTTGCGCGGAGTTGTACTCGGGCTCTCGCTGTCTGCTTCGCAGCCAGCTGCCGCCCTAGGCTCGCCCTCGTCATCCATGACTATGGTGCCGCGCGCACTTTGTTCGCTCTCTCACGGGGAGCTTCCGGAAGGCGCATACTCAATGCGGCACCCTGCGGGCCCGCGATCTTTCCGGCCTCCGCTCGGGAGTGGTTTTCAGCGTTGCCGCCTACTCGTCTCCGTCACAGCGTTTCAGCAAGTATCGAAAGAAAGTTCCGCCATTGTCAAGGGCTGAGCCGACTCGCCCCTGCGCGAGATCCTGTCTGAGGCGGTCGGGAGTACCTCGGCCGCCTTGGTTTCATTGACACCGCAGGCGGCGGGGGGCTACACTTTCGTTTTGATGAAGCGCATTGGCATCTATACGATCGACGTCGGAGGGGGACACATAGCCCCTGCGCAGGCACTCAAGCAGCAGTTCGACATCCTGGGGTACAAGGATCTCGACGTCCGGGTCGTGAACCTCGGGATCACCCTTCCCACCACGTTCCTGCGCTACCTCTACAAGTTCTACTGGGACAAGGCGCTGCGCTACCCCCCCCTGATCAACGCGTTCTACCGGGGGGCCGACAACCCCTTCCTGATGAAGATCGTGGACCGTATCCTCGGCATCACGATCCTGCCGAGATTCGTCGGCTACCTGGATCGGGAAAAGCCCGACCTCGTCGTTTCCACCTATTTCACCTTCACTCACTACCTGGAAATGCTGAAAAGGGTTGGCCAGCTGGACGCGGTCACCGTCGTTCTCAACCCCGAGCCCTTCGATTCGCACTACATCTGGTTCTCACCCGTCTTCGACTGGAGCATGGTGTTCTCCCGGAAGTCGCGGGACGAGATCGTGGAAAAGGGCATCGCGCGCCAGAGGGTGAAGGTATTCCATTTCCCCATCAAGCCCAGCTTCGCCCGGCGCACGCAGAGCCCCGCGACGCTCCGCGGGCGCTTGGGACTCGCGAAGAAGCCGTTCACGGTGCTCTTCTTCTTCGGCGCCGAGGGCGTCGGGCCTGTGAAGAAGTTCATCTCGGTCCTCATCGAGCGCGGGATCGCTTTGCAGGCGGTGGTCATCTGCGGGAAGAACGAGAAGTTGAAGGCGGACATCGAGAATCTCGCCCGGGGCAGGACCGGTTCGGTGCAGATACAGGTGCGGGGATACGTGACGAACCTCGCCGACTACATCGCGGCCTCCGACGTGGTTGTGGGGAAATCAGGGCCCAACCAGGTGTTCGAAACGCTCCTGCAGTGCCGTCCCATCGTGATCTCCAGTTTCCTCGCGAACGAGATGGAAACCACGAACTGGGTCATCGGCAACAGGCTGGGCTGGCTCACCCGCACACCGGCTCACCTCGCCACGCTTCTTCAGCGGCTGTCGGCGCAGCCGGCGGTCCTGAAACGCTACCAGGCCAACATCAAGGCCATGAAGCTGCGCTCGGGCGCGCCGGAGATCTGCGAGTTCCTGGCCGGGCTGGCCCGGCAGAAGCGCCTGCCGAGGAAGCGGCCCATGGCCGATGCGCTGCGGAAGCTCAGGGACCGCGTGGTCGCCGAGGGTGAGGCGCTCTCCCGCAGGATCGAGGAGTCGGAGAACGTGCAATGGCTCAAGCGGGCAACCGCGGAGCGCCGCGCGAAGCTCACGCGCAAGCGTGCGGCATCAGGAAGAAGGGAAGCCGTTCGGGCAGCCGCGGCCGCTCCCGGTGGAATTCAGAGGGGATCAAAGCCGGTTCCGAGAGCCCGACCGGCGGCGAGAAACCGGTCCGCCGCGGGTGGGGCAGCACCCAGAAGGCCGCGTCACCGCCGCGCAAGCTGAGTCCCCTACTTTCCGGCCCTGATCCGCTTCTCCAGCGATGCGGCGGTGATCCCCAGGTGCTCGGCGATCTTCTGGTACGCCCCTGACTCCCCGAACCTGTCGATTCCCACGACCAGGGTCGAGTCATCTGCAAGACCCTTCCATCCGAACGAGACACCCGCCTCGAACACGACCTTCTTCGCCGCGGGCGGCACGAGCGAGCGCTGGAGATCCATGGGCTGGGCATCGAAAAGTGCACGGGAGAGCATCGACACGACCCGGACTTTCCGATCCGTGAGTGCCGCTGCCGCCTGCAGGGCCACGGACACTTCGGAGCCTGTGGCCACGATCACCGCATCGGGCGTCCCGTCACAGTCCTTCGCGATGTACGCTCCCCGCCGGATGGACGTCCGCCACTGAGGATCGGCCTTCGGATAGACGGCGATCCCCTGCCGGGTCAGCGCGAGCGCGGTGGGTCCGTCAAGGCGTTCGACAGCGATCCTCCATGCCATCTCGGTCTCCTCGGCGTCACCAGGGCGCAGGAGAAGGAGATTCGGGATTGCGCGAAGCGCCGCCAGGTGTTCCACCGGCTCATGCGTGGGGCCGTCCTCGCCCACGAAGACGGAGTCGTGCGTGAGCACGTAGATCACCGGCAGCTTCGCGATCGCCGCGACCCGGATGGCCGGGCGCATGTAGTCGGAGAACACCAGGAATGTGGCGCAGAAGGGCCGCAGGCCGCCGTGGTAGGCGATGCCGTTGCAGATGGCGGCCATCCCGTGCTCGCGGATGCCGAAATGGAAGTTCCGTCCGCTGTGATTTGCCCTCCCGAAGTCGCCCATGTCCTTGAGATTCGTGTTGTTCGACGGGGCAAGATCGGCCGAGCCGCCGAGAAGGTTCGGCACGAGCTTCGCGAGGGCGTTGAGCACCTGGCCGCTCGCTGCCCGAGTGGCGAGGCTCTCACCCTGCTTGAAGGAGGGCAACGCAATCGAGGAAAGGTCCACCGCGGAGGTGCGGAAGAAGGAATCCCATTCACGGGCGAGCTCGGGATTCTCCGCCCTCCATTCGCTCATCGTTGACTTCCATGCGTCGTACCGCGCTTTCCACGACGGCTGCTTTTCCTTGAAATACGCAGCTGCCTCGGGAAACACGAAAAACTGGCAGCCGTCCGGGACGCCGATCGCCTTCTTCGCGCCCGCAGCCTCCTCGGGACCCAGCGCCTCCCCGTGCGCCTTGGCCGTTCCTGCCCGCGTGGGCGCGCCCTTGCCGATCACCGATTTCAGAAGGATGATCGTCGGCCGGTCGGCGGTTCTTTTCGCCTTTTCCACCATGCTCATGATTCCGGGCATGTCGTACATGTCGCCCGAAAGGGCCTGCCAGCCGTATCCCTCGAAGCGCTTCAGCACGTTCTCGGAGAAGGCCAGCTCGGTCGAGCCCTCGATCGTGATCCTGTTCGAATCGTAGAACACGACGAGCTTCCCGAGACCGAGGTGACCGGCGAGCGAGCACGCTTCGGACGCCACCCCCTCCATCATGTCGCCGTCGCTCGCAAGGACGTAGGTGGAATGGTCGATGACCGCGCGCGTCGCGGTGTTGAACTTCGCAGCAAGAACGCGCTCCGCGATGGCCATTCCTACGGCGTTGGATATGCCCTGGCCCAGGGGGCCGCCGGTGGCTTCCACGCCGGGTGTGAGACCCCATTCCGGGTGTCCCGGTGTGCGGGAGCCGAGCTGCCGGAAGCTCCTGATGTCGTCAAGGCTGAGGTCGTATCCCGAGAGGTGGAGGAGCGAATACAACAGCATGCAGCCGTGGCCCGCGGAGAGCACGAACCTGTCGCGGTTCGCCCAATGCGGATCCTGGGGCCAGTGACTGAGCAGCTCGCCATAGACGAGCGCACCCAGCTCGGCGCATCCCATGGGAAGGCCCGGGTGACCGGATTTCGCCTTCTCGACCGCATCGATGGTGAGGGACCGAACGCTGTTGGCGACCGCCTGGAGCGCTGAAAGATTCATCTCGTCCTCCGTCTCACGAAAGCCCTTCCGCCGTCAATGGTGACAAGGGCATAGTTGCCCTTCTTGAAGGGGCCCAGGTTCACGCAGCTGGCGCCGCCGAGCGAGTCCTCTCCCGCCGACTCGTGGATATGACCGCAGATGCAGAGGTTCACCGATCCGGCGAGCAGGAAGTCGCGCACCGCGCCCGATCCAACGTGCTGGCGTGCGAATCCGCGGTCCAGCTCCGTGCCGCGCGGTGGCGCGTGCGAGACGAGCACCCGGAATGACGCGTCGGAGATCTGCGCACGACCCGCCTCGAGGCATCTCTGCGCTTCGGCGTCATCCAGCTCCCACGGAGTCCCGAAAGGCGACGGTGTCCCGCCGCCGAGCCCCATGAAACCCACTCCCTCGATCACGATCCCCCGTGCGTGAAGGTCGACGCCCAGCTCGCCGAGGTAACCCCGCGCCGTCTCGCGATCCATGTTCCCCGCCACGGCAATCAGCCGAGCCCGCGAGGAAAGGATCGGCGCGAGGATCGCCTGCGCCTCCGCGCGGCCGCCGAGGTGGGTGATGTCGCCCGCGACGATCACCACGTCCGCCGGCTCGGGACTGGACATCAATTCCTCGAGCCCCGCGGCCTCTCCATGGATGTCAGAAAGGCAGAGGAGCTTCATCACGGCCTAGGGCACGCCGCCCGAAGGGCGGCATCCAGGATCCTGTCCGAACGTCCCGGTCGCGTCCATAGGCACACCGCGCGAAGCGCGGTATCTAAGATCGTGTCTTGCAGTTCCAGCCATGCCATCGCGGTAGAAGAGCCCCTAGTGGTGGCGCCTCCTGTGCTTCTTGTGCTTGCGGCTTCCCGTCTGCCCCGGAAATGCGACGTTCACCGGCGCCGCGCTGCCGCGCGGATTCTCCGGCGCCGTGCTCCGCGGACCTGGCGGCACAGATGCGGCCTGCTGCGACGGCTGGGCTGCGGCGACAGGTGCCCCGCCGCTGGGAGTCTCGGCGGCGAGCTGCACGGGAACGAACCCGGCGGGCGCCTCTTCCATCTCCTGCTCCGGCTCTTCGGCGGCAGCCTCTTCCTCGACCAGAGTACCGAGCGGTTTCTCCGATGCGCCGATACCGTACTTTCTCAGCTCGCCCATCTTGCGCTTCCCTTCCCGCCACCTCGTCCACTCGATGACGATGAATGCGGATATGAAGGTCGAGTACGTGCCTTCCACGATGCCGACGATCATATTCAGGGCGAAGTTGCGGATTGTTCCGCTGGTGAGAATGAACAGGGCGATGACGGTGAGCAGGGTCGCCCCTGATGTGATGAAGGTTCTGCTCAGTGTCTGCGTCACGCTCGTGTCCAGGATAGTCCGCAGGGATTCCCCGCGCATCAGAGTGTTGTTCTCACGCGCCCGGTCGAAGTTGACGATCGTGTCGTTGATCGAGTACCCGAGGATCGTGAGGATCGCAGCGATTGTTCCCGCGTCGATTTCCACCCGGAAGACGGCGTCGAAAGAGAGCATGACCAGGGCGTCGTGCAGGATCCCAAGCACGGCCGCCACCGCGTAGATCCAGGGGTGGAAACGGAAGGTCATGTAGAGGAGGATCAGTGTCACCGCAATGAGCACGAGCCAGATGGTCTGCGTGGCGAGGCTCTGGGCCATGCGCGCGCCCACGAACGTGGTGCTCTTGAGGATCACCTGCCCGGCCCCGTATTTCCCTTCCAGGATCTGCATCAGGGCCTTTTGCGTGTCCTGCTGGAATGTCGACTCGCTGGCGCCCGTCGCGACCGGGATCTTCGTGATGAACTCCTGGTTGGACTGGGAGCCAACCGCCTGGAGCGTGAACTCGCCGAGGGAGGGCAGCAGCGCCCGGATTTCGGCAATCGACGTCTCCGCTCCCCTGCCCGGGCCCGGCGCGCGGTTGATCGTGTAGGGGGCGTTCGTGATGTCGGCGGGACGGGGAAGAGGCTCCAGCTCCGAAGGTGACGCTGCGGGATCTCCCTTGATCTCCACGGTCACCCCGGCAACACCCTTTGCGATTGCGTCCGCGAGGTCGCGGACGGTCGCGTAGCCCGAGTAGCGGAACGGGAAGCTCTGCTTTGTCCCGTTCTTCGAGCTCGTGACGGTGAAGATGATGTCCCCGGGGGACGTGAGGGCCTGCTCGCCCGCGGGGATAGAAATCTCGGTCTTGTCGGGACCCGCGTATTGGACCGCGAAGCTCGCGGGAGCCACCTGGAACTGGAATTCGATGCCGGCCTTGAAGTCGACGCCGAGGTTCAATCCCCGGTTGACGATGTACCCCGCGATTCCGATGAGGATCAGCAGCGACGAGAACCCGAAGAACCAGTACCGGGCGCGTGAAAAGCGAATGACTCTCTTCATGCCAGCTTTCTCCAGGTGAGCCGGATCCTCTTGGTCCTGAGCACGTCGAGCTCGAAGTCGAAGATGAGCCGGGAAACGAATACCGCCGCGAACAGGGTGGCGAGGTTGCCGATCAGCAGGGTGACGGCGAAGCCCTGGATGCTGCCCTTGCCGAGCTGGGTCAGGACGAGCGCCGCGATGATGGTCGTGACGTTCGAGTCGAGGATGGCCGAGAAGGCGCGGGAGAACCCGTGGCCCACGATGGCCTGGTTGGTCTTCCCGAGCCGCGACTCTTCCTTCATCCTCTCGAAGATCAGCACGTTCGCGTCCACGGCCATCCCGATGGTGAGGACGAGGCCCGCGATTGCGGAGAGGGTGAGGGTGAACCCGAACACCGAGAGGATCGCGACGTTGATGTACAGGTGCAGGAGCTGCGAGACGACGGCATTCAATCCCGCGCGGCGGTAATACAGAAGCATGAATGCCATGACCAGGCCGATGCCGATCACGCTGGCCTTGATGCCCTGGCTGATCGCGTCCTGGCCGAGGGACGCGCCGATCGCCTGCTGGCTGGTGATCTCCAGGGGCACCGGCAGGGACCCGGTGCGGAGCGTCAGCGCAAGGTCGGTCGCTTCGTTCACGGTGAATCCGTTGACCCTGACCTGGTCGCGGATGGGTTCCTGGATGGTCGCCTGCGCCTTGACCTTGTTGTCCAGGGAGACGGCGAGCCTTTTGCCGACGTTCGCGCTGGTCAGCTTGTAGAAGGTCTCTCCGCCGGCGGAGGTGAGGATGAAGTTGACGGTCGGCTCTCCCGTGAGAGGGTCCCGGCCCACCTGGGCGTTGGTGATCTCGGTGCCGTTCAGCCCGATCTCCTGGTGAAGCACCGTGTACCCCTTCAACTCATCAAGGCCGTAGGAATCCTTGCCGAACACCCCGCGCAGCTCGTCTCCCTTGGGAATCACCGCGAGCACACCGGTGTCCTTGACGTCTCCCGCGGCATCGAGAAGGACGCCGGGATTTGCGGCGGCGTAGTCCTTCACCTTTGCCACCGCGTCTTCATCCACGATGTGGAAGGTGAGCGATCCCTTCCCCATGATGAAGCGGTGGACGTTCTCGGGATCCGAGGTGCCGGGGATCTCGATGATGATCCTGTCGTCGCCCTGTGAGCGGATGGAGGGGTCGGTGAGACCGAACTGGTCGATCTTGTTCCGCAGCACTTCCATCGTCTGCGCCATCTTGTCCTTGCGCTGGGAGGCGTTCAA
>Ga0187878_1004991_pt1 | contig 10042 bp, 9 predicted proteins | sample June2016WEW_17_1_FD_132979 | JGI IMG/M metagenome (GOLD analysis project Ga0187878, IMG submission 132979) | Peatland microbial communities from SPRUCE experiment site at the Marcell Experimental Forest, Minnesota, USA - June2016WEW_17_150 | ecosystem: Environmental > Terrestrial > Soil >...
CTGCTTCCCCGGGCTCCCCGGCAAGGAAAGTGCCGCCCATCAGAGCGGCAGAGGATTTCAAAAGAGTCCGGCGGTCCATCAGAGATTTCACCCCCTTGACTGTTGTGTATCTGGTCGGCGGTCATAGACCGCCGCTACAGCATTGTCGGCCTGAAGGCCGACGCTACTCCACCTTCATCCGCACCTTGGCGCCGTGCTGTTCCGCCCAGCGATTGAACTCTTCGATCATCTCTTTCGTCCAGCGGCCGTCGACCTGGCCGGGCGTGTAGCGGCCTTCGCGGAGCATCTGATGTCCCCAGTTATCCTGCATCTGGGTCATCTCGGAAGTGTCGGCGACTTTTTCTGCGAGGTGAGGCGGAATGAATGTAAGCCCTTCGGGGTCGCTCACCACCACGTCGCCGGGCATCACTGTGACCTGGCCGATGCGAATCGGCACGTTGATCCCCATCAGCGTGGCCTCGGCCAGCGCAGAAGGATCGAAATCGCGCACGTAGCAGCGGAAGCCTTTGATTTCGGAAATGCCGGAAACATCGCGCACCGCGCCGTTCACGATCAGGCCGGTGCCGGTCTTGGCAAAGATGGAGGTGGAGAGGTTGTCGCCGGCGAAGGTACCGTCCTTGATTTTCCCGAACAGGTCCACCACCAGCACGTCGTTCGGCTGGAGCGTATCAATCACCCAGGAGTTCTGGCCGCTACCTTTGCGGGCTTCCTTTTTGCCGTAGTCGTTGATGACCGCGTTCACGTCGGGCCGCAGGGGCATGAACACCGCCGTGACCACGCGGCCCACCAGGCGCTCGCCGGGATTGACCACTTTCCAGCCGCCTTCGAATTGATGGCGATAACCCGCGCTGCCCAGCACGGCCCAGGCTTCCTCCGCGGTGACGTTTTTCAGGCGAGCCAGCACCGCGTCGGGAACTTTCGGACGGCCGTCCGGGAAGCGCTCGCCTTTCCATTCGCGCGTGAACTCCGCGCGCTGGTCTTTCGAGAACATACCCAACTGGGCAAAGCTCTGGCTGGCAAAGTACAGGACCAGAGCCACGGGCAGCAGGTAGCGACAGCTTTTTCTCATATTGTCCTCGTCGTGGGCCACTTGCCGGCCCAAGGGTCGTCGATCAATCCTGGAGAAGTAACTAGCACTCCGAGAACTGGAGCGGGAATCATACAGCGCTTTCGCACGGCGCGAAAGAGGTCTTAGCTACGAGAACGAGCCCGCCCGGCTATAATGGCGGCGGTGGAAAGAGAGGGAGGACATGGAGCCATTTCGATATCACGTGTTCGTTTGCGATCAGCAGAAGCCCGAGGGCGTGCCCTGCTGCTCAGCGCGGGGTTCGGGAAAGATGATTGACGCGCTGCGCCGGGAAATTGCCGCGTGCGGGTTGAAAGAGGAGGTTCAGATTACCGTTTGCGGATCGCTGGGTGTATGCGAGCGTGGACCGAACCTGCTTGTCTATCCGGGGGGCGTCTGGTACTCGGGCGTGCGACCTGAAGATGTGCCGGAGCTTGTGCAGGCCCATTTCCAGGAAGGGCGCGTGCTGGATCGCCTGGTCAATGCGGACGCGTCGATGCTCGGAGTGGAGATACGCTCGAACCGCGACAAGATGCTGGCCGCGCTGCGTGCCAAAGACGCGGCAGGAGCGCTGCCCGATGACTTGGCGCAAACTATCGGGGCTTTTCGGGAAAGCCGCGTGATACTCACCGCTATCGAACTGGACCTTTTCACGGCGGTGGGGCAGGGAGCGAGCGCCCCGCAGATTGCAGGGAAGCTCAGCGCTGACCCGCGAGCCACGGAGATGTTGCTGAACGCGCTCACCGCCATGGGAATGATGACGAAGCAGGACGGTACATTCCGGAATACACCCGTTGCGGCTCGATACTTCGTCAAAGGCTCTCCGGACGACGCCCAAGCCGCCATGATGCATACCGTCCACCTGTGGGACCGCTGGTCCACGCTCACCGAGTGCGTGCGCGCGGGCACCGCCGTAAGCCGCAAGGAGGTGCGCGAGCGCGGAGAGGATTGGACGCGAGCGTTCATCGCCGCCATGCATCGCAACGCGGTGGAGCGGGCGGCACAGGTGGTGCAGGCCGTGGGCACGGAAGGCGTGGAACGCCTGCTGGACGTCGGCGGCGGATCGGGAGCCTATTCCATCGCCTTTGCGCGGGCGAGTGGGAAGCTCCAGGCTGAACTACTTGATCTGGAAACTGTCCTCCCCATCGCGCGAAGCCACATCGAAAAAGCTGGCTTGGCCGGCCGTATCAAGACCCGCGCGGGAGATTTGCGCAGCGGCAAGCTAGGTGAGGGATTCGATCTGGTGTTTGTCTCCGCCATTTGCCACATGCTGAGTTTGGAGGAGAACTTGGATCTGCTCAAGAGGTGCCACGCGGCCCTGGCGCTGAATGGTCGCGTGGTAGTTCAAGACTTTATTCTGGAGGCGGACAAGACCGCGCCGAAAACAGCCGCGCTGTTTGCGCTCAACATGCTGGTGGGGACGCAGGCCGGGTCGAGCTACAGTGAAGAGGAATACAGCAGTTGGCTGCGCGAGGCAGGTTTTCGGGATGTCCGGCGTGTCCGGCTGCCCGGGCCCTCGGGGTTGATGCTGGGGACGCGGCGCTGAGGAGATTGTGCGGATCTGTCGCGTCGGCTACTGCAACTTCAATAGAAAAATCCCGTGGCCGACGCCCGCGGGTTCGTTGTTCCGCCCCGACTGGAACGCAATCCACTTCCCATCGGGACTGACCACGGGGTTCGAGGCCTTGTAACCCTCATAGTCGGCCCAGTGCGTCAGGCGGACGAAGTCTTCGCTGCCGGGGACCAGCCTTAGCTTCCAGATATCAATGTTCGCCCACTTCTGGTCGGCAGGCACATTCTGGCCGCGGCTTGATTCCACCAGCGTCCACTCCCCATCAGGTGAAATACCCTCGACCTCGTTATACTCGTCGGCCAGCTTGCGGTACACCGTGATCTTTCCGGTGTTGATTTCGATTCCCATCACATCGGCAAGGGGAGAGCGATAGCAGGTGTAAATCAGCTCCGTATCGTCGCGACGGAAGTCCTGAGCCTCGAGCGTGCATTCAGGCGCGCGGGCGCGGGTCAGCTCCTTCCTGTTGACGAGAGCGGGGGCGCCGTCCTTATACGCGATGTCGGCGGTGTAGAGGACGGACTCACCGGGGGCCAACAGCTCGGGATACTGCCCGTGCGTATTGGCCCAGGCAATCTTCATCTGCTTTCGTGAAATAGCGACGCCTTCGGAGATCTTGTGGCCGAGCGGCGCGGGCGGGGTCTTGGCGTCCGCCTTCATCACCCACATCTCCTGGTCGCGGTCGCGTGTGGTGCGGATGTCGGTGAAGCCGCGCGCCCCGATGAGGAACAAGTCTCCGTTGGGCAGATACTGCACGCGAAGGAATCCTGTGTGCTGGAAGTGTCCAGTGAGGAGGCGTGTCAGCCGGGTTTGCAGGTCGATTTCAAACGCGTCACCGAAGCTCTTCCCCATGAACGCGATGCCCTTGCCATCTGGCGACCATGCAGCCCGTTCGCCGAATCCCGTGAGCTGTGTGATGTTGGCCGGCAGTTCCTTCTCCGGGTTGCCGGGCTTCTTTGACTGGGCGAGGCAAAGCTGCGCGATACAGAGCAGAGCGAGTGCCAAGTGTCGCGCCGCCATCCGTGTCCTGGGCATCGGTGAACTCTCCGCTTTGTACTGTGTGGAAAAAGCCGCAGAGTTAAAGGACAACTCTGCGCTACAAGATCAGATCCACGACGCCTTCCGCAATTTCGCCCAGGTATTGTCCGTCGGCCACGATGTCGGCCGCGATGGCGACACGTGGCTTCGAGCGATCCCAGTTCTCCGGAATCGTGACCGTGAAGCCTCCGCTGCTATCGCCGCGGGGCGGCACGGTGAGGCTGACGACTTCCGGCGTTGCCTTCCAGCTCGCGGGCAGTACCAGCGCAGCCTCCACGGGCATGGTCTTGGCGCGATAGTTGTGGACGCGCAACTCCACCGCGGCGCTCGTTCCCGGCCGCGCTTCGAGTTGATAGGGATACAGCCTGGCCCAACTGGGGTTCAAACCGAAATCGCAGTCCGGGTCGGCCACGACGGAGCGGAAATACTCCTGTTGTTTATCCAGCCGGCGCTGCAAATCCTCCATGTCTTCCTTGTTGCTCAGGAACGGCTTGCCGTGGCCGGGAGCGACGAGCGTGGGCTGGTGTTCGAGGATGGTGCGCATGGATTTGACGTGGCTGTCGTTTTCCACCCAATTGCGGAAGATGAGGTTGTGGCGCAACTGATAGGGTGCCTGCCCCGTCGTGGGGAAGAAAGCATCGCCGGTGAAGGCCACGCGCGCGCCGTCCAGGTCGGCGAACATAGCCATCTGATATTCCGTGTGGCCGGGGGAATAGTACACCGTGAATTCGAACTCCTCCCATTTGAACCGCTCGCCGTGCCGGAACGAACGGTCCACCTTGATGGGCTCCGCCAGGATGCAGCCCAGGTTGTAGCCGCGCGGATTCTGCAAAACGTCCACCATATTCTCGTAGCACCAGATCTTGGCGCCGTGGTGCCGGACCAGGTAGGGGAAGCCGTTCAAATGATCGTCGTGCATGTGGCTGGGCAGGGCGACGTCGATCGATTTCAGGCCATAGCGGGCTTTGAGCTCCGGAATGGTGTGCTCGACGAAGCGCATGCGGTCGAGCACCGGCGCGGCGCCGTTGAAGCCGCTGAAGAAATTTCCGCTGGCCGACCCGTAATCGACGAAGAGCGCTTTGCCGCTCTCGCTGATGACGGCGTAGAACGTGGAAGTAGTCTGGTGCGCGCAAATCAAGTGCGGCGTCACGGCGAAGGGCTTGTTCTCCACCGTCAGCGTCGAACCGGGCGAGTAGGCTTCATACCAACCTTTCATTTTGCCTATGAGGTCGGTCATGCCCGCCGCGGGACTCGAGAAGGGCTCGCCGTGCGAGGGACAGACGAGCTCCGGCCCGAGCTCGCGCAGCTTACTTAATGAGAAAGTTGCGAAATCAACCCCGTCGGGACTGCCGTACTGATATTGCAGCTCGTAGAGGTTCACCACTTTACCGGGTGAATGGATCAGGTCGCCGGAGAACGCGACCTTCTTTCCGTCCACGGTGCCGACCAGGCTGATGGAGCCGAGCGTATGGCCGGGCGTGGGAAAGATGAGAAGTTCGTGTGGCCCCCAGCGGAAAGTCTCGTAGTCGCGCAGGGCGCCGGCCGCGGGGACGTTGCGGGTGAGCGTGAAGAAATCGTTCCGCACGTAGTAGAGATGAAACACGCGCCGGTTGCGCCAGAAATTCTCCGCGTCTTCGAACAGGTGGCGTTCGTGCGCCGGAACGTGAATGGGGATGCGCTCGGCCACGGCGCGCGCGTCGCCCTGGCACTGGTCGCGGTGGTGGTGGGTGTGCAGGATGCCCTCTACCTTCGTGACGCCGATCTGGCCCAGGAGCTTCAGCACGTGCCCCGAACCAAAATCAATCAGCAGGGCGCGGTCGCCATTTTTCAGCACGTACACGTTGCAGGTATCGCGCAGCAAGTAGAGGTTAGGAGAAATCTGCGTCAAGCCCCCGCCCGGAGTGAATCGCACCGGAGTCTGAGGTGCTGGTGAGGCTTCGGCTGGGGAAACGCTGCTCACCAGTCCCGAGGCCATCAAGCCGGCCCCGGCGCTCTTGAAGAAATCGCGGCGATTGACGCCAGCATGCTTCGACGGTTTCTGCTTCTTCATGGCAAAGCCTCCCGGATTGACAGGTCTTCAACGGAACGCAGGGCTTTCGAGGAAGTACTGCTCACCGAGCGCGTATAGGGTACTCAATCGGGGGGAACATGCAAGTCAGTTATGGAGTGAGGTTGGAGCTGGCAGGCATCATCTGGCCCGAACGTACGGCGGTTACTCGGACTGATCCGAGCTGCGCGCTTCGAGGGACGCCGGGGTCGGCGCCTCCGACGATTTCGACGTGCCGTCCGTGATTTGGACCAGCGGGCTGACGAGGGAAGTCATGTCCTGCTCATTGCGCAGCAGGTCCGTCAAGGTCGTCTTGCTGAGCACTTGGTCCACAACGTTTTGCACGGCTTGCCAGAGCGAGCGAATGGAACAATCCACCACGCTTGTGCAGGCCTTCTCAATCCCGGTGTGGTCGGAGCAGAAGTCGGATTCAAACAGGCGTCCACCGAGCGCCGTCAGGGCTTCACCGACGGCAATCTGATCGGGCGGGCGCGAGAGGCTATAGCCGCCAATCTGGCCCCGGGCGCTCTTCACCAGCCCGGCGCGCCGCAAAATCCGCATCAGCTTGGCCACGTAGAAACTGGAGAGCCCCTCAGCCTCGCTGATTTCGGGAATGGTGAGACTCGCTTTTCCGCCCTGCCGCGCGATGCGCAGCAAGCAGCGCAGGCCGTATTCCTCTTGGGAGCTGAATTTCATAACCTTCTTCGTAGCGGCGCCCTTTAGGGCGCCATGGCTTCGTCGTAGCGGCGCCCTTTAGGGCGCCATGGCGGGCTAAAGCCCGCCGCTACCTCACATCATGCCGAGCTGAAGCCGAGCGGCCTCCGACATTCGACTCGGCTCCCAGGGCGGATCCCAGACCAACTCAACCTTAACGTCCTTGACCCCGGCAAGCTGCTTGATCTTGTCCTGCACTTCCATCATCAGCATGCCCGCCACCGGGCAGCCCGGAGCGGTGAGCGTCATCTTCACGCGCACCTCACCCGAAGGCTCGACCTTGAGTTCGTAAATCAATCCCAGGTCATAGATATTGACCGGAATCTCCGGGTCATAAATGTTGCGCAACACGTCGGCAACGATCTTATCTTGCAGCGCGATGGTTTCAGGTGCGTCCATCACTTACTCCACGGCCGATTCTGTGGTGACCAGGTCTTCGCTGCCACTCAGCGCGCTGCGCAGCGTATGCCAGACCAGCGTGGCGCATTTCACGCGCACCGGGAACTCTGACACTCCGGAGAAGACCGCCAGCTTTCCCAGTTCGGGCGCGTTCCCATCCGGCTGGCCTTGGCCGGTCACGAAGTCGTGAAATCTCGTGAACAATGCTTCGGCCTCTTCGCGGGTCTTGCCTTTCAAAACCTGTGTCAAGATCGACGCGGAAGCCGTGGAAATGGCGCAGCCCGTGCCCTGAAAGCTGACATCAGCGATCCGGTCGCCTTCCAGCTTGATGTAGAGCGCCACCTTATCGCCGCAGAGCGGGTTGTATCCCTGGGCGCTGCGACTGGCATCCGCCATGGCGCGAAAGTTGTGCGGATGCTTGCTGTGATCCAGGAGGACTTCTTGATAAAGCGCGCGCAGGTCAGCCATCAGCCCAGGATCTCCTTGACCTTCTGGATGCCCTTCACCAGGGCGTCAATTTCCTCTTTCGTGTTGTAGAACGCCAGCGACGCCCGCGTGGTGGCAGGCACGCCGAAGCGATCCATCAACGGCTGGGCGCAGTGGTGACCGGTGCGCACCGCGATTCCCTCCTGGTCCAGCACCGTGCCGACGTCGTGCGGATGCAAACCGTCGAGCACGAAGGAAAGCACGGCAGCTTTCTCCTTGGCCGTGCCCAGGAGCCGGAGGCCCGGGATGCGACTGAGCGCCGGCGTGGCGTAGGCGAGCAACTCCTGCTCCTGCGCGCCCACGGCCTCGAATCCCAGCCCGTTCAGGTAATCGAGGGCCGCGCCCAGCCCGATCGTCCCGGCGATGTTGGGCGTGCCCGCTTCAAACTTGTACGGAATAACGTTGTAAGTCGTCTTGGCGAAGGAAACCGAACTGATCATGTCTCCGCCGCCCTGGTAGGGAGGCATCGCGGCCAGCAGCGCGGCCTTGCCGTACAGCACGCCGATACCGGTGGGGCCATAGAGTTTGTGGCCGGAAAGAGTGTAGAAATCGCAGTCGAGCGCTCGCACATCCACTTTCAGGTGCGCGGCGGCCTGCGCCCCATCCAGCAGCACCGGAACATTCCACCGGTGCGCCATCTGGATGATCTGCGCCACGGGATTGATGGTGCCCAACACGTTCGAAACATGGACGACGGAGACGAAGCGCGTCCGGGGGTTGAGCAGCTTCTCGAATTCCTCGAGCAGGATCTCGCCGCGGTCGTTGATCAGCGCCACGCGCAGGAGCGCGCCCTTCTCTTCGCACAGCATCTGCCAGGGAACGATGTTCGAGTGGTGTTCCATGGCGGTGATGAGGATTTCGTCGCCGGCCTGAATGTTCTTGCGGCCGTAGGTGCTCGCCACCAGATTGATGGCCTCGGTGGTTCCGCGCACGAAAATGATCTCGCGCGCCTCGCCGGCGTTGAGGAAGCGCTGCACTTTGACCCGCACGTCTTCGTACGCCCGCGTGGCCTGCTCACTCAGGTAGTGCACCCCGCGGTGGACGTTGGAGCACTGGGTGAGGTAGAAGCGTTGTTCCGCTTCCATCACCGCGCGGGGCTTCTGGGTGGTGGCCGCATTATCGAGATAGACGAGCGGCTTACCGTGCACCTGCTCTTTCAGAATGGGGAAGTCTTCGCGGACCCGTGCCACGTCGAAGGCAGGCTGAGAAATGGGGCGGGCCAGCGGCTTTGCGACCTCGGGAGCAGTAGCCATCAGGCATCCTCCCTTTCTGGGCCGGCTCCCAAACGCGCCCGCAGGGCGCCCTTGAGCCGGTCGCGGATCGGCTTGTACTTGACCCGTTCGATGACTTCGTTGGCAAAAGCAAACGTTAGCAGGGCGCGGGCTTTGTCGTGCGCAATGCCGCGGGAGCGCAGGTAGAAGATTGCTTCGGGGTCCACCTGGCCGATGGTAGCGCCGTGGGTGCACTTGACGTCGTCGGCGAAAATCTCGAGCTGCGGCTTGGTGTTGATGGCCGCGTCCTCGGAAAGCAGCAGGTTCTTGTTGCCCTGTTTGGAGTCTGTCTTCTGCGCATCCGGGCGCACAATCACCCGGCCGTTGAACACTCCCGTGGACTGGCCGTCGAGCACGCCCTTGTAAAGCTCGCGGCTGCTGCAGTGCGGTGCGGCGTGGTCCATGGTGGTGTGATTGTCCACGTGCTGCCGGCCCGCCGTCATATAGAGGCCGTGGAGTGAGGCCTCGGCGCCTTCTCCCGCTAACAGAGTGCCCAACTCCTCACGCACCAGGGCGCCGCCGAGGGCAAACGAGTCAGTAGAGACGTTGCTGCTGCGCTCCTGCCTTACCTGCACGGTGGCCACGTGAAACGCCGCGTGGCCTTCCTGCTGGAACTTGGCGTATTCCAATACCGCGCCTTCACCAGCCACAATTTCGGTGACCGCGTTGGTGAGGTAGGCATCGCTCGCAGCGGCGGGCTCCAGGTCGGCATCGGCCGCCCGGAAGGGCGGCGCACCGTCGAGCCCTATGTATCCCTCAATCACGGTGGCTTGGCTTTCCCGGCCGGCGATGATGAGCGTCCGCGGGTGAGAGACCGTTGGCCGGCCACTCGGCGCGGAAATGAAGAGCAGTACGACGGGCTTTTCCAGAATCACGCCCTTGGGAATCTCCAGGAAAACCCCGTCGTTCAGGAAAGCAGTATTGAGGGCGACGAAGGCATGATCCTGGAAGTCGGCGTGGCGCGCCAGATGCTGTTCCAGGGCCCCGGAGCCATTCGCCAGCGCCTCCGCCAGACTGCCGGCACGCACTCCCCTGGGCAGATCGGTGAGGGAGGAGAGCTCGCGCCGATAATGCCCGTTCAGAAAGACCAGCCGGCTACAGTCCAGGCCGCACAGCGGAAGACCCTTCAGCGCGTCGATGATTGCTCCGCCCGGCCCGGCCGGGGCGGGCTGGAAGGGGACGCTGGCGATAGGAGCGACGTTGGTGTGCTTCCATTCCTCAAGCTGCGTCGTGGGGAAGCCCAACTCGACGAAACGGTCCAGGGCGGTTCGGCGGATTTCGTTGAGCCACGAGGGCCCGACGGCAAGGTTCTTTTCCTGCGCCGCAAAGCTCGCCAAGTAGACATCCTGGTATTCTTTGACTTCGGTCATGTGTTCAAAGCTGCCCCGTCGCGGCCACCTTCAGGTGGCCAGTTCTTCTGTCGCCCCGTAGCGGCCACCTTCAGGTGGCCA
>Ga0187878_1004995_pt1 | contig 10033 bp, 5 predicted proteins | sample June2016WEW_17_1_FD_132979 | JGI IMG/M metagenome (GOLD analysis project Ga0187878, IMG submission 132979) | Peatland microbial communities from SPRUCE experiment site at the Marcell Experimental Forest, Minnesota, USA - June2016WEW_17_150 | ecosystem: Environmental > Terrestrial > Soil >...
CGAATCGTCCAACAACGAGAATTGCATCCATTGCTACTGGATCCAGCAATCCAAGGACCTAGTTGACGTTTCTTTCACCAATAAAGTAGAGCTCTCTTACGAGAGCGATGACAGCTACGATTCCTACAAGATTTTCTACAGCAAGGGGTGCCATGATTGCCGGGAGAGCTATTTCCTTTTGGATTGCCGGAATTGTTCCGACTGTTTCGGCTGCGTCAATTTGAGGAACAAGCAATATCACGTTTTCAACGAACCCTTGGGAAAAGATGGGTACGAAAAATTCCTGAAGGAAGCCCGGTTGGATACGGCGAGCGGAGTCGAGGCGACGAGAAAGAAATTTGCTGAATTTCTGAAGACCCAGCCCAGAAAGTACGCCGAGATAGTTAATGCCGTTAATTCATCGGGTAACTACATAAAAGACGCCAAGAACTGCAATTCTTGTTTTCATTGTTATGACGCCGAGGACTCCAAATATGGTGTCCATGTCTGGCGGGACGCCAAGGATTGTCTTGACGTCGATACGACCGGCAGGGGAGCTCAAATGATGTACAACTCGATGAATGCCGGGATGAATGTATCGAATCAAATATGTTCCCGAATGTGCTGGTCAAGTACCTTCATGAGTTATTGTTATTATTCTTTCGATTCCAATAATTGTTTTGGATGCGTCGGGTTGAGGAACAAGAACTACTGCATTTTGAACAAGCAATATGAACCGGACGCTTTCAATAAGCTCAAGGAGCAGATCATAGAGGACATGAAGAAAAGAGGCGAGTACGGGGAATTCTTTCCCGCCGATATCGCCATCTTCGGTTATAACGAGAGCGCGGCTTACGACCAGTTTCCTTTGGCCAAAGAAGAGGCCTTAAAAAGTGGTTTTAGGTGGGAAGATTATCCGCGCGGCACTTTCGGCAAAGAAACCATCGATTGGAAAAATATCCCCGACTCTATCCGCGAAATAGGAAGTATCGATATCCCAAACCAGATATTCGCTTGCACATCCTGCAAGAAGAACTACCGCATCATTCCCGACGAATTCGGGTTTTACAAAAAGCTGGGAATCCCGCTCCCGCGCCTCTGCCCCGATTGCCGGCATGCCCGCCGGTTTGCCGCCCGGGCTCCGAATCGTTTGTGGAAGCGCACCTGCCGTTGTGCCGGCGATACGGCCGAAGGCGGAACATATAAGAACACCGTGAATCACTTCCACGGTTCCGAGTGCTGTCCAAATGAATTCGAGACCCCGTACGAGTCCGGTAGGAAAGAACTGATATATTGTGAGAAGTGTTTTAACAGCGAAGTAGTATGAAACAAGAAACTCGCCAGTGCCAAAATTGTCATCAGAACTTCATAATCGAACCAGATGACCTTATGTTCTATGAGAAGATTAGGGTACCCATACCCACTTGGTGCTCGGAGTGCCGAATGAAGCGTCGGCTGCTCTTTCGCAATGAACGCATACTCTATCATCGTAAGTGCGACGCTCCCAGCCACAGTGAATCTCTCATCTCGGTTTATTCACCGGATAAGCAGTTGAAGGTTTGCGATCAGGAATACTGGTGGTCTGACGCTTGGGATCCGCTTGACTATGGTTCCGCATATGATTTTTCGAGGCCGTTTTTCGAACAATTTAGAAGCCTTTTCAATGGAGTTTTTTGGCCGAATTTGGTCAACTCGAATGGCAAGAACAGTGAATATTGCCACACCGTTATCAATCTCAAAAATTGCTACTTTGTTTTTGGAGCAGGGGATTCGGAGAACATACTCTACTCAAATGAGGTTGATTATGGAAAGGATTCTCTGGATCTCTCCTACTCGATTAGCAACGAGCTATGCTATCAGAATCTGTTTTGCAACGAGTGTTATAGAGTATTCTTCAGCTCATTCTCGCAAAATTCTTCAGATTCGTTCTTCCTCTGCGATTGCAATGGATGCGTTAACTGCTTTGGATGCATCGGGTTGCGGAACAAGGCCTACCATATTTTCAACGTTCCGTACTCGAAGGATGAATATGCCGAGAAGATAAAGTCATTCGATCTTTCACGCTACTCAAAACTTCAGGAGATGAGGAAGATATTTAGCGAATTTTGCTTGAAATTCCCGCACAGATATTCACGTTTATTCAAATCGGTTGGTTCCAGCGGCGATAACCTGTGGTTCACAAAGAACGCCCAACACTGTTTTGATTCGGTGGGAGAGGGGATGGAAGATGCAAAAGACGTGATCCTCACCTTCACCAAAGCAGTAAAAGACGTGCAATCCTCCTATTCCATAGGGAACGGGTCGTCTCTCGTCTACGATTCAATCAGCGTCACCGGCTCGCATGATGTAGCGTTTTCGAAAAAGGTTTGGTCAGGGAACAACGTCCGTTACTCGTTCAATTGTCATGATTCCAGCAATATTTTCGGCTGCGTCAATTTGAGGAACAAATCGTATTGCATTCTAAACAGACAGTATACGAAGGAGGATTATAACTCCTTGGTACCCCGCATCATTCAGCACATGAATGAAATGCCGTACGTGGACAAGAAGGGGAGAGTTTATAAATACGGCGAGTTTTTCCCGACGGAGATCTCTCCCTTCGCTTATAACGAAACACTTGCCCAAGAGTATTATCCCCTGACTAAGCAAGAGATTTTATCCGAGGGTTACGAGTGGAAAGATCCCGACACTAAATCATATGCTGTCACCTTGCCGAGTGCAGAAATCCCGGATGCTATCGCAGATGTGTCCGATGATGTCATTGATAAAATTATCGGTTGCGCTCACAACGGGGAATGTTCTCACCAATGTGCTACCGCCTTCCGCATAATTCCAGAGGAAATCCAGTTCTATCGGAGGATGAATCTTCCGTTACCAAGATTATGTCCCAACTGCCGACATTATGAACGCTTGGCGCAGAGAAATCCCCTTAAGTTATGGCACCGGCAGTGTATGTGTGACAGATCTGGTCATTTTCACGAAGGCAATTGCCCAAATGAGTTTGAAACCTCATATGCGCCGGAGAGGAAGGAAATAGTATACTGTGAACAATGTTATCAAGCGGAAATATCATGAATACCGAAACAAAAATCTGCCAAAGTTGCAAAAAGCCGTTCACAATTGAACCGGACGACATTGATTTCTACGCGAAAGTAAACGTTCCGTTTCCCACTTTTTGCCCCGATTGTCGAATGCGTCGTCGGCTGGCGTGGCGCAATGAACATTATCTCTATCGGCGAAAAGACGATAAAACAGACGAGGAGATCTTTGCTGGTTTTTCTCCCAGTGCACCGGTAAAAGTTTACGAAAAGGATTATTGGATGACCGACGACTGGGATGTTTTTCAGTACGGGCGAGATTACGATTTCACGAAGCCGTTCTTTGAGCAATTCAGAGAGCTCGCATATTCCGTTCCCTGGCCCTCGCGGAGTATAATCCGCCTCGTCAACTCTGATTATTGTGACCAAGCGGGGGATCTGAAGAATTGCTATTTGTGTTTCAATTCCGACCGTCTCGAGGATTCGGCCTATATTGTGCGGTCGCTTGAAAACAAAACCAGTTTTGACCTTACCCAATCGAACGGCAATGAGCTGAGTTACGAAGGAGTGTCCATCGGAAACTGCTATAAAACATTTTTTCTGCGGGATTGTGAGAGCTGTCACGACGTTTGGCTCTCGGAGCGTTGCATTGGGTGCACAAATTGTTTCGGTTGCGCCAATCTTCGCAACAAGTCGTACTGCTTTTTCAATGAGCAGTTGTTATCCAAGGAAGAATACGAAAAACGTTTCGCGGAACTTCACCTTGATTCTTGGAGCAATCTTACATCGGCTATCGAGAAAACCGCGAAGCATATAAGTTCTTTTCCGGTAAAGTATTTTCACGGCATTAGGGCTGTCGGATCGACCGGGGATTATCTCAGGAACGTTAAGAACGTCAGGCAATCATTTTTCATTGAGGATGCCCAGGACGTGAAATATGCCCAGAACGTTTATGCAAACGGAAAGGATTTGTATGACTATACTGTTTGGGGCGGAGGCGCGACTTTAATGTACGAATGTGTGACCTGCGGAGAGGCGAATTATGGCCTTAAATTCTCATTCGATTGCTGGCCGTCGTGCCGAAACCTCGAATACTGTATTTCATGCCGGTCTTCCACGGATTGTTTCGGGTGTGTGAGTTTGCGCAAAAAGCAGTACTGTATTTTTAACAAACAATACTCGAAGGAGGAGTATCATGCCTTGCGTGAAAAGATAGTGCACCACATGTCCGAGATGCCGTACAAAAGTCCCAAGGGCCACATTTATTCCTACGGCGAGTTTTTGCCCGAGGATTTCTCGCCATTCGGTTACAACGAAACGATGTTAAATGACATATTCCCCATCTCCAAAGAAAGAGCCACCAATGAGGGTTACTCTTGGTATGGTTCCGAGGCGCGAGAATATAGAACAACGATGAATGCCGCGGATTTACCAAATTCCATCAATGATGTGTCTGATACAATTATCAACGAGTTGATCCAGTGCACGTCGTGCAAGAAGGCCTATCGAATCATTTCAAGCGAACTCGCATTTCTGAAGAAAATGAAGGTTCCACTCCCTCGGGAATGCGTGAATTGCAGACTTGCAAAGCGTTTTGCAAAACTCAATAAACCGAAATATTACCATCGCTCTTGTGATTGTCGTGGAACCGGAACTGACCATTTCCATGGATCGGCCGTTTGCTCGAATGAGTTTGAGACGTCATATTCTCCGGACAAAAAGGAAATCGTCTATTGCGAGCAGTGCTATAACGCAGAGGTAGCATGACCCAAGAAACCAAAATCTGTCAGAACTGTAAGCAGACCTTCATTATTGAGTCGGAGGATTTTGCGTATTACGAAAAAATGAAGGTTCCGGCGCCGACTTTTTGCCCGAAATGCCGTTTGCAACGACGATTGGCATTCCTGAATATTTTCAATCTTTACAAGCGCTCCTGTGACCTCTGTAAGAAGGATATGATATCCATCTTCCGACCTGATGCTCCATATGCGGTGTATTGTCCTAAGTGTTGGTGGTCGGATAACTGGGACCCCTTTGACCATGGCAAGGATTATGATTTTTCGCGCCCGTTCTTAGAACAGTTCAAGGAACTTTGGCATACAACGCCGGTTTTGGGAATTTCTATAGACATCCCAACGCTCGAAACGTCGCCCTACACAAGCCATACTGGCCATCTCAAAAATTGCTATCTAATATTCCACGCCGACAGCGATGAAGATTGTGCCTATGGATTCTATGTAAATGATTGCAAGTCGGTGCTCGATTGCGGGCCGATAATTTCATGCGAGTTTTGCTACGATTCCATGCACTCTTACCGCAATAACCGGTGCGTCGGGATGCGGAGCCAGGCGACAGAGTGCATCGACTGTGTTTTTTTGAAGGACTGCATGAATTGCCAGAACTGCTTCGCTTCGGCCAATCTGCGGAACAAAAAGTACCACATTTTCAACAAGCCCTACTCCAAAGAGGATTATTTGGAGGAGATGAAAAAATGGGACCTGGGCTCATATAAAAAATACGAGGAGGCGAAAAAACTCGCCGAGACGTACTGGAATACACTGCCGCCCAAGCCTCATATGGATGAGTTCACAACGAACTGCACCGGTAGCCACATTTTTCAGTCAAAGAACTGCAAGGATTCCTACGAAATAATGGGAACGGAAGATTCCAGATATATGCTCATGATGTATGACCCACCCATCAAGGATTGCTATGACGTTTCTAGTTGGGGAAATAACATGGCGCGTTGCTACGATTGCTCGAATGTGGGGGAGTTCGTCTCCGACCTCAAATTCTGCACTGAGACCGGCATCAATCTCTACAATGCCGAGTACTGCAAACTTTCGACCGGCGGCAAGTACCACTTCGGCTGCGTGTCCATAAAGAAAGGGGAATACTGCATTCTGAACAAAAAATATTCCAAGGAGAATTTCGAAGCTCTGACCGCGAGGATTCGAAAACACATGGACGAGATACCCTACGTGGATAAAAAAGGCAGGGTGTATAAATATGGCGAATTCTTTCCGGTTGAGCTTTCTCCGTTCGGTTATAATGAAACTATTGCAGGTAACTTTTTTCCGCTTTCGTCGGTGGAAATTGAAGAAAGGGGATATCGGTTTTGGAAACCGGAAGCGAGAAGCTATTCCATTACGAGGAAGCCGGAGGAGTTGCCGGACCATATCAAAGATACTGGCGATGACATCCTAAACGAGACCATTGCCTGCGTAGAATGCGGGAAGGGATATAAGATAACGGAGATGGAGCTCTCATTCCTGCGTAACATGAATCTGCCGCTTCCGCGCCGATGCCCGTTTTGCCGGATAAACGAAAAATTCAACCAGTGGGTGAAGAATCTGCGGGTCATTCCCCGCATCTGCGACAAGTGCGGAGCGTCTTTCACGACCGATTATACCAAAGAAGAAGCGCCTTATATTCTATGCAAGGCGTGTTATCTTAAAGAAGTAGTATGAGCCAGGAGATGAAAGTTTGTAAAAACTGCAAGGTTGAATTCGCAATAGAGCCGGAACGCAAGGCGTTTTACGAAAGAATGGCGGCGCCGATTCCGCAGGTTTGCGTTCTTTGCCTGTGGCAGCAGCAGATGGCCTTTTGGCCATTCGGCCGGTTCCATAAGCGCGTTTGCGATCTGACCGGGGAGAAATTAATATCCATCTTTCCGCCCAAGACCCGTTTTCCGGTTTATAAGTACCAGAACTGGATATCCGACGAATGGACGCGGCCGGAGATGATTGTCGATACAAACAGGTCTTTTTTCGACCAGCTTTATGAACTGCAAAGCAAGACGCCGCGGCCGCATCAATTCGGCACGAATAACACGAATTGCGATTATTGCGACGATGTCTGGGAATCCAAGAATTGCTATCTTTCCCGGTCCTTCACCAATTGCGAGAATCTTTCCTACTCTTACCGGGCCGTCCGTTGCCGCGATTCCTACGATCTGGTCTATTGCTACGATACGGAGCAATCCTATGACTGCGTTTACGGCTTCAAAATCTTCAACGTAAAACATTCCTTCGACGTCCGGGACAGTTTTGACAGCGCTCTCCTCTACGATTGCCGGAATGTCCGAAATTGCTTTATGTGCTGGAATTTGAGGAGTAAGGAGTGCCACATCCTTAATCAGCCGTATACGAGGGAGGAATATGAAACGAAATTGAAGGAATACCGGATAAGTTCCTGGACAGAACTGGAGAAAGTGAAAAAGCAATTTCAGGAGCTAGTCCGCGATGAAGCCATTCATAAGACCAATACCAACGTTAAAACCGCCAATTGCACCGGCAACTATTTGACCGAATGCAAAAATCTTGTCCACTCGTTCTTCTTTGAAACGTCGGAGGATTGTGCGAATGTCATTCGCGGTATCAGCCAAAAAACCTCTTGGGATTCCACCGGGCTTTGGAACGGAGAACTGATATTGAGCTGCGTCAATACGGAACGGGGCTACAACTTGCGTTATGGCAATTACTGCGTCAATTGCACCGATTCGGAGTATCTGGATTACTGCATCGATTGCGAAAATTGCTTCGGGTGCGTGGGTTTGAAGAAAAAGAAACATTGCATTTTGAACAAGCAATACGAACCGGAGGAATATAAAGAACTGGTTTCACGGATAAGGGCCAAGATGGTTCAAGACGGGGAGTATGGGGAATACTTGCCGTATAAGATGGCGCCGATCGGATATAATCTTTCTTTACTCGCTTCCACCTATTTCCCGCAGACCAGAGAATCGGTGGAGAAGCTCGGCGGGACCTGGGACGAATTGGAAAGCACCGGCGGCAACGTCGCTTTGCTCGAACCGGCCGATGATATCGGGGACGTCGACGAGAGCATCGTAAAATACGGGATAAAATGCCTGGAGACCGGCCGGCCCTTCAATATCACGAAGGATGAATTGGATTTCCTGAAGAGGCACGGGATTCCGGTGCCGCGATATTATCCGGATGTGCGGACGTCCGAACGGTACAAGAAACTGGCGGATATCCGTCCGAGGGAAGCCAAGTGTTTCTTTTGCCAAAAACCCATAATCCACTACTACCTGCCGGAGTGGGGATACAAAAAAATCGCGTGCAATGATTGTTATCTTAAAGAGGTAATTTAACTAGCAACCAGAGACATGCAACAAGAGACAAGGAATTGTCAGAGCTGTAAAAAACCTTTTGCAATTGAGCCGGAGGACTTCGCTTTCTACGAGCGGATAAAAGTTCCGGCGCCGACGTGGTGCCCGGAGTGCCGGATGAAGCGCAGAATGACCTTCCGGAGCGAGCACTCGCTCTTTAAAAGAAAGTGCGACCTATGCGGGAAGGAGATCATCGCCATGTACCATCCCGAGGCGGACGTTGTCGTCTACTGCTACGACTGCTGGTGGAGTGATAAGTGGGATGCCGCCGATTACGGAAAGGAATACGATTTCACGAAGCCGTTCTTCAAGCAATTCGGCCAGCTCTTGAAAGAAGTCCCGAGAGCGGCGCTCGAAGGATACAAGAATGAAAACTGTCCCTACACCAACTACACCTGGTTCTGCAAGAATATCTACCTTTCCCCCTCGACTCTTTACTCCGAGAATATTTGGTATTCCCACGGGGTTACCTATTGCCAAGACAGCATGGACTGCGTTTATATCTATAATTCTCAGCTTTGTTACGAGTCGCTGGATTCGCTGTACTGCTCAAATTGCAAGTACCTGACCGATTGCCGGGAGTGCATCGATTGCGCATTCCTTTTCGATTGCCGCGGATGCCAGAGCTGTTTCATGAGTTCGAATCTTCGGAACAAATCGTACGTTTTCAGAAATACGCAGTTGTCCAAGGAGGAATACGAAATAAAAATGAGCGAGGTTAATCTCGGGAGCAGTTCCGCCACGGAAAAGCTTTTCCCTGAATACGAGAATTTGAGGTCGCGGGCCATCCATCGCTTCGCGAGCCTTTTTCACACGAAGAACTGCACCGGAAATAATTTGAGCAATGCGAAAGACACGAGGTTCTGCTTTACCGGCGAGAAGCTGGAAAACGTGAGCCACGGCATCCGCATAATCGACGCCAAGGATTCCGCCGACCTCTACGGCGTCGGGGACGGAGCCGAACTTCTCTACGACGGCGTGAACGTCGGATATCGGGATTCGCTCATCAGATTTTCCATGAATACTTTTGAAAACATAATCGATGCAACTTATTGCAATGATTGCCGGGTTTCCCGGTATCTCTTCGGTTGTGCCGGCTTGCGGAAGAAGCAATATCACATTTTGAACAAGGCCTATTCAAAAGAGGAGTACGAAGCGCTGATACTGAAGATAATCAAACACATGAACGATATGCCGTACACGGATAAAAAGGGCAAGGCATACCCCTTCGGCGAGTTTTCTCCGTCCGAATTCAGTCCGTTTTCTTACAACGAATCGATTGCGCAGGAGTACTATCCGATAGCCGAGAAGGAAGCCGTAGAGCAGGGTTTTCGCTGGAGAGCCTTGAGTACCCGGGAATACAAGATCACGAAGAACCCGAATGACCTGCCCGACGATATCAAGGAGGTTCCCGATTCTATAATTAAGGAAACCATCGGGTGCCTTCACGGAGGTTCGTGCGACGAGCCGTGCACGACCGCTTTCAAGATATTGGAATCGGAACTCCAATTTTACAGGCGGTTGAACTTGCCCTTGCCGCGTTTATGCCCGAATTGCCGGCATTATCGGCGAATCAAGTACAGGAATCCCCTGAATATACAGCTTTGGCATCGCGCCTGCATGTGCGGCAAGCCCGGCCACGGACATACGGATAAATGCCGCAACGAATTCGAAACGCCGTATTCTCCCGAACGCCCGGAGATCGTTTACTGCGAGCAGTGCTATCAATTGGAAGTTTCTTAATCGATTCCGAGATTGCCTGATTTAGTGTTATAATTATTCAAATAATGGCGAACGAGATCGAAAAGGACGTCGTCTATTTTGCGAGAACCGATTTCCGCAACAGCGAGCGGCTTTTCGGCATCAAGCGCAAGGACCGGCG
>Ga0187878_1004996_pt1 | contig 10032 bp, 7 predicted proteins | sample June2016WEW_17_1_FD_132979 | JGI IMG/M metagenome (GOLD analysis project Ga0187878, IMG submission 132979) | Peatland microbial communities from SPRUCE experiment site at the Marcell Experimental Forest, Minnesota, USA - June2016WEW_17_150 | ecosystem: Environmental > Terrestrial > Soil >...
CAGTTACCTGCGCCAGAACCGCGAGCGCGTGCGGGCGATTATCCTCACGCACGGCCACGAAGACCACATCGGCGCGCTGCCTTACGTGCTGGACGAAATCGACGCGCCGGTGTACGGCTCGCCCTTCACGCTGGCGCTGGCGCGCAATAAGCTGGTCGAGCACGGCCTCGCCGACGTGGCCGATCTGCGCGAGATGCTTCCCGGCGCGCCATTCGACATCGGTCCGTTCCATATCGAGTTCATCCACCTCACGCACAGCATCATCGATTCTGGAGCCCTGGCGCTGACCACGCCGCTCGGGACCGTCATCCACACCGGCGATTTCAAATTCGACCCCACGCCCATGGACCAGCACCCGAGCGACCTGCACCGCCTGGCGGAGTTCGGCCGGGAAGGCGTGCTGGCGCTCTTCAGCGATTCCACCAACGTCGAGCGGCCGGGCATGACGCCCTCCGAGCGCGGGGTGCGCGAGCGCTTCGAAGAGATCATGGCGGAGGCCAAGGGGCGCGTGCTGATTTCCTGCTTCGCCACTTCCCTGCACCGGCTGCAACTGGTCGCTGACCTCGCGCACGAATACGGGCGCCGGCTCTGCTTCGTGGGCCGCGCCATGTTCCAGAACAGCGAGATCGCGCAGCAGATGGGGCGCCTCACGATCCCGCCGGGCCTGATCGTGTCGCCGCAGGACATCAAGAAGCTGCCGCGCAATCAGGTGGCCGTGGTGCTCACCGGCAGCCAGGGCGAACCCATGGCGGCGCTCTCGCGCGTGGCCGTCAACAGCCACAAGTGGGTGGCGCTCGAGCCCGGCGACGACATGGTAATCTCGGCGCGTGTCATTCCCGGCAACGAGAAATCCATCTTCCGCATGATCGACCACCTGTACCGCCGCGGCGCGCGCGTCCACTACCACGACGGAAGTTATCCCCCCGTTCACGTTTCCGGGCACGGCAGTGCGGAAGAGTTGCGGCTGATGCTCAACCTCATCCGTCCCAAATATTTCGTGCCGGTGCACGGCGAATACCGGCAACTCTACCGGCACACGGTGATGGCCAAAGAACTGGCCGCCGTTTCCGGAGAAGTCTTCCTGCTCGAGAGCGGCGACGTTTTGGAATTTGACCGCAATGGCGCGCACCGCCGCGAGCGCGTGCAGGTGGGCCGCGTCTGCATCGACGAGGGCACGTTTGATGAGGTCGAGGAAGTCATTCTCAAGGAGCGGCGCCACATCTCCGAGGACGGCATTGTCATCCCGATCCTCGCCATCAACGAGCATACCGGCCAGCTCGAAACGAGGCCGGAAATCGTCTCGCGCGGCTTCGTGCCGCTCGAGGAAGCTCCCGAACTCGTCGAAAGCGCGCGCGAGGTCATCTTGCGCACCATCGAGAAATCCAACCTGGAAGAAGTCGGCGACTGGGGCGTCATCAAGGAAAAAATCCGCACCGCGCTGCGCAAACACTTTGACCAGGAAACCGGCAAGAGACCCATGATTTTGCCGGTCATCCTGGAGGTTTGATTGAGTCGCTGAACGAGCGTCCGTGGTCCGTGATCAATGGTCCGTTGCAACTGCCTACGGACAACCGACAGAATGCAATTGGTTCCAAAATCCCAAATCGAAAATATAAAATCGCATGCCACTCTATCAAGCAATCGTCCTTGCCATCGTTCAAGGATTGACGGAATTTCTGCCTATTTCCAGCACCGCGCACCTGGCGCTTTTCCCCTGGTTGCTGGGGTGGAAGGACCCGGGGCTCACGTTTGACGTGGCGTTGCACACCGGGACGCTCGTCGCCGTGGCGGTTTACTTCTGGCGCTACTGGCTGGAGATGGCCGGCCTGGCGCTCGGCCAGAACTGGGGCGGCAGCCGCAGCCTCGGGCTCGACCGCAGGCTCCTCTGGTTTCTCGCCGCCGCCACGATTCCGGCCGGCGTTGCGGGTCTGCTTTTCGAGCACGCCGCAGAAGAAGAATTGCGCTCGCCTTTGATTATCGGCGCGGCGCTAGTCGTCGTCGGTCTGTTGATGTGGTCGGGGGAACACCTGGGACGCCAGCACACTGAGCTCCAGAGGATAACCCCCCTGGATTCGCTCCTCGTGGGCGTGGCTCAGGCGCTGGCAGTAATCCCCGGCGTCTCACGCTCTGGCATCACCATGACGGCGGGGATGTTCCGCGGCATGAAAAGAGAGACGGCAGCGCGCTTCTCTTTCCTGCTTTCCACTCCGATCATTGCCGGCGCCGCTCTGAAGAAGCTGCTGGAGATCCAGCATGCAGGAATCCCGCCCGAAATGCGGCTGCCGTTCGCGGCCGGAATTGTTGTCGCTGCCGTGGTGGGGTACTTCGTGATCGCCGTTCTGATTCGCTACCTGGAGCGCGGGACATTCAAGATTTTCGTTGTTTACCGCGTTGCGTTGGGCGTGCTAGTATTGGCTCTCGGATGGGGCTTGCGTCACGTTTAAGTGCCAGAACGTGTGCTTCGACCAGTTTGAAATTTGTTGGTTGACACCTGAATCCTGACACCCGGTGCCTGCCGTGAAGGCTGCCGGCGATCTTACGTGAGGCCTGACGATGCCCGCCGTTTCCTCCAGCGCATCCTCCAAAGAGCGCGATACTTCCGAATCGAAATCATCTCTCTTCGACCGCCGCCGTCTTCTGGAACTCATTGGCTTCCTGCTGAGCATTGCGGGACTGCTGACCGCGCTCAGCCTGGCCTCCTACCTTCCCCGCGACCCCTCATTCCACACCGCCGCGCCCGAGGGAATCGCTGTCCATAACTGGATCGGGCTGGTGGGGGCGTACGGTGCGGACCTCATCTTTCAAGTATTCGGCTGGGTCGCCTGGCTGCTCCCCGTGACGCTCGTTGCCTTCGGAATCAGCTTGCTGCTCGATAGGCCTCTCACCGGACCGTGGGCGAAGGCTATCGGCATTGCCCTGATGATCGGATCGGCCGCCGCCATCCTGGAATTGATCCCCCTCACGCCTCGCGTGGCAGGACTGATCCGCGGAGGCGGTCTGCTGGGCTACTTGCTCGCTCTGGCTCTCGTTCATACGTTTAACGCCGTAGGAGCCGGGATCGTTGCGGGGACGCTCCTGCTTACCTCGTTGTTCATCGTGACCCGTTTTTCCTTCGTGACGACGGTCCAGTTCTCCCGGGAGCGCGCTGCGATCTTGAAACCACTGGCGGCGCGATGGGCCGCCTGGCGTGAGAGCCGGCAGCGGGAGAAGCTGAAGAAACAAGCCGAGCGGGCTCGCGTCGTGGGCAAGGAACCCGTGGTCATCCAAAAAGTCGGAACTCAGGCGGTGACGCCTCCTCCCGAGAGGCCCGCCCCTCCCTCGCTGCTGCCTCCCAGACCCCCGGCGGCGCAGGGCCGGGACCTGGCCCGCCCGAAAGGCGCCGGATTCCCTGTAGTTCGCGCCCAGGGCTTGGAAGAGGAAGCTGCCGCCACCCCGTCCGCAGCGCCGAAGATCGTCGGCCGCGGCGCGCACGGCTTCAAATTGCCCAGTGCTACGTTGCTCCGCCCGCCTGAGGCCGAACAGGCCATCAACGAGTCCGAATTGAAAGAGCGCGCCCAGCAATTGGTGCAGAAGTTCGCGGAATTTGGGGTGACGGGAAGCGTAACGCAGATTCACCCCGGCCCGGTGGTCACTACCTACGAATTCAAGCCCGAGGCGGGCATCAAGTACAGCCGCATTACCAACCTCGTCGATGATCTCTGCCTGGCGCTGCGCGCCGAATCAATTCTCATTGAGCGCGTGCCGGGCAAGTCCACGGTCGGGATCGAGGTGCCCAACCTGCACCGCGAGACGATTCACCTGCGTGAGCTCGTGGAATCGAGCGAGTTTGCCGCGTCGGCCTCCAAGCTGAGCCTCTGTCTGGGCAAGGACATCACGGGAAAAATCAAGCTCGGCGATCTCGCTGCGATGCCCCACCTGATGATCGCGGGTTCGACGGGCTCGGGCAAAAGCGTGGCGATCAATTCCATGGTGGTCTCGATTCTCTACAAGTCCACGCCCAACGAAGTGAAGTTCATCATGATCGACCCCAAGCGGCTGGAACTGGGGCTGTACGAAGATATCCCGCACCTGTTCACGCCCATCGTCACCGAACCCAAGCAGGCCGCCAATGTTCTGCGTCGCGCCACCATCGAGATGGAAGAGCGCCTGAAAAAGCTGGCCGAGCACGGTGTGCGCAACATCGAGCAATACAACAAGATCTTCGAGCCCGATTCGACGCTCAATCTCTTCGACAGCAACGGCGAGCGCGAGGGGCCACTTCCTTATTTGGTCATCGTCATCGATGAACTTGCCGATTTAATGATGGTGGAGCCGCAGACAGTGGAAGAATCGATTACACGCCTCGCCCAAATGGCTCGCGCTGTGGGCATTCACCTAATCCTGGCCACGCAACGGCCCTCGGTGGATGTCATCACGGGTCTCATCAAGGCCAACATGCCGTCGCGCATCTCTTTCCGCGTGGCCTCGAAGGTAGACTCACGCACCATTCTCGACGCGAACGGTTCGGAGGCGCTGCTCGGCCGCGGCGATATGCTCTTCATGCCACCCGGGAGCGCCCGTCTCCTTCGCCTGCACGGTCCACTCGTCACCGAGAAGGAAATCGGCAAAGTCGTCGATTGGTGGAAGGCGCAATCGCAGCCGCAGTACAACCAGGAGTTCCTCAAGCCCTTCCGCGACAAGGAACGGAGCGTCGAGGGAGACATCGAGGATGAAGAGGGCGACGCTGAACTCGATGAGGTCTATAACGAGGCCGTGCAGATTGTGGTCGAGTCAGGCAAGGCGTCGACCTCGCTCCTGCAACGCCGCCTGCGCCTCGGCTATGGCCGTGCCGCGCGGCTTATCGACATGATGGAGAAGGACGGCATCGTGAGCGCCCCCGACGGCGCGCGCCCGCGCGAAGTGCTGAAGAAACCCGACTGGCTGCACGAGGTCGATAGGTCATTAAGGTAGGGGGGCTCCGCCCTCCCGTATCCCGCTCCACGCGGGCGAGACCCGAGCATCCTGCGCGGAGCGCGCGGAATGAAATTTGTCGCGGAGGGTTTCATCCATGCCCGCAGAATCCACGCCCGAACGCCGCCGCCTGGGACGAGTTCGCCATCATGCCCGCATCATCCTGAGCGGGACCGACGCTGACGGCTTCAACTTTGCTGAAGAGACGGAGACGCTGTCGGTCAGCAAGCAGGGGCTCTCCGCCCGCACCTCCTACAACCTCGCCATGGGCCAGGAACTTTCCATCCGCACCAAGGACCGGAACCGCGTCGCCCAGTTCCAAATCGTCTGGGCGGGTAAGCCGGAAACTCCCAGCGACGGCCGCGTGGGACTGGAATGGGTCGAGCCGGAACGCTTCTGGGGCATCCAGTTCCCTTCCGACAATTGGGAGAAGGACTAGACTCCCTCCGGCCGCTGCTTCTTCGTCAGAAATAGAACTCGGATGTCCTGCTCTTCACTTCGCGCACCTTTCTTGACAGAACTCCCATTCCATTCGACAATGAGAAACCGTGCCGCGGTAGCTCAGGTGGTAGAGCGCAGCCCTGAAAAGGCTGGCGTCGGCGGTTCAACTCCGTCCCGCGGCACCAACAAATCAACCAGTTACAGACTCTCAAAATCAAAAACCTGTTCCAATTTGTTCCAAAAACCAAATCCAGGCTCCGCCGAAGTTTGTCTCAGCCGTGAATCTGTCGAAGTTGTAGCCTGTGAATTTGCGTCATTCCTAAAGCTTCAGTTCGCCGATCAGATCATCCGCGACCCAAGGATATTCAAAAAGACTGTCCTTCGCTTAGTGCGGCGGGAACTCCCGCCGAAGCGTGGGCGGCCCAATGACCCCCGCCTCGACGCAGCCGCCCGAATGGTTAATGATCAGAGAAAAAGCGTCAAGGATGTGCTGAGAATACAGGTGCCCGGCTTCGACGAACTGGACACCTATGGCCGCTATTTGGCCGAGAAGGGCTTACGCGCTGCTCTGGCGCGCCGTCGAAAATCGCGCCGAGTCAAGCGGCCCTGACAGCCTTCCCACCCAAAGAGTTTAGATTCGGGTATGTCACTGGCCCGTTTCTTTGCGGCGGCCTGCGGAAGCTACCCACACAGATCGGATCGCTGGCGGGTATGGACTCGCAGCCACATGCGGTGTTACAAGGGGAAACATCGAATGGACCGAAGTCTGGAAGGGCCGTGAGGATTGAACCATGACTTTTGATCTGAGTCACATTACGCCAGTGCCCGCGAGCTGGTTCGCTCCGACTGTCGAGTACGAGGGTCACGGTAAGGCCATATTTGCCAACCCAAAGGGAACCATCGAAGGGCCAGCGAAAGTAAGGTTCGACGAATTTGGGGAGTCAAGTGTCGAGCTGGAAATCAAGACGTACAACTCGGAGGGGCAGCTCCATTTTGGTTTGTTTGAATTAGTAAGCGGGGCAAAACCCGTCGTCGAGGAGAAATCGGTCAGTATGGGCTTTGGGGGATTGGAGAATAAGTGCACAGAGCTTATAGTCACGACCCCTCAAGGGGCTTTCACAGCATCGGGAAATATCATATTTAGTCTCCGGCAATACAAGCCTTTCAAGGACGAAGGAAAGTTAGACCTCTACCCGCTTCATTCGCAATTCGATGCGAATAGCTCGGCATATGCAGAGTACTGGGTAATGCCCATTTTCAATCTCGTGTCCGATTTCATCGGTCGCCACCCTACGCTTGACCATCACCCCCTCCGTATCTTTCCGACACCCGTTGTTCCTCCTAACCTAACTGGGAATGACGCACTTTACGCAAAGATCAAAGCAAATGAAAAGAACAGGCTGATCATTTTTGAGTTCGACGGCCAATTGGCGTTTATTGAGAAATTGGAGGACTTTGAAGAGCGTAAAAGGAAGCTACTTTCGGGCCGAGAGCGCACGATGGTAACCGCAGTCATGGTTGGGAAGGTAGGCGCCCATCCGACCGAACTAACTTATGTGAAGCGCTGGCCTCCTTTCGAGTTTCTGTCAGTTCTGGGGTTGGCAACCGGCGTTGAAGTTGACGCACCTTGGATTGAATTCAGAGATGCTGAAGGGGCACTGGTGCGCCGAACCCATATCAGAACAGGCCAACCACCCTACTCTTGGGGGCGAGCTGCCATCCGCGAGGACATTCATGGCTCCACTGGACATCTTCTCATCAAGTACCAGTCGTCGCCCGAGCGCGGCAAACCGCATCTGTTAACCGCCATGAACTACGCTGTCAAAGCTGGCCTTAACGGCCTCACGTTGGAGGATACGTTTGATTTTCTTTGTCGGGGTCTCGAATCAGTTTGCGATGCCTACGGCCTCAAGAAACAGAATCTGCTCCGTCGCCTAGACGAAACAAACGCAGCGAAAGTCAGCGACGTCCTGAAACACGCTGCAGAAGAAATCCGGTTAGTCGCGAACTCAACAAAGCCTTACGATCATCGACAAGGCACTGTGTTGGAGCAAATTGCGGCGCGAACTCAAACAACCCCGACTGGAATTGATCGTAGCTTTGGACTCGCCGTCGTGGATCTACTAAAGCAACTTGACCTTCCTGACACCGAGGTCGCCGACCGGATTTACGCATCGAACCCGTCATACTATCGCGAATCTTGGGTACGTAAACTGAACGTGTATCGCGCGGATGCTGTCCACCAGGGTTACTTTGATTTCCAGAACGAAACGGATATTAACCAAGCATTTCGAGTCACTCGACATCTTCAGGACATCTTGATTCGTGTGATTCTCAAGATGTTGCGATATGAAGGAAAGTACCAGCCATCGACGATCACGCTGACAGCGGCAGAGTCAGTCGATTGGGTCAAACCCAACACCCCCGCGCGCCTTCTCGGTTATTCCTAGCCAAGACGCCGGTCTTTTGCGCCTCCCGAGAAATAAGCTTCAATTTCTACCCTCTCGTAATGATGTCCATTTGCGTGGCTGGACTTCTGGCCGCTGTTGGACCTACTTTCAAACCATGAAGGCGCTAACGCGCAAGCAGCTTGAATCGAGGAAGGCCAAGGCAGTCCGATTCACCCATGATGTCTTGGGCGACCCGGACCGAGCCGACGAGATCGAAGACGAATCTTTGGAAGAGTACGCCGAAAGGCGACACGTTCAGGTAGTGAATCCGAAAGGAGTAAGGAAAATGCCCGTACAAACACGACGTGAACTGATCGAGCGAGTCAAGGAACTCGAGGAAGAAAATGAGAATCTCCAAGATCGCCTTACGGAGATTTCGGACCTCGCGTCTGAAGAAGATGGCGAGGAAGAAGACCAGGGGGAAGATTAGAGCGCCAGGCGTGCGGCGCTACATGGCGTAAGCCAGCACATCGGATCACCGACCGAGCGAAGCGCTACCGTGCGAACGAGCCGGAGTGTCGCCCACCCTTGCCTGCCAAGTGTGCCTTGTGCGGATCAACGCGCTTTCTCGTCATCGACCACATTGACGGCGACGAGTCGAACGGATCGCGCGAAAATCTGAGATGGCTGTGCAAGAGCTGTAATACCCGTCTCGGAATCGCGATGGCACGGGCAGGCGACGGCACTCGAACCCACCAGTACAACCCCGGCGCAGCGAACCTGGCGCAGTACGTACAGGCAGCCGTGGAGCACCGTCGAGGCCAGCACGACGCCGGCGGCAAGATCATCCACGAAACCCCCAAGGAAAAACGGGAGGAGTTCGCCGCCGAAATCTGGCGACGGCGCCGGGCACACGGAACCGATCGCCGCCTGTGAAACCGACCAGCGAAATGCACGCCTCAAAAGAATCGGCAAAAACCGTGAAAAATCCCCAAAAAACCGAGTCTTTGCGGCTCGGAGAACCGGCAAAGACCGCCAAAAATAGGTGTCAAAAACCGTGAAAAATATCGCCAAAAATCATTCAGCAGCCGCGTCTTACACCGTCAGTGAAACCGCAAGCGTCTTAGGCGTGTCGATCCCAACGGTGAAGCGGATGGAGGCCGAGGGCAGGCTAGAGGCCTTCCGCACGCCCGGTGGACACCTTCGCATCTCGGCGGAAAGCATTCAGGCCGTGAGGGAGCGCCGACCGTCCCAGTCACGGCCCGTCCGCGATGCCTCACCGGTCTTACAGAATCGCCGAGAGCGGCTGGAAGAGCTGACGATCGAGGCCCAGGAAATGCGGGCAAGGCGGGAGATCGAGAAACTCCGCCGCGAGGAGGATGAAGAAGCCGAACACCGTGAAGCAGAAGCCGAAGAACGGGAGCGCGAAGCCTCCGAACGCCAGGAAGCTCTTGAGCTAGAGCAGGCACGCCTTGAGCGCCAACGGACGCAAGAGCGGGAAAGGCGCGAGGCCGAGCAGCGATTAGCCGCGTTCCGCTGCCGATGGTCAGAGAGCGCCACAGCGGTTCTGTCGGCAAAGGAGCTTACTTGGCTGTCGGCGGTTCAGCGCAAGGAAATCCTGGACGCTATCGAAACCGAAATCGCCAAGCGACAGCCCCAAGATGAACCGCGCATGGTAAGGATTGTGACTCACGCGATTGCGGCCTTGGTTGAACCTTTCATTGCCCAGCAGCAGGCCCGCGAGCGGCGCAAGCGGATCATCGAAGACACGATTCGCAAGCTCTCGTGTTACGCAACGGACGCGGAAAGAGCACGAGCGTCGGCAGTCGTCCGCGAATCGGTTTCCCGCTTCCCGTGGGACGCCGAAGAATCTGAAATCCGGTCCGCCGCAGAAGAGGCCATGAGACCCGTAACATTGGGCATCGAAAAACGACAGCGAGACGAGCGGTTATTAAAGTGGGTGGTTTGGGAACTCCCGTGGGGAAACGACGAACGCGACAGCGCGCGGCTTTGCCGCGAGTGCGGAGAAATACTGGCGGAGCTTCCCCAAGACGTTTCGGAAGTAGAAGCCAAGGAAGCACTGGAGCCGACGATCCGCGAGGCGTGTCGGGAGATTGACGACCGTCAGAAGCATAAGCAACGCGAGGAACAGAAGGCAAACCTAATCCAGCAGGGTATCGCCGAAGTCTCCCATTACCTGTGGCGCTTGAAGGAGAAGGGCGAAATTACAGCCGACGAGTATTGGGACTCG
>Ga0187878_1004999_pt1 | contig 10028 bp, 12 predicted proteins | sample June2016WEW_17_1_FD_132979 | JGI IMG/M metagenome (GOLD analysis project Ga0187878, IMG submission 132979) | Peatland microbial communities from SPRUCE experiment site at the Marcell Experimental Forest, Minnesota, USA - June2016WEW_17_150 | ecosystem: Environmental > Terrestrial > Soil >...
CATAATCAAATGCAATCAGGAATTTGTTGTTCAAAATATTTTTCCAAATTTTAGTACAAATAATGTAACTGCCCAACTAGTGGATATACTGCAAATATTACGTATAGCTGGATAATTCCGTTTCTTATTCAGATTCAAGCCATAAGCTTATCATAAGCATAACAACCAATAACAAGGGGATGATTTGCGCAACAGAATCATCATCAAAAGTGGGCCCGGCAGGATTCGGATATCATCCCCGTCAGGGGACCTGGGAACAAGCGTATTCAGGCTCAATTCCAGCCTGGCTGCAATTTTAGCTTAATTTTGGATAGCGGTCGTGAACCTGGCGGGAATAGTTCAATCCCTGTGGATGTTCGTTTCAGCAATTTATAGTAATTAACTTCCCTTATATGGCGAATGAGACATTATTAATCTGTATCTTGCAAAAGACGCGCACAGTTGGGACACCTGTAAACGTATTCGTTCAGATATTGGAACATTTCCCATTTGGGTGTCCCAATTCGATTGCAATTCACGCACCACCTGGAGTTATATCCCTTGAAAACCTGGGTATCTGAACAGAGTTTACATTTAATTATTTGCGGATCGCCGTTACTTTCAAGTTCCCATTTATGCTCGTGATCGAAGTGTTTCACTTTAGCAGGTGAGGATGTTGATCCCTTTTTACCGAACAAGTTCCGCAGTGGGGGCATTTTAGCTTCTCCTTTGTGTGCATGGTGTACTGCCTGGAATTAATTGGCATCCGGCGTTGCGACCCAATCCGTTGTCTGCGACCCTATCGTGAGAGTACCCTCAACCTTGTCTTTTGATACGAATACTCCGCTGCCCGATATATTTCCGGTAAAGTTACAACCATCGGAAGGCATGCTTGCGTAAAAAGTAAAAGAGAAAATTCCCGGGCTGATATTCATTCCACCTGTTCCGTTTCCCCAAAGGTTCTTGCAGGCAAAGAATGTAAAAAACATCATCGAAGTTCCGTCAGACATAATAGTGAAATCTATATGGGTGGTTTCCTGTTTATCAAAAACAACGCTGAAATCTTCGGATGTCCAGTCACCAGAAGTTGCCGCACCCAAAAAAGGTGTTGTAGGCACCGGTGTCCCCGCCGCCGCAGTGGATGTGGCTGCAACTGCGGTTTGTTTGGCGATGGTATCGGCGGAGGGCGCGCAAGCAGCAAGCAGGATCATACTTAGTATGGCACCGATGAACTTTTTCAATTTATTTATCTCCTGGTTGAAATATTTTTGTTCTCAAATCATAACATACTAATCTTTTATAAATAGTTGTAACATGATACCAATAGCCTATGATACGGACGACAGGGAGGTCGATATTATATTAATGCTATATACACACATAGTTGCATAGTTTTTATAAGCGTCATTATCTTAACCTGGCGGTTCTAAGTTCAAGTCCTGGTGAGATACATTTTTCACGATGAATTTTTTCCTTGGTGACGGAATGGCTCAGCCGTCGCTGGCTCCATCCCGCGCTGCTCCCACCTATCTCTGCTGGGATTGAAGTAAGTCGGTTGATCATTCGGTATGCGGGCGTGGACAATGCTTGGGAGCAGAGAAAACTCGACACCAGCCTGTCCTGGTGATCGCCCAGGGAAAAATGGTTGAAAATGGCGACGAATCCCACCTGTCCAATACAGGCTTTGTTGGGCGGCAATTTGGGATTATTTTATCTTTGGTGTGGCTATGGATATTCCTTTAGTCCACTGCATATAAATGCGGAGTTCCGAAAGCAAAGACTTTACTTTCCGAACGAAGAACGAAGATACATGCATAGGTGGATCCAAAGTTTATGCGTACCACAGCGCATTTTCGCTTTTCAGGAATCCCATTATCCCCCCTTTTACCTAACCCTTTGAGATCTATTTCCACGCGATAAGTCTGAAAATCACGCCTTTGTTGAAGTGTTTTTAGAGTTTTCAACACCCATTTACTTATTACATCCTCCAGACCATCTTCCAAAAGGTATTCCGAACCAAGAGAATTTTTTAGGAAATTATACATGGCGTGTATCTCATCTAGTGGCATTACCGGCGCGGCGGGCAATGCCCAACCGAACAGCAGTTCAAGTGCGCGCAAGGGATCAGTGGTTTTAGCTCCTCTGCCGTTTTCAGCCGAATATTCCTCTGATGCTCGTGGCTCAGTAGCATAGCTCACACTGGCTTTGTTAGCTGGCGGTGTTGATTCCTTTTTTTGGTGATTTGCAACCGCTTCTTCCACGCCCGGACCGCCAATCTTTTCCAGCGCCTTCCCTGCCGCAGAACGTAATTTTTCATTGCTGTCGTTAAAAGCGGCTGTTAGCGGTTTCACTGCATGGGCATCCCCAATCTGCCCCAACGCCTCGGCAGCTTTTATTCGTACGTACAACTCCACGCCGTTAAGGGCAGCGATGAGCGGCTCCACTGCGCGGGCATCACCGATCCGACCGAGCGTTTCAGCTGCTGCTGCTATGTTTGCTCCACCCCTGCCATCCTTAAGTGTGGCAATTAGCGGCTCAACGGCAGGTAAACCCATTTGAACCAGCGCATCTTCTGCTGCCCTGTGCTTTTCCCAAACACTGAGTGCGGTGATGAGTTCCTCTATTGTAGCTGTCATTTTTTCTCCTGTTTTATTTCGGATAAAGCTGGTGGCGCATGAAGGTTGACTATACGAGTTTAGGGAATATTAGTGGAAAAATCAAGCGGTAGTGGCGAAATCCCACTTTTTCAAAGCGACATTAGGGCAAGTACAACCTTTTACATGTGGCGGCCCAACTCGCGGTTAAGTGGATTGTATAACATCTTAAAGACGATACGTATAAAACCCTAAGTGTTTGGGGTTTTATACGGCCATAGATTGATGTTCAACTAAAATAAATTATAGTCTGATTTATTTTTCTTTATCCGGTTTAATCGCAATCTTTGATTCCGAACCAGGCGTATTTTGGCTCAAATCCATCTTGTCTGCAATTTTAGCTTAATTTTTGGATAGCAGTTGTGAACCTGGCGATCTGAGGCTCAATTCTTGTTGAGATAAATTTTTCACGATGAATTTTTTCCTTGGTGACGGAATGACTCAGCCGTCGCTGGCTCCATCCCGCGCTGCTCCTTCCCATCCCTGCTGGGATTGAAGAAAGTTGGTTGATCATTCGGTAGGGGGGAGGGGGAAATGCGGAATAGTGCTTGTATAAAAAACCCTCCTCGCTTACCAGGAGGGGGTCGGGTTCCACTTTTAAATCTCCTATCCGTCCGATCTTGGTGATGGTGATCAGTTGATTGGTTTCAGTCATGGAAATATTTTTCCTCAATAATTATTAGAGTTTAGACTACGTCAAAATCACTCGGCGATGCCGAAACTGAGCGCACATTGAAACCCTCAGACCTGTTATAGTAGGCTATATGGACTTCATTGTTCGATCAGTTTAGGAGGTTCGTATGGGTTCTCTGTATTTTACGCCTGTCACTGCCATCCTATTTGGCCTATCCGCTGGGAGCTGGCTAATTTTCATTGGCTGGGTGGGCTGGCGCTGGCTGGCGCACACCTGGCATCTGCCCTGGCCAGTAGTCGCCGTCATACAGGGGATACTGGCTGCCCAAATCTCCTGGCTGTTCTGGTTGATGGAATTAAATAACCATTTTCCGCCCACCTTTCTGGCATGGTTACAGATCCCTGGAAGCCTGCTCTTCTGGCTGGCGGTGCTCCCCTGGTTTATCATGAGCAACCTGCTCCCATTGGCTCCGCTAGCGAACAGGCTCGGATTACATTTTTATCCCGGTCTTGTCGACATGATCGTTGATTACGCACTGTTCTTTGCAACGAGCAACGTGCTTCATTCATACCTGAATTCTAGACGAAAACAAGTTCCCTAAAGGTGCGCGAGAAGATCAATGCCTCCTTTGCTGGGCTGGCTCAGCCGTCGCTGTTTCGATCCCGCGTTGCTCCTTCCCATCTCAGCTGGGATTGATGAAAGTCGGTTAATCATATAATTAACGCTTTAATTCGTGAATGATTCCTAAACCCACTTTCAGGAGCCGTTAGCAAAATCGCAATCCTGGAAAGTATTAGCTTTCCTTAAATGGTGGATGAAGCTGGGTAATGATGTTATGAGGAAGGCAGCTGGTTTAACTTACTCTGGAGAGAAGGAAGAATAATATTTCGTTTTTCGCAAATGATATAAAAATAGAGCTACCTGTGTTTTTTCCCAGATAGCTCTCTATTTTGAAAATTTCTACCCATGTTAAATAATAGTATTCGGTAGAATGTATTTAATAAATATTTCTTTAAGATTATCGCAGTTCTCTTTGGATGCTTTAAGGTCCCCGTCGGTCTCACCAATTAAACTGAAATGCACAACCAGTCTTGATTTATCAGTAGCTTTCTTGAAATCATAATTCTGCTTCCCTATTGACCAGTAATCTATGCGTTTTCTCATAGGGCTCATGTCGAAATCTTCTTGGGAAATAAAAAGTTTGGCTTCCATTGCATAAGTTGAAGAGAAAAACCAACAATTTTCATATTCTCTGCTTCCATCATCCTTGATGAAGTCTGTTACTTGAATATCTATAATTTCTTCAGAAAGAATTTCATGATAGAAGTGATAAATCTCATCTATTCGATTGATCAGGGGAATTGTCATCCCAATTCTTTCTAAATATGCTATAAATTTCTTTTTCATAGAATATTCTCCTTCCTCTCTTCCTTGTCCCTGATTTCCATTATCATTCCTTCCACATAGTGTAGGATATGTCCTAGGTAGGCAGCTGAAAACTCATTGCTTTTATAATTCCATTGCCATATCGAAGAATCGCTTGCCTTTTTCTTAGATTTTTGTCTCTTTTCCTCGTAAAACTTATGCAATAATGTGCGGATTACTTCTTGTAATTGAGTGGTAATTTGAAGTTCCACGCAAGTGGATATTCGCTCTGTATCCCAAGTTACTTTCGGAACCTCAAAGGTTTGTTTTATATATAAATGGGCCGCATAATAGCCATCATCTCTGGCTTCTAGAAAATACTTGCACTCCGAATTATATCCTTCACAGTGAGTTTTAACCTTTTCTATTAAGAATTCTACTCCATCTAGGTATTTTACTTCCATCAATGTACGTATAATGTCATTAATCCTAGAAAACCAATTTTTAGGGAGTACCCACCCTCCTTGTGGTTCTCCAGGTATATTTTTATTTTCTATGAAATTCTTTCTATATGTTTTCAACAGAAATGATTCAAATGGTTTTGTTAGTATTAATGGATGATCATCTCGCGAAGCAAGAAGAGGGTACTTGGTTTTAAGGAGATATTCATCGTGATATTCAGGCAATTTACTGATAAGTTCTGTCCATAATTTAGAAGCCTGAAAATCAGTAGCCATTCTACTTGTCACAGTATTGTAATAAGATTCTTCTTTTCTAAAATCATCAACCCCGTGTTTTATCAACCACTTTTTATATTCGTCGATACTATTTGGATTCTCAATTTCCATATAACACCTCTATAATTGAAAACAAAAGCAATCAAACCCGGAAAGCCTTAGATAAAAGTATTCTTACCGTAACTTGTAAATCATTGTTTTGATAACACTATTTATCTTAACCTCGTGATTCCAGGTTCAAATTCCGGCTTTTATACTTCTATTCAAAATCATTGTTTTGATAAGTGTCAATATTTCCAGGATAAAAAAACCTAATCATCTTGCCAGGCACCAATATTAGTGCCATCACTCGCAGAATTTCTTGCTGGTGAATATAAATCTAACCGAGCGACAGTATTCTCAAAAAATACCAAAGGATCCTGACAATGGAAATATGGGGGAATGCTAATGAGATTGTTTTTTGAAAAAGTCAGTATTCCCTTTATAGCCGAGTTGATTTGGGATAAGTTTAGATACAAATTTCCTTCTATGAAATAAGAAAAAAAACCAAGGGTTATCAGAATACTATCCAAAAAATGAATATTGGGATTATTTTTTGGCGGTAGATCCCCTTCTTCCGAAACAGCTTCCTCATCAAAATAATTTGAATGTAAATCCACTCCATACTCAGCTAGAAGGTATTCGGCAACAATTGTTGCATGAGTATAGGATGCTATACACGATGTCCCTATGTAGATTAAAAGGCTTTCACCCAAATAGGTATCATAACTTGATTCAAATTTGTCGTATGAATTAAGCCAAAATCCACACGAGATGTAATAGCACGAATTTGATCTAATATCACCGTAGCTACTGGAATAAATAAAAGAATTGATAAAACTGCAACTATTAAGATCGACACAAGATTTATGTTCTATCTTTATACCATCAGTGCAATCAACGAAGCTGCAACGAATGAATTTAGACTTTGATTCGTTACTACATATGTGGACTGCGGAAGAAGGGGTATGAAATAAAGCATCATAAGTGTGATGCTCCTTTATTTGAGTAAAGTCCTCCTCACTTATCCGAAAATCCTCGAATCTGCAATTTTCGACTTCAAGCACTCCTTCAATTATTTCTATCCCAATTCCCCAAACCAGCTCATCAGTTTTCTTAATTACGATATTCCTTATTTTACTAATACCACTATTAACAAGGTATGTAATAACTGGATATTCAAACGTTGATTCAAATATAACTTTTCCAAAATCACAACCTACCAATTCAACCGGTATTGTAATACAGAGTGTCTCTTGGTAAATTCCCTCAGCTAACTCGATGGTATCGTTATCTCTTGCATGTTTTAAAGCTTCCATAATTGAGGGATAATCATTCGGAACGTATATCCTACGGGAGCCAAGCTCAGAAATGATTTCTAAACCCCTCTTTGCTAGTGATGAGTCAAAACGGATTATGTCTTTCTTATCTTCATCACTAGGCATCAAATTATTTTTTCGAGCCATTTGTAAATCCTTATTTCGTGATCTCTTGCAATTCAATCTTGGCACTCTGGATTTTTAAGCAAAGATATTCCGCCATTTCAGTGAGAAAGTCTCGATTCTCCATTTTGGCATCATCGAGTTTCTTCTTTAGCAGGGACAATTCTGATTTCATAATTTCATCAATTTCATTCGCAATTGAATTTATCCGCTTGTCAATTGAATCGATATCTCTAATTACCCTAATTAATTCTGCCCCAATACTGTTGCCCTCTATAATTTCAGGGCGTGCTTCATATTCGTCCAGTATAGATTGAAGTTTCTCATAGTCCCCTTCCTGATAAGCTTTATTTACCCTTTTCATCAATTCTTCTCTAATAGCTCTATCTTTCTCATCTGATGCTAAATCAGGATGTATTTTCTTTGCCACCGCCCTAAACATCTTTTTGAGTTCATCCGTAGGTATAAATTTCCTTTTAGGAAGGGGAATCTCACTTTCCTCTTTAAACGCTCGGGCTGACTCTGTTGCTCTTGCTCTTGTGCTTGAAGCAGACTGCGCTGAGGTTTTCGCTTTAGGGGTCTTTTTTGCTTTAGCTTCAGCTATTTGTGCCTCTAATTCATCCAGTTCTGCGATTAATTTGCCAACTGCCTCAAAATAGATGTGCTGAAAGGAAAGCAATTCTGCTTTTAAAGTTGCCAGCTCTAGCTCTCGATTAGCTAGACTATCTTTTAATTCAGAAAGAACGGCTTTTTTGTGTTCTAATTCCTTTTCTTCTGGTTTTGCCATGATCCCTTTCTTCGATTAAAAGGAGAGTAAATGCCAAATTATCAAAATACGTATTACAACCATACATTAGATTTGATAGCTATCATAATGGTTAAATTAAGTTTTCAGATATTTGATATATCGCTGCTTTTAAAACTTGCCAACAAATTGCAGCAGTTCGCTTATCAGGATTAAATTTAGAGCTAACTTGTGAATATGGGTGAATATAGTTTCTAAAGTTTCGTAGTTCATGACTAAATCTTCTTACGTCTTCCTTAAGGATGCCTAAATCATATGCTGCATCAATAAAATCATTCAAAGTCCAGTCATGAAATTTCTTGACTTTTCCTTCAAAATCTTTTGGTGCAGATTTTGATTGATTAAATTGTTGAGGATGATTTATTGCAACTCCTAGCAAAATGCCTTCCAAGGTACTACCTGACAGAAATATCACAGAAAGTGGTGCATCGGCAGCTAAACATTTTTTAATTTCATCAAGTCTTAAGTTTATTGTGCTGGCAATAATTTGTTCAAGACCAATTTTATCAAGGGGGATTTCTTTAAATTCCATTTTTAAAAATTCATCTTCTATTATTCCCCCTGAGCTAGAGTCAATAGTTATTTTATCAAGTTTTTCAAATGAAATATCCGCCTCATGCCTGACGATTTTCCATTTATCGAAAGCTAAATATTGATTGAATGCCTTTATAAGATCATCTAATTCTGGAATTCGACCGACGAAATTTATCGGGTCAAATAATTTCTTAATACATTTATCTAATTCCGGAGTGCCATTGATCGCAGTCAGCCTATTATCAGTGTATACCCATCTTGAAGGGAATCCTTGCTCATATGAATCATTAAACCCTAATTCATTAAAGAACTTTACAAGATTTGGACCTGAACGATATTCGGTCTCTTCGTTTATCAATTTTCTAAGCTTTTCTATCGATTTTGTCTGAAGTATCATTTTTCCTACCCTAATAGTTCAAGTTACAATTTCTTGTAATTAAAACTCATTGGTATATCAAAATATGAATTTAGAAAAGATTCTTTTTTTATTTTGCCTAAGGCTTTTCGCCGCGGAGGGGGACCTATAACTTAAGGATCGTTTTTTGAGAATTTTATAAGACTTGATGTTTAAGTTCTTCATCCCATCCTAATTATTCTCTCCACCCGGGCCGCATACCTACTTCTCATTATCGCGCTTATTCTTGATAAATGCGCCTTTTTTTCTTCTCAAAGTTGTAATCTATTTAATGCAAAGGGGGGATTTCCAATCCACTCATCCGTATAGGATTCCTCCCATCCCATCCCTCGCCCCTTCTTTCTCTTTTCCACCCTTGACCTAACAGAAAATTTGTTCTATAATACCTTTACGCAGCACGGGACGGTTGTTTTGTCTCCTGCTGTTTTTTTCTGGTCGAGGTGTTCAATGTCCGCTCCTCAATTACATCCCCCCGGGGGATCTCGATTCCCACCTCTCCTCCCGCCTCCGCCAGGCCCTCCGCTGGGGTGTCCCTGACGGCACGCGTGATCCGGATGGTCAGCTGATCCATGCTGACTATATTCTTGCCGATTCATTTACCGCCGTCCTCGGCCGCATGCAATGGAGCAACCACGTTCCCACCCTGCTTGTCTCTGTCGAAGGCTTTGACCCATTGGAAAGGCTTGGCTCCAATGAATCGAATATTTTTTATATCAACCAGTTCTGAGCGGCGGGCGGGTTCGCGGAGCACTCCCTTTGGGGGGGACCGCCCGCACGCCATGCCGCTGACAGGAATCAACGGCATTCCGTCCATATGATCCCTCGTCTTTGTGTACTTCGTGCCCCCGTTCGCCTGTCCCCCGCTGTTTTGGGGATTGGGGGTCGCGGTTGATCTTTTTCTAGTAACAAAAAAGGAGCATCAAATGACTGATACCCTTCCTCCAATCCCTTACTCATCCGGTGACCTCGTTCCCCTCGAAAAAACTGGTCGCGATATTATCCCCCGCGCAGCGCTCCCCTTGGGGAGCGAAGGGGAAGCATCACGCAGCACCCCGCAGGGACCCACTTTGGGGGGCCGCAAGCGCGGCGGTCAACGCGGCAACAAGAATGCCCTCAAACACGGTTTCTATTCCCATACCTTCTCTCGCAGGGAGATTCAACGTTTGGATGATGACGTTCAAGGCGAATTCCGTGATGAAGAGGAATACCTGCGTGTCCTGATCCCCCGCACTGCTGAGTCGGCTCAAACATCTCAATTAACTCATGCAGAAAAACAGTCCACATTACGGGCGGTCACTCTTGCCATGGGGCGCATCGAAAGTCTTCATCGCACCCGCAGGGCCCTCTATGATAAACAGACCACGATTGACAAAGTCTGGGAAGAACTCAAATACCTCCCTGTGGAAGAGGATTGATCATGGTGG
>Ga0187878_1005003_pt1 | contig 10017 bp, 6 predicted proteins | sample June2016WEW_17_1_FD_132979 | JGI IMG/M metagenome (GOLD analysis project Ga0187878, IMG submission 132979) | Peatland microbial communities from SPRUCE experiment site at the Marcell Experimental Forest, Minnesota, USA - June2016WEW_17_150 | ecosystem: Environmental > Terrestrial > Soil >...
ACTAACTTCCGTAATCCCCACTATCACAAACCGGGCGACACGTTGGAGACACTTAATCTGGCCTTTGCGGCGGAAGTCTGCCGCGCGACCGGCGGACTTGTGCTGGAAATCGCACGGCATAATGACCTCCAGACATAATAGGTATCAGTACGCCCCGAAGCTTTGCCCCGCCCGCCAGGTTGACCGGTCGTTCTAACGCGCCGGTTACCTTTCGTAGATATCTTGACTTCATCCTTCCTTATCCCTTTATTTCCATTCACCATTTATTCACAAAAAATTAACCCAAACGTTACATTGATGGTGTATACATGTTTTTTTATTCTTGAATCCCTCTGTGAATGTAATAGGTACTTTGCTTCCATGATATGGATCTGACCACGTGTTATTCAGCAGAAGAAGAAACTGAGGATATTTTTCAATGTGTACAATTGTCGATCTGATAGAAAAAAACTGTTTGCAATTTGCAGATAAGGCGGCTTTGCGGCACAAGATCGCCGGCGTTTGGCAGGACATTTCCTACGAAACTCTCCGGATAACATCCGACCGGATCGCCGCCGGGCTCTTGAATTACGGATTCAAAACCGGTGATCACGCTGCATTGCTGGCCCCTTCCTCGCCGCGCTGGGTATTCGCATATATCGGGATTCTTAAAGCCGGCGGGATTGTCATACCAATCGACAAGGAGCTAAAAAGTAACGAGCTGCGACACATCCTGACTGATTGTGAGGCGCAGGTCCTTTTTACCGAAAGCCACTATTTTGTCACTGCACTGGAAATAGCCAACGGGTTGCCGTCACTCTGCCGGATTGTGACGCTTAATTCATCGCTTCAGCCGGAAAATGGCGACCCGTGCACGGTAAAAACTCTTGAAGGGACTCTTGATGAATGGCAGAACCTGGAGACGCAGGCCGAAATGCCCGCGGAGAATGGCACCGGTACAAGAAACCTCGCCAAGCAGGTAAATTACTTATTGAAAAAAGAAGGGTCTTTTACCAGCGTGGCAAAGGAAATCAGTGGCCGGACTCCGCCAACCGGCGCCATTTGCAAGGGGCTTGCCGCTCAGATACGGCTGCTCACCTTTGAGGAATTACTTCACGAAACGCATCTTTCTCCCGTGCAACGCAATCCACACGACACCGCAGTGATCCTTTACACGTCGGGAACTACAGGGAAATCCAAGGGGGCCATGCTAAGTCATGCTAATATCGTTTCCAACATCCATGGAGCTACTGCCCGATTCGATCTGGATGAAACTATTCACACTCTGTCCTTCCTCCCGATCAATCATGTTTTCGAGCAGGTATGCGGCATCCTGGCGCCGCTTTCCCTCGGTGGGACCGTTTCCTTCTGCGAGTCACTGAAAAAGCTCGGGGATAATCTGACAGAGGTCAAGCCGACTTTTTTCCTGGGAGTGCCGGCGGTCTACCGGATGATCCTCGACCGCGTCATGAAGAATATCGGATCGCGGATACTCTCCCGGTTCCTCTTTTCTTTTCCTTTCACCCGTCCATTGATAAGAGCGAGGATCAGGCGAACTTTCGGGTCAGGCACTATTTTCATCAGCGGTGGGGCTGCTCTCGATCCAGCCATTGCCAAAGGACTTGAAAAGTTGGGCTTGGCGATCTATCAGGGGTACGGCATTACGGAGACGTCGCCGATAATCTCGGCGGAATGCCCGCAGCATAAGCGCCTGGGGACGGTAGGGCGCGTTCTTCCCGGTGTCGAAGTGAAAATTGACCATCCCAACGAAGAGATGGTTGGGGAGATACTGGTCAAAGGGCCGAACGTCATCCAAGGGTATTACAGGAATCCTCAAGCCACTGCGGAAGTCCTGGAGGACGGCTGGTATCATACCGGCGACCTGGGCCGTCTCAATACGGATGGATTTCTCTCCATATGCGGCAGGGTCAAGAACCTGATCGTTACTCCCAACGGTAAGAATGTTTACCCCGAAGAGGTGGAAAACGAACTGCTCAAGAGTCCTTACATAGCCGAGGTCATAGTTTATGGGCATAAGGTGGATCCTGCAACCGAGGAAATCCACGCTACAATATACCCTAACCTCGAAGCGCTCGATATCTACGGCAGAAAACAGGGAAAGAGCTCAATGACAGTTGCGGATGTGGAGTTTGTGCTTCGAACAGAGGTGTTTGCTGCCTGCGAAGAGCTGGCGGTTTACAAGCGGGTCAGAAAGTTTAGCATTCGAGAGGATGAGTTCCCCAAAACTACCACCAGGAAGATCAAGCGTTTTGAAGTAGAAGCGAACAAAGGGCGACAATAAAGCCCTCGATCCTTGCCCATTTCAAGAGTGTTGTTAAAAATGTATAGGCAACGATTTCTATTACCCGCCCTTCTCTCCTTTGTGGCGGGCCTTTTTTTGCCTTTTCTTGCATTTGTCGCTGATCCGGGTCCAATCAATCATTTATTCCTGGCTTCACATCCAGGCAAATCCATAAACCCACATACTTTTTACCTGCCTGTATCACATTCTTAACTTTCCTGTGCGAGAATGCACATGCTCATTGCAGATCAAGCTTTTGATCTTACAGCGATCATCAAACCCGATACCGGAAAGGAGAAAGAATGAAGTGTTTTAATCAACAGATGCACGAATTCGGCGGCATTCCCATTCCGGGAAAGAGTTTACTGCCTGTTCAATCCGGACCTGGAGGACTGTACAGGGCTCTGGTTGAGCGGCTGCGGTACAACACTGTCGACTCCGGGCAGATATCCGGTGAGTTGAAGCAATGGTTTTTAAAATACACCGACACTTTCAACCTTGAAAACGAGAAGCATCAGCAAAGCATTCTGATGAAGAAAAAACATACCTTCGATGTCTGCAACTGGACCGTAAAAATAGGCCAGCGACTGGGTCTGGACCGAAGGGATATGCTGATTGCGGAAACAGCGGCACTGCTGCACGATACGGGAAGATTCGAGCAGTGCAGATCATACGGGACCTTTTGGGACAAGCATTCTTTTAACCATGCGGAGGCCGGAACCGAAATAATCAGAAAAAATAACCTGCTGCACCGCTTTACAGACGACGAACAGCGTATCATAACAACTGCCGTGCGCTATCATAACGTATTCCGTTTACCTGATTTCATTCGCGGAAGGGACCTTTTCTTCCTGAAACTTTTGAGGGATGCGGACAAGACTGATATTTTGGATATTTTCTCCCATTATTATCACCAGCCGGTTGAGGCAAGATACCACATCGCCGGGCTGGATCTTCTGAACGGCAATGGCTGTTCTCCCGGGATACTCGATGACCTCCGCAACTTCCGGAATACCAACCGGGACCTGGTCAAGACAACTGCCGATCATCTCCTCCTGAAACTCTCTTTTCTCTTCGATATCAACTATGATGAAAGTCTCAGGATTCTGTCGGAAGAAGGCTGCATTGAAAGACTTTGCAGGGCACTTCCGGACGAGCCTGAAATCAGGGACATTGCCGTCGAGCTTCGGAATTATTTCCTGGACAAAAAAGATGTGGAACTTTTCCACGTTTATGGGAGTTGAATTGAGAAGACTGCAAATCAGCTTGTTTATCTTTATCTCCGCATTCATATCAACTCTTTACTTTACACTTCCAGCCGGTTCGACCGTCGGCGCCACCCATATCAGATATGATGTGCTCACCAGGGGTTTCCGCATCGGTAAAGCCGTATCGTCCCTGAAAGTTACCAATGAAGAAGGACAAAAGGTAATCAATTTCACGAATAAAACCGATGTCCACACTTCATTCCTCTGGTTGCGGTGCAACATTTCCTCTTCCGAACAGGCCACCATAAAAGGCGGAAAACTCGTTTCTTACAGCAGGCAGGAAAAAATAAAAGGTGTCGATGTTGCGGTAACCGGCAGGTTGAAAGATGAGCATTTCCGTTTCGATGTTTTAGAAAACGGCAGGAAGCGCTCAATTGTTATCCCTTCTTCCAGTTATGACCATACAACCATGGAATGCCCGGAAGCGACAATGGAATTCAAACCCGACGGGAGGAAGACAGTCAGGATCCTCGATACCGAATTTATGGAAGTTGTCGAAAGGAACTACCGGCTTGTGCGGGAAGATACCTTCAAGGTGGATGGGAAGGAATTTCACTGTCGCATCATAGACTTTAAAGACCCGCACAAATCATGTCGACGCTGGATAGGGGCCGACCATGACGCAATCATAATGTTCCGCCAGGACGGCAAAAGCAAGGAAGGTTCGTATACGGTGCAGGCAGCTGCACTGGACCACCTTTGAAAACAGGTTATTTAGTGTCCTTCCTGAAACTCCGGAAGTGAAACTATTGGTTTCCACTATGGAAACTATTTAAAAACAGGGGAATCCGATTACAGGGATTGTCTCTTTCAGGATGAAGGTCAGGCAAAAGTGAAGATATTATTCGGTGTGCAGGCTACCGGAAACGGCCATATATGCCGTTCCAGGGAAGTTATAAGGAATCTGAAGCGGCATGGGCACGATGTCCATGTTCTTTTCAGCGGGAGAGTTCCCGACATGATACAGGAAATGCAGGTTTTTCACCCGTACACGCTCCGCCGGGGGCTGACTTTCATTACACGGAAAGGCAGGCTCGAATATCTGAAGACAGCGGCACAGCTCAATTTTGCTGAATTCCACAGGGACATTCGATCTTTCGACGCTTCCGGACTCGACCTTGTAATCACCGATTTCGAACCCATATCCGCCCGCATCGCAAAACGCCACGGGATTCCCAGTATTGGAATAGGACATCAGTATGCCTTTATGTACGACATCCCCATAGCGAAAGGAAATCCGCTCGGTCTTTTCATTCTCAGAAACTTAGCGCCGGCCGATTACATGCTCGGGCTCCACTGGCATCATTTCGACCGGCCGATCCTGCCTCCCATAGTGCCCGACCACTTCGAAAAGGACCGACCCGTTAAAGAAAACAAGATCCTGGTCTACCTGCCGTTCGAGGATAAGGATGAAATAAGGCGTTTGCTGCTGGGGATAAAAACTCATAGTTTTCACATATACCACGGCTCATGCAAACAACAGGTCGAAGAGGTAAATCTGCAGTTCCGGCCTTTCTCCCGGGAAGGCTTTTTGCGTGATTTGTTAGAATGCGGCGGTGTTATATGTAATGCCGGCTTCGAATTGCCCAGCGAAGCGTTGCACCTTGGGAAAAGGATGCTGGCGAAACCCCTCTCCGGCCAGATCGAACAGGAGTCAAACGCGCTTGCACTGGGGCAACTGGGCCTGGCAGCGGTTTCCAATAGATTGAGCGTGAACCTGGTAAGAGACTGGTTGCACGGTATCCGGGATTCACAAGTAAAACCCGTGAATTATCCGAACGTCGCGGAATATCTGGCGGAATGGATCGGTGGCGGCCACTGGGATGACGTATCCGATCTTGTCCGGAAAACCTGGAGCGCAATTGAATGATAAAAAAACGGGGTAACTATTCAGCACGACCTGAACTGTTGGCAAAAATGCCTGTCATCCCCGAATGATTCTATCGGGGATCCATGGTTAAAAATCTGGATCCCCGATTACACCCTCGGGAATGACAACTTTTTCTATTGTGCTGAATAGTTACAAAACGGGACGCGTCTCAGAAACAAATTCCCATATTTCATTATTCTGCATCTGACAAGGGAATATCGATATCTACACCGATCCTGAAGAACTTCATTTCACCCTGCAATCGTTCAAGCTCCCGGTAAACGCCACCGATGCTGGTGGTTACTCCTTCAACAGCCATCAACATGTCGTTGCCCGTCTGTAGGGCGATTATCATGGAAGCAATTGTGGCATCATTTACCTTCCGCTGTTCAATGGAGGCCGCCGCGATCTCACCGGTCTGCTTGTTTGAAATTTCCATGTTTTCGGCAATGACTTCCAGCATGCACGCTTGAACCTCAGTTGCACGTCTCGTCTCACCCATGGAATCGCATATGGCACTTATACCGTTAACCAGATAAGCCGTGCTTTTCTCCTCCTCGCCGGTCGCAATTTTTACCTTTTCATTCAGGTTGCGAAGGATATTTATATCATTTAGAACAGTCCCCAGCAGACGATTCTGTTCAACCGTCGCAACGGCTATACTTTTCATCATTTCCGTGGAGTTGCGCGAGGCGTCCAGGATCTCGCTAAGAACTTCGCCGGCGCCGGCAACCACGGATTTTCCCTGACGGACATTTTGCGAAGTTTCAGCGGTTGCGGTTACCGCGGATTTGATTTCATGCTGGATCGTCTGGATGATTTCTTCTATTTCCTTCGCTGAAAGTGAAGTTTTAACCGCAAGCAGTTTCATTTCATTGGCAACCACCGCGAAGCTTTTGCCGTTTTCACCCGACTGGGCGGCAATGATCTGAGCGTTCAGGCTCAGCAGATGTGCCTGTTCCGTCACGTCCTGTATGACGGCGAGAATTTTGGCGACATCTTTCGAACGCGTATCAAGTTGCGATATCGTTCCGGAAAGGGAATTGAAGAACAACTCGATACGTCCCATAGTATCAATGGCACTTGTCACCGATGAGATGCCCTTACCGGAAATGATCTCCGTGACCTCGACGCTGAGAGCCGTGGATTCCTTTACGACATGATCAATCTGCTCCACGGAAGAGTATATGGATTCCATCGTCAGGGAAGCTTCCCGTACCGATTCGGCGGCCCTCTCCGCCAGGGAGGCCACATCTCTGGAGGAGTTGCTCAACTCGGAAATACTGGAATAGAGCGATCCCGTGTTGTTGTTCAGGGAATCAATATTTTCCACAACACCATTGAAGGTTGTCTTTATGTTGTCCAGAGATTCGTTGGTTACCTGCGACAGTTCAAACAGGTTGTTGGTATTCTCAATGATATGCTGCTGGGAAAGGGATGCATCGTTTAAAGACTTGAATACGGAATTCGAGTTCAGCTGCTGATCACCCGCCGTTTCAACCATGTTTTGCAGGGTCTGATTGACGTGATCGACCGACCGGGAAAGCTTCAGGGAAATGGCCCGCATCTTGTCGACGGTTGCGCCCAGGTGGTCCACCAGGAAATCGAATCCGTTCGCGATAACGCCTATTTCATCAACATTCCGGTAATTGATGCGCGTCGAAAGATCTCCTCCCTTTACCTCTTCGATAACATGGCCGATCCGGTTGATCTTGCTGCCCAGGACCTTGCGGAAGAAGTAACGGATCAGCATGGTGAGCGTTAAAAAAACCGCTGCCTGTACAATCAGAAGGACAACTATATGCCCAAGCAGCTTTCGCCTGATATTGTCATAGGTATACAATATCCGCACCTTGCCTATTTCATCAGTACGGTTCGAAATGGACGAAACGATAACGGAAGAAGACACGTGAGGTTTATGGTCACTATGGGCAAAGGTGAACTCCTTTCCCTTCTGTTCTTTAACCTCCACTGAGACGATGTCGTTATCATCCAGAATTTCATCCATCAGAATCGACAGATAGGTGAAGTCATAATTATCAAGTATGGAACGGGCCGCGGCCTTTGCCACAATTGAACCGAGCAGTTTCGCCCGTTTGTTCAACTCTCCCTCCTCCGTTTTTTTTCGATCGACATATATCCATGCAAGACTTGCAATCTGCCCGACCAGAAGGAGCAGCAGAACCCTACCGAGGAATTTACGGGATAAACTTGAAGTTTTCATTAACAATCTTCTTTCCGGGAGACCATCTGAATGGAAGGTCAAAATAGTTTTGGTTTATTTACATCGAATAAGCAGCTCAGGATGCCCAACCGGGCAATTTAGAGCTGGTTTCCATTTATAACCTATTTCCCGGATTTCATATGTTACAGTTTGGTTAATAATACATGATTTCTCCCGCAAAGCTCGATGTAACCATATGTTTCTAAGACCGTAACATCATGTACATACTAATGGATTATAAGGGACTTGGAATAAACTGATATACCAAGTCCCTAAGTTCAAAAGCATGATTTTACCTGCAAAAAAGGATCAACAAAATGCTGAATGCGGTTATTTTTGATTTTGATGGAATTATAGTAAACTCTGAACCGGTCCATTACCGGGCTTATCAGGAAATCTTCGTTCCGCTCGGGTTCGGGTTCTCCTGGGAAGAGTATGTTTCCCGTTATATCGGTTTGGATGACCGGGAGATTTTCAGAAAGGTCTTTTCCGCCAATGATAACGGACTGGATAATGAGGAACTTGAACAGTTAATGTCGCGAAAAGCTACCGCATTCAGGTATATGGCCGGTTCCGGTATAAAACCGTATCCGGGAGTTGCTGAACTGATCCGGGCATTATCGGGCAATCTTCCCCTGGCGCTCTGCAGTGGAGCCGTTCGCTCCGATATTTCGCCGATACTGGAGCGTCTCGACCTTTCGATTGCCTTCGATGCCATCGTGACCGCCGATGATGTGGCCGTCAGCAAGCCCGACCCCGAGAGTTACAGGCTCGCCCTGCGGAAATTATCATCGGCTTATCCGGACAGAGAGATCCTTCCCGGGTCTTGTCTCGCCATTGAAGACACTCCCGCAGGAATTGCTTCGGCAAAGGCCGCAGGAATGGCTGTTCTGGCCGTTACCAACAGCCACCCTGCTGAGCGGCTTTCCAATGCAGGATTCATTTTGGATTCGCTGGTACAGGTAACCGTGGATTATCTGAAAGGCAATGTTATCCCCCTTTCATAAAAAGTAACTTTAAGCGCCAGCCCTTATATAACAAACAAGTTCTAAGCAAAATACGTTCCATATATAGTGAATTTTCTTCCGGGAGCAAAAATCGCCCATGTCAAGAACCTCAAACAAATCATCACACCATTATTTCGCTTCCCTCGAACCTGAAATTTACGGCAGCAGCCTTATCAAGGAAGCTTTTCAAGCTTTGGGAATCTTGGATTCCTCAGGCAGGCCGGTTCTGGAGAAACTGCCGTTCGCGACTGATGACGCCACGGCAGGGACTGAAACGGAACTCCAGGTAGCGGTGCACGGGACAAGGAAAAATGTCGACCTGCCGATCATAATCGAGCAATCCAATTACTTTGCCAATATAAGAAAAAGAACCGCGGCTGGAGACCTGCCGAAAAGGCTGGTGCACGACCTTGAAGGAGTTTTGCATGAAAATACCGAAAATATCTGGGAAAACAGCTGGGTACGTTTCGAGCGGAGGATGCTCAACAATTACGCTGAACTGGTGTTCGAAAGAGACCTGAAAGCCGACAAATCTTCCCCATCAGACCTGAAGAGGTCGGATGTTTCCAGATTCGTTTTCCCGGCGGATGACGGACGTCAGATGATCCGCGTGCCTGTGAGCTACCTTGTGAAGCTGGCCATGGCGCAATTCATCGGACTCCGGAAAAACCTGCCGTTTTTGCTTCGCGAAACAGGCGCCAGGCTTATGGGTCACTATCTGAACGATAATACCTCCCCGGAAACTTTTTCCTTTCACGTGATACCCATGCGGAAATCGTCCGGGATGGGGATGGCCGTGGCGCGCGAAGCATCGAAAAGGATGCTGCTCACGCAACTGCTGGTAATGTATGCGAACCGGAACCTGGGACTTCGGGACAGCGGCCAGAATGCCATGATTTACTTCGCTCCCCACCCGCCTTTACGACAGAAATTTCTCAATGACCATATATCCGATTCCTTTTACCGGGATCTCTTCCTCAGCCCTTGCCTTTCCGGATGGGACAAGGGCGAAGAGAAATACCGGTACATGCGACTCTGCCACAAGGTCCTGAGCAGAAGCCAGCTCAATGCGGTGGCAAAACTCAAACATGCAGGGATCATCCAGAACAACCTGGTTGTTCTGCCAAACATGTCTAATGTGAGCCTTGCCAATAACGGGACCCATGTCAGCCTGGGAAGCAGGAAACTCACCGCAGCTTTGGCGGGAGAAGCTCCGCAATTCACACCGTTACACGAGAAATACGTCGGCGACCTGGTGATAAAGATATCGGAGCATTTTCTACCCCTGTTTTGCGGCACTTACAGCGCTGCTCCATACCGGCTCGGATACACCGACTTCCACCCCGAGAAGGCACTCGGCTTCCTCG
>Ga0187878_1005004_pt1 | contig 10015 bp, 4 predicted proteins | sample June2016WEW_17_1_FD_132979 | JGI IMG/M metagenome (GOLD analysis project Ga0187878, IMG submission 132979) | Peatland microbial communities from SPRUCE experiment site at the Marcell Experimental Forest, Minnesota, USA - June2016WEW_17_150 | ecosystem: Environmental > Terrestrial > Soil >...
AGCTACGAACTGCCCTTCGGTCGCGGCAAGTTGCTGGGCAAGCAGGCGAGGCGCGCCGTGGATGCGGTGATCGGTGGCTGGATGGTGAACGCCTTCGTGAGTTTCCAATCCGGCAATCCCATTGGCGTGCACATGGTGGACGGGCGGCTGGCGGACGGCGCGCAGCGGCCTAACGTGGTCGGATATGTTCGTGGAACTTTCAACATCAAAGACGTGGTGGACGGCAGGGCAAACTTCTTTAATGTCTCCGCATTCGAAGATCCCGGGGACCAGGTTCCGGGCAACGCACCTCGTTACTTCTCGAGCCTAAGCAGCGATGGGATAAACAACCTTGATTTCTCGATCTTCAAGAACTTCGAGATCAAGGAGGGCATGCTCCTGCAGTTGCGCGCTGAATTCTTCAACGTCACGAACACGCCGCGTTTTGGCTTCCCGGATGAATCGTACGGCAGCACCGATTTCGGCAACATTTACTCCCAGTCGAACAGCTCTCGACACGGACAACTGGGAATCCGCTTCGTGTTCTGAAACTGGCTCAAGCCAGATTTGGTGTGAGCGAGGGGCCCGGCGACGGGCCCCACTTTTTCCGCCATCCCTCTGCGACGGCGATGTAGACTCGCATACTCGGAATGGTTCCACCACAGCAAGCCTGTGGAGCAACGCTTGTGCTGGCTCGCTGGCACTCAACAACCACGCCGAGAGCGCTGGTCAGAGGTTATCTGGCCGTCGGCGTCATTTTCGCAGCCTTCCACCTCACCGCACTCGGCAGTCCTCCCCAAGACGCCACTTCGGCCCAGGAACACGCCGAACGCGGCATGCAGTTGGCACAGAGTGGAGCTTTGCAGGGGGCAGAGGCTGAGCTGCGCCGGGCCGTCGAATTGGCTCCTCGTGACGCGCCAGCCTTGAGTGCGCTAGGCGCGGTCCTCGGGATGCAGCAACGCCTGGCGGAATCCAATGTGTACCTGGAGAGAGCCCTCGCCATCGATCCCGCCGATTTCGCCGCGCGCCGCAATCTCGGCTCTAACCAGTTTCAACTCGGCCAGTTGAAGCCCGCAAAGGAGAACCTGGAACGCGCGCTCCGCCAAAAGCCTGCCGACCAGGCCGCAACTCTGCTCCTGGGGATGGTCGAAGAGGAACTGCAGAACTATGTGCGGGCAGTCGATTTGTTCGAGTCGGTCCCTGATCAGGTTCGCAAGCAACCTCAATCCATCGTGGCGCTGGCGCGCGCCTATTACCGCACCGGCCAGCCCGACAAAGCCCGGGCATCACTCCAAGGGCTCGAAGGTCATCCGGCGGGCCCCGAGGGGTTGTTTCTGGGCGGCCAGGTGGCGTCGCAGGCGGACGACTTGGCCACGGCGGAGCGGATGTTCGCCTCCGTCCTGGCAACCCATCCGGACCGTGCGAAAGTCGGATTCAACTTGGCCCTCGTGCAATACCGGAATAACAGGATCGAGGAGTGTCGGGCCACCTTGGAGACGCTTCTCAGGTCGGGCCAGTTGACGAGCGACATCTTCAACCTGCTCGCATGGTGCTACCACAAAGAGGGCAATCTGAAGGAGGCCATTAAGGCGATGGACCTCGCCATCGACCGCGAGCCTTCGCGCGAGTCCAACTATTTGGACCTAGCCATGATCCTGACGGAGCACCGACGCTACTCCGTAGCCCTTGCCGCGGCGAAGAAGGCCATAGAGGTCGCCCCGGATTCTTATCAGGCCCATCGCTGGAAAGGATTCATCGAAACCAAGCTTCACTACTCTCTGGAAGCTATCAAGTCCTATTCGCGGGCCGTGGAGATCAAGCCGGACGCCGCCGAGGCGCTCCTCGGCTTGGCCGTGGCCCAAATGAGTGAAGGCAAGCTCCAGGATGCGCAGGTGACCTTCCAGAAAGGAATCGAGCGGTTTCCCCGCGACGCGCTCCTCCACCAGGAATACGGCAGGATGCTGGTACTCTGGGAAGATCGCGACGCAGCCTCGCAAGTGCGCGGCGTCTCACTGCTGAGAACGGCGCTGGCGCTCGATAGCACACTTGCCGAACCGCATTTCCAGCTCGGGAAGCTGGCAATGCGCGATGGCGACACGCAGGGAGCGCTCGAGCACCTTCAAGCCGCCGAGAAACTCAGCCCGAAGAACAAGAGCGTGCACTACTCGCTGGCGGGTCTCTATCGCCGTCTTGGGTGGAGTGCGGAGGCGGCGAAAGAGCTTCGCGAGTTTGAGAGTCTCAAGGAAGATCAGGACGAATCTGTCCCCGGCGTGAGGGCCCAGGAAGCAAGACCCAGCGCGATCGAAGGCGTCTCCGACATGAAATCGCCGGCCCGGCGATGAGACATCAGGACCGGATCCCACGGATTTCGCGCTGGCACGCGCTGGCTGTTTCCCCTTCTGTAGGATGGAGACGATTATGCGGATAACAAGGTTGCTGATGGTCACCTTCTTGGTTGTGACAACCGCGGGTTTTTGCCAGAGCGATTCGGCTCCCCTGCAGGATTGGACCCACCGCGTACGGATCGGAGGCTACGGGCTGAGCCACGACCGCGCGGAGGACATCGTCCGCGACGCCATGGAGACTCACGTCTTTGGCATCGAAACGGACAACGACATTACGGGCCGGTACGAGAGCTTCCTCCACCCCACCGAGAAACTGGAAGCCATCCAGGCGGTTGCCGAGAAGGCGCATGCCGCGGGCAACTACGCATTCGTCTACATCGCCGGGCTGGAGTGCATCACCGCCCAGGCTGAGAAAGCCGCGCACTCGTTCTTCAAGGACCATCCCGATTGGGTCCAGAGAAAGATAACCGGCGAACCGGCGGTTTTCGGTGGGGGGGCAGCTTTCTGGATTGCCCCGGGGGACGAGGATGTCTGGATCAGCCCGTACGCTGCCGAGTGGCGGAGGATCTACATGGAACGCGTTCGTCAGATTGCGGCGACGGGGATCGATGGCATCTACGTGGACATCCCCTATTGGATGACCCACTTTAACGGCTGGGAAGACAGTTGGGCGAGCTTCGATGATTACACGGTCGAGGCGTTCAGGGCTAAGACCGGACTGCATGCCAAAACCGAGATCAGATTGGGTGATTTCGGTGATCCGGGATTCCTCCGTTGGGTCGATTTTCGCATCCAAACGCTGACCGACTTCATGAAGGAAGTGGATGCCAATGCGAAAAGCGTCAATCCAAAGTGTAAGACCATTGCGGAGATATATCCGGGGATCGAAGAGGAAGCCGTGCGCGTCGGCTCGGATGTCTACCAGCTATACGAGGTCGTCGACGCCATCGCGCACGAGTACGAGTGGGGCTCCGGGAACGCCATGGCGGCCTCGAAGACGCCGCTGGATTGGCTTCACTACATGATTGGCATGTTCACGTTTCGCGCCTTCGCGGGCGGTAGAGCCTCGTGGATGCTCAGCTATTCATGGGACGGAGAAAAAAACATTGACCCCCGCGATGCTATGAGAAATCTCTTTATGTCCCAACTCGTCGCCGGCGCCCATCCCTGGGATGCGCGGGGCCATGTCATGTCTCATTCCAATGACCTCGAGACCCGCAAAGCTGTTTTCCAGTGGATTGCGCAACACGAAAATACGTTCTACCGCCCGCGCCAGCCCATCGACCCCGTGGGTGTCTACTTCTCGCCTCAGACGCGGAACTATTTCCCCAAAGAGTTCATCGAGTCCTACCTCGGAACGATGGCGATGCTGATCCACTCTCATCGTGAGTTTCAAACGGTGACCCCGCGCAGCCTGGCGGCGTTCAAAGGCCACCTGTTGATTCTTCCTGACGTCAGGTGTCTGAGTCAGGGAGAATTGGAGTCCTTGAGATTGTTGGCGCGCACCGGCAAAAGGCTCGTGATCACCGCCGAGTCGGCCCGGTATGACGAGCTTCGCACGCCGCGGACTCCAGACCCGCTCCATACTTTGCTTGGAATCCGAGAGGTAGGCCGGAAGTCGGCGGGAACTGGGAAGCAAGAGTTTGTCTGTTTCCCCGACAACCCGGGAAGGAACTACTTCCGACAACTCATCAAGGAGTTTGATTCCGCCGCTGCCGCGGGAAGCGCACAGGGGATGGAGTTCGAGAAGCTGAGGGAAGCCTTTATGAGGGACGTGATGAGCGGATTGTCCTTTGAGAAGACTGTGCGAGTGGAGGCGTCCCCATTCGTTGTGACGCAAATCGCAAGAGTCGATGGGAAACCCCACGTATTCCTCGCAAACTTCAAGGGATTGAGGAGCCAAGAGAACTCACACCAAATCCTGGAAGAGGGCATCCGGATTCACTTCCCCGCAGGCGTCGGCGCGCGGGTGTTTGCTTTGCCGTACCTGGGTGAAGCCAAAGAACTGCCAGCCGCACCGGGAGGTGGAGGGGTGGATGTGGCGATTCCCGCCCTCGAAAAGGGCATGGTAGTCTGGTGCGAATAGTCCGCTTGGGAATGAAGTCGAGCCGGGCGCAGCTCCGGACCCGCGGGAGGGAGTTGTCAGGTCGCGGCTGGCGACGACCTAACAGGCACCAATGATGTATCCGATTACGAAGCGGATTGAGAAGGAGGATACCACATGAACCGGCGACGTTTCCTCAAGGCGGGGGGATTAGTGGCGACGGTTGGTCTGAGTGCAGGGAGGACCGGCGCCTATGTTCCCATACACAATTGGGACAAATACGATTTTGGACTTGGCCCAACCATAAGTGACCGTCTGAACCAGGGCCCCTTTCCTCAATACTCCCCTGAGGTTGTCATCCCCGGGGGCGACGTGGTGATGGCGACGACTCCATCCCAGGAGGATGTGCCCAACTTCGGGAAAGGACTCGTCACCTACATAACTGCTGACATGGGCACGGCCGAGATCAAGTCCGATAACATCCCCCGGGCCATCGAAGACTTAGTGCGACTTCCTCTGGGAGAGAAACTCTACCTCCGCCCAACTTGGCGGGAAGTGCAACAGCACCGTGGCCGGTTGGATTTTCCGGACTATTGGAAGCTCACCTTCGAATTGGCCGAGAAATATAACAAGCGCGTGGGTTTCCGAATCCAGATGAGAGCTCCGGACTATGCGGAAGAAGCGTTGCCGGACTTTGTTCTCGAAAAAGTCCCCCTGGTGAAGTTGGTCGGCGAATGGAGAACAGGACTCACCGGGCCTCGCCGAAAAGACGCTTATTATGAGCCCCGGTACGATCACCCGTATTTCCAGGAGGCTTACCGGGAACTCAATGCATTGCTGGCGGCAGAATTGAACGGGGATCCAGGGGTGGAGTACATGGACACGTTCATGTACGGCTTCTGGGGTGAGGGACACACCTGGCCGTTCCACAACAACCCGTTCCCTGATTACCAGACCGCGGAGCGCACTTGGATTCAGATGTTCGAGGTGCAGTTACAGCACTGGACCAAGACACCCTTGGTGACCAACACCCAACCGGATTTCAGCCGGGTGGGCAACTCCGAGCTTGTCGACCGTACCGTGCGATCCGGGAATTGGCTCCGGACGGATACCATTTTCGTCGAGAACGAGCAGATCGAGACTCTCAGCAACCGTCCTCCCTGGGTGGGAGCCATCGTCGAGGTGGGCATGTCCGACGGAACGCCGGAATCGCTCCACCTCAATGAGGGCGTGACCTACACAGATAACCTGATTGCGCACGTCACCGACGTGGGTGCCAATTACTGGTCGCTCTGGAATTTCCACAAGATCAGCCCGGACAACATCATGAACTATTATCGCCAATATCCGCAGGCCATCGACCAGATTCGCCGGCGCCTAGGATACCGCGTGCGTCCCTCCTTTATCTGGCAATACCAGGAGGGCGAAACGCAGGGGCTGATCATTGGCTTGGCCAATGACGGAATCGCCGGCGTACCGGGGGCTCTGCGCGTGTATGTGACGAGTGATGACGGGAAGGTGAATGTGGGCGGAAGCCTCGATCCCGGATATCCACTGCCCGGGAAAATCCGGCAGGCGCAGTTTGTGCTGCCCCCAGGGAATGATTGGAAAGGGCTGCACCTGCGTGCCGAGATCGAAGTGAAAGGGATTCGCCATCCGGTGAGGTGGGCTTGTCACCAGAAGTTGAATAGCGACGGCTCACTTACTCTTCGCCCCAATTTACGGGAATCGTCGTAAGATCGCATGGACGCGGCAGCGAAGGCGTCAGCATGGGGAGAACTTGCTGGGGCCGTGCGGGGAGAGCTGTTCCCCCTCTGCGCGTCTTCCTCATCTAATCCCGCCCGTGTATCCTCGGCCTTCCATGAGTCCAGCTTGATGGCTGAATGGGAACCCGGCAGGAAAGGTTCAAGGGCAGGTGGGCGGGTGTATACTCGCCGCCGCCCGAGAAGCCTGGAATGGAAATCCCGGACCGATAGTGTATAGGCCAACGGAAAGGAGCACCCGACATGAAACGACGTGACCTCATGACCGGCAGTCTGAAAGTGGTCGCCGCCAGCCCGTTCCTCGCCCACGCGCTAGCTCAGACTTTTCAGGAAGCGCCTGCGTGCGCGCCCTGTGCCCCGGCGCCTTTCCCGGCCGTCCCTTCTCCGGACACGAAACTCCGCGTCAAGCCCATCATGACCAACATGATCCACTCAGGCGTCTGGGAGGGCCCGTGCCGGTTCAACGTGGTGACCGTGGAGAAGGAAAGGGAACAGGTTCAGCGCACCTACAGCGATTGGAGCAAGGCGCTGCGCAGCGGCGAGTATTCGTTCGGCGCGGGAGCAGAAGTGCTCGAGCCCTCGCTGGTCACCTTCAACGAGGATTTCACGATTCCCCCGGCCGCTTTCGCCGACCTGGATCGCGACGCCCAGCGCGCCGACATCTTCTTCATCGCGCCGGCGGGCTCCTCGAACGCCGCTTTCGATATCGTCCATCGCTACCGGAAGCCGGGCATTCTGTTCGGCCTCAACTGCCGGACGGTCGATGTGGCGGCGTATGCCCAATCGCAACACGACGAAATGCTGGTGGTCGAGGACAGCGGCGAACTGCGCCGCACCATCGACGTGCTGCGCGCGCGCAAAGTCTTCCGCGAAACGGTGGTCCTGTTCCCGACGAACCGCGGCTTCCCCTCCGTGGCCTCGCTGACCGGCATCACCGATCTTCAGGACCTGGAAGCGCGTCTGGGGGTGAAGGTGAGGACGATCCCCTACAAGGCGCTGGCTGATGCCATGGAGAGCACGCTCGCCGACGCAGTTGCCCGAGGTCAGGCCTCGGCCGAAGCCGAGGCACTGATCCGCAACGCCGCCCAGGCGTACTTGGACCGCGATTACGTCGTCCGCAGCCTGGTTTTCAAGCGAACCGTCAAGAACTTGATGGAGACGCACGCCTGCAATGCCTTCACCATCGAGTGCTTCGAGTTCTGCGCCAGCCGGCTGCCTGAGAAATGGAAGATCACTCCGTGCCTGGTCCATACGCTTTTCAAGGACCAGGGGATCGCTTCTGCGTGCGAAGGCGACCTGGGCGCCCTGCTGGCGATGCGGCTTCTCATGTCGGTGTCAGGTAAGTCCTCGCATCTCGGAAATATGTTCCTCCGGGAAGGCAATCTGGTCGAGATCAACCACAGCGTGCCGGGGATCAAAATGAACGGCTTCGATGAGCCCGGGCTGCCGTACAAGCTCGGGCGCTTCGTACAATCGGGTTGGGGTACGAAGGCGGTGGTCGATTTCATGCAAAACGGGGAGAAGCGTGTCACCGTCGCCCGGATGCACCCGAATGCGCGGCAGGTGCTCGTTATGAAGGGAACGCTGGTCGGTTCCTCCGGGTGGAACCAGGACAACCTCGGCTGTTCGGTGGGCGCTTTCGTGAAACCCGCGCAAAGCGGCAACAGCGAGGCCTTTGTCCGCAAGCAGACACAGTACGGCAATCACCTGGTGTGGGTTTACGGCGACTACACCGAAGCGATGCGCCAACTCGGAGCTTCGATGGGCCTTGAGGTTGAGGTCGTGGCCTGAGGCGGGGTGAATCGTTCCCCTGTTTGAAATATAGCGATTCGCGCCTCTGGCAACATCAGCAGGCGGTGGAGCACAACCTTGACATATTCTCCCTGTGATTTTACAGTTATACTCAATTGGATTTCAGAATAGAGACGGCGGAGGGGTGTCGATGCGGCGACTTCGAGGCTGGGCATATGTGGCGTTAGCGCTCGTGTTTTGCGCGGCAGGGCTGCAAGCGCAACAGAATCAGGCAACCAGTGATGGCAGTTCCGGGAGTTCCAGCGGGGCCGTGGCGGCAGTCCCTCGCCTCATCAAGTTCAACGGAGTCGTGAAGGACAGCCGCGGGGAGCCGCTTGCGAGCGTGGCCGTGCGCCTGACGTTCGCGGTGTACGAAGAGCAGACGGGCGGGGCAGTGCTGTGGGCGGAATCACAGACCGTGCAGTTGGACGAGCAAGGGCACTACAGCGTTCTGTTGGGTGCCACACGCGCGGACGGCCTGCCAGTGGAACTGTTTCCCGCCGGCAAAGCGCGCTGGCTCGGGGTTCAGGTGGAAGGACGAGACGAAGACCCGCGCGTCTTGCTCGTGAGCGTGCCTTATGCACTGAAGGCGGAGGACGCCGCCATGCTGGGTGGCCGGCAGGCGTCGGATTTCGTGCTGGCCGAACAGTTAAAGGAAGAGGTCAAAACCCAGGTCGAGGCGCAGAAGCCGGCGGTGACGACGCAGGCGGTGGAGATGCTGACGGGCAATCCGCCCATAGCTCCGGCCATCGCCGAAGGGCCCTCGACGTTCACCTGTGCCACGACGGGCAACTGCGTGATGGTGCAGCAAACCGGCACGGGGCGAGCCATAAGTACGTCGGCTGTTTCCAGCGGGGATGTGGTTCTGGTGCAGCAGACCGGCACCGGAATCGGGTTGTGGGCGCTGGCGGCGGGCAACGTGGCGGTGTTAGGCCAGATCCTGGGTTCAACAGGCACCAGCTACGGTGTCAAGGGGCAGACGACGGCCACGACGGGGGCGGGAGTCTTCGGTTACAACCAGGCGACGACGGGGCTGGCATACGGCGTTTATGGCCAGACCGAAAGTACCGAGGGAACCGCCTTCATGGGCAGGGCGAAGGCGGCGACCGGGGCGACGATTGGACTCCGCGGACATGCCGATAGCACCAGTGGCACGGGCATCACGGGCCAGGCCACAGCCACCAGCGGGACCACCACAGGCATCCTGGCGCGGGTGTTCAGCGTGGATGGCACGGCGCTGATCGTGGACAACCACGCGAGCGGCAAACTGCTCAGCGGTCAAGCGGCCGGGGTCGAAAAGCTCAGCGTGGATGGCAGTGGCAACCTGGTGGCCAGCGGCAGCGTGACCGCCACGTCTTTCTCAGGCAGCGGCTCTGCTCTGACGAATGTGACCGCGGCCACGGCCAATAATCTGAGTTGCTCGGGCTGCGTCGTGCCTGCGGAAGTGAGCTTCAACTACGCCGGCAGCGCGACTCAGGGCGGCGCGGCGACCACGGCGGTCACGGCAAGCGACGCACTCAGTCTGGGTGGAGTTGCGGCGGCCAACTACGCGCGGCTTGATGTCGGCAACAGTTTTAACGGCACCCAGAGCGTCACCGGCAACATTACCCTCACCGGCTCGATTAACACCGCCCTGCGCTTGGAGACGACGGCGGGCGCTCCCAACGTGGTGGGGGGCTACAGCGGAAATGCCGTGACCGCTGGTGTACAGGGGGCGACGATTGGCGGCGGGGGCTTCAACCTGAACACCAACTCGGTCACGGACAATCGCGGGACGGTGGCGGGCGGCAGCAACAACCGGGCAGGGGACAATGCCGGCACGACCTCGGACAGGCCCTATGCCACGGTCGGTGGGGGCAACGGCAACACCGCCAGCGGCAGCTCTTCGGTCGTCGGCGGGGGCGAATTCAACACTGCGAGTGGCGCACAAGCAGCCATCTGTGGGGGTTCGGGCAACACGGCCAGCGCCACCAATGCCGCCGTCGTGGGCGGCGGCGTGGGCAACACGGCCAGCGGCACCTCTTCCAGCGTCGTCGGCGGAGGATCAGGCAATACGGCTAGCGGTGACTATTCGACGGTTGCCGGGGGCAGCG
>Ga0187878_1005009_pt1 | contig 10010 bp, 7 predicted proteins | sample June2016WEW_17_1_FD_132979 | JGI IMG/M metagenome (GOLD analysis project Ga0187878, IMG submission 132979) | Peatland microbial communities from SPRUCE experiment site at the Marcell Experimental Forest, Minnesota, USA - June2016WEW_17_150 | ecosystem: Environmental > Terrestrial > Soil >...
ATACTGGTCGGCCGCCACCGCGCCGGCCAAGGTCGCGTTCGTCCCCTGGTACACATTGCTCACCCCGATCATCCCACTGCTTCCCGTGGTCGGGTTTGGCATCCACAATCTGGCCACCCGCCGGGGCTTCGAGTTCCCCATCGTCACCGCCATGGTGGTGGGGATTGCCTACGGCGTTCTCGCATCACCGCGTCCTGCGCAGGGCCGTATACAACTGCTCGCGCGCAGCGTGGTCGACGGCATCGCGGCCGTCGCGCCCGCGGTGGCGCTCATGCTCGGGATCGGCATGCTGGTCAAGGCGGTGACACATCCCGCCGTCCTGAGCCAGATCCAGCCGCGCCTGGCGGCTGTCATGCCCGGCACGCCGGTCACCTACGTGATCGTGTTCGCGATCCTCGCCCCGCTCGCGCTCTACCGCGGTCCGCTGAACGTCTACGGAATGGGGTTCGGCCTGGCGAAGGTGATGGCGGCGGCGCCGGGGCTCGGGCCGGCCGCGATCATGGCGGCCCTGTTGTCCGTGGGGCAGATTCAGGGCGTGTGTGACCCCACCAACACCCATAACGTCTGGATCGCGAACTACGTCGGCAGCGACGTGCAGAAGATACTGAGGCGCACTCTCGGGTATGTCTGGGCGGCCGCGGCCCTCGGCCTCATTGTCGGCGCGGCGCTGTTCATGCGGAGATAACCGGCCCGGGCGCGTCCCGGGCGTGCTTGTCTCCGGTTTCGCGCCTGTGCTATAATCCGGCGTCATTCACAGGGAGGTCCGGATGCGAGCGAGATTGTTTTGGAGGGCGGGGCTGATCGCCCTGTCTGTGCTGGCCGTCGCTGCGATCGTCACCGCAGCGGTGTCGCAGGTGAAACCGCCCATGTCGGTGCAGTGGATCTACTCCATGGGCATCGCGACTGAGAAGCCGAACCCGCCGCTCATCCAGGGCGATCGCGCCTACGTCTCGTACAACGGCATCCTTCACTGCCTCGACGGCGCCACTGGCGCTGAGGTGTGGAAGTTCAAGCCGAAGGCCGGGCGCGTCACCACCGCGCCCCTCGCGTACAAGAACCTGATCGTCGTCGGCGCCGACGATTCCGAGATCTACGCCCTGAACGCCGGTGACGGTAAGCCGGCGTGGGACCAGGTCTGCGCGGGGGTGATTGGCGGCGATCCCATCATCGTGAACGACATGCTGGTGTTCGCCGCGCAGGACATGGTGTACGCCATGGATCCGGCCGCCGGCGGGCTCAAGTGGATCTGCTCCATGTCCGCTCCGGTGAGCGAGGGTCCGGTTACAGATGGCACCATGCTCTACTTCCTCTGTCAGGACGGTTCGCTCCAGAGCGTCGATGCCACCGCGGGCCGCTTCCGGTGGGCGGTCAAGTTGGGAACGGGGCCGGGAGCGTTTCCGCCGATCATTGCCGGCCAGCGGGTCCTCGTCGCCAGCGGCAGAATGCTCGTCTCGGTGAGCCGCACCGGCGCTATCAGTTGGACCGCTGAACTTCCCCTGGCAGTCGGCGGCCGTCCGACCCTGGTCGGCGATCAGCTCTACGTCCCGACGGTATCGGGCGAACTGCCCGGGGCCGGGAGGCAGGCCGTCCAGCAGATCAGCCCCACTCAGGTCATAGCCGGGGCGGGCCAGGTACTCGTGCTCTATCCGCGCTCCGGCCGCCAACAGAGATCGGCGTTCTATGGGGTATCGGGTACTGCGTCTTCGCCGCCATTGATCGAGGCAGGCATGCTCTTTGAGGGCACGGCCAACGCGCTGGTCTATGCTCTGAACCAAGAGACCGGCGCGGTGAGCTGGATCTACCGGTGCATAGACGCCGATCAGCCGCTCGACGAGGCATCGAACTACGGCATCTACGCGCCCCTCGCTGCCGGCGGCGACGCGCTCTACTGCCTCACGGGGTCGGGCGACCTCTACAGCTTCTCCACAAGCGCTCCCGATTCGGCCGGGCCCGTATTCAGCAACATGAAGCCGGAGTCGAGCGACGCGCTCCCGGGCGGCCGCCCGGTGGACGTGACTTTCACCGTAGTCGATCAGGCAAGTGGCGTGGATCCGGCGTCGATTCAGGCGACGTACGACGGAACGCCGGTGCAGACCGAGTTCGAGCCAACATCGGGCGAAGTGCGGTTCCACGTGCGGTCGCCCAAGGACGGCGCGCACATCGTCAAAGCGACGGCCAAGGACTACCGGGGGAATGCCAATACCGATCAATGGAGCTTCCTGACTGATTCCAGCATCAAACCTCCGCCGAGCACCCGCACTCAGCCCGGCCGCGGCGGAACGACCCGCGGTGGACAGACCGGCGGTCGCGGCGGCGCAGGCGGCGGCGGCATGCGGGGCGGCGGAGGCGGTGGCGGCGGCATGAGAGGGGGCGGCGGTGGCATGCGGGGTGGCGGCTGAGGCTACTAGGGTTCCGATCCGCGGCCCCAGGCGGAAACGCGAGTGACCGGAGAGCGAGCTTGGCTGGCGCTGAACGCGGCCGAACTGCCGCCGCGCACCGTGCTGGAGCTGCTCGACCGCCTTGACTCACCCGACGCTATCATGTCGGCAACGCCGTCGGCCCTGTCGTCCACGGTGCGGCTTACCCCAGGTGAGCTGACGCGGATCGTCGAGGCCCGCCAGCGCGACTACCAGCCGGTCCTGAAGGCGCTGAAGGACCTCGGCGCTCGGCTCGTTACCATCCGCGATACCGAGTACCCCGGAAATCTGCGCAACATCCACGACCCGCCACCGATGCTGTTCGTGCGCGGCCAGATACGCCAGGCCGACGAGCAGGCCATCGCCATCGTGGGCACCCGCCGCGCAACACCCTACGGGCGCATGGTCTCGGAAGCGCTCGGGCGCGATCTGGCGGCGAGAGGTCTCACCATCGTCAGCGGCCTGGCCGTCGGCGTCGATGCTGCGGCCCACCGCGGCGCGCTGACCGCCGCCGGGGGGCGTACGATCGGCGTGCTGGCCTGTGGGATAGACGTTCCGTATCCCCGGGAGACGATGGAACTGCGGGAGCAGGCGGTTGCGCGGGGAGCGGTGATTTCGGAGGTGCCTCCCGGGACACCCGCCCGTCCCGCGCGGTTCATCGCCCGCAACCGGCTGATTAGCGGGCTCTCGTTGGGGGTAGTGGTAACCGAAGCGCCCGAGCGCAGCGGCGCGCTGATCACTGCTGAGATCGCGGCCGACCAGGGCCGACAGGTCTTCGCCGTCCCCGGAAGTGTGAACAGCGAGCTGAGCCGCGGAACGCACGATCTGCTGAGGGACGGCGCCCGCCTCGCCGCCTCGGCTGACGATGTTCTGGACGAGCTCGACCTGACGGAATCGGCGCCTCAGCCGGTATCTGCCGCTGAGCCGGAGCAGGCCTCGGACTCGGGCCTTTCGGGCGATGAGCGTTCCATTCTCTCCGCCCTGTCCTTGCAGCAACGCCACGTGGATGATATCGTGCATCATTGTCAACTGCCGGTGTCGCGGACCAGCGCTGGTTTGTTGATGCTGGAACTCAAAGGTCTGGTTCGGCGTCTTCCCGGCAACATGTTCATGCGTGTCCGCTGACGCATCCCTCCTGAAACGTGGTAACAACTGAGTAATAGCATGGCCAAATCCCTCATCATAGTTGAGTCTCCGGCGAAAACGCGCACCATCGGGCAGTTCGTCGGCAAGCAATATCAACTCGAGGCCTCCATGGGGCACGTGCGAGACCTCCCGAAGAGCGCTCTCGGGGTGGATATCGAGCACGGTTTCCAGCCGAAGTACCTGCCCCTGCGCGATCGCGGCGCGGTTCTGAAGAAGCTTCGCGCCGCAGTAGCCAAAGCGGACGAAGTGTACCTGGCGACTGACCCGGACCGCGAGGGCGAAGCCATCGCCTGGCACCTGGCCCAGTCGTTGAAGATCCCGCACCCCCGTCGCATCGAGTTCAACGAGATCACGCGCCGCGCCGTCACGGAGGCGCTCGCGCATCCCCGTGAAATCGACATGCACCGCGTGGACGCGCAGCAAGCGCGCCGCGTGCTGGACCGGCTCGTCGGGTACAAACTCAGTCCGCTGCTGCAGAAGAAGATGCGCAAATGGGGCCTGAGCGCGGGCCGCGTGCAGTCGGTTGCGGTGAAGCTCATATGCGACCGCGAGCGCGAGATCGAAGCCTTCATTCCCCAGGAGTTTTGGGACGTCACCGCATACGTGACGCCGGACGCCATCGAGCAGTCCTTCCCGGTCAAGCTCATGCTCAAGGATGGGAAGAAGGCCACGGTTCCCGATCTGGAGAGCGCGTCCCGAGTTGCCTCCGATATCTGGGAAGCGGCCTTGATCGTCGAGCAGGTGAAGGAGTCGCAGAACTCCCGTCGACCTCCTGCGCCCTTCATCACCAGCACGCTGCAGCAAGAAGCGGCCAACCGCCTCGGCATGTCCGCTCGCCAGACGATGCGGGTGGCACAGGACCTGTACGAGGGGGTCGAGTTCGGCGGGGAGCACGTCGGCCTGATCACCTACATGCGCACCGATTCCCCTCGCGTTGCGCCGGAGGCGCAGGATGAAGCGAGGCGGGTGATCGTGGAGCAGTTCGGAGAGGCCTACCTGCCCGACAAGCCGCGACAGTTCGCCGTCCGACGGGGCGCGCAGGAGGCGCACGAGGCCATCCGTCCCACCTCACCCGCACGCACGCCAGACGAAGTGGCGAAGATGCTCTCGGACGAGCGCCAGGTGCGCCTCTACCGGCTGATCTGGAGCCGGTTCATGGCGAGCCAGATGGCCGACCAGCGCCTGAAGATCACCGCGATCGACGTCTCCGCCGGACCATACGTGCTGCGCGGCCGCGGCATCAGAGTGCTCTTCCCGGGATTCACGGCTGTCTATCCCACCCGCGAGCGCGAGGCCGAAGTGCCGGAGTTGAGGCAGGGCCAATGGTTGAATATCCTGTCGCTCGGCGCCGACCAGCGATTCACCGAGCCGCCGCCGCGCTACACCGAGGCCAGCCTCGTGCGCGAACTGGAGCAGAATGGCATCGGCCGCCCGAGCACCTATGCCGCCATCATCGGCACCATACAGGACCGCGGCTATGTATACCTGGAGGACAAGCATTTCCGCCCGACCGATCTTGGGTTCGCAGTGACGGATCAGCTCGTCGCCCATTTCCCCGACATCATCAATGTCGAGTTCACTGCCGGCCTGGAATCCAAGCTCGACGAGATCGAGGAAGGCGAGGTCGATTGGGTCCGCACGCTCGAAGAGTTCTACGGCCCCTTCAACCAGTCGCTGGAGAGGGCCGAGACCGAAATGGAGAACGTATCGGTCAAGCCCCAGGAGACGGAGGAGAAGTGCGAATTGTGCGGCAAGCCCATGCTGCTGCGAGTGGGGAGGCGAGGGCCGTTTCTCGCCTGCTCCGGGTACCCCGAATGCAAGAGCACTCGCCCGGCTCCCGGCTCCGCGGAGGCGGAGCGGCCACAGAAGGCGCCGCCCGAGCCCACCGACCAGGTCTGCAATAAGTGTGGCAGCCAGATGGTGATACGCACCGGCCGGAGGGGCCGGTTCCTCGCGTGCTCCGCGTATCCGAAGTGCAAGAACGCGCGTCCATTGCCAGAGGAGGAGGCCGCGTCCGCCGCCCTCGCCGCGAATGAGACGTGTGACCTCTGCGGCAAACCGATGTCCGTGCGACGCGGCCGCTTCGGCCCCTTCCTCGGCTGTACCGGCTATCCCGAGTGTAAAGGCATCAAGAAGCTGCCGAAGACGCCACCGGAGACGCCGACTGAGGACGACGGATCATAGCGCTTACTTACCATCATAGCAAGCTATTGCTGAGGTCGGCGGTTTTCTTGACACGCCTCAAGAGCGGATGCTATCATCGCCCAAGACCACTCTCATGACTTTCGCCCAAGGAAGTGAGGGCGAAAGTCATGAGAAGACGAGCGAACGTCCATAGAGGCGTATGAGCGATGTCCAGGGCAGGTAACGGTTTCCGCACCGCGGTCGTCGGGGCCCGCGCGGTGGGGCAGGAGATGCTGCGGGTGCTGCGCCAGCGCAGCTTCCCGATGGAGAGCGTGCGCGTCTTCGCCACCCGCGAGCGCGACATGGAGGTGGACGGCGACACCTACCATGTGGAAGTGATCGACGAGGCCGCCTTCGACGACATCGACGTGGTCTTCTTCGCGGGCCAGGATGAGAAGGAAGGTCACTTCGGCCCGCTGGCGGCGCAGCGGGGCGCAGTGGTCATCGACAACGGCGACGCGTTCCGCATGGAGCCGGGCGTTCCACTGGTCGTCCCCGAGGTGAACCCGGAGGCGCTGCGCGACCACCGGAATCTCATCGCCAATCCCAACTGCTCCACCATCCAGTTCGTAGTTGCACTCAAGCCCTTGCACGATGCCGCCCGCCTCAAGCGGGCCGTTGTCGCGACATACCAGGCCGTCTCCGGACGCGGTACCTCCAAACAGGGCAGCGACCCGGTCGAGCAACTTCGCGTGGAGATGGCGGAGCTGGCCGCCCGCCTCGCGCCGCTCGCGACGAACCGCGCTCCCTGGGAGCGGCTGCACGACATGTGCGCGGCCGCCAGCCGCGACCCTGAAGCGCTGGTCACTGACCCGTCGCTCTTCCCGCATCCCATCGCCAACAACGTGATCCCGGCCATCTCCAGCTTCCGCGAGGACGGCTACTCGAAAGAAGAGATGAAGATGGTGAACGAGACGCGCAAGATTCTCGGCGAGCCCGACCTGCGCATCACGGCCACTACCGTTCGCGTACCGGTTTTCAACGCACATTCGGAGTCGGCTAACCTGGAGTTCGAGCGGCCCATCTCGGCGGCCCAGGCGCGGGAGATCCTGTCTCGCGCTCCCGGCGTCGTGGTCATCGACGACCCCGCGAACGACGGCTACCCGATGCCGATACGGGCATCGGGCAGGGACGAAGTCTTCGTCGGCCGCATCAGGGAAGACTCGACCGTCCCCCACGGGCTGAACATCTGGATCGTGTCCGATAACCTGCGCAAGGGAGCGGCGCTCAACGCGGTCCAGATCGCTGAAAAGATGGTCGAGATGGGGCTGCTGGCCCCCCGCGTGAAGGTCTGACGTTCGCGGCACAGGCATCCCGCCCGCGCGCCGGCTCCCCCTTCGACGTTGGCGCTGGCCGCTCGCGTTCCGGAGCAGGCGCCGATACTCCTGGCGCAGAACCCAATGTAGGTGCGGAGCCGCTGTCCGGGAGGCAGTGCAGCTCAGTAGGGCAAAGGATTGGCTCTATGAAGGTGGTCGTCCAGAAGTTTGGCGGCACGTGTGTGGAGTCGGAGCCGAATCAGCTCATCACTGCCGAGCGCATCATGGAAGCCCGCGACGCGGGGCTGTACCCGGTCGTGGTGGTTTCGGCAATGGGCCGCGAGGGCCAGCCGTACTCGACCATGGATCTGGTGAAGACGGTCCGGCGGATCGACCCCAACATCGAGCAGCGCGACCTGGACTTGCTCATGTCCTGCGGCGAGATCATCTCCACGGTGGCGATGGCGCACCTGCTGCGCACCAGGGGATATGAGACGATCGCGCTCAGCGGCGGGCAGGCCGGTCTGGTGACGGACGAGCATTACGGGCACGCCCACATCGTGCGCATCCAGCCCGGCCTGCTGCTGCAGGCACTGCAGGACGGTCTGATGGTCTTCGTCGCCGGCTTCCAGGGCATCACGTCGGATCACCAGATCACCACGCTCGGCGCCGGCGGGAGCGACTACACCGCGGTGGCGCTGACGCGGGTGATCAAGGAAACGCCGAAGCTGCCGTTCGGCGAGGAGCTCGAAGTCGCCCCGCTGCAGGTCTGGAAGGAAGTGGACGGGATCATGACCGCCAATCCGCGCAGCCTCGACGATGAGTCGCTGGCGCGCACGATCCCGGAACTCACCTACGACGAGTGCGTCTCCATGTCCCGCCTGGGGGCGGAAGTGCTCCAACAGCAGGCGGCCGAGATGGCACGGAAGCACCAGATTCCCGTCACCGTGAGGAACTTCCGAGAGACCGACAAGCCCAGCACGTATGTCGGCTCTCATTCGGTCACGGCCAGCGGCGACCGCGTCACCGCGGTGGTCGATCAGCCGGAGCTGCTGGTCTTCGATCTCGATACCAGGGAGCAGCGGCTCGCGCTGCAGATCGCCGAGCGCCTCGCGCGAAGGCGGCTCACGTTCTTCCAGGTGAATACCAAAGCCGCGCAGACGCGCTTCGCCGTACGGCCCCTGAAGTACCGGGACGTGGAGCGAATGGTGCGCGAGGTGATCGAGTCGCGGGGCGTCGAGGCGCGCCTGAACACCGGCGACTTCGCCCTCGTGTCCATTGTCGGCGAACCGCTGCGACGGCGACTCGACGCGTGGGACGAGCAGGCCGAGCGCGTGCTCGTGGACGCAGGGATCGAGCTTCACGGTTCGAGTCGCGACGACATCAGTCTCTCCTATCTGGTGAGCGAGGGAGATCGCAAGAAGGCTGTCGAGTGCTTGCACCGACAGCTCGTGCTCTAATTCACGGGCCGGGGGCTCAAGCATGGCGTTGGATTTCGCGGGCGTCTTTGTCCCGAATATCACTCCATTCTCGGCGCAGCAGGTCGATGAGCCGGGGCTCCAGCGCCTGCTCGACTACCTGATCGAACAGGGCGCCAGCGGCATCGTCCCGTGCGGGACCACAGGCGAGTCCGCCACCCTGGATCACTCCGAGCACCGGCGGGTCATTGAGCTGACGATCCAGCACGTGGCCAAGCGGGTTCCCGTGATCGCAGGCACCGGCTCCAACAGCACGGCCGAGGCCATCGAGCTTACCAAGCACGCCGAGGGCTCGGGCGCCGATGCCGCTCTCCTGATCTCGCCCTACTACAACCGCCCGATGCAGAGCGGCCTGATCGAGCATTTCAGCGCCGTCGCCCGAGCGGTGAAGCTTCCCGTCATCATGTACAACATCCCCAAGCGCACGGGCGTGAACATGGAGCCGGAGACGGTCGCCGCGCTTGCCGCGGTGCCCAACATCATCGGCATCAAGGAGGCGAGCGGCGATCTGAACCAGGTCAACGAGATTCTGCGCCTCGCCCCTCCGGACTTCGCGGTGCTGAGCGGCGACGGCAACATGACCTTCTCGATCTGCTGCCTGGGCGGGGTCGGCGCCATTCTCGCCGACGCCCACATCCTTCCGGGCGAGTGGGTGCGAATGGTCGGCCTGATCGCGGCCGGAGAGATCGCGCGAGCCCGGGAGATCCACTTCCGCCTCCTGCCCATTGCGAAAGCGCTCTTCCTGGAAACCAATCCCGTGCCGGCGAAGGCCGCGATGGAGATGTTGGGGCTCGTCGGCGGCGAGACGCGATTGCCGCTGCTGCCGGCGACCGACACGTGTCGCGCGGTGCTGCGCGAGGAGATGGGAAAGCTTGGACTTCTCTGAGCGCGCGGCGGCACTCGAGGAGGTCCATTCGCAGATTCGTGTCTGCCCGCTGTGCGCTCTCTCCAAGAGCCGCACGAACGCGGTCCCCGGGGAAGGTCCGGTCGACGCCGATCTCATGCTCGTCGGAGAAGGGCCCGGGGCTGAAGAAGATCGGCAGGGCCGCCCGTTCTGCGGCGCCTCGGGAAAGCTGCTCGCGAGGCTGCTCAGCGATATCGGAATCGACCGCGAGGATGTGTTCATCACCAGCCTGGTGAAGTGCCGTCCACCCGGCAACCGGGACCCGCTTCCCGAGGAGATCGCCGCCTGCCATCCCTATCTGGCGTCTCAGCTTCGGATCGTACAGCCCAGGGTCATCTGCGCCCTGGGCCGGCTCGCGGCGAGGGAGCTGATCGGTAGCGAGATTGCCATCAGTCGGGACCACGGTCGGTATCGACGAATAGATGACGTCGTCTACTTCCCGATGTATCATCCTGCAGCCGCGCTGCACCGCGCCGGGATCATCGGCGAGATCGAGCGGGACATGAGGGCGCTCCGCGCCGTCCTGGCTCATATGGAACTTGGGCGGACGCGATGATGAGCCGAATCTCGCTCAATCTGGCGACGATACGGCCCGCTGACCTGGAGGCGAAGCTGCACGCGGCCG
>Ga0187878_1005010_pt1 | contig 10010 bp, 6 predicted proteins | sample June2016WEW_17_1_FD_132979 | JGI IMG/M metagenome (GOLD analysis project Ga0187878, IMG submission 132979) | Peatland microbial communities from SPRUCE experiment site at the Marcell Experimental Forest, Minnesota, USA - June2016WEW_17_150 | ecosystem: Environmental > Terrestrial > Soil >...
GACGAGTTAGGCGTGGCCGTCCGGCCCCTCCCCTCAATTCCGAATCGGAGCCGGCTGGATCTGTTACGCCGTTTGAGGGCGACGGTCAAAGAATTAGCGATCGAGGCGCTTGTGGTGGGTCTGCCCCTTCACATGAACGGCAGTTCCGGTGAAGCAGCGGATCGGGCCCGGCGATTCATGGAACAGTTGCGCCGCGAGCTGGGGTTGCCCCTCTGGGAGGTTGATGAACGGCTCTCGACCATCGAGGCAGCTGAAGTGTGGAGAGCGATGAGCTCCCGCCAGCAACGAAGGTACCGCACCCTGGATTCGCTCGCCGCCGCCCTTATTCTGGAACGCTTTTTGGAGGAATCGTAACAAGTGCGACGATGGCTCGTGGGGGCAATCCTGGCGTTTTTGCTGCTTCTTGGAGGACCCGCAATCTGGCTGCAGCATGAGCTCAACACGCCCTATTTCGGCGCCGCCGGTCTCGGAAGTTTCGTCGACATTTCCCGCGGCGCCGGAATTGGTGCGATCGCGGACGCATTGAAAGCCGGCGGTGCCCTGCGCCACAAGCTACCCTTCCTCCTATATGTCCGCTGGACCGGGCAAGCCAGACATCTCCGCGCAGGAGAATATCGCTTCACTTCGCCGGCGCGCCCCGCACGGATAGTACAGCGCCTGGTTCAGGGAGACGTCTACTTTCGGACCGTCACCATCCCGGAAGGTTTGACTGCCAGGGAAACCATCGCCCTCCTCGTACGCGTCGGATTCAGCAACGAAAAGGAAATGGAGGAACTGATTAATCGGGTCGACTGGATCGCGGATCTCGATCCGCGAGCCGGGAGCCTCGAGGGTTACATCTGGCCTGAAACGTACCGTTTTTCACGACATACCACCCCAGAAGAGATGTTAAAGGCCATGGTTACCCAGTTCCGCGTGAGGATGTCATCGCTTCTCGCGGCCAACCCCCTACCGTCCGGCTGGTCTATTCCGCAGATCGTCACGCTGGCATCTATGATCGAAAAGGAGGCCAAGACCGCGGACGAACGCCGTTTGGTTGCCTCGGTGTTAAGGAACCGGTTGCGCTTGAAAATGCCACTGTCATGCGATCCAACCATTATATATGCCCTGAAAATGGCGGGAACCTACGCAGGAAGTCTTCACAAGGCCAATCTCGGGATGGCATCTGCATACAACACGTATACCCACCCTGGCCTACCCCCAGGACCGATCGCGAATCCCGGAGCCGATTCCCTTCAGGCAGCTCTGGAACCGGCGCCGAGCGACTATCTCTATTATGTATCCCGGAATGACGGCACTCACTTCTTTTCCAAGGATCTTAGAACGCACCTCCAAGCGGTCGCGCGTTATCAAACGCGCAGGCATAGTGGGGAGAGGTGACACGGATCACACAGGTTTTCTTTTCGATTTGATGCTAATGGTTACTGCGTTGCTTTTGACTGTTGTTGACTTGAGCGGAGGACGATGATACGATTCCGCTATGCGAGGAAAGCCTATAATTTATCAATATGTTAAAGTATTTCAATCGCTGCTGGCGGCACTCATTTTAGGCGGAGTGGCGCTGACCTCCGTTGGGTGGGGCCAGCTGCCAAAGCCGTCCCTGCCTGATCCAATCAAATTTATAAACAGGCGGGAGATTGTCATGCGGGCATCTCGCGCCGTACTCGAGCAGTTGGGCTATCGGATTGAACTGGATGACCCGCAGGCAGGGAGGGTTGTTACCAAACCGTATGAGTTTGTATCAGGAGCCCTCACCTCTCCCGAGGTGGATAAAGTCGCAATCAAGACCGACACCATCACAGGAAGCTGGCTAAGGGCCGAATACGTTGTCGAAACGACATTCGAGGTCGTGTCACCCACGGAGACTTTGGTGACCGTCCGAACCCTGATGCGAGCATTGAATCGGGACACCGATGGCGCGGAGAAATGGGTGCAGTTGCAGTCACTTGGTTCTGTTGAGAAACGCGTTCTCGGCAAGATCAGCATGAAATTGCTGGGAACTGAACCGGAGTATAAGGACAAGAAAGGCTTTTGGGAGAATAAACCCACGCCTCCGCCACCGATAAAGAAGCAGCCAGTTCCTTAGCCTAATGCCCACCCCCCTCTTGACGTATAACCCGCTTACTATCCGCCTCTGGTTGGCGATATCTGCCATCCTGCTGATGTTAGGCTACGTCCTCTTTCGTTTACATGTGCGGAGGGTTCGCAAGGCGCGCGTTCCCAAGCCAACGAGCGGCCCCGTGGCCGCACCAAACAGTCCACGGCTATTCGGGAACTCCGTTCGGCCCGGCCCAACCGGGCTGGTGGAAGTAATGCACGCCGCTCTCATTCTGCTGGCACTCTGCGTTGCCGCCGGATTCGTTCTGATCGTTGTTCCTCAAGCGACGGTGGATCGCCTGGCGCAAGGCATACGGATCAGAAATGGGGAACCTCCAACCCAGGAGAGGATTGCGCTCCTTTATCTTGGCGACGAGAGCAAGGGGAAGGAGTTTCACATTCGAGGTGTCATCCGCAATATTTCGACCCAGCCCATTGAGAAACTAGATGCGATGGTTCGCCTTTATGCCGGGGACGGAAACCTGCTGGAGACCGCAGTCATCCGGATGGATTCTGAGATCATTGCGCCCGATGCAACTGCCTCCTTTCATCTGACGGATCCAGACTATAAGGGTCAAATCGGAAGCTATGCCGTCGATTTCAAGCTGCGCCAAGGGGAACCTCTGCCTTATAAGGATATGCGACGCGGCAGTTGAGCGGATTCGCTTATCATCCTATTTATGCGACGCAAGTACAGTCTTCTGCATTTGATACCCTATTTGCGCAAATACCGCATCAAGTTGGGATTCGGTTTCGTCATGGTCCTCTGCACCATAGTAGCCAGCATGATAACCCCCTGGGTGCTGAAATACGTGGTGGATGATATCCAAGCCGCCTTTGCACCCGAGAAGCTTCCGCGTTACGCTGCTTTCATACTTGGCCTTTCGGCTATAGAGGGATTCTTCCGCTTCTGGATGAGGAAGATCCTGATAGGTGTCAGCCGGGATATCGAATACGACCTGCGGAACGACTTCTTTGCCCATCTGCAGAGGCTGTCACTCTCGTTTTTCCAATCAAACAGTACGGGCGACGTCATGTCCCGTGCTACCAATGACCTGAATGCGGTACGTTCGGTTCTGGGTCCCGGGATCATGTACTCGGTCACAACCGTCGTGACTGTTGTGGCCGCCACCGCAATTCTGTTCCGCTTGAACTGGAAGCTCACCCTCCTTGCCTACATTCCACTCGTATTGGCTGCCGCGGGAGTCAAGCGCGTCGGCCATCAGATTCACGATCGCTTCGAAAGCATCCAGGAGCAGTTCTCCCACATCAGCACGAGAGTTCAGGAAAACCTCGCCGGCATCCGCGTAGTCAAGGCATTTGCCCGCGAGAACCGCGAGATCGAAATCTTCAGAGAACTGAACGAGGATTATGTCCGACGCAGCGTCTCTCTTATCCGGCTCTGGGGCATTTTCTATCCAATGATGTCAGCGCTCATCGGTCTGTCTGCTGTGGCTCTGCTCTGGTATGGCGGGAGGGAGGTCATCAATGGGAAGCTCACCCTGGGGGAATTCGTGGCTTTCCTCGGCTATCTGTCGATGCTGACCTGGCCGACGATCGCCACCGGTTGGGTCATCAATATATTTGAACGCGGCGCGGCATCCATGGATCGGATCCTTCGCATACTCGAGGCAGAACCCGAAATCCAAGACACGCCGGCGTGTTCTGCCCCAAGTCCGGTCCGAGGAACCCTCGAGATTCGCAACCTCTCTTTCCATTACCCCAATTCTGAGCGACAAGTGCTGCATGGAATCAACCTGACGGTGCCGGCCGGCCAGACACTGGCCATTGTCGGACAGACCGGAAGCGGAAAATCAACCCTTGTTAATTTGATCCTGCGACTCTTCGATCCGCCGCCTGGAACCGTCTTTATTGATGGACGCGACATCCGACGGTGGCCTCTTGCGGCGCTGCGAAAAGTGCTTGGCTATGTGCCCCAGGAGACATTCTTATTCTCCGACACAATTCGTGGCAACATTGCCTTCGGCAAGGAGGCCGGGATCTCCGATCAAGAAGCCGAATGGGCCACTCGAACCTCGGCGATCGACACCGATATCAAGGGTTTTCCGCAGGGGCTACAGACTTTCATTGGGGAGCGAGGCATAACCCTTTCGGGGGGCCAGAAACAGCGGGTCGCCATCAGCCGTGCCGTTACCAAAGCACCAAAGATCCTGATCCTCGACGACTCCCTCTCCAGCGTCGACACCTACACGGAAGAGCGCATCCTGCTGGGGCTCAAGGAAATGATGAAGGATCGCACCACGATTCTAGTCTCCCATCGCATCTCGACCGTCAAAGAGGCGCACCAGATCATAGTTCTGCAGGAGGGCAGGATCGTAGAGCACGGAACACATGAGACGCTGATGGCACGCGATGGCGCCTATGCGGCACTGTATCAGAAGCAACTGCTCGAAGATGAGTTGGCAACGGCATAGCAGAATACGGGGGCGCCGGATCTGTAAGAGTCAAAATATCGCGCGACACTTTGATGCTTGCAGAGAGGCGCGCACATCTTGGGATCATTGATGGCGAATCCACACGAAGAACAGGTTTTGGGAAAAGCCTACGATGCGCGGCTGATGGGGCGTCTCCTGCGATACATCCGGCCGTATCGAGGAGATGCAGCCCTGGCATTCCTCTATATCATCGTGGGCTCGGCACTCTCAGTTTTGCCCCCCTGGCTTACCAAGGTCGCCATCGATCGGTTTATCCGGACACCGAATCTTTCCGGACTGGACGCGATCGCAGTGCTGTATGTCCTGGCGTTGCTTGGAACCTTCGGGTTCAGCTACGGCCAAACCTGGGTCCTGAACCTCATGGGCCAGAGAATCATGTATGACCTGCGCTCGGAGATCTTTGGGCACCTGCAAAAACTGGATGTAGCCTTCTTCGACAGGAATCCCGTAGGCCGGCTGATGACACGTGTCACGACCGACGTCGACGCACTTAATGAACTCTTCACCGCGGGCGTGATCTCTGTCTTCGGCGACATTTTCACGCTCGCAGGAATAGTTGTTATACTTTTCGTGCTTAATTACCAGCTCGCGCTGACCATCTTTTCGGTAATACCGCTCTTGTTTCTGGTGAGCTTCCTGTTCAAGATCAAGGTGCGAGAATCCTACCGGCGCGTACGGACGGCCATTGCCCTCATCAACGCCTTCCTGCAGGAAAACATTACTGGAACGGCCGTCGTGCAGAGCTTTGCGCAGGAGAAACGTCAATATCGGCGGTTTACGGAAATCAACCGTGAGCACCTCGATGCCAACCTGCAGTCGATCTTCTACTACGCACTGTTTTATCCACTGCTCGAGCTGGTCGGCGCCCTCGCCGTCGCCCTCATAGTCTGGTACGGCGGTTTCAAGGTGTTCCACGGGACCCTGACTCTGGGCGCTCTCGTCGCCTTCGTTCAGTACTCGGACCGATTCTTCCGCCCCATCTCCGATCTAAGCGAGAAATATACGATCCTACAGTCGGCCATGGCATCATCGGAGCGGATCTTCAAGCTACTGGACACGCCACCTATCATTGTCACGCCGCGGGAGCCAAAAGCCACTCATGTGGATCAAGGGTCGATCGAGTTCCGTCACGTCACATTCTCCTACAACCCGGGTGAGCCTGTGTTGCAGGACGTGTCTTTCCAAGTGCGTCCCGGCGAGAAGCTCGCCTTGGTTGGAGCGACAGGTGCGGGGAAAACCACTATCATCGCGCTGCTGAGCCGGTTCTACGATGTTGAGCAGGGCCAGATATTGGTGGACGGAGAAAACGTGAAGGATTATGACCTACAGGGGCTCCGGAGTTCGATCGGGGTTGTGCTTCAGGATGTTTTTCTCTTCTCCGGAAGCGTCTCCGACAACATCCGCCTGGGCAACAGTCAAATTACGCCGGCTCAAGTGGAGAAAGCGGCGGAGACCGTCCACGCGTCCAGCTTCATACGCCGCCTGGCGCTGCAGTACGAGACCGAAGTCGGCGAACGCGGTTCTTCTCTGTCCGTCGGTCAGAAGCAGCTGCTCGCTTTCGCGCGCTCTCTCGCCCACGATCCGAAAATCCTGGTTCTGGATGAAGCCACGTCCAGCATAGACACCGAGACTGAGCTGTTGATCCGAGACGCGCTGGAAAAACTCCTGGCGGCCAGAACCTCCATTATTATTGCCCACAGGCTTTCCACGATTCAGAATGCCGACCGCATCCTCGTCCTCCATCGCGGCCGTGTGCGCGAGATGGGGACACATCAGGAACTGCTCAGAGAAAAGGGTCTTTACTGGAAACTCTATCAGTTGCAGTACAAGGACCAGCTGGTCGATTCCGGGACAAGACTTCCGACCTCCGATATCGAACCCCCGACTCAAAATCAGATCTCGGATTCGCCCCACGGCGTATCCACGCTCTCATAACCCAAAGCCTCGTACGAGCACATGGAGCCCTCGATCCTGCGCTGCCGCCGCGCGACAGAAAGGTCTGAGGTCTGGGGTCTGAGGTCTGAGGTCTGACTAGCGGGCGCCTCTGCAAAGAAGAACTACGGGGAAGGTACGTAACAGAATTTTTAGATCAAGGAGGAGCGACCAATTGTCAATATAGTGCAGGTCGAGCTTCATCCACTCGTGGAAATCGATCTCATTGCGTCCTGAAACCTGCCACAGGCAGGTGATTCCAGGCTTCACCGACAGCCGGCGTCTCTGCCAGCGGGAATATTCCTTTACCTCTTCGGGCAGCGGTGCGCGCGGCCCTACAAGGCTCATATCCCCTTTGAGGACATTCCAGAACTGCGGCAATTCATCAATAGAGCTCTTGCGCAAAAACCGGCCCAACGGGGTCACCCGCGGATCGTTGCGCATCTTGAAGACCGGGCCATCCATTTCATTAAGGTGTTTGATCTCCCAAAGCACATCTTCGGCACCTTCCTTCATGCTACGGAACTTGTAAAGCACAAATCTACGGCCATAGAGACCGCAGCGCACCTGCTTATAAAGGATCGGACCGCTCGAAGTCAGTTTGATCAAAACGCAAATAACAGCCATGAACGGGAACAGGATCGTCAACAGAACCGCTGATAAGACAATGTCCATGACCCGCTTTACGAAAAGTGCGAAGGCTCGGTCGGGGGTTGTACTGAAAGTAAGGAGCGGGACGTTCTCGAGAAATTCCATCGAGACATTGGAAACCTTGGCCGGAAACAGGTCGACTGCCACGCGCGTGCGAATCCCCTGCTCCTTGCAGATCTCCAGTATTTCATCGAGGCTGTCCAGATCGCTGGGCTTGCTGCCCACAAAGATGATCTCATCGACGACAATCTCTTCGACAATCTGCGGGATATCCGCAATCGTTCCCAGAACCTTCAAACCGGGACTCACATAGTCGTCTTTGTCACGTTCTATGTAGCCGAGGATCTTCAACCCCCACTCGGAGTATCGGGAGATCAGGCTTCCCATTTCCCGGGCTTTGTCGCCGCTGCCGACGATCAAAATGTTCCGGCGACTCGGTATCGGGCGCGAGATCCTCCGTCCCTTTAGCGTCAAAACCACGCGGGCCAGGGTAAGCAAGCCGGCTTGGGAAAACACAAAAAGCGCGGTTAGCGGGCGGCTGAGGTCGAGTTTCAGGGAGAACGAAAGGAATCCGAGGAACAAGCCCAGGAGCACAGAGCTTTCAAAGATAATGCGAATCTTCTCCCAGTCCGAACGGCGGATAGACAGGCGGTACAGGCCGATGGAGGTAGCCGCAACGGCCCACCAGCAAATCGCCAGCCCGACGACCCACCAATATGCCAGCAGCGGGCGCAACTCAGGATTCAACAGGTATAGGAGCCCGCCGGGGGTGATGAGTTTGATGTGAACGCGGGTCCAATAGGCGAACCCAAACGCAAGGCAAGAAAGAACTACGTCTGATAGGAACTGCAGTATGGTAAACAGCCTGGCGTGCTCGCGGAACATCTTTCCTTTTCCTGCAACAAGTCAGATCGTAGATTTACAAGAAGCCGCGGCCATTATGCGCCCACTAACCCGCATTTATCACCAGCTTGCTACTGCGGCGGCGGATCCAGGCATGTTGACTGCGTTGCGCTCGATTCGGATCCTCGACGCATTGCCGAGTACGCCTGCGGAGCCCTCGGTCAAGCACCTTATATCCACGCCCGTCTGCGCCGCCGCGCGGCCATGGGCACAGGATCCAGTTTGATGGCCACTTCTCTGGACCTTCGATTAGGACCAGCGATTATAGCACAACTTAATTCGGCAGCCGTTGAGGCGTGATTGCCGAAAGCAGTTGACCATCCGAAGTGCCAAACACCGCAAAGCTGATAAGCGGCCGGTCCGACGTCACCTTCACATACCCGCCCACTTGGCCGTCGGTCTCCGGAATCAGCTCGCTCAGCAGCGAAACGAGCCGCTGCCCTGGAGCAAGCGAGCGCGCAACGGGGCTCCCAACCGCCGCGCCAGTACCATCAAATGCCTGAACCGTCATATTCGAGCCGGCGGGCGCCAGAAAAGCCAGACCCATGTAGTATCCTGAGCCCTGTGCAACATGGGCATAAACGAAACTCTGGAATCCTGATGCAAAAAGTGGAACCGCGGTATCGAAACTGAGCATGCCGGCAGTAGGATCGCCGTTGCCGAACAAAACGTTGCCGAGCAACTTCCCGTTCCCTGTCGCTGATACCTGAATATATCCCTGTGCCAGTTGGACGCCAAAAAGGCGGCGCACATCGAGGCTGAAGTGTGCGCCGGGCAAGAGATCCATGGATTTCGTGTCCGGCACGAGCAGCTGTCCGACTGCATCGAGGAGGGCAACAGTCACCGTTGTCTTGCTATCGCCAACATTTACAACGTTGAGACGCGTATCATAGCGCGTGCCCCAATCTCCTACAGCCATATGGGGCGAGTACAGGATGGAGCCCGCATTCTCGATAGGCAAGGCATTCAGGCCGGTGATGGCCACTGGCTGCCTGATCATGCCGAAGCCGGCCAGGGCATCGTCGCTCGTGGTGGCCATGACGTGAGCCGAATACAATGGATCTGACACACCAAACAGCGTCGAGACCGCTTCCCCAATCTTACCGCCAGCGGGAATAGTTCGTGTGACCGACCCTTTGGTAAGGCCTCCACTAACCAGCACAAGGTTCACAGTCACGGGGTAGTTTTTGGTGTTCATCAAATGGACTTCGGTAGACGTGTTTGCATCCTGGAGGACATCGACGAAGTACAGCTGCTTATAGCCTCGCGTAAAGGCTTCAGCTCCATCCAGGTATGTGCAGGCAAAATCGCTGGCGATGAAGAATCCTCGCAAGTCAGGACTGTCGGACTCCACGGTTATCGAACCTGACTGATCGGTATTGAAGGGCAGGTTGAAGATCTGCCGCTCGAGCCTCGCCAATTGCGACCCTCCGGGCAGGGTGAAATCGGAAGGTACGGTTGCATCCTCGCTCCAGAGCAATGCCCCATGCGCGTCGCGGCCAGAGAGGTGGATGGCTGCCGGAACGGTCGGATCGGGGTGCGCCAAAGCAATCCCGGTATATTGATCGGGAGTTGCTCTCAGGTAGGGAAAGTAAAGCGTCGTTTTAGGAAGTCCTCGCGGCTCTACTACAATTCCGCCCGTGCTCGCTACCTGCTGATCCCCGACTCTGAGCACCACTGTCCTGCCTCCAGGTGCGGCATCGGGAGAGACATAAGCCAAAACAGAGATGCCGACTTGCGCACCACTCGCATTCCTGAGGATCTTTATGCCCCGAGATGCGTCGAGCGTTATGCCGGTTCCCAGAATCGCAACATCGCTTAGGCTCGCGACTTTCCAGGTATTCGCGCCGCCAATCCATAAGCTCAGCGTATCGCCCGGGTTGACGATAACTGCGCCCGCTGACAGGTATCCCATACCGCTGTCCGGATCGCCGCTCCCCATCCGGTCGATATTAAGAGTTGGCGAGCCGA
>Ga0187878_1005011_pt1 | contig 10010 bp, 9 predicted proteins | sample June2016WEW_17_1_FD_132979 | JGI IMG/M metagenome (GOLD analysis project Ga0187878, IMG submission 132979) | Peatland microbial communities from SPRUCE experiment site at the Marcell Experimental Forest, Minnesota, USA - June2016WEW_17_150 | ecosystem: Environmental > Terrestrial > Soil >...
CGCGCCCGGGCGCGAGTTCAGTGATCTTGAGTGGGGACACGAGCTGTACTGCCTGGGACACCTCATCCAGGCCGCAATCGCGTGGGACCGCAGCCAGGGAGATGATCGACTCCTGCGCGTCGCCGAGCGAGCGGTCGACCGCGTACATCGCGAAATGGGCCCTGGGCAGCGGGAGCTCGTTGACGGGCACCCAGAGATCGAGATGGCGCTCGTCGAGCTCTATCGGACGACCTCGAACCCTCGACATCTGGAGCTCGCCCGGCTCTTCGTGGAGCGTCGGGGACGGGGCCTGCTCGGCGCTGGGCGTTTCGGCCCGCGCTACTGGCAGGATCACGAGCGGGTTCGGGCGGCCGGCTCTCCTGCCGGCCACGCCGTACGACAGGTCTACCTCGATTGCGGCGCCGTCGACGTTGCGATCGAGATGGACGACAGCGAGCTACTGGAGGCGGTGATTGCGCGCTGGGAGGCGATGACCCAGAGTCGGACGTACCTGACCGGCGGCCTTGGCTCGCGCCAGCGCGACGAGGCCTTCGGCGACGCGTACGAGCTCCCGCCCGACCTCGCGTATGCGGAGACATGCGGGGCGATCGGGAGCGTCATGCTTTCTTGGCGGCTCCTGTTGGCTACCGGCGAGCCGCGTTTCTCCGACTTGATCGAACGAACTCTGTTCAACGCGGTGCTTGCCGGGGTCTCGCTCGACGGCGCTGGGTTCTTCTATTCAAACCCTCTGCATCGCCGCAGCGGCGGCCTTGCCATCCGGAACGGACCCACGGCCAATAGCAGGCGACCGTGGTTCCCGTGCGCCTGCTGCCCGCCCAATCTGATGCGCCTGCTCGCAACCCAGCCCGACCTGGCAGCGACGGTCGGCAACGATGGGATCACGATCCAGCAGCCGATTTCAGGACACATCTCAGCTCCGCTCCCCGGCGGTGAGGTCTCGCTTCGGCTCGAAACTGCATACCCGTGGGGAGGTGAGTTGCGGGTGACCATCGACCAGGCGCCGGCGGAGGAGTGGGCTCTTGGCTTCCGGGTGCCGGCATGGGCGATCGACGCGGTGATCGAGTGGCGCGATGGGTCGCGCCGTGTCGGTCCAGGGTGCGCGGAGGTCACTCGACGATGGAGCGCGGATGAGTCGGTCATTCTCCGGATGGGGCTCGGGCCGCACCTTACATCACCTGATCCCAGGATCGACGCTATCCGCGGGACTCTCGCAGTCGAGCGCGGTCCGCTGGTCTTCGCACTTGAGGAGATCGATCTGCCCGAAGGCATGTCGTTCGAGTCGGTCGAGCTCGATCCGGCCGCGCCGATCGTCAACGGGCCAGCGGATGTCGAGGGTTTGTCAGGGATCGTACCGGTAGTGGTCGGTGTCGCCTGCCGCGCCGACGAGCGGATGGTGTGGCCGTACGCCCCGGGAACGGGCGCCGACGCACCGGACGAATGGACTGGGACAGTCATGATGATCCCGTACTTTGCGTGGGGGAACCGAGGTGCGAGCGGCATGCGCGTGTGGATTCCGCAGCGGCGCAGGCCACCGGACTGACCCCCGCCCGCGACTCCCGGTGACCACGATCAGCGTGGTCGACCCGTCGACTGCCGTACGACGAGACTTGGCTCGAACATGGTGACACGAGGCTCGCGGGAGGCAAGCGGGTCGCGGGCAAGTTCGACCGCCTTTGCCACGGCGTGGGAGACCATTTCCGCGACGGGCATTCGCAGCGTCGTGAGCGCGGGCACCGTGTAGGCAGCGAAGACGAGATCATCGAACCCGACCACTGACAGGTCGCGTGGCACGGAGCGACCGATCTCTGCGGCCGCATGAAGGACACCCACGGCGACGAGGTCGGTTGAGCAGACGACAGCGGTCGGCGGCTCCTCGAGCGACAGCAACGAGGCGGCCGCCCGTCCACCTCCCGCCAGAGTGTTCGAAACGCGCTGAACATAGCCATCGCGAACTCCGCCGAGCCGGAGGCTAACGGTCTGGACGTAAGTCATCTCTCTGCGCAGGTTGCCACCGGGCAGGCGGGCACTCACGAAGGCGATCCGACGATGTCCAAGCGAGCACAGGTGTTCGACCGCAATCTTGATCCCCGACCCGTCGTCGACATCGGCGGTGGGAAAGCGCGCGGCGGCCGCGCCTTGCCACAGCGCGACGACTGGAACCCCGGAGGCACGCAAATCGTCGCTCAGCGCCGTCTGATCCTGGACGTCACCGAGAAGGATGATCGCATCCGTCTGCCGGGGGTCGAGGACGACCGGCAGGCTGAGCGACTCGCCAGGCCCATTTGGATCGGCTCGAGCATGGCCGAGAATCACGCCGTACCCATAGGCCCTGGCCTCGTTCGCCAGCGCCTCGATCGCCGCGGCGAAGAACGGGTCGCTGAAGTCGCGCACGACTGCGCCGAGCAGCATCGTCGGCAATCCCCTGAGACGCCGTGCGTGGGGATTAGGGCGATAGCCGAGCTCTCGAGCGGCGGCGAGAACACGCTCCCGCGTGGCTGCCGATATGGCAAGGGGCCCGTTCTCGTTCAGAACGCGAGAGACGGTGCTCGCCGTTACGCCGGCAACCCGCCCGATATCAGTCATGGTCGGCATGCCGCGCGTCCGCAAACTGCTTGCCTCAGTGGGCTTGGCGCCGTTCTCGTCGGTGCTCCGCACCGTAAGCTCCCTCTCAATTCCAACTGGTGGTAGTCCTGTCATTCTCGCACACGATTGCGTAGTGCCGTTCTCCTGGCCTGTGCCGAGATCTATGACCCGTCTAGCGGCACCCTCAGCCCGACTGGCTCGATGACCACGGCTAGCCAGTGGCACACCGCGACCCTGCTCGACGACGGCCTGGTGCTGGTGGCGGGAGGCTTCAACACCAGCAGTGGACCGGCCAACTTGTCCCTTGCGTCGGCCGAAGTACCCGAACCGTAGGTTTCTAGCCAACGCACGGACGCCAGTCGAGTCTCAACGGACCTGCCAAGCAGCGCAACCGCAAGTTCTATTGGGACGATGGAGTCATAGTGCCAGGGTGGTTATAGCCGCCCGCCGCTAGGTCCCCGACGACCCTGGCTCGGTGCCAGCCAGCGCGCGCGGCCGCGCCAGGAGTTTCGTAAACGAGTTTGGCGTTGCCGTCCCTCGTCTAGCCTTTCCTGAGGCGCGACCTGGGCCTGCTGAATGCCCACTCAGGTCAGCCGTCTAGGTTCGCCAGTGCCTCGACGCGGCGCTTCATGCCTGCTACGACGGCACGCCTGAGTGCCCCTGGCCAGCCACGTGTGAAGATGGTGATCCACTTGTCCGGACAGACCTCCTGTTCGCGCCCTAGCCACGTGTCGCCGATAGAAGGAAACCCGGGGATCGCAGGTGTGAGCTGCGGATGAACACCCGACCGCACCAGTCCGTCGTGGGTGTACTCGTTCCGGAGCCGGAAGAGGTATCCCTCCTTGTCTTGGTCGTTGCCATCCGGCAACTCTCTGACCGACGGCGGATTTGACCTACGGACGATCCAGATCGTCTGGAGTAGCTCCTCTCGTGCCTCTGGTGACAGCACCTCTCTCAGGAAGCGATAGAAGGCGCTTCGGACTCCGAAGCGAGCGTTATGTTCTCGCACCAAGCGATCGGTGAGCTTGAGCCAGTCGTCACCGGCTTCGGAGGCCACGCGGTGAACCTCTTCCACCTCGGCCACGTGCTCCGGCTTCTTGCTCTTGAGCCAGTCGCCGAACGGGAGCCAACCATCAGGCTGACCAAGCAGATCAAAACACGTCAGCAGGTGGTACTCAACGGTGCTGGCCCAGTTGAAGAAGAGTGCTTTGCCGACATCGGGACTCTTGAGTTGCTCGCATACGTCGAGCCTGCTCGCGACCCGCCGGAGTCGGCTCCACTCGGTGTCCTTGTATTTGGCCGTGACATACGCTAGCTCCGGGTCCATCTTGTCTAGAGATTTGGCCGCAGCGGTTTGGACCACCTCGTGTGAAATGCTAGGTCTCATCCACTTGAGAACGGCCTCGATCTCCTGTGGAGCGGCACTCGGCGGCCCCAGTAGCTCGACCCACCAGTCAGACGGCGATATCCAGGCAACGTGAACCAAACGGGTGCCGACTCCAGCGTCCAGGCTGAACGACGGCTCGCCGTCTGCGCCAGTCGTGACGAAGATCGGGCTACCCAGAGCAAGTCGCGACCGGTCGAACGTCCGCGGGTAGTTGGTGCCGTCGAGCCCGAATGTCACCGTGTCAAGGTTCATCGTGGAGACCTACTTCCGCTTTCTCTGCCAACGCGCCGTCGGCACAGCTGGACCCTACTCTCGCCGCCGGTTCAAAGTCCATCGCATACCCGCCCGGTCGCTGTGGCTCTGAGGTCAAAGGCGGCTGATCGTTCGCCCGGTGTCACGTGCCGGTGTGTCGGCCACGCGAGCCTCAACGGAGGTTGTGAGGATCGCCGAGGATGGCCCTAGAGATCTCCTTAGTGGTGGCCTTGCTCCTTGGCATCGGGCGTCGGCAGGGCGCCGAGCTTCGTTCGCACCCAGCCGGCCGCGATGCCGAGCGCCTGTCGACCTTCGCCGAGCTTGTCGAGCGCCTCGGACTTGGCCGGCTCGACCAGGTCCGCCACAAGCTCCGCCGTCCGAGCTGAGGCCGCTTCGGGGTCGGTGGGCAGGGCAGCCCGAACGCCGGCGAACTCGGCCAGGTGGAGCGCCGCGTCGGCGATCGTCTGCGTGTCCTTGACCTGCTGCTCAAAGGCTGCGGCGAGGTCGGGGAATAGTGCCGGGTGGCCATCGAGATGGCGGGCCTCGACGATCGTGCGAGCCTCCTGGGAAGCGTCTAGCTCGATGACCCGGAAGCCGAGCAGGTCACGCAGGGTGGCAAAGCGTGACAGGTAGCTCGGGTCGGCCTGACGCTCCTCGGGGTCCTCGCAGACCAGAAGAGCAACGTTGGCCGAGAGAGCCGCGTCGATCAGACCTTCGCGATCGAGCAGCTCGTGCGTCGTCACGTTGATCCGCATCACCAGCTCGTAGCGAAAGACCGTCTCGCGCAGGGCGCTCCGGACTGCGGCATCGACGAGGTCGGCTCGTTTACCTCTGGTGGCGCTCCTGGCTCCACGGGCAGCCTCACGAGCCAGACCATCCAGGGGCGGAACCGGCGGGTCCTGGTCGAGCAGCGAGGCAACGTAGGGCTCGATGTCCCCGTAGGCATGAGCTTGCGCCAGCCAGCGAAGGACGAGCTGCGTGGGGGAGAGCGTCTCCTCGATCCTGGCCAGGCGACGCTCGGCGGTCATCGGCCCGGCTCTCCCGGGAAGGCGTCGTCATCGGAGTCGGGCTTGGATCCGACTGCCGCTTCCACCGCAGCGAGACGAGCATCGAGCTCACCCGCCTCGATGAGCTTGCCGGCACCCGCGGCGGCGCTGATGAGGGTCCGGTTGCGCGCGATCGAGTTCTCCAGAGCCAGCGTCTCGATGGCGGCGGTCTCGAGGAGTCGCTGGGCGCTCTCGACGGTGCGCAGCCCGGAGAAGTCGTAGATGGTGGCGACAGTTCGGGCCTTGCGGCGATGGAGCCCGCCGATCCGCCGGGCCTCGGCCGCCGCCTCTGCCTTGTCGGGGTCGTGCCAGTAGCAGACCGTCTTGCCCCGAAGCGCGGGGGCCCGGCAGGCTAAGCCGTCGGGCATCTCGAAGGAGCAGCCGCGGTTTACCATCGCTTACCTCTGGTATACCGCCGGCTCACGCCATAGTGTCGGCCCGGGGAGGGGAGGCGAAGGGCGCTACTCATCGAGCCGCTCCGCCTCTAAGCCACTGAAACGCTCCCAGCGGCGGACGGCAACCTCGGCGTAGATCGGGTCGATCTCGATCCCGGCACACACTCTTCCGGTCCGCTCGCAGGCGATCAGGGTGCTGCCCGAGCCTAGGAAGGGATCCAGAACCAGGTCCCCCTCGCGGCTGCTGTTGGAGATCGCGCGCTCCATTAATGGAAGGGGCTTCATGGTCGGGTGGAGCGGTGCATCGGCGCAACGCGCGACCTGCCAGACGTCACCCTGGTCGCGATCGCCGCACCAGTGGTGGCTTGCCCCTTCGCGCCAGCCATACCAGATCGGCTCGTACGCTCGCTGGTAGTCGGCGCGTCCAAGGACGAAGCGATCCTTGGCCCAGATGAGGGTGTCGCTCCAGTGGCCGCCTTCTTCGGCCAGGACCCGCGAGACGAGCGGCATCTCCTTGCTGCTCATGCAGACGTAGAGCGCGCCGTCGACAGTGGCCACAAGGGTCCGGGCCCAGGCCCGCACGAAGGTCTCCCAGGCGATCGGATCCATGGAGTCGTTGGCGATGCGGCGTCTTCGAGACCCCATCTGGTGGCCACCGTGGTCTCCGATCGACACGTTGTAGGGCGGGTCGGTGAAGACCATCCCGGCCCGTCTGGCGGTGAGCACCCGCTCCACGTCCTCGGGCTTGGTCGCGTCACCAACCAGAAGGCGATGCTCGCCCAGAGCCCACAGCTCGCCAGGCTGCGTCCGAGGAGCGCGGGTCGCTTCCTCGAGAGCGGCCTCGAGATCGAAGTCCTCCGGCCGCTCGCGCTTCTCGCGGGTCTCAAGACTGCGGAGTAGGTCGGCGACTTCGTCTTCCCTGAAGCCTGAGAGGCTGAGGTCGACACTGGGGCTCGTCTGGAGGTCAGCCAGGAGGCGGGCCAGGAGTTGCTCGTCCCAGGTGCCGCGGATCCGATCGAGGGCAAGGCTCAAGAGGCGTGCCCGCTCGACCGAGAGATCGAGCCAGGCCACAGGAACGGTGGTCAGCCCCAGGCGCCGGGCAGCTACCAGGCGCTGGTGGCCACCGATGACTGTGCCGTCTTCTCTCCGGGCGAGGACGGGTTGGACGAAGCCGAACTGGCGCAGGCTCCGTTCCAGGGAGTGGAGCTCGTCATCGCTGATCCGTCGGGGGTTGGCGGGATCAGGACGGAGGAGATCGATCGGGACCTCCTCGACGGTCAGGGGCGCCATCGTGATCGTCATCGAACGGCCCTCCTCGGCATCGGCGGCTGGCCTACCTGGCTTGCGATCGGGGCGAGACCGCGCTCTGGCATGGTGCGTAGAACGTCTCCTGGCGACTCCCAGCCCCTCGTTCCGCGCGCCGGGCTACTAACACCCGTGGAAGGGAAAGAGACTGGGGGAGCGACTGTGGAAGGGGAAGCGGTAGCGACTGTGGGAGCGATAGAGATGGGGGTGTGCAGATCGCTCTCTTCGGGCTCGTCAACTGCACGCAGTTCGCTCGCCTCGAAGCTGCCCTTGACGCTCACCCAGTCACCGTTCCATCCCGGTGGAGCGGGGTAGCGGCTGGGGTAGGCATGGCGGCCCCACTTGCCCTGGAGGTCGAGCCAGCGATCGACCTGCAGCAGCGTCCGACCAGCGACCACGTAGCGGATGAGGAAGCCTGTCGCCACGAGCTCCTCGATGGCGGAGGCAACCTTCTTCAGGCTGGCCTCAGGTCGCATGCCGAAGCAGAGCGCACGGATGTGCTTGGGTGAACCGGGTAGGCGACCCTGGTCGTCGGCCTGGCTGATGATCCGATACAGGGCGAGGGCGGCCAGAGGGCTGCATTCCTCGAGGAGTTCGTCGGTGCAGAGCTCTGGCGGCACCCGCCGCGGCCGTGCCGAGTAGTAGCGGGTGTGCTCGTGGTCAAGGCTCACGGTTGGTCTCCTTGGGGTTCATAGGGCGCCCGCAACCGGGGCCTGAACTGGGGTGGGGGAGTGGCGCCGGCCGACCGGCAGCTCGATCACGCGGCGCACGGTGGTGTAGTTCAGACCTTCACGGATGCCCGTGCGGCCATGCCGGCGAGGGTGATGGGCGATGCCGCTGCCAGCCCGCGCTGGTCGATCGCTACGCCGGCCGCGTCTCGGGCCCGCTGCGCGACAGGATCGATCTGTGGGTCCACATGCCGCGAGTTCGGCCGGAGGAGTACGTCACCCACGCCAGCCCCGAGGGCTCCGCGCCCGTGGCCGAGCGAGTGGCACGGGCGAGGCGGCGGCAGGTCGAACGACAGGGCTGTCTCAACGCCCGGCTGAGCGGCCGGGCGCTGCGAGCGGCGTGCGACCTGGCGGGGCCGGCGCAGGCCCAGGCGATTCGGCTCGCCGATCTCGAGGGCTGGTCGGCACGCGGGACCGAGCGGCTGCTCCGCGTGGCGCGCACCGCCGCGGATCTTGTCGGCGCTGACCGCGTCGAATGCCCGCACCTGGACGAGGCCGCGCGCTTTCGCTCGCCGGCCCGGCAGCGGGGCGGCTACGAGGCGGTGGGCTGAGCGATGCTGGGCGTCCAGAGCGGCGGTCCACTGGCTGCGCCGCGGCCGTCACGGGGCACTCTGCGCGTCGCCGAGTCGTCGGCGCTGCCAGAGCCGACGGTATGTGCGGAGGCCGTGGCGCCGGCAGTCGATCTGGCGGCCAGGGGCAGGCCGGCCGGCGATGCTACTGAGGAGCGTGATGCCTGGGTCGTCCTCCTGGCGGTGCCGGGGCTCGGTCCGGTCACCTTCGCGGGGCTGCTGGCGGCGTTCGGGTCGGCGCGAGCGACGCTGGCCGCAGCCTCGGGACCGAACGGTGCGGCTCGCCTGCAGGAGGCCGTGGCCGACCGGGTGGGCGTGGACGAGAGCGATGTCGACGCCGGCTGTCCTGCGGCAAGCGATCGGGGGGACCACGCCGAGCCGCTCTCTCGAGTCGGGCCGGACGCCGGTGGTTCCCAGCTCGGGCGGAACGATGCCTCTTGCGAGACAGGCACGCGCCGAGCGCTCGGCGGGGACCTGGCAAACCGGATCCGACTGCAGGCCGCCGAGGCCGATAGGGCACTGGCCGTCGTGCGCGCCCTGGACCTGGCTGTGGTGACGCTCGACGACCCGGAGTACCCCGAGCGACTGCGCCGTGTCGACATGCCGCCCCCCTTCTGTTCGTCCGGGGCGCTCTGGCGGCGCTGACGACGCCGGCGGCCGTGGCCGTGGTCGGCACGCGCTGGCCGACGGACAAGGGGCGCATGATCGCGGGTTGGATCGGGTCGGCGCTCGCCCGTGCCGGAGCGGTGGTGGTGTCGGGGCTGGCCGTCGGGATCGACGGAGCCGCCCACGCCGCGGTCGTATCCGAGGGAATGCCGACGGTCGCGGTTCTCGGCGGCGGGCACGCGCGGCTCTTCCCCAGGGCCCACGAGCGGCTGGCGGAGGCGATCGTAGCGGCCGGCGGCGCGGTCGTGGCCGAGCTGCCGCCGGAGACCCCGGCGACTCGGGGCACTTTTCCAAGGCGGAATCGCCTGGTGAGCGGGCTCTCGGACGCCACCATCGTGGTCGAGGCGGGCCGACGCAGCGGAGCGTTGATCACGGCCGGCTGGGCGCTGGAACAGGGTCGCGACTGCTTCCTGGTCCCGGGCCCGCTGGACGCCCCGACGAGCGAGGGCTGCCACGCCTTCCTGCGAAGCTTCCCCGGCCAGGCGCGCGTCGTGTGCGGCGTCCCCGAGCTGCTGGAGGACCTCGGCCTGGGCGGCGGGGGCGATCCGCCGCTCGACGCGGCCGGCGGTGCGGCCGAGAACTGGCAGGGCAGGGGTGGCGCCGGCGCGGCGCGGGCGCGTGTCGGGCCCCCGGGACCCACGATGCCCGGCGTGGGAGCCGAAGCCGTCCTCGCGACCCTCGCCCCGGTCGAACGCTCCGTGGCTCAGCTCCTGACTGCGGGCCCAGCCACCGCCGACGATCTCGCCCTTCGCGCGGGGCTCTCGGGAGCGGCGATCCTGAGCGCGTTGACTCTCCTGGAACTGCGCGGCCTGGTGGTCGGCTCCTACGGGCGATACGTGCCGGCGGGTTCGCTCGCACGCTGGCCGGGGAGGCGGGAGACGCGCCGGAGGTAGTCGCCGCGGAAGGCCGTGGACCGGCAGGTCCGGGTGCTATGCCGGTAGTGCGCGGTGCGTTGCCGCCCCTTCGACTGCGGTGGTAACCTGCGGCCCGGGGTTGCCCCACCTGCGGCCCCGGCGCGACCCCTCGTCACGGGAGACTGACACATGCGACAACTCGCTGCGGCAGTTCTCGAGGTCCCC
>Ga0187878_1005015_pt1 | contig 10003 bp, 7 predicted proteins | sample June2016WEW_17_1_FD_132979 | JGI IMG/M metagenome (GOLD analysis project Ga0187878, IMG submission 132979) | Peatland microbial communities from SPRUCE experiment site at the Marcell Experimental Forest, Minnesota, USA - June2016WEW_17_150 | ecosystem: Environmental > Terrestrial > Soil >...
TGAAGAAAGAAATTTACGATAAACCCGAATGGAGTTATTGATTTTGAAATCGTCATTATGAAGGAGAAACGACATGCGACGACTCTGTGTGTGTGCGGCAATCATCGTGATGCTCATTTCGATCGGATGGGCACAGCAAGGGCCAACCACGCAACCTTACAAGGTGATCAAGACGGCCAAGGTTGGCGGCGCAGGCGGATTTGACTACGTTTATGCGGACGTCGACGGACGCCGGTTATACATTCCTCGGACCGGTCCCGGCGCCCGGGTGAGCGTCTTCAACCTCGACACGCTCGACCCCGTTGGCGAAATTCCCAATGCCAACGCACGCGGGGTTGCTGTCGACCCCAAATCTAACCACGGCTTCTGCAGCAGTAAGCCCGTTGTGATGTGGGATACGAAGACCCTGGCGACGATCAAGACTATCGACGTGCAGGGCAACCCGGACGGCATCTTGTTCGACCCATTCAACGAGCGGGTTTACGTGTTCAGCCACAGCGCGCCCAACGCGACGGTGATCAACGCGAAAGACGGCTCCGTGGCCGGGACGATCGACCTGGGCGGCGGGCCGGAACAGGCCGTCACAGACGGCCGGGGCCATTTGTACGTCGACATCGAAGACAAGGACAACATCGCTGTCGTCGACGCGAAGACGCTCACGGTCACCGCCCACTACGGCCTCAATGGCAAGGGCGGAGGGCCAGGCGGGCTGGCGTTCGACGTGAAGAATCACATTCTCTTCGCCGCCTGCCATGACCCCGCTACGATGGTGATCCTCAATGCCAACGACGGCAAGATCATCACCGCCCTGCCGATCGGCAGCGGCGTCGATGGCGCCGTATTCAATCCGGCGACGATGGAAGCCTTCAGCTCGCAGGGGGATGGCACGCTGACCGTCATCAAGGAGAACGGCCCGGCCAGCTTCGTTGTGACACAGAACGTGCAAACCCAGCGGACTGCGAAAACCCTGACATTGGACACCAAGACGAATAAGATTTTTCTTATCGCCGCAGAGTTCACTCCACCGCCGACGCCGCCGCCGGCAGGCAGACGGAGCCGGGGTCAGATGGTACCGGACTCCTTCTCGATCCTCGTGGTAGGCAAGTAGGCAGGGGACAAGAACGGAAGGCCGCTAAGTTTGTCCCCGGATTAGGTCCGGGACCTTATTTTTTAAGAACGGACCAAGCATAATGTGAGTTTTTTAGCCTATGAACCTCCAGCGAAAATATCAGGAATTCCCGGATACAACACGACAAAAAGTTGACACTCTTGCCGCGACGGCCCCTGCAGTTATGCTTGTAAGATATTCATAAATAGCCAATTAAATGTCCGGAATAATATCAGCGGTGTGCATTCCTAATCCATGTGTCGCCTGTTCGAGTCAGGCCAGGAGCACTCCCTTATAACCCGAGAGACCAGCGATTTAGTCCATGTTCCAGCCGACTCCGGAGTGTCGCCATTTTGTACAATTTTGCTCCGTTTTAGACCTCTGCTGAGCACAATTTGAGCACAATCGCAGCATGGCAATACCCCTCCGCCTGCATCCCAGACCCATCATCCCCCACGGTCCGTGCCGTGCTGACAGGCTGCTCTCGTGTGCGTGATACTTCGTAGGGCATATGGAGCGTTGGATTCCGGATCCAAAGGTTGGAGGTTCGAACTCGTTCCCAGCCACTTGGAGAAGCCCAGAAAATGCGCTAGAGGGCGCGAGAGGGGCCTTCTGCGGGCATAAGAGAGGGGTATCCTAAATGAGTGGCAGGCTTCATAAACTAAACGCATCAAGCGCCAGATGCGACCCATATCCAGCAAACGCACCGGCGATCGCAACTCTTTGCGGCTATCTGCCCGTGACTTGCAGGTAAGAGACGAGGTCGACGCGGTAGGCGGCCATGGCGTCCGTCAGCTGGTCGTTGGCCTGCTGGAGGAGGGCCTGGGCTTCGAGCAGGTCGGAGACGCTCGTGAGGCCGTTGTCGTAGCTGTCCTGGTTGACCTTGAGGTTCTCCTCGGCCTGGGCCTTGGACTCCCGGGCCAGTAGAACCTGCCGATGGGCGTCCGTGAGGTCCTGCCAGGCTTTCTCCATCTGGAGGACGAGCAGGTCGGCGTTGTCCTTCAGGATGTTCCGGGCGATCTGCTCCTGGGCCTTCCGCTCGCCCAGGGCGTGCGACCCGCCCCACCAGCCGGATAGGGGAATGGACAGGGTGCCGAAGAGGACGCCGTTCGTCCTTCCCTTGGCCGAGTCCATCTTCATGTACAGTCCGGCGACGCCGACGCCCGCCTGCGGGAGATACTCCCCGAGCGTCATGCGGGTCTTGAGCTCCTCTGCCCGGACGGAGGCCTGGAGGAGCCGGAATTCGGGCCGGGCCTTGAGGGCCTCCTGGTGGTCGACATGGTAGGCGTCAGGGGGGCCGTCCACGACGAGCGGGTCGGAGAGCTCGACGGCCGGGTCGTAGGGGATGCCGATGTGCTGGCAGAGGGCCATGGCCGCCAGCGCCCTCCCGTTCCCGGCCTTGGACTTGTTGAGGAGGACCTCGGACAGCTTGAGCCGGACCTTGAGGACGTCGTTCTTCATGACCAGGCCGGCGTCGTAGGCGTCCTCGACCTGTCCGAGGAGCCGGCGGAGGAACGCTTCGTACTTCTCGACCGTCCGCAACTTGTCGTCCAGGGAGACGACCCGCCAGTAATCCTCCTCGGTCGTCCGCAGGACCTCGTCGCGGGCGAGCCGGGCCTTCTCGTCGCTGGCCTCGACGCCCAGGGCGGCGAGCCGGTTGCCGTTGACGATGCGGCCGCCGGCGAAGACCGGCTGGACGGCGCTGACCAGCCCGAACTTCATGGAACCGAGGATCCCCATCGTGGCGCCGGGGAAATAGGCGAACTCGGTCGCCGTCGGCAGGTTGGCGGGGTTCCCGTCATAGACGGGCAGGTTCCCTCCCGGCGTCGTGATCTCGAGCATGGACTTGCTGGCGTCGAAGGCCGTGCCCGAGGTGCTGACGGACGGGAAGAAGCGGGTGAAGGCCTCGCGCCGCGTCTCGCGGGCCGCCTCGGATTCGAGGGCGCTATTCTTCGTCCGGACGTTGTTCTGGAGGGCCAGCCGCTTGCTCTCCTCGAGGGTCAGCTTGTCCGCGGCCCGGGAGAGGCCGGCGGCGAGGAGAAGGATGACGGCCGCGGCGCAGAGTTCTCTCGTCTTCTTCATGCGGGTTCCCCTTCCGCCGCGTGTTCATCTCCGGGCGGCGTTCGACGGTCGTTCTTGTGGAGCATGTAGTAAAGGACCGGCAGGATGAGGAGCGACAGGACCAGGGCGAAGAGCAGGCCGAAGCAGATGACCGAGCCCTGCGGCCCCCAGAGGGAGGAGCCGCTCAGGATCATGGGCACGACCCCGACCGCGGCCGCCATGGCCGTCAGGAAGATGGGCCTCATCCGGCGCTTGCCGGCGGCGATGGCCGCTTCCTCCGGTCCGTAGCCGAGGACGTTGCGCAGCTCGTCGGCGTATTGGACGTAGATGATGCCGTTCCGGACGACGATGCCGAAAAGGGCGATGACCCCGACGAAGGCCGTGATGCTGAAGGGATAGCCGCTGACGAGGATGCCGAAGGCCGCCCCGAAGAGGGTCAGGGGCATGATGATCATGATCAGGAGCGATTTCTTCAGGCTCCGGAACTCGAACATCAGGATGAGAAAGACCAGGGTGATGCTCACGATCAAGGCGTAATAAAATGGCGTGAAGTACTCGACGCTGGCCTCCATCTCGCCACCGTACGCGACCCGGACACCCGGCGGCAGGCTCAGCCGGTCAATGAGAGGCTTGGCTTTCTTGGTGACATTCGAGGAGTAAACGCCGCGGTCGAGCTCGGCCAGCACGGTCAGCGTCCTCACCCCGTTCCGCCGGACGATGTCGCCCTCGGTCCACGACGGCCGGAGCTCGGCCAGCTGCCGGAGCGGCACGGACGAGCCGAGCAGGGGGGAGGTGACGTAGAGATTCTCGAGGTCGGCCGGGCCGGGCTTGGCCATGCCTTCGACCTTCAGCCGGACCTGGAGCGGATAATCGCCTTCCCAGACGACGGCCGCCGGCAGTCCCTTGGTCCCGGTCATCAGCGAATAGTTCAGGATGGCCTTCGGATAGCCCAGCCGGTTGGCCTCGTCCTTCTTGACGGCCATGGTGACCCCCTGAAGGGGCTCCCGAAAGTCAGTGTAGGCCCTGACGACGCCCGGGATGGACCGGAGGATGTCCATGACCTTGGCCGCCGTCCGCTTGAGGTCCGGGATATCGTCGCCGGAGATGCGGACCTCGACCGGCTCGCCGAACAGGGCCATCTCCAGCTGCTTCCATTTGACCTCTGCCCCCGGGTAGCGGCTGGCGTATTTCCGGTTGTGCTCGTCGAGGATGGCGACCGTGGATTCCTTGGAGTCGGTCAGGACGACCAGCTGGCCGAGGTCCCTGGACGGGAAGCGGGGCGCGTAGACGGCATGGAAGCGCGGGGAGCTCGTCCCGACGAACGAGGTCACGACCTTGACCCGGGGGTCCTTCATGAGCAGCGCCTCCAGGTCCTTCACGACGGCGTCTGTCCGTTCGAGGGAGGTGCCCGCGGGCATGGTGACCTCGACGGCGAACTGGTTCCGCTCGACCTTGGGGAAGGGCTGAGTGGGGGCGAGGGAGAGGATGGCCAGGCCGAGAACGAACGACAAGGCTCCGACCGCCAGGACCAGGGCCTTCCGGCGGAAGACGGCCTCGACGAGCCGGTCGTAACGCCTCTGCAGGCCTGCCAGGAAGGCAGCCCTCCGTCCGGCCTGACCGGTCCGGACGCCGTGCCTGATGAAGGCATGGCACATGAGGGGGGTGATCAGGGAGGCTGCCAGGAGCGACGCCGTCAGGGCCGTGATCACGGTCGGGGGCATCGAGCGGAGGAAGTCGCCGGCCATCCCGGTCATGAAGAACCGGACCGGGATGAAGCAGCACATGATGATGATGGTGGCCGCGAAGACCGATGGGAAGAGCTCCTTGACGCTCCGGGAGGCCGCTTGGCGGCGATCGAAGCCGTTGTCGAGCTTCTCGATGTAATTGTCGATGATGACGATGGGGTCGTCGACGACCAGCCCCAGGACGATGATCAGCGCGGCCAGGGACACGGTCTGGAGGTCCATGCCGAACGCCCACAGGATGCCGAGGGTCGAGAGGATGGTGATGGGGATGGTCGCCGCCGCGGCCAGGGCCACCCGGACCGGCAGGAGGACAAGGGTCACGGCGATGACCGCGAGGACGGCGATGGCGAACTCCCTCATGAAATCGTCGATGGACTTGGCCACGGCGTCCGGGATGCTGGAGATGGTCTCGATCTTGACGTCAGGCGGGAGAGTCTTCTTGAAATCGTCAATGGCCCGGCCGACGTCCCGGCCGAAGTCGACGATGTTCCTCCCGTCCTGCATCTCCAGGGAGACGACCAGGCATTTCTTGCCGTTGACGCGGACGTAGGAGCGGGGCTCCTCGTATTCCCGGACGATCCGGGCCACGTCCTTGAGTCGGACGACGGTCCCGCCCGGCTCCGCGTAGACGATCTGTTCGGCCAGGTCGTTCTCGGTCTTGTAGCTGGCCGGGACGGACAGAGGGCGGATGAGCCGGCCGTCGTCGAGCTCTCCGGCGTAGCCGGACGTGCTCTGGGGGATGATGGCCGCGGCCAGGGTCAGCGGCCGGATGGCGTAGCGGGCCAGCTTGGCGTTGTCGAGGTAGACGCTGATCTGCTGGCTCTGGACGCCGAAGCGCTTGACCCTGGAGACCGAGGGGATGCGCCGCACGCTGTTCTCCAGCTGCTTGACGTGATCCTCAAGCTCCCGGTAGGTCTTGCCGTCGGAACGGACGGACAGGAGCAGGGCCGACGTGTTGCCGAAGTCGTTGTCCGCGGCGAGCGAGGTCAGGCCGGCGGGAAGCTGCGCCTTCAGCTCGTTCAGGCCGTGGCGGAGCTTCAGCCAGAAGCCGTCGGGGTCTTTCTCGCTGTCCGAGACCTCGACGTAGATGACCATCATGTCCTCGCTGGAAACGGAATAGGTCTTGGCGCGCTTGACGGACTTGTACTGGAACAGGTACTGCTCGACCTTGTCGGTGACCTCGGCCTCGACCTGCTTGGAGGACGCCCCCGGATAGACCCCGATGATGACCCCCTGCCGGATCTTGAAGGTGGGGAATTCGTCCCGGGGCATTCTGACCAGGGCGGTGAGGCCCGTCAGGACGAGGACGGCCGTGAGGATGATGATGGGCTGGCGGTAGCGAAGAAGGACCTCGATCAGCGAGCGTCTTTTTTCCATGGCGGCTGTCTCCCGGTCCCGGCCTATCTTTCGGCGACCTGGACGGCCGACCCGTCGACGAGCTTCTGCTGTCCGGAGACGACGAGGACCTCGCCCTCGCGCAGGCCCTCGGCGACCCGGACCCCGTTCTGGAGCAGTTCCCCGAGTTTGACGTAGCGCACGGAGGCCCTGGTCCCGGCGGGGTCCAGGCAATAGACATAATTGCGGCCGTTCTCGTCGACGAGCACGGCCTCGTTGGGGATGACCAGGCCGGAGCTTCGCTCTAGCCCCTTGATGACGGCCGTACAGACCATGCCCGGCTTGATGGCCCGGTCGGGGTTGGGGACGGCGATCCAGACCTTATAGGCGTGGGCCAGGGGGTCGGCCACGACCCCGACGTCCTCGACCGTCCCCTCGAATTCCCGCGCGCCCAGGGCCCCGACCCTGACCGAGGCGTTCTGGCCCTTTCGGACGAGAACGATGTCGTTCTCGGGAACGGGGACGCGGGCGAAGACGCGGTCGATCCTGACGATAGTGATCGAGGACAGGTTGGGCAGGGCCACCACGCCCGGGTCGACGGAGCGCTTGCCGACATAGCCGGAGGCGCTGGCGCAGAGGCGGCAGTCGGCGAGGCTCTTGCGGGCGATGGCCGCTGCCGACCGGGCCCGCGCGAGCCCGGTCTCGACCTCGATGTACTTCACTTCGGGCAGGTTGCCGTTCTTGTACATGCGGGACAGGCGGTTGAAGGCGTCCTCGGCCTGCTTCTCGCCCGCCCGGGTCATCTCATAAGTATCCCGGTAGCTCGTGTCGTCCAACTCGGCCAGGAGCTGGCCCTTGACGACGGCGTCGCCCTCGTTCACGTGGACCCGGGTCACGGTCCCCGTCACGGAGAAGCTCTGGGGGATGGACTCCGATTCCGAGATCGTTCCGCTGTAGGTGAATTCCCGTCCTGTTTCGGCCGGGGCGACCTTCTGGACGACGACCCTGACGGGGTCGGCGGCCGTTCGCGTCTCCCGGTGAGCCCGGCAGGCAGGGAAGAGGACCGAAAGCGCGAGGACGATGCCGAAGATGTACCTTGATTTCAGGGTCATTTTGCTCTCCTCTCTTAAGTCACGAGCCGAAATGGACGTTCGAGCAAGACTGATGATCACGAAGGGATCAAAGGCCTTCAGACAGAAGCTCGATGATCAGGTCGATGAGCTTCTTGTCCTCGTTCTCGATGAAGAGATCCATGGTCAGGCTCCTCATGATCGTGACGATGGCCCGGACGGTGGCCTTGATGTCGCGGGCCCGGAGGCTCCGGAACTCCTTCCGCTCGCTCCCGAACCGGAGGATCCCTTCGACGATCCGCTCCTCCAGCGCATAGTACTCGTCCATGACTTTGCGGAGGACGCGGTCGTTGGCCTTGATCTCGCCCTTGGCGATCTCGTACAGCGTGATGGCCCGGCGCGTTTCCCGGAAGGAGGTGTAGACGTAGGTCAAGAGCTTGGCCTTGGCCGTCTCCTTCTGGCCTATTTCTTCCTGGACGATGCGGGTGATCCGGTCGGCCTGATGCATGGCCACGGCCTCCATCACGGCCTCCTTGCTCGGGAAATAATAATAGAGCGAGGTCTTGGCCTTCCCGGCCTCCCGGGCGATGTCCTCCATGGTCGTTTTGCGGATGCCCCATTTCTGGAACAGGATCTCGGCCGCCCGGAGGATCTCCCCGCGAACGATTTCATCTTTCTTCATCAATAGACCATTCGACCAAAAACGTATTTTGGTCTAATATAGACGGCAACGGTCCGCTTGTCAAGCCCCCGTCCCATCGGCATGATCCCGGTTGCCTTCGGGATCGGCGCGAGCTCGAACTTCCGCGCGGAGATCGGCTTCACCATCATCGGCGGCCTCGTCTCGTCGACGGTCCTGACGCTCGTCATCGTCCCGGTGTTCTATGTCATCGTCGACAACATCGAGAGCCGCTTCAAGAAGCGCCGTCCGGCTTAGTCCTCTTTCTGCTCGGGCCTGGGGGTGGACGAAGCGGCGGTCGAGCGTCGCGGGGTGCTTGGCGGCGACGCGATAGGCGTAATTGCTTGAAGATCTCACCTCAGAGGCGGTACATTGGGCGGGGCAGGTCAATATATCATGTCGGCTATCTTAATAAACAAATTGCAAGAGAGAAAAAGACCTATCGCCCGTCCTTCCCGGCCAATCGAGCCCCCATAGCGAAGGCTTTTTCACAATCCCGAGGAAATACGTCCCTCCTTCTCTGGGCCTTTTTCTCAGGGTCGAATCGGGGAGCGAACACCTTTGAATAGTCCTCGAACTGGTAGGTGTCGTAACTGCATAATGACTCGGAGGCGCCAAATATTCTTTCCAGGATTGTCTCGTTCAATCTGATATCGTGATCGAATCCCCGTTCTTTCGCCATCTCCTCGGTCGCGCCCAAAGTGTAGATGAAGCCGGTCGAGATCTTTCTCGGAAAAAGCGTCCCTGGCGGGTCGACATAGGGGGAGAAGGGGAAAAGCAGGCGTTCCATGAATGATCTCATCCGTCCTGTAACGGCTCCAAAATAGATCGGTGACCCGAAGATGAGGGACTTGGCATCCAGGACCCTCTTCAGGATGCGTGTCAGGTCATCCTTGACGGCGCACCTGCCGTAGCTTTTCCCGTTTTTCGTCTTGCAGGCAAAACAGCTGAGGCACCCCTTGTAGTCCAGATCATACAGATGGATGAGATCGGTTTCAGCCCCCTGCGACGAGGCTCCTTCCAAGGCTTTTTCAAGAAGTGTCGCCGTGTTCCAGTTCTTTCTTGGGCTTCCGTTGAATGCAATGATTTTCATCTTCGATCCCTCCCATGAACCTGATAAATAGCCCTTTCCATTGCCAGAGTCATCATCACCGAACCTGCTATCGGCGAGAACAATCAATCAATTGAATGATTATCACTTGCCGGAATCCAAGGCGCGCTGCCATTGCTCAATGTGACTTGCCTTAGTATTCCGCCTTGTGCCGTTCGTAGAGGTCGTAATGGACTTTGAGGATATCCGGAATGGGCAGCTCATAGGGGCAGCGGTTAACACATTCCCTGCATTCCGTGCACAATGAAACGCTTTCCATGGGGATCTTGGAAAATTCGACCGAGACCTTGGGCGACATCCTGGCTGCCAACACCTTGTAGCCCATGGCCGCGGTGATCATGACCCCTTGAGGACAGGGCTGGCAGTACTCACATCTCCGGCAGAACTGTTTGCCCAGCTCCAAGCGATATTTTTTCATCAGTTTGAGATCTTTTTCTGTCACCGTGTTCGGCCGCTGATAAAATGAGACAACTTCATCCACCTTTTCCGGGGAATCAAAACCGGGAATGGCTATCACATCGGAGTGCTCCCGTAGGAACTTGAAAGCGACCCGGGCATTGTCGATCATGCCCCCGGCAAATGGCTTCATGGCAAGGATCCCCATGCCGCGTTCGCGGGCCGCAATGTGGAGCTCGTCTTTTGCCGCATCCTCGATGAAGTTGAAGGGAAACTGCACCGTGCTGAACAGGCCCGTCTTAACGAGCTTGATCGCCATGGCGAGGTTGTGAGAAGTGACCCCGATGTATCCGATCTTGCCCTGTTCCTTTGCCTTGACGATGGCCTCCATCACACCACCCGGCCCGGTCACGATATCCCAGTCTTTTTCCTGGGCGATCTGATGCAGCTGGTAGATGTCTATATGATCCGTCTTCATCATGCGGAGAGAGTTCTCCA
>Ga0187878_1005018_pt1 | contig 10003 bp, 7 predicted proteins | sample June2016WEW_17_1_FD_132979 | JGI IMG/M metagenome (GOLD analysis project Ga0187878, IMG submission 132979) | Peatland microbial communities from SPRUCE experiment site at the Marcell Experimental Forest, Minnesota, USA - June2016WEW_17_150 | ecosystem: Environmental > Terrestrial > Soil >...
ATCGACGACATGGCACTGCACTTTTTAGGCAAAGCTGGAGTTTTAGCAGTTAAAAGCGTAAGCAGCAGCGACATAGAAAAACTGTCCAGAGCAACAGGCGGCAAAATAGTTGCAAGCATCAAAGATTTAACTGCTGACGCCCTCGGCAAAGCAAAAAAGGTCGAAGAAGTCAAAATCGGTGATGATAAACTCATTTATGTACGCGACTGCAAGAACCCCAAAGCCGTAACCATCGTCATCCGAGGCGCATCAAACCACGTTATCGACGAAGCAGAACGCTCACTGCACGATGGCTTAAGCGTTGTAAGAAACTCTATTGAAGACGGCAAAATCGTTGCTGGCGGCGGCGCACCAGAGGCAGAATTAGCCAAAAACCTACGAGCATACGCAGTAAAAGTCGGTGGAAGAGAGCAGCTGGCAGTGGAAGCTTTTGCAGAAGCAGTTGAAGCAATCCCGCTAACGTTGGCTGAGAACGCAGGCTTAGACCCCATAGACATCATGGTAGCGCTCCGAGCGGAACATGAGAAACCAGACGGCAAATACTTCGGCATTGAAGTCTCAACTGGCAAAATCAAAAACATGTACGACCTAATGGTAGTTGAGCCACTGCGTGTGAAGCAGCAAGTAATAAAGTCAGCCACTGAAGCGGCAAATATGATACTGAAAATCGACGATTTAATCAGCGTTAAGGGCGGCGGCAAAATGCCACCGATGCCTCCAGGCGGAATGGGCGGCGGCATGGGTGGAATGGGTGGCATGGGCGGTATGGGCGGAATGCCCTACTAAAAGCCCTTCTTTATTCTTTTTTTAGTTTTCAAAAAACATAGTTTGCGAATTATTTTTGATCCTAAGTTATAGTTGTTTTACTGTAAATTTTATATTCACACACTTAGTCATTATTCGGTATCTTGGAGTCTACGTATGAAGCATGTTAAGGTTACAGCGTTCGATTGCCCTGACGCTTGGTTCAAAACGTTAAACAGTATATGGAGTGAAGGCGACGCTTTCCAAGTGGGCTACGGCTCGGAAGAAACAGAAACAAAAAAACTCAATTTAACGCTAGAAGTTACTCATCCTGAAAACCGTCCGCTCGTTAGTGACAAAGCACCTTGCGATATGAAGTATGTGCAGTGGTATGCGTTGACGTACTTGTGGTGCGGAGAAGGAAAGCAAGATGAAACCTATACGTACGGTAGCAGGTTAAGAGAGCCTGTTGATCAAGTCGAAGAAGCAATCAAACGTTATGCAAAGGAGCAAAAAGACAGGCAAGTAACCATGGTGGTAAGGTTCCCCGAGGATATCCTAAAGGTTAGCCCGAAGACAAAGGAGAAGCATGAACCGCCGTGCCTGAGTCTGATTGACACGGAAATCCTTGATGGTAAAATGCATTTAACATGTTACTTCCGCTCTTGGGATGCGTATGCGGGTTTGCCAGCGAACATTGCAGGTTTACAGTTGTTTAATGAGGCTTTTGTGTCTGAGATTAATGAGCGAGGAAATCTCGGGTTAGAAACTGGCAAGCTTATTTTCCATTCAAAGAACTGTCATATTTACCGGCGGCAATTTAACCTTGTCAGGGAACTCTTGGAGCCTAAGGATAGTTCAAAGAATACTCGAATGGCAAAAACCTTGCGAGAACTTGAAAAAGATGAGTAATCGGAGATTTTAATTGAGCGATAGACTAGTCCGCGTAAACAAGTGGGAAGAATGGCTTATATTTAAGCTTATGTTCGGGTTCATAGCGCATGTACCGCACAGAATGAAGTATCCGTTCAAGTTTTAAAAAGTGCTTCTCATAGTCTCAGTTTGACAATTGAGTGTTCCTGCAATCAAGAAACAGGCAATCATCTGTTCCAAGAACCTCCTACTAGGGTGCACAAATGAGTAAAAAACGCAATTAGCTTAAACATGGAATACTGCTATCCATTCTTCTCTGATTGTTCCACATTTGTGATTTCTATTAGGGAAAAGCGACCGATTTTTTATCTGATCCCTGTATATCTCGATAAGCTCAAAGCCTTCATTCTTTGCTAATTCCACGAGAATATTGAAAGTGGGAATTGCCACTTCACAAATGGTATTGTTTCCTATAATAAGACAGAAAAAACCGTCTTCTCTAATAACTTTCTGGAAATCACCGAGAACTTCACGCATATTCTCAAAGTAATTGTAAACTATGTAGTCCTTCTTCCTATTCATCTTTCTCGGTTTTTGCCATATTTTTTTCAGCGCACTATTGAGAAGTCGGTTTTCACTGACAGGAACTGAATGGTAGTCAGTTTTAGTTAGATGCTCTGTTCCAATGATATTGTTTTTTAGGCTGGTTAGCTTTTCAGAAGATACCATATTTAGCCAGAATAATTCCAGTTTGTAACTTCTTAGATAATCTTGAGCATTTATGTAAGGTGGTGATGTGACCACGAGATCAGCCTTTCCAAGTTCCTCCTTTAGCAAGACTTCTGAGGTTTTGCGAGCGTCTCGCTCAAAGACTTTCACATAACTGTTCTTGCAACAATTATTCAAAGAGGCTATTCGGTGAACATTCTTTTCTAAAATCGCATTGAAGTAGGCAATAGGAGTAGGTTTCCACCCGCTGCGGATTCGTTCAATCATCTTTGTTGATTTGCAGGTTTTGGGTATTCTAGTATCAGCATATGAGGACTTCTTGATAATTGACGAAAAGCATACTATGAGAAATTTATAGACTTCCTCGCTTATTTTCGGTTTGATTGCTTCGATGGCAAACCTGATTCTTGCCAGTTCATTTCTTGCATCAACCGAGAACCAATAGTCTATGTTAGGAAAAGATACTTCAATAGTCCTTTCCATGGTTCTTATTTCGTTCTTTACTAAATTTGTTGCTAATTCCAGCTCAGTTATGTCCAATGGTTTAGTCTTTACGTCAGAAATGAGGACTGCTAGAGGATTTATGTCAATTCCCACAGCATTTCTACCAGATATCTTTGCCTCCAAAAGCGTTGTTCCCGATCCACAAAATGGGTCCAGAACTAAACTGTCCTCCTTTGAATATCTGTTTAACAGAAATCGGGGTATACTAGGAGTGAGTTTTGCTGTGTACGGGTGAATGTTATGAGTTAATAGATCAATATTCGTTATATCTTCCGCTATAGAGCTTTCGAGCTTAAGATTCTTTATGGTAAGACAGTTATTCAACAGTATTCCCAGATTTTCCCTGTATCCTTGGAAAAATACTTCTCTTCGTAGTACTTGGGTATTGCATAGAGGACTTGTACATAGTCGTTGTTCTTTAGTGCAAGATAGCAACCAACTACTTGTGGTTTTGGTCCTAAGGGAGAAAGCGCAATGTTGTATTCTTTTTGATGGTCAGCAAAGATTTTTTCTAAACCGTCTCTCACGCCAAAAGGGTTAAGCGATGGAATGTAGATGACTGCGTCTTTTGGCAGTTTAGAAAGCAGCTTCTTGTTGAACTCCTCGACGCGGCCTTCCCAAGAATCTTTGTAACTTGGTTTTCCTATTAGGATTATTGTCTTATGAGGACTAAGTTTCTCCCAAATTGTATATGCTCTGTCGCCCTCATAACCGAGCAGAAGGACTAGCAAATTCTCTTTTTCAATGTAAGTGTGACCACCATAACTCGGAACTGAGACTATGTCAATCAAACCATAAGAGAGGGGTTTTCTCCATTTCACAGCATACTCTGCCGGTTCCGCATAAAACAGTCTCATGGTCCGGGGATTTTGTTTTTCGATAAATTTGAGGAAAACTAGTAGGTATTGCTTAGTAAATGTACTGATGTCGATGGTAATACTTTTTCCAGACATATTAATCTGCAGTCTTTCGCACAGCTCTTTAAATTTAAATACGCCATCAAGTGGGTCTTGATGATCGCAAACTACGGGAATTGCACTTTTGCTATGTTTTTCTGCAGCACTCATCAACCTCTTGAAATTGATATCTCTTCTGTTGGTCTTGTTTTCGCCTTCATATTTGAACACGAAGGAAGTTGTTGCACAGTAATTCCGGTCAAGCTTCTCGACAACTGATCTGCACCTCTTTTCGAAACTGGCACAGGAAAGGAAAATATCGTCAGACGATTTGTCAATAGGTTTGATGGTGTCTTGGACTTCTTTAGTTAATCCATTAAGCATTTTTGTTTGCCTCACTTATGAAAATCAAGATATGTTTCGCTTAATTCGTATTCTTTGGCTATACGATTTGTAACTTCAGAATCAATCTTGAACTCCAAACTGCGATTCTTGGCAACTTCAATTGCAGAGATAAACATCAAGCTCATTATTAGATCGCTAACTTCATTCGGCATACTCTCAGTTTTCCAGAAGTTGATTGGATAACCATTAGCCACCAGGTTTACATATTTCTCTGTGTTTACAATCTTGTACCTTGTCCCTACTTCCCCAGCACTACTTTTCAGTTCCATTTTCTCTGAAGCCAACGCCTCAAGCTCATTTATACAAAACTCCCATTGCTCCGAAGATGTGCTTACTAAGTAAACATTATGGTCCATCGCCAATATCTCGCTCCTTTTAATGACGGTCTCACCAGTTGATCCCACGATCAGAGTTTTGTTTTGTACGCCTTGAATAATGTTCCTTTCAACTTCATAACCATCTTGTTTAGCGCTAGTCAGTATATCGCTATCCGAGTCATAAACACTAACTATCATTCTTAGAGTGTCTCTGAGTTGCAGTGCTACTTCTTTACCTATAGTCCCATAGCCAATTAATAATACCTTTTTGCCACTGAAATTGATGTCAGGGAGTAGTTTCTGAATACTTTTGACTACGGCTCTTGCGACGTGTGGAGGTTCAAAAGTTTTTTTCAGTTTAGATTCCGCAATAGAAACAACTGGAAACTTTAATTCAGTAATCTGTTTGTCATTTCTCACTCCTCTCGTAGTTTGCTCTACCGCCCCAATCGTTCGGTCTTCCAAGCTCCTGAAATTTTCGTGCAGTTTTGGAACGATTTGCCCTCCGTCTTCAACTACTATGATGTTCTCAAATTCTTTCATGTCAGCATTTGACAAGGCACTCTCTATTTCCTCAACTGGAAAAACGTGGAATCCCTCTTTCTGAAGTATGCTTCTAATTTCCTCTTTATGTGGATACTCGTATTTCTTATAGAAAATTATTGTTCTGTCTGGATTCATACCAAGTTTTTTGCAAGCATTAATAAATGGGATAAGGTCTCTCAGGAAATGTAACAGGATGATAAAGCTCATACCTTTAAAATAGCAGGCCTTAATCTTATTGCTCAAATAGCTTAGAACGGGCGTTTTTTCAAATAGTACAAAGGATTGAAGCGTTACCTGAGTTTTTGGCTGCAATTGCACTTTTTGTTTCTTAATTTTGGTTTTCTTACCTGACAAAACCGTTTTCTTAAAATCTTCGGCTTTTGTGCTCAGAATTCCGTTAAACGTCTCAACAGATATGGACGTTCTCCATCTTGGTCGAATGCCTATTCTCAGATAGGGAGCAAGAATCCTGTTTACGATATATGTTGGAGGTCTGATTCCACCATATCTCTTAGGCATGTAAGGCTTGCTTTCTTGAAAAACCGAAATTGCCACAGCGGTCTCAAAAATCTGGCGAATTGGGTTTTCCATACTGTCATCCAACAACCCAATTCCTTCTGGAATCTCTATTCTTGCAGCTTCTGGCTCATTGAAGGTTCTCAGTTTTTCGCGAAATATTCCACCTAACAAACTAATTATGTACTGAATCTTATTTCCAAATTCCATGTTTATGCGTGAATCCTTAATAGATTGGGCCCTTCCTGCGATATTTCGGTAGAACTCTCTCGATACTTTCTCAGCGGCCTTGTTTTGGAGATCTATTGGCAAGGGTATCTTTGCTGCAATTACGTATCCATCTTCGTCCGTGGTGAAGTACTTCTCACAGGATAAGGAGAATGTGTCACGGCATAGTTCTAAAAAATGCAGCATTATGCCCGACGAAAGCATTACAAACGTGTCAAAGCCAGCATATTTCTTTTTTACATTCTTCTTATTTAGAATTTGGAAGGCAGCAGCCATTTTAAAATCCTTGTAAACTCCTTTAAAGTCGGAATCCACACGTTTCTTGTTAGGGTATTCTTGTCTAAGATAAGAAATCAAAAGCTTTTCGCCAACTTCGTCTTCTACGGAAAACCTTCCGAGGATCTTACGCATATCTTGGTTTCTATGCCTATATTTACTCAGCCGCTTTTTTGCCACAGTGTAGCATAGTTTGCGATACGATTTTGAAGCAGGATCATACAGCTCGTCCAAAGCAATCATCTTAATTTCCCGGTCTGTAAGTCCAACGCCTTCATCAACAGTCTCCATCGTTCTAATGTCAGGCGGGCGTGAAGCCAGCTTAAACACCATCGTCGTGAATCTCGCTTTTATTATTGTGTTTATTACTTTTTGCTGTCCTGCACTAAGCAGATCGCATTCATCAAGAAGAACATAAAAGCGTTTTTGATTTAGAATGCAAACGCTTTTTTGGATATCTTGAAACACATCATTTAGAAAATTCCTGATACTAGTCGGATAAACGCTCAGCATTTCTTTGTATGAAAGTTCTTTTTCAAGATCACGAGTGTTTAGGAATGTTTCGACCTCTTGCCTTAACGACTTCACTCGATTCTCTAAACTTTTGAGGTCCCTTTCTCTGGAAATCACTGTCTGACTATGCTCCGGTTGAGAAGGGTGGATGGCTTGAAATCGGTTGAGTATTCTATCCACCACGTCATTTTCTTCTCCAGAAGATAGTTTAATGATGTCTTTGCTCACGCCTAGTTGGATGTTAGCTAAAACTGTTTCCAAGATTAACAGGTTGAAGTAGTGTCCGAAAAGGGCTTCTCCCCCACTTTTGAAGTCTCCTCCGGGTTTCAGAAATAGTTTAAATCCGCTTTGTGCTGTTTTCACGTATATTCCAATATAATCTGCAGTCGCTACTTTGGCCCCAATTGCTTCCACTTGAGTTTCGAAAGAAATATACTTAAGCAACATAGTTTTGCCAGAACCCCAGCCTCCTATAATCTTAATGTTTTCCCTACTTATCAGCTTATTATAAACTGCTTCAGAAGGCTTTGCAAAAAGATAAGCAACCAAATCATGGTTCAATTGCTCTGCCGTCACTTTTTCAAATGGGTTCTCAAACCTCACAACTTCTTCTAAGCTCATTCACACCATCTCGTGGGGCAAAGAAACGATTTCAATCAACCAAGAGTCCCCTTATTGTGTTCTCAACTCTCATTCTATTCTATGAAAGTAGTTAAAAAAACATTGCATAGTATCTCACTCATATTGAACACGGCTCTCAAAACAACTCATCAATAAGAAAAAAAGAGGGAATTGCGGGTGATGTCTCCACTTTTGTTAGGGTTCAAGAGCACCCGTTGCTTGGAAGATGAGGACATAAGAGAATTTCTTAAGAGAGAATTTGGTGAGAAATTGCCTGTTTACTCTTATTGGATAACCTGAGTTGCTAGTGTTTTTGTTGCTGGGTAACCAAATCGCTATGATTAACATTTTATAGTTCTCAGGCTAACTAGACGGTGAGGGAAAAGTCATGGGTTACACGGCTACATGGAGAATCCTTGAGGACATAATAATTGAGCTCAGGAAAAAAGGAGTAACTATACCACCCAATGTTATGACTGATTTGAAATCTGCCAAACTAATGATTAACATTTCGCAGGCAGAGGGCAGCACGGGAGAAGTAACACAAAAAGTTGAAGAATACCTTGCAAATGTTGAAGGATACCTTATCACTGAAGCAGAAAAAACGTTTGGCTCCGAACGCGTTGACGAATGGCTCAGACGGTTGGAAGCAGCTATTTGCGAAGTCTGTGAAGTGAAAGGAGAAGAAGAAAACAAGTTTATTTTAGGCGTTCCTAGAGACCAAAAATGGATTCGCGTCGAACCCATCCAAAGTCTTCCACCCGAAAGGCTCAAGCAGCTTGCTCAAGAACTAAACCTCACAGTCAACCCGCAAAAGGACGGACGACTAGTAGTCTACGGTCAACCAGAAGACATCAAAGAATTCCTCAAAAAAATGACTGCAGAAGCAATTAAAAAATAAACCCAAACCCAAAAAACCCTGATATAAAAAATGGATTATACTAAAGGTTTTTTATGAAAATTATAATACATATAGATAGTGAGAATTTATGAAATTTGCTGAAATTGCTGTTTTGCTAAGGGAAATTGTCGACAGGTGCCCAAGTTTAGATGGAAGCATCATAACGTTGATACCTCAGAAAGCTATGTATCCATTATTCTTGGGATACCACATTAATATTAAGGCAAACCTTACTAAGGAAAGCATGAGTAGCTTAAGGAAAATAGTGGAAGGGCACGACTTAGTGATGAAGATAAAGACTGATTCAGTAGTAGTTTATGAAACTAGATCATGATAGCATTTTTTGTTTATTGAGTTATTTTTACTGTTTTTGTTTCGATATGTTTTTTACGATAAGTCGCTAGTGCTCTATGTGGGACCGTTTTGGTGAAACTGAAGGGATTCCAAAAATTAACGTTAACTGACAAAGCTTTACAAAGTTGGCTTAATGCGCTGCAAATTGGCGCGCCCAAGGTGGCTGTGGTGTCTTTGCAGGATGCGTTAGGTCGTGTTTTAGTCGAAGACGTAATCGCCCAAGATGATTTGCCAAGGTTTGACAAGTCAGCCGTTGATGGGTATGCGATAAAATCCGCTGATTCCGTTGGCGCTTCACAGTTTAAACCAGCAACTTTCCAATTAACCGAAAACCCAGAAGTAACCGATAAGCAAGCCAAGCAGGTTTGGACTGGAAACCCCATCCCGAAAGGCGCAAACGCAGTAGTCATGCTTGAAAACACCAAAAAACATGACGGGAAACTGCAAGTTTGGAGTCAACTTGCGCCAGGCGACAACGTTTCCAAAAAAGGCGAAGACATCAAAAAGGGCGACGTTGCTGCTAAGGCTGGTGCTCGCTTGAACCCTTACCACTTAGGATTAGCCGTTGCACTAGGCTACAGCAAACTAAAAGTCGCTGAGAGACCGAAAATTGCCATTTTAGTCACAGGAAACGAGCTTGCAGAAGTGGGCACGCCGCTTTCTGGAAATCTAATTTATGATTCGAATAAAATCATGCTTTTAGCCATGTGTAGAGAACTCGGTGCAGAAATAACTGATTATGGCATAGCCAAAGACAATGTGGATGAAATCGCCGATAAAATCAAAAAAGCCCTACAAACCCAAGATGCAGTAATCACAACTGGCGGAACAAGCGTTGGAGGATTAGACTTGGTGCCGGACGCAGTTAATAAGCTTGGGAAACCAGGCGTCGTTGTTCATGGTGTTGCGTTGCGACCTGCAATGCCCACAGCCCTTGCCATGTTGGAAGATAAGCCAGTTTTGGTTTTGTCAGGCAATCCTGTAGCTGCAATCGTTGGTTTTGAAGTGTTCGGTAGACCGATGGTTTGCAGGTTGCTTGGAATGAGCAAAACAGAGCCAAGGCCAATGTTGAAGGCTGTTTTGGCAAGAAGGGTTACTAGTGCACTTGGAAGAAAAACTTACGTGCGGGTTCGCGTGACGTTGAAGAACGGTGAATTTTATGCTGAGCCGGTTAGCGCGAAAGGTTCAGGAGCGATATCCACAATGACGCAGAGCAACGGTTTCGTGGTGGTTCCTGAAAATCGCGAGGGCATAAGCGAAGGCGAACCCGTTGTTGTTCACATGTTTGGCAGCTTGGAGGTTGCGGATTAAGTGTTTAGGAAGCTTATGACGTTTGATGAGGCGCAAAAAGCGATTGATGACCAGTTTAAACCTGCCTTTTTAGGTGAAGAAGAAGCTGTGCTGCTTGAAGCTTACAATCGCGTTCTTAACGAAGACGTAGTTTCAACGCTTGATATTCCACCGTTTAACCGCTCGACAGTTGATGGGTACGCTGTGAAAGCCGAGGACACTTTTGGTGCAGAGGAAAATCAACCTGTGACTTTGAAAGTTTCTGGTGTCGTGAATGTTGGGGAGCAGCC
>Ga0187878_1005020_pt1 | contig 10000 bp, 9 predicted proteins | sample June2016WEW_17_1_FD_132979 | JGI IMG/M metagenome (GOLD analysis project Ga0187878, IMG submission 132979) | Peatland microbial communities from SPRUCE experiment site at the Marcell Experimental Forest, Minnesota, USA - June2016WEW_17_150 | ecosystem: Environmental > Terrestrial > Soil >...
ACGTCCCACATCAGGGTCAAAGCTTGACGAGATGGTTAAGGAGAGGTGTACCCTTGGCGCAGAGATGATGAGTCTCAATATGGGGACCATCAACCTCTGGACGCCTCCCTACGAGAACGTCTTCATGAATGAGATACCGACTATTAAAAGGTGGGTTGGCTACATGCATGAGGCGGGGATCAGACCGGAGCTTGAGTTCTATGATACTGGCATGATCAATGCGACGAAGATGCTGGTCAAGGACGGTGTGCTGCGTGAGCCTTTGCATGTCCAGTTTGTTATGGTCGGGACTACGGGTTGGTCGCCGACACCCAAGACGCTTCTCTACGGCGTAGAGCAAATAAGCCCAAACTGGACATGGAGTGTCTGTTCCTTAGGTAGGACTCAGCTACCGATGGGAGCTTTCGCGATGACACTTGGTGGACATGTTCGCGTGGGTTTCGAGGACAATATCTACATCCGGCATGGGGAGCTCGCGAAGAGCAACGCGGACCTTGTGAAGAGGATCGTTACAATTGCGGAGGCACTAAACATCGAAGTAGCAAAACCCGATGAAGCGAGGAAGATTCTGGGCCTCATCAAAAACTAAGCCACTTACGACATCAAATATCGAGATATATTAAATCCGTTAATATTTCCTACGAATCCTTAATATCCTTTGATACCAGAAACTCATTCAGAAGGTTGTGAAGAATGGCTGTCAAGACTACACCCGAGTATATCGATCTTCTTAACGAAGCAGTAGCTAGGGAGATTCAGGTCTCTATCCAGTACCTGCTTCAACATGGTAAGATGGAGAAACTCATCATGAAAAAACTCCCCGAGAACATCCTCCTCGACAAGACGACGTACGACGCCGTAGGTAAGTTCCTGAGGGAGATCGGCATACAGGAGATGAAGCATGCTGCCTCGATCATAGAGAGGATATACTACCTTGGTGGCTTGGCGACGACTAAGTCGAAGAAACCCGTCGTCGGGGACTCCCTTAGTGAGTTCGCCAAACTCGGGGTCAAAGCCGAGGAGGAGGCACTCATACTATATAGAACGATTATAGACGAGGCAAGGAAGGCAGGGGACTACGAGACCCACGAACTCTTCGAGAAGATCTACGGGGAAGAGGAGGTGCACCTCTTCAAGTTCCAAGAGTACATCAAAATTAGGGACGAACCCCAGGAAGAGACTGGAAAACCCTCCGAGTGGAGAAAAGTCTTCACTGAAGACTACTTTGCCCTCTTAAACAAGGCTGTTGCAAGCGAGATCATGGCCATTATCCAGTATACAAACCAGCATGAGAAGGCAGCTCTGCTTAGCCTACGCATGAAGGAAACAGCCCTCGAGATAATTACGGAGAAGAACAAGACAAAAGCTGTAAGTGAGCTCCTAAAGCCCATCTTCATGCAGGAGATGGATCACCTGGAGAAGATATCTGAGAGGATCTACCTCCTGGAGGGCGAGGCGACTGTCCTACCCGACCCACTTCCCAAGGTGGGTGATACCGCTGACGACTTCCTTATGCTCGACCACGCGGCTGAGAACGACGCTATTGTCCTTTACAGGAAGATAATTGAGGAGGCCATGAAGCGTGGGGATACTCTGACTAGGCGAATGTTCGAGGACATCGTGATCCAGGAAGAGGAGCACTACTGGAAGTTCGACGATTACATAAAGTAAACCTCTTTTACAGTTTGGTTTCTTAACTTCATTTTTTTTCAGATTTTCCGCCTGATAGTCGTTAAATCGCTACGCATCTAATTTTAAAGCGATACTTATATGGGCAGACTAGACTTCGGGCTTCAGATCGAGCCTCAGTATGGCTTCAGCTACGAGGAGATCAGAGGGCTCGCTGTAGAATCTGAGCGTATTGGTTTTGAGTCTCTCTGGGTCTCCGATCACTTCTTCCTCGCTCCTGAGTTGTCAAAGACTCCATGTCTAGAATGCTGGATTACTCTAGCTGCCCTTGCCCGGGATACTTCTCGGATCCGATTAGGCGCAATGGTATCATCGCAGAGTTACAGGAACCCTGCCCTCACCGCAAAGATGGCGGCGAGCATCGACAACATGAGTGGGGGAAGGCTCAACTTTGGAGTCGGTGCAGGGTGGAAGGAGGTCGAATACAAAGCCTATGGTTACCCGTTCCCGCCTCCAGATACTAGGATAAGGCAGCTCAATGATTCACTGGAGATCACGAAGTTGATGTGGACGGAGGAGAGGGCTACATATGAGGGTAGATTCTACAGTGTTAAGGACGCTATATGCAGTCCGAAACCCATCCAGAGGCCGCACCCACCCATTTGGATCGGCGGTATGGGAAGTTTCACTCTTAAGATCGCAGCTCGTCACGCAGATGCTATCAACTTCGCTTGGACAATACCGATCGAGCAGTTCAAGGTCAAGCTTGAAGAATTCAGGGGCTACATTAAAGCCAGGGGTAGAGACAACGCTGAAATTAGGAAGTCGGCGGGCCTCATGATCACAATGGCGGAAGACGAAGATGCCCTTAAGACGAAGATCAGGAATAGGGAAAAGATGAGTAATACCCCTTATATGAGGTACCTCGCAAAGCAGCCCGCCAATATTGTTGGTACAACCGACGAAGTCGCAGCTTTCATCAGGGACTACATGGACCTCGGTGTCGACCATTTTATTCTCAGGTTCCATTTCGGAGAGGAACTAGAGGGGATGAGACTCTTCACCGAGAAGGTGAGGCCCCATCTCTAGCCTATAACAATCTTATTCGGGTCGATCTCTTCTCTCAGTAGTCGCAGCTCCTCAGAGCTTGGCTCTTCAGTCGTCGGAACTTCGTCAGGTATGATTAGCTTGAACCCGGTGTTGTTAACTATATCAGTAACAGAGACACCACGGTGAGTTGTAATGAGAGTCATCCTCTTCGACTCGGTGTCGAAGCCCATGACCCCGAGCTGGGTTATTACCCTATATGGCCCTGTGTTCCTCGGAAGACCCGCCCTCTCTCTCGCCCCAGGCCCAGAGAGGTAACCGGGGGTAGTTAAAAAGTCAAGTCTCTCTACGAACTTTCGGGTGTCCTGACGCATAAGAACGATAGTGTTGTGGCATAAGCTTCCAAGGTCGTTAGCTCCACCACTTCCGGGTAGACGCGTTTTAGGATGATCATGAGGACCTATGCAGGTCGTATTTAGGTTGCCATATGGGTCAATCTGGGCTGCACCGAGGAAACCGAAGTCTATGAGTCCGAGTTGGGCACAACTCATCACATAATCCATACTCGCCGCCATCACTGCCTTATGGAAGGTGCGACTGTCTCCAACGCTTATCGGGATCGCGGGTATTCGGGGGCCTATTCCACCTGCCTCGAAGACGACGAGGAGGTTAGGAGCATGAGTCCTCTGTGCGAGCATCGACACGATTATTGGGAGCCCTGTACCAACGAAAACTGACTTTCCATCCTCGAGGACCCTTGATGCGGCGCACGCCATGAGCTCGGTTGGATTATACAACAACGTTGTCACCTCTTCGCCCAAGGCACTGAGAGAGGCTCCTCCAACCTCTCCAGCCTGCCCAAGTACTCCATCTTTCGCTCTCCGCCGATTAATTCGATGTACTCCGCGAAGTCTTTGACAGGGTAAACATATTTGTCTAGATATTGACTCACTCCCTCCTCCGTCTTGGTAAGGCTAAGCCACTCAGCCATGTGCTCCTCATCGCTATAGTAAAGCAGCGGCATGTTCCCAGGGTGGCTCCCGTATCGGACCTTGCAGACGGCGTCGACCATATAGAAGGGGATAACTGTGCGGTCGGGTGTTGACCTAATCTCCTCCTCTGACACGACCTCCTCAGTAGTGACTATGAGTCTCTTTGCAGCCATCGCAAGCTCCTTATCCTCGATGATAGTGCCATCGATCTGTGCATTCCCAAATTTATCGCACCTGTGTACATGGACGAAGGCGAAATCAGGGTAACAAGCGGGGATGAGGCAAATCGGCTTCCCTGTGTAAGGGTCTTCCACAACCTTCGAGGAGCTATACTTGAACGTGTCAGTACCCATCATGATACGCGCTGGCAGCCAAGGTAGACCCATTGAAGCGGCCTTGAACCTCCACTGGAAAGCTGCATTGCTAAGCTCTGCTACAACCTTGACCTTTCCACTCTCGACAGCCCTTCGTCCAGCGGGACTAAGACCACGCAGCTCGTGGCCAAAGGCATAGGCACACTCGACTCTGTTTACTACGCCTGCGGCGATGAGGACGTCCACATCGTGGACAGCTGTTTTTCCAGCGATGACTAGGTTTCTCCTCTTCTGCCTAATCATCTCGTAGATTCCCGCCATACTGACACGTATGTGGCCAAAGCCCCCCATGGCGAGGTAACCACCATCGAAGGTGAACTTGGAAACAGCCTCCCTTATAGTAATCACCTTGTTGATCATATGCCTACTCTTCTTTCCCGCCATCCACTCACGGGCATCGTCGGGGTCCATCCACGCGAGGAGCTCTCCGCATCCCTCTTCAAGCACCTTCAGGCTTAGATTCCTCCTCAACCTTTGCTGCTGGGAGGAGTTCCACTGGTTTCTGCTCCTCCTCGGTGAAGAAATTGAGAATTAGGATGGCGAGTGGAACGCTCCCGGGGTTCACGAACCGGTGCCCCTCACCAGAGGGTATGGTGACAATCATTGCATCCCGCAGCTCCTGTACGCTGTCAATTGTCTCTATCTTGCATCTCCCCGTAAGAACGACAGCGATGTGCTCCCTAGCATGGCTATGGAATGCTGTGTGGCCCCCCGGATTTATGCGGAGAATCCGACTGCTGAATGCCTTCAGATCAACCCTCTTCAGGACGATGTCTATCGAATTAACACCCTGAGAGCCCTCCTCTCTCTCCATTTCTCCGGGCTCCTCGTTGAGCTTCCTCACCCTAATCATGTAAAACACCGATGAACAAGCATGGAGGAGGCGCGCATTTCATACTTTGCATCGACTTGGTGAAGCATTTAACCAGCGCAGAGGCGATCTTCCACTGGTGAGTCCATGAGCCTCCTAATCGGTACTTCAGGGTGGAGCTACGACGAATGGATAGGCCCATTCTACGATAAGAAGCAGGGTATGTTCACAAACTATACTAAAGTTTTCAGGACTACGGAGATTAACAGTACATTCTATAGCTACCCAACTGAGCGCCTCGTCGAGGGTTGGACTCACACTGCACCACCTGGCTTCGTATTCGCTGCAAAGCTCCCCCAACTTATAACTCATGACAAGTGGCTTAAGCTAAGCGAGGGGGTCGAAGATGATATGTGGAGGTTCATCCATATTATGCAACCTCTCGCCGAGAAGCTCGGCCCCATCCTAATTCAGCTCCGTCCTATGTTCACATACAAAGAGAACGCTGCAGACCTTGAGAAGTTCTTAGAGATACTACCCAAGAACCACGAGTGGGCCATAGAGTTCCGACACGACAGCTGGCTAAGGAATGAGACCTATAAGATGCTTGAGAAACACAATGTGGCCTACACGATAGTCGACGAGCCTCTTCTTCCTCCGGAGACCCATGTAACAGCGGACTTCGCTTACATCCGTTGGCATGGTCAAGGCAAACGCATCTGGTACGACTACGATTACACAAAGCAGCAACTTGAGGAATGGAAGCCCAAAGTCGAAGAAGTCTCCAAGAAGGCTAAGAGGACCTATGGTTACTTTAACAATCACTTCAACGCGAGCGCGGTGAAGAATGCAGTTGAGCTCCTTCAGAGTATGGGAGGAGCTTCTTCAGAGCAGGAAGCAGCACTCTCCAAGATTAAAGGGCATAGAAGTAGTGCATTCCGCCCCGGAAATATACAACCTATCGAGTCCTACAGGGAGCAGGAAGAGGGACTCAGTGTAGCTGACCTCCTCACTCACTATACAGATAATGGTCGCCTCGCTAGAGCCGAGCAGATGCCTGAGGACGTGAAATTTACACTAAATACCAAGGATCTCATAAAAGCAAAGATCAAGGACTACACAATCGAAGTTGACCTAACTGGTAAGGTACTGCGCCACGACTGCGACGACTGGAAGAAGACTACTGATAGAAAGCGGATGTGTAAACACGTCGACAAATTCTTCCTTAGCCTCCCTCCGGGGCAAGCCAAGAAAATCCTAGAGAAGATCTGGGAAGAGAAAGACAACTGGACTTTCGAGTGACTTCCGTTAAATACTGATCCAGCGGTTTTTGATTCGTGTCTAGGTATCTGGCCTTCGACCTCGGCGCGTCAAGTGGGAGGGCGATCCTTGGGGAGCTAAGCGATGATGACAAGCTCGTCATCTCGGAGTTACACAGGTTCCCGAATGGGATGGTTGAGGACGATGGTCACCTTCGCTGGGATTCGGGAAGGCTCCTAGCCGAGATATATATGGGGATGCGTAGGTGTGGAAAGGATCCTACGAGCATAGGCATCGACACCTGGGGTGTCGACTACGCTCTCCTTAGTAGAGACGGCAGCTTATTGGAGCTTCCATACGCTTACCGAGATGCCCGAACAGAGGGGGTAGTCGAGTGCTTCGCCGCTAAGATGTCACTTAGTAGTCTCTATAGGCGCACAGGGATACAGATTCTTCCTTTCGATACCCTCTTTCAGCTTTACGCTGCTGTAAGAGACGAGCCTGAGTCGCTTCGCTCGGCCTCTCGCCTCCTTATGATGGCTGACCTCTTCAACTATCAATTAACGAGCGTGCCAGCGTCTGAGTTCACTCTGGCGACGACGAGTCACATCTACAACCCGTGGGAGGGCGCGTGGGATGAGAAGATAATCTCTACCCTTGAAGTCCCCCGAAGACTTTTTCAGGAGATCATCGAACCAGGCAAGATCCTTGGGGAGCTTACACCTGATGCACGTGCAAAGACAGGATTGGGAAAAGTATCAGTGGCTACAGTCGCCTGCCATGACACTGGCTCCGCAGTCGCAGCCGTCCCAGCTGATTCCGATGACTTCGCCTATATAAGTTCAGGTACCTGGTCCCTCATGGGAATAGAGTCCCAGAAACCTATCATAAACAAAGCATCTAATCGCTACAATATCACAAACGAGGGTGGGGTAAACCACACTTTCAGGGTCCTGAAGAATATTGCGGGACTCTGGCTTCTTCATGAATGCCGCAGAGCGTGGGAGAGCTACAGGAGTTATAGCTACGATGAACTAGTCGCCCTCGCTGAAGCATCGGAGCCCCATGTGGCGATTATCGACCCCGACTGGGCAGGTTTTCTCAATCCGCCCTCAATGCCAGAGGCAATCGCGACTTATTGTAAGAAGTCGGGACAGGAGCCACCCCAGAGCCACGGTGAGACAACTCGAGTCGTCCTTGAGAGTCTCGCTCTAGCATACAGGCATACACTTACACAACTTGAGCAGGCATCAGATAATAGAATTAGGAGAATCCACATAGTAGGTGGCGGGTCAAGGAATCGGCTCCTAAACCGACTCACCGCTGACGCAACCGGTAGAAGCGTCCACTCTGGTCCAGCTGAGGCAACCGCAATAGGTAATCTACTTGTCCAAGCCATGGCTGGTGGAAGGGTGAAGGATCTTCCCCAGCTTAGGAGGATCGTCCGAGACTCGACAGAAATAAAGGAGTATGAACCCAGTGACCCTGGTGGTTGGGATGAGCAGTATACTAAATTCATCGAGCTTAAGGAGATGTGGAAAGATTGAACGTGGAGAATGCATATGATCTAGCAGAGGGAACATACGCTGAACTCGGCGTCAATGTAGGAGAGGCTGTAAAAAAGCTGGCGGGGAAGAGCATATCTCTCCAATGCTGGCAAGGAGATGATGTCGCAGGATTTGAGAGGCCTGGTGGCGTCCTTACTGGTGGAATCATGGCGACGGGCAACTACCCTGGAAAGGCTAGGAGCCCTTCAGAGCTACGGAGTGACCTAGAAGAGGCGATGAGCCTCATTCCAGGCCCTCATAGGATCAACCTCCACGCCACCTATGGCGAGTTCAAGGGCAGGGTCGACAGGGACGGAGTAGAGCCAGAACACTTTGATGGCTGGGTGTCCTGGGCAAAGGAGTGTGGGCTGGGCCTCGACTTCAACGCTACCCTATTCTCTCACCCCAACTCAGACACTGGGTTCACACTGAGCAGCAAGGACCCCGAGACCCGCCACTTTTGGATAGAGCATGTAAAGCATACAAGAAGGGTCTCTGCTCATATCGGTAAGAGTCTAGGTACTCCCTGTATACATGACCTCTGGATACCTGACGGTATGAAGGACAGCTGTGTCGACAAGATTGGTTACAGGAGGATACTCGTTGAGTCACTAGACGAGATTTACGCGGAGAAGTATCCAGGAGCACATCTAAAGGACACAGTTGAGTCGAAGCTCTTTGGCTTAGGTAGCGAGTGTTTCGTTGTAGGGAGCCACGACTTCTACCTCGCTTACGCACTGAGGCATGGCCTAATCGTCTGCATAGATATGGGTCACTACCACCCAACGGAATCAATAGGGGACAAACTGAGCGCCATACTTATCCAAATGCCTGAGTTGATGTTGCACGTGAGCCGGGGTGTGAGATGGGATAGCGACCATGTACCCATCATGGATGACCAACTCCGGGATGTCGCCCTTGAGGTTATACGCTGTGATGCTTTGGATAGGGTCCACTTGGCTCTCGACTACTTTGATGCGAGTATAAACAGGGTAGCCGCATGGGTTGTCGGGGCGAGGGCCACCCAGAAGGCACTACTCTTCGCTCTACTAGAGCCTCATGATATGCTAATTGAGGCCGAGGAAGCTGGTGACTACACACGGCGTCTTGCTCTACTGGAAGAGTCGAAGGCGCTCCCCCTTGGAGCCGTCTGGAACAAGTTCTGTGATGAACAGGGTGTCCCATCTGATCACGAATGGATGACGGAGATTAAAAGATACGAGAAAAAAGTGCTGAGTAATCGACGCTAAACGACTTCGCTCTCGACGCCGAAGCGGTTGAGCGCCGCCTCAAACATTCTCTTATACGATCTATTCATTCCACTCTCAATGTACGCCTTACTTACGCTACCCATCGTCTTCGTTATCATTTGAGAGATCATCTCGTCGGTGAGCATGGGAAAGGCATATTTAGCAGCTATGTGGCCAAAGGCGTGCTCCCTCTCCATGATACTGAACTTCGGGCAGTAGTGGCCACCACCGAAGCCAATCGATGTTGGGACCGTTTCCTTTGAAGCTATCCCATCCAAGATGGCGTCGACGAGATACTCGCAAACATTTAGATCCGCCCACTGAATGGGGCTACTCCCCACCTCAGCAAAGAACATGGGGACAAGAAATTGCGTTGGGCTATGGTGCGTCGCCTCGAGGCTCACTTGGAAGTTCTTAGGAGGATTCCTCAGCATGGCAAGGTAGACATTCCTCAGTCCATTCGGGGGCACTGCCTGCAACTCACGGTTATGCCCCCCGAATACAGCCTTCCCGTAGTTACCCGTTGCGTGAGTAGTGAGACTAGGCTGCCCACTCTTAGACCAGTGTCGACTAGCCACGACAAAGTAGTCGATCCCAAGCTCCACAGCAAGTGCATCGAAGTCGAGAGGGTAGGGGTTTGGTTCAGAGGGAATTTTGTACTCATCTTCGGGTACGATGAACCTCGGCACTGGGACCAGATATGTATCTTTCATTGCGTAGATACCCTCTCGGGCTTCAACAAACCCGCGACCCTTTAAGATTTCGAAGACGTTTGCACCGACAGGGTCGACTGTTGAAAGAGTAATACCTACACTCCCCATGGCAAGCATCAGCTACGTAGGGATGTACAATTCAGCTGTTAAAACTAACTGATAAACGAAGGGTTTAGCTAGTGCACATATGATTTATTATAACGTAGTTTCAGGTTATCCCGAAGAAGTTAAGCCAGTTTATTCTTTAGAATATAGTAAATAGTTATCGCGCGCTTGCTTGTTTAGAAATTCGTATTTTAGGACCACCTGAACGCCCCAACATAACCAAAACGAGGAAAAGCCAAAGCTCACAACACACGAGCCATCAGCCGAGAAAC
>Ga0187878_1005022_pt1 | contig 10000 bp, 12 predicted proteins | sample June2016WEW_17_1_FD_132979 | JGI IMG/M metagenome (GOLD analysis project Ga0187878, IMG submission 132979) | Peatland microbial communities from SPRUCE experiment site at the Marcell Experimental Forest, Minnesota, USA - June2016WEW_17_150 | ecosystem: Environmental > Terrestrial > Soil >...
CTGCATTGCGGAGCGGCATGAAATCCTCCGCACTACCCTCCATCTCGACCCTGGTGGTGGGCTCTTCCAGCAGATACAGAAGACTGCCGATCTTCGCTGGGAGGAACGCGAGTGGCGCGGTCTCTCTGCGCCAGAACAGGAACGGCAGTTCCGGGCTCTCCTCGACCAGGATCGCCGCCAGGGATTTCCTCTGGGTGAGGGAATACCCTGGCGGATCATCCTTGTTCGGACCGGTGACTGCGCCTATACCCAGATCTGGTCGGCACATCATGCTTTGCTTGACGGGCGATCTCAGTTCCTTATCATGGAGGAGCTCTTTGCCGCATACGAATCGTTTTGCGATGGAAACGAGCCCCGGCTGGAAGATCCGGTGCCCTTTCGAAGGCACGCCCAATGGCTCCAGCGCCGGGATCTGACTGGTGCGGAGCATTTCTGGCGCGAGTTCGTCGCTTCGTCGGCAGGCGAATCCAGTCAGGTGGTTGACCGCCTCTGGCATCCAGGCAGCGCGGAGGGGGATGCCTATGTGCGGCACAGCCTCCAGTTCTCCAGGGAATCAACCGAACGGCTGGAGGCGTTCGCCCGGCAGAACGAGTTGACCCTCAACACCATGCTGCAGGGTGCCTGGGGTTTGCTGCTGAGCCGCTACAGTGGCAGCCCTGATGTTGTTTTCGGCGCGACCCGTGCCTGCCGCAGATCCTCGGTGGCCGGCGCGGACAAGATTGTGGGCCCGCTGATCAACACCGTCCCTGTGGGGGTGAAAACGGCCGGTGACGTTCCCCTCTTGCCATGGCTGCGGGAGTTGCGGCGAAGATGGCTGGAGTTGCGCCCCTACGAGCACACACCGCTGGACAGGATTCAAGAATGGTGCGGCGCATCGCCGGCCAAGCCGCTCTTCCAGAGCCTGTTTGTCTACAATCACCAACCGCTCCACGACGCGCTGCAATCCCTCGGCGGCAACTGGCAACATCGCAGCGTGGAGGTCAGGCAGCGAGTGGACAGCCCGATCACGCTGGCGGCGTTCGGCAATCCCCAGCTGACCTTGGAACTCATCTGTGACCGGCAGCGCTTCAGCGATTCAACCGTGGAGCGCATGCTCGGCCATCTGCGAAACCTCCTCGAAGGCTTTCCACGGAATTGCGGGACAGCTGTCGCGCGGTTGCCGCTGCTCAGCGCGCGCGAACAGAAGCAAATGCTGCATGAGTGGAACCAGACCGCGGCCGAATATCCGCGGGATCTCTGCGCGCACGAACTTTTCGAAGCGGTGGCCGCCGAGTCCCCGTCACAGGAGGCCCTGCTCGATGGCGGCCGGTCGCTTTCCTACGGCGGCCTGAACGAGATCTCCAACCAACTGGCACACTACCTGCGTGCAAAAGGCGTCGGTCCGGAGAAGCTGGTCGGTGTTTGCCTGGAGCGCTCTCCGGATGTGGTCATCGCGATACTGGCCATCCTAAAAGCCGGAGGCGCCTTCCTCCCCCTGGACCCCAGCCTGCCTCACCAACGGCTCATCCACATGCTCCGTGAGTCGGGGTTATCCTGGGTGGTCACGCGCAAAGCGTTGGCGAGCCCATTGGAAAACTGTGCGGCAGAATTGCTCTGTCTCGATGCGCTTGCAGCCGAGATCACGCGGCAGCCGACTGAAAACCTCCCCTGGTTGGGGACGTCCGAAAACGCGGCGTATGCGATTTATACTTCCGGTTCCACGGGCGAGCCGAAAGCAATCCTGGTGGTGCACCGGTCCCTGGTGAATCACACGTTCGCCGGCCGCAGGTTGTATGGAATCTCGACCCGCGACCGGCGGGTGCAGTTCGCCTCCATCGGAACGGACTTTTTTGTCGCGGAACTATTCAACTACATCTCATCCGGAGCAACCCTTGTCTTTCAGCCGGCGGGTCTCAGCAGTTCGATCCATCATTTCCTGCGGTTCCTCGCCGAGAACAAGATCACCATAACCGCCTTCCCTGCCAGTTATTGGAGTCAATGGGTGTACGCCCTGTCGGAAGGCCAGCTGCCTCTGCCCGAAACATTGCGCCTGGTGATCACCGGGATGGAACGCGTCGATCCGCATCTTTTTTCAGTTTGGAAGAACAACATCGGCGCGAGCATCCGGTGGTGCAACGTATATGGTCCATCCGAGACCACATGCACCGCAACCCTCTATGAGGCTGGGACATCGGCGTGGGAGGGACGCTCCTTCGTTCCCATCGGCCGGCCGATCGCCAACGCCAGAGTGTACGTTTTAGATCGAGACGGGAACCCGGTCCCGGTCGGCGTGGAGGGAGAGGTTTACATCGGCGGAGAGGGGGTAGCGAGGGGCTATCTCCACCGGCCCGATCTGACTGCGGAGCGATTCATCCCGGATCCGTTCTCGGGAGCAGCGACAGACCGCATTTACCGGACCGGTGACCTGGCTTTCTACCTCCCGGACGGCAACCTCGTTTTCACGGGTCGAGCGGACCGGCAGATCAAGATCCGCGGGTACCGTGTGGAGTTGGACGAAATCGAAGCCGCGCTGGGCAAGCATCCGGCGGTGCGGCATTGCGCGGTGACAGTATGCGAGGCAGACAGCCGTCAGGTCCTGGCAGCTTACGTCACGACTCAAGGCGATCCGCCGTCCGATGAGGAACTGCGGCGGCATCTGTCCGCCACACTTCCCGACCATATGATGCCCGCAGTGTTCGTCAGGCTGGATTCGATGCCGTTGACGTCAAGCGGCAAGGTCGATCGCAAATCGCTGCCGGCGCCTGCGCGCGGGCTGCATGACGGGGCCGGGGAGCCACGGCCTCCAACCACGGCGGCTCAACGGCGGCTTGCGACCATCTGGAGTGAGATTCTTGGCGCTACTGCCATTGACATAAGGGACAATTTTTTCGACCTCGGCGGCGACAGCCTGCAGGCAGCCCTCCTGCTGACCCGGATCAGCAAGGAGTTCAGCCGGGAGCTCACGTTTTCCGATTTGCTGGCGGCTCCAACCATCGAACGGCTGGCGTGGAACCTCGAGAGGCCCAATACACAAAGAGCCCGCGGTTGCCTGGTGGCGCTGCAGGAATCCGGTGCCAAACCGCCGTTCTTTTGGGTTCACGGGGGTGACGGCGAAGTCATGATCTATCGGGACCTTGCACACCATATGGGCAAGGATCAGCCTTGCTACGCTTTCCAGGCCTTCGGGATCAATGCCGATGAGACCCTGCTTGGAAGTGTTGAGGAAATAGCGGCCCGATATATCGAAGAAATGCGGGCAGTACAACCACGCGGTCCTTATTTTGTAGGCGGCTTCTGTCTGGGGGCGTTTATCGCGCTTGAGATTGCAGTTCAGCTTTCCGAAGGAGACGAAGATGTACGCCTGGTGGCCGTGATCAACACGGATGCCGCCTGGCGAGACGAGGGCTCCGCTTTCGCTGGACTCCACCGTCACTGGCTCCGGCTGTTGCATCTTCCCTTCAGGCGGAAGCTGGACTATCTGCGCGGGCGTGCCGGCTACAGGATCTCCCGGATCCACGGCACGGTTTTGGAGGCTTGCTGTCGGGCTCTGACAGCCTCCGGGCGAACTTTGCCGCCCTGGCTTTGGCGGTTCCGGGTGCGGGAGATGTGTCACCGCGCCGGCCAACGCTACAGGCCCCGGGCATTCCAGGGTAAAATCACGTGCTTCCACGGCATGGGAGAGCCGGAGGCAAAGCCCGGGAACTTCTGGGAAAGAATCGCCCGGGGAGGCGTCGATATCCATTCGGTCCCAGGAGAAGGCCTGTCTGTTCTTAGGCCGCCTAACGTGCAGATTCTGGCAGAACGCTTGCGCCAATCGATCGATTCTGCCAGCCTACTTCCGCTGGCTCCACAAGTGACCGCCAAACTGAACCAAGCAACCAATCGAGGGTGAGCATGAACAGGGGCGGTCTGGAACCATTCGGTTGAATCGGAACGAGAACGAACCCGGCCTGCCACTTCCCATCGCCCAAGGCTGCCGCCAGATGCTCAATCGTGGGCGCATGGAAAAGGGTTGCGAGCGGAAGCTGTTTGCCGAAGGCTGCCTTGATTTGGGCGAACAGTGTGACCGCAAGCAGCGAGTGCCCGCCCAACTCGAAGAAGTTTTCGTTGACGCCCACTTGGTCCAGTTCCAGGAGACGAGCCCAAATAGCGCCAATGCCTCCTCTCGGGCGTTCCGCGGAGCTAGCGGGGACCAGCCCGGCTCCCGCCGGGGGGATGCCGTTTCCAGGAGTGCTTTGCGATCCACCTTGCCGTGATGCCGTACATGTTGATCAGCCGCGGCTGCTGGTCGCCGTGCCGGTCAATCCATGGCTTCAGGCTCTGGAATTCAAGGGCTACTCCGCCGCCTGGACTTCGAACATCTTATGAATTGTCCATGCCGTTGCCTCTCTCATCGCGGTGATGACCTTTTACCGGCCTCAGGCAAAGTTATAGGTCAGCTTCACCTGGAACTGATGGGACGGCTGTTCGAGACCGCGCGCGGTAGTCTGGTTATAGATCACTAACATGGCCACGGGCGGCGGCCTGGCGGATCAGCGCAAAGTAACGCTCCATATGCACTTCAAGCGACCAATTCCTCCGGCAGGCTTCAATGCCGCGCAAGCCCAATTCACGCCGGTATGGGGGGTCAGCCAAGAGCCGGTTCATCGCGTTCAGCAGTTCTTCATTGGTGTCGTAAACGAATCCGGCGCCGCTCTCCTCGATGGCTTCCGGCATCGAACCCAGATTCCTGACGATGGCCGGCGTCTTCTGGCTGAACGCCTCCAGAATTACTAGCGGAGGCGATATCTCGAAGTTAATCGACGGGCAGATCAGTGCTACGGCATTTTTATAAAAGCGCTTCAATCTTTCGCCGGGCACCATGCCCACAAAGCGGATGTTGGCATTCCCTCCGGCCAGTCGTCGCAGCCGCGGTTCATAAGTCCCCGTGCCCGCAACCAGCAACCGGGCTTTTGGAAAATTGCGAAACAGCGGGATGATCGTTTCGAGACCCTTGAGTTTCTCCAAGCGGCCCGCAAACAGGAAGTAGGGCTTTTGAGCAAGATCATCCGACTCTAGCTGGTGGTTCGGCGACGAGACATCGACTGTCCATGGCACGAAATGGGGTAGATGAGCAATCGGGGCATCGAATCCCAATTCCTGGTGTTTCGTTCTGGAAAAACGGCTGGGAGCGATAAACAGATCCACATGCTTGACCGCAGCCCGCAACAGACCGAAAGAGCGCCACCACTGTGGCGGGCGCCGATAGGTCAACGTACAGAGCAAGCAATGCCGGGTTGTGCAGGGCGCGCGATTGAAACGGAACAAGCCGTGCGTGGCGCAGACCAGCCAGAACTCGTGCATCGTATAGAGCTTAATGGCCCGTCCGAAGCCCAGGATTCCCGCGCCGCCCGCCAGTGAAATGTTGTGATAGTGGATGACATCAAAGTCTTTCATCAGAATCCGGCGGAATTGGGCGGACTGGAGCACCGGAAAGCTTGCCTGGTGGCAAGCAAGCGCGGCAAAAACGCCGAATCGACTTCTGAGGCCGTGAACGGTGACATTGGGATGATTCTCGTAGCTTCCATCGGGTTCATCCCGTGCCAGGAGGCGATAGGCATCGATCGAATGGATGACGTCGACCTGGTGTCCCCGGTCCGCCAAAGCGTTTGCCAGGCGATGCACAAAGATGCCGTCTCCGCCAAAATTGTAGGGCGGATAAAACGTCGTGATCATGCAAAAGCGAAGTGCCCGCCCCATCATTGCTCTCCGCTCAAGCTGGATTGAATCGCGCGGCGGATGTGCCGCGGAACGGCTCGCATCCCGACGTACCATGGAAACAGTGCTGACAACATCAAGCCGAACAGCCGGTCAGTCCGGAGGTAGTAAGCGTCCACCCGGTTTAGGGCATAAACATCGCTTCCGGCGCCAATCATCCCGAGCCTGTCGGAGCATGCACATGCAAAGTACCGCCGGGTCATCTCGCGGATGCGCTGGTTGTACCGCCCGTAAGGGTAGGCAAAGCAGGGGACCGGTGTCCCGAGCGCATCTTCGATCCTCGCCTGCGAATCCCGAATCTCCGCTTCGAGCCGCTCCGGCGCTAAACGCGTCAGGTCGGGATGAGTGAGTGTGTGCGCGCCAAACGACACCCCCCACCTGTGCATCTCCCTTATCTGGCCCCAACTGAGCATGGTGCGGCCGTTGAGAGATGGCAACCGGCAATCTTGCCCTCCTTCCTTTTGCCCGCCGACGGTGAGAAAAACTGTTGCGGTCATGCCATGGCGCTGCAACACCGGAAAGGCTTCGTGATAAACCGTTTCGTAACCATCATCAAAACTTATCGCGCAGAGGCGCTGCTGAAATGACGAACCCTGAAGCACATCCTCTGCAGCCTGCAACAGAGGAAGCGTCTGAAATCCGCTCTCATGCAATCCAGCCATACCTCGGCGAAAGACCTGCGGAGAGAAGGAAGTGACGCCCGATACATCCTCCAGGGTATGAAAGGTGAGGATCGGAATGCGTCCCCGCATTTTCGATCGGCGTATCATGCTCATAGGGTAAAGCCTTGGGTGCATAGGAAAAACAAGCTGCGGTTTCGTTGCGCAGGCCGCCTAGAATGCGACTCCTGCAGCTTCCGATGTGGGGTCTTATCGGAAGCTGACCCACCCCTCGGAGCCATCCTCCGATCCCAGGAATTGCAGCTTGTTCGGACTATCCGCTTCGCCAGCTTGAGAATGCTATGCTCATAGTCTTTGAGAGTTCCAACTCTCTGCAAAAGAGTTCCGCCAATTCTCTCGACCGCAAAAATGATCTCGTGAAATCCCTCAGCATCGCGAGCGGCATAAGCGCGGCCATCGCGAAGTTGGTTACGGAATGTAAGATTTTCTTCGCGACTTAGAATTGTCATGCGCATCGTGGACAATTGTGGACACCCGGAGAGTTTACCGGTTTCAGTGGTTTGAGTCGATTTCGGGAAACACTTGGGACGTCCCAAGCGTTTACAAAATGTCGGTCTTCCCAGGGCTTTCTACACGCCTCTGTCTTGGCATCTCTTCTGGCTCAGATGCAATTTCATACTTGTGCATCTAATCCTGCCCATCAGCCGCGTGCGCCGCGATGTCCGCCCTGTTCATGTCGCTTTTCGCGCGACGGCTGCCTGCGCTTGTGAGGGAGTCTCATGAAGTTCTCAGGGTGCAAGAGGCTGGCAACCGAGATGTCTTCGTCGATGGCCTCCCAGTGGATTCCGATGCCACTCCCGATCAACTCCCACTTGCCCCTCTGTGTGTGTGTGGCTTCGTGTAGCCGCGGAAACCAAACCAGTGGCACCGAGACGATCCGTCCGTCAGACAGCGTGACCGAAAGTGCATCATCCGAGCATGCCACGTCGACGGCAAGAGCCTCAGCCTTTGCTACCAAAGTACTCATACCACTTCTCCAGAAAGAATTGCCTGTTCTCCGCGACAATTCGCCTGATTTCGGTCAGCTCATGCGCCCGAAAACCTCGAACTTCGGCCAGGGTGATAGGCTCAAGCCAGAACTTCGCGTAACGTCCCGCGTGAGCGGCGTGAATGTGCGCGGGCTCTCGCCCTTCCATGCTGAAGAAAAAGAACCGATACCCTCGAACCCTCAGCAGTGCTGGCACGCTCTGATCCTACTCCCAGCTATCTCATAGAACAATGGCGAAACCTCAACGCAATGAGGCGCCCGTGCGCTCCGCGGAATCCGCGGCTGTTTGTTTGCCACGGGTTCCGCGGCTTATGCACGACGACAACCATCTTCGCGGCGCCGCTCGTGAATCTATCGAGTCATTGATTGGATTCTACTTTGTGCTAATATGTAATCATGAAAACGACAATTGATATTCCAGATGATGTTCTTGAGGATGCCATGAGATTCACCAAGGCAAAAACGAAGCGCGATGCTGTCGTCTCGGCCGTGGCATACTACAATCGCCGGCAACGGATGGCCGCCCTGGCACGGCACTTGGGAACTTGCGGCAATCTCATGACCGCTGACGAACTCCGCAGGATGCGTGAGTCAGAGTAAGGCATCACCGTGAAACTAGTTGATACATCCGCATGGATTCACGCTCTTCGGCCCAATGGGGATCCCCAAATACGAGCCCGCGTCAACGTTCTATTGCAGTCGGGCGATGCCGCGTGGTGCGCGCTGGTGCGGCTGGAACTGTGGACCGGAGCGCGCGGCCCCCACGAAAAGAGGGTGCTGCGCGAGATGGAGCGCGATCTTCCCGACTTGGAGATTAACGGCGCGACCTGGGACGCTGCCTGCGAATTGGCTCGGCTGGCACGGGAAAGCGGACATACGATCCCGGCCACAGACCTCCTCATCGCAGCCTGTGCCCAACTTCATGGGGTCGAGATCGAACATGAGGATGAACACTTCAATGTCATTGCCAAGCTCCGCTGAATCGCTCTGCGCCCTGGCGCAATTAAGTTCCTATTCCACTCCCGCCAACCTCAGCACAAACGATCTGACAGTCGCACGTCGGACTGTAATCGTTGTTCTTTGATATAGCCGCTCACCCAGCAAGATCGTAAGCACTCTTCAGCCAGGTCTTGAGCTCACGATCCACTTCGGACGGCTCCTCGACACGCACCTCGAGGTGCCACCGATGCGCCGATACCTGCTCGTGCTTCACGACTCGGGGACTCGCTATGTCCTCCTCTGATTTGATGGTCAGAATAAGGGCATCCTTTCGTGTCGCCACGCCTGCGAACGCCGTCTTCCGGACAAGGTGGATCGATGTCTTCTTCGGATCCTCCCGAACGGGGCCCAGCGCCCGCGCTGCCTGCAGGATCTGCTCGTATGCCGCACGCACGCGCGCAGCTCGGTTCGAGAAATGCTGTTCAATCGTCTGTGTTGCGTTCACCAAACCTCCAGTTCTCTAAGAAACTGTGAAAAATCCGACTTTACCATGTACCACAAAGACTCGAGGACTCAAAGACTCAAAGGGGGTTTCAAAGCATAGGATTTCTTCGAGCCTTAGAGTCTTTGTGTTGGCCCGCTGTATCCCTGAAGTCTCCCTGGCGCCAATTTATTTACAGCTTCTAAGCGCCATACGGGGCCTACCTGACCAGGCTGCGGAGAGTATGGAGGTTCATGATGTCCTGGGTCATGTCTTCGTCTTTGGGAGTTTCGAGGATCTTGGGGACAGCTGCGAAACGGCGGTCGTTGACCAGGCAGCGGAAGGCTTCGAGGCCGATGAAGCCTTGGCCGATGTGGGTATGGCGATCGACGCGGCAGCCGAGGGGTTTTCGGCAATCGTTTACGTGGAAGGCGCGGATCTTCTTGTGACCGATCAACCGGTCAAACAGGCGCAAGGTTTTGCGATAGCCCGCTTCTGTGCTGATGTCGTAGCCCGCGGCAAAAAGATGACAGGTGTCCAGGCAGAATCCGATGCGTCCGGCATCGCGCACGTTGTCGAGTATGCCGGCCAGCTGCTCAAAGTTGTGGCCAATGGAACTCCCCTGACCGGCCGTATTCTCCAGGAGAATCGACACCGGCGGGGGGACGCGATCGAGCGCATGGTTGAGTCCGGCCGCGACCGCCGCGATCCCCGCGGCCTCGCCCGCACCTCGGTGGGCGCCCGGGTGGAGGATCACCGCGGGAACTCCGAGAAAGCCGGCGCGTTCCAGTTCTTCCACCAGTGCCGCCAGGGATCTTTGGTACAATGCGGCATCCGGAGTGGCCATGTTGATCAGGTAGCTGCTATGGGCCAGCACCGGCGCGATTCCGCTTTGCTTCCGGGCTTCCGTGTATAGCCGCTTATCCTCGTCATCGAGCGGCTTCGCCCGCCACTGATTGCTGTTTTTCAAAAAAATCTGGAGTGTGCGGCAGCCTGCCTGCAGGCCGCGTTCAAATGCGCGATGGATGCCGCCGGCGATCGACATGTGAGCGCCAACAAGAAGTTCGGGGGTCATGGATTTACCTAGGAGCCCGCCCGAGAATTAGGAGGGGTCGCGCGCATGGGGCTTGCGGGGCGAGCGCAAGGCGCGAGGAGGAGGCGATGTCGGTGCACATC
>Ga0187878_1005023_pt1 | contig 9999 bp, 9 predicted proteins | sample June2016WEW_17_1_FD_132979 | JGI IMG/M metagenome (GOLD analysis project Ga0187878, IMG submission 132979) | Peatland microbial communities from SPRUCE experiment site at the Marcell Experimental Forest, Minnesota, USA - June2016WEW_17_150 | ecosystem: Environmental > Terrestrial > Soil > Wetlands...
ACCTTTTTCACGGCCTCCTGGATCTCCGGGAGCCCGTGACCAAGCAGGACGGCTCCGTGGCCCATGAAAAAATCGAGATATTCCTTTCCGTCAATTGTGTAGATCTTGCTGCCGGATGCTTTTTCCAGGTACATCTTCTGTCCCGTAAATGGATTGATCCTGAAATTCGAAGAGACCCCACCGACCAGAATTTCTGATTTTGCCATTCGCTCCCTCTCCCTTCCAAGAAATGAATACAGCCGTGCTCCAACGAAGCAATTCTTTCCCGAGTGGAAAAGATTCCTATCCCTTGACCGCCCCGAAGGTCAGACCACGAACCAGGTATTTCTCCAATGAAAGGAACAAAAGCATGGGCGGCAGCATGGTGACGACCGATGTCGCGGCGATCCAGTTCCAGTTGATTCCTGTGGTCGCAAAAAAGTTCAGGGTTCCGATCGGAAGCGGCTTGGTCATCTGCTTGCTCAACACGAGCGGAAACGCCGCGTTGTTCCAGCTGAAGACGAATGCAAACATGGCCGACACGATGATGCCCGGCAGCGCGAGGGGCATGATGATCTTGAAGGCCGCATACAACCTGCTCGCTCCATCCACCATGGCGGACTCTTCCAGCTCCACGGGTATGTCTTGAATGAAGCTCTTCATGACCAGAATGGAGAAGGGAATGGTAAATGATTGAAAGACGATGATCATCGAGAAGTATGTCCCGACCAGCTGGAGCTTCGACATCAGGATGACGTACGGGAGAAGGAAGACCAGCGGAGGTCCCATGTACAGCCCGAGGAACCAAAAAAGCAGCCCCCTTTTCCCCTTGAAAGTGTAGCGGGCGAAGGCATACGCCGCGGGAATGGCGAAGGGCATGCTGAGAAGGGTGGCGAGGAACGAGATGACGAAGCTGTTCCAGAGATAGCGGGTGGAAACGCCGGGAGAGACGAAACAGTATCTCAGATGGTCCGCCGTCGGGCCGAAGATCAGCGCCGGGGGCCATCCCAGGTTGGTGGAGGCCGGCCTGATGGAAAGGAGCAGCGTCCAGAAAATGGGCAGGAGGAAGCACGCCACCACCATGATCAGCAGGACGTAGACGAGCGCTTTTCTTCGGCTGCTTTGCCGCATCATGACTACAGCTCCTTGCCTCGGAATGTGACGAAGATGAACACATTGATGATCACCATTGAAATCAGGATCATGATGACCGCCACCGCGGAGGAATATCCTATGTTGAACTCGATGAGTCCCGCGTAATAGAGGTTGTAGCTCAGCGTGCGGCTGGCGACGCCCGGGCCTCCACGCGTTTCGGCAAATATGATGTCAAACAGGTTGAACAGCTGCATGAAACGGATCAGGAAGATCATGACGGCGACGAAGTTCAGGTTCGGCAGCAAGATATGCCAGAGTCGTTTCAGGTAGCTGGCGCCATCCACGGTGGCAGCTTCGATCATCTCGTCGGATATCGACTGCAGGCCCGCCAGCAGGATGATGGCGAAGAAAGGCGTCCACTGCCACAAATCCGTCAGCAGGACGCCCCAGAGGACGGTGTGTTCGTTTCCCAGTATTCCCTGCTTCGGGGTCCCGATGCCCACACAGTGGAGAAGAAACGGAATCAATCCATCGGCATCGTACAGGTATCTGAAGATCAATCCTGCGATCATCGGTGCAACGGTGACCGGCATGATGAGCAGGGCGCGAATTTTCTTCGTTCCCTTCAGGCCTTCGTACAGCAGCAGAGCTACCACTAGTCCGAGAGCGAACTCGATGATTGTGCCGGCAAAGCTCAGCTTCAGAGTATTGACGATCGCCGCCAGGAACGTCGGGTCTTGAAAGACCAAACGATAATTGGCTCCCCCGACAAAGCCGGCCGGTGCGACGCTGGTTTGCAGATTCCAGTTCATGAAGCTGTTTCGTATCGTGAAGATGAAAGGGAAAATAATAATGAAAATGAGAAATAGGAATGCAGGAGCAATGAGAATGTAAGGCGTGGACTTCTTTGCCATTTGCATCAAGAAAACTCCTCCAGGCCGTTCCCGAGAATCCGCTTACGATTCGTTACCCGAGCGGGAAGCCCCAGGACCGGCTGTGCCACGCAGACAAAAATGAACAGCCCCTCCCTCAAGGCTCATGTCCGATTGCGTGATATGCACGTGAAGCCGTATCGAACGGGGAACCGTCCCCAAGACTCGCCCGGGGACGGTTCAAACGCCTTTTTCTGACCTACTTGGCCAGATCGTCAATCACCGCCATCGATCTGCTGATGGACTCATCGGAATCTTTCCCGGCAAAGGGCAGGTAATAGTTCTGCTTCAGGATGATCTGGAACTGCTTGTCGATGTTTTCCAGTGCCTGTTGAGTCGTCTCCTGACCCGCGAGGGCCATGTTGATGTGCAGACCATAAATGCCCTCGAGCGAGGGATACAGCTGGAAGTGCGGCCGCGCCGTCTTCCCATCGGTGAACTTGGCCATCTCTTGCTGGATAGGCAGGGACGGATACAACGCCTGCAACTCCTTGTCCGCGTAGCAGCTTGTGCGTGTGAAATCGTTGAAGCACTGCAGGACGTGGGGATCAAGGCCCATGCCCTTCTGGTACTTGTAACTGGTCATCTTCTTTATGTACGCCCACGCTGCGATCTTGTTCTTCGAAAACGCCGGAATGCCCAGGCTCCAGCCGCCCTGCGCGTACTTCTTCTCGACGCCCGGCTCCTGCGGCATGACCGCATAGTCGTAGAGGCCCACGTTCTTGGATTTTTCATTGGTCATGTAGCCGGACCTGTTGATCAGGGTGGCGTACGGAGACCACCAGTAGAAGATGCCGATGTCTTTCGTGGAGAAGGCCGTGCCGGCATCGAACCACACGTAGTTGATGGCTTCCTGCGGGGAATACTTGTAGAGCTCCAGGTAGTAGTTGAGTGCATTCACGCTCTGCGGTGTGTTGATGGACGGCGTGAAATCCCAGGGCGTTCCGGGGAAGCTCTTGAACCAGCGGACCCCCTTGCTCACTTCGAGACCGGTGTACATGTGGGTGACGGGCGCGGGCTGGGCACCGACGATGACGGTTCCATAGACGCCATTCCCAAGGGCCGCGAGGCTCTTTACGTACTCCATGTACTTGTCCCAGGTCCACCAATCTTCAAAACTCTTGGGCGGCGCCTTCAAGCCGGCCTTCTTCAGAAGGTCGGTCCTGTACATCACCAACTGCGTGTACATTGCAATGGGCAGGGTCCACACCTGGCCGCGCCATATGCAGGAGGTATGGAGCGCCATCGGCAGGAAATCCTTGATGTCGACCTCCGCCTTGTCCTTTTTCAAGTAATCGGTGAGAGGAATGATCCATGCGTTGTCGGCAAACTGGGCGAGACGCGGGTCGTCGACAATGACCACGTCCATGTCGCTCTCTTTAGTGATGAACGAGGTCGTCAACCGAGCCATCAAGGCGTCATAGCTCAATGGCTCGAGCTTCACCTTGACGCCGGTTTCCTTTTCGAACTGCGCGTTCAACGCTTCAAGACCCCAATAGAAGGGATCCTGAACCGAAAGAACAGTGATCGTCGCTCCCTTGATGCTCTGCTGCGCAGCCGCACCTTCGGGGGTGCCGGTCGCGAACGCAAATCCCCCGGCCAGGAGCACGAGGAGAACTATTCCCAGACCCTTTGCTTTCAGCATCTGCTTTCCTCCTTCAACCAGTTTTCGATCTTCCAGATTCCCAATTCCCTCAGAATCCCCAATGCCTTTGACGTCCCTTTTTTCCACCCTCCTTTTCGCTGATCTTCAAGCCAGGAGACTGCCAAAAAACTTCTCCGCGTTTCTAAATAGGATCTTCTCTTTGTCTACCGTGGATATCGAAGCCGCCAGGACCCGCCCGACCATGGCGCGGGGATCGATCCAGTTCTGGTCCGACCCGTACATGATTTTGTCGGAGCCCAGCTCACCCACGACCCATTCGATGAAGCCATACTCAATGGGCTCTCCGCAGATGTCCACGTGGAGATTCTTGTGCGTTTTCGCCGCCTTGATCGCTTGTCGATTTCCGTCGTAATGCCCGCCCGTGTGGGCCATGACCACCCTCAGGTCCGGAAAGCGCTCAGCGACGGAAGACAGCAGCATGGGCTGCGCAAAGAGAGAATCCCAGTCAAACGGATCCGTGCTCTTGGGATTAGGATCCCACGTGTGGGCGAGGATCCTCACGTCCTCTCTGCTCGCAAACTCCCAGAGCGGTTGATATTGCTCCCCGTCCAGGGGATACGCATGGCCCGAAGGATACACCTTCACGCCGCAGAATCCCTTGCGATGGATGTATTTTTTGACGTCCGCGAGGGACGATTCGGCATAGTGAGGATCGTAGACCGCATATCCGTAGATTCTGCCCGGATACGCTTCCACGACCTCGGCCGTAATTTTATTCGCGTACTCAAAATTGTGGGAATAGAGCCCTGCGATGTGGCTGACGATACAGCACCGGGTATGGCATTGATCGTAAATCGAGAACAGTCTCTCCAATGAGGAGTCGGGCATATAGAAATTCGCGTAATCCCCGATGTGCGCATGCATGTCAACGACGAAGTTGCCCCTCTCCTGGAGTGCGCTCAATTTCTCACCCCGGCGAAAAGCTTTTCCAGGTTCCCGTGTGCGATCTGCTCCTTGTTCGCTTGGGAAAAGTCCCCCATTGTGATCATCGCCAAATGGGCGTAAGGATCGTCCAGGGGAAGACTGGAGCCGTAGACGAACCGTCCGCCTCCAAACCTGCGTACCAGCGTGTCCAGTGCCAGGTATTCGTGAACTCTATTCGTCTCCAGGTACACATTGGGACACCTCTCCATGAAAGGCATCAGGTAGCCCAGGTTGAAGAAGGCTTCTGTGTCACTCTGCTCGAGGACGACGGGCAGAACGGGATGGGCATGGCTCAACTCGTAGAGCGTGTGCCAGTCCCAATCCTTTGTGGTCACGAAGAGCGGGATGCGGTGATGCTCGAGAAGCTTTAACAGGAAGCCGTTTGACCAGTCATTGATGATGTAATGATGAGTCTTGGGGAAGAGCCGGACGGACCGCGCACCCCTGGACACCATCTCCAACACGTACGCCTCCACCTGCGCCGCCGTTGGAAACATCCATGGAGTTGCAACGATGCAGGGGGTGTAGCGGCTCTTGCCCGAAACATCCTCCAGAAGCTGTGCGTTGCCTTCCATGGGCTTGAGGAACTTTGCGATGAACGAAGAGACGTTCCCCTTCTCTACGCCGGTCCGTTCCATGAGGACGTCAAGATCCCCAATCGTCTTTACCAGCGCCCTTCTCGGGTACTTGCTCATCCCGCACCAGCAGTTGGCATCGAAGAAACGGAGCTTCTTGATATCCTCCAGAAAGGACGCGTTCCATTCCGCTATTGCCGAATCCATGCCGGTGCGCCCTCTCCTGCTCCCTGCAAACACACCACCCCAGATCGCGCGAGAATCCTAATCCCGCCCGGCGAGCTTGTCAAGCAATACCTTCCAAAATTGTTTAAAGCTATCCCAATAATCGCCTTTTAAGCATGTTCTTTTCACGAAATCGTGTTTTTGCTTGTTTCATAAGCGGAAAGGTGTTATATAATCAGGGAGATGGGGCATCGCGCGTGAGTCCAGCGAAATGTGTCCCGCCTTTCGGGAAAGGGAAGGGAATGCCTCGATTCAGTCAGACCGAGAGGAACATCCTGCAGATCATAAGGCGACGAGGGCAACTCAGCAGGGCCGACCTCTCCCGGCTGTCAGGGCTCAGCCCGACCACGATTCTGGACGCGACGTCTACATTCAAGGCTATGCGACTGATCGAAGTTTCCCAGAGTGAGTCCCGCGGCGGCAGAAGACCAATGCGGATCAAGTTGCGGGACGATCTGGCGCACGCTCTCGGAATCGACTTGGGGACCAACTTCGTGAGGGCGGTCGTGACGGATATGAACGGCACGATCGTGAGCTCCCACAAGGCCGAGCGCGAGCCTTTCAACTATTCCCGACTAAAGGTTCCGGACATCGAGGGGGTGGCCGCCACGGCCTTGGTGAAAGCCAGGAAGCGAAAAGAGGATCTTGCCGTCATTGGAATCGGGATCACCGGGTTCATCAACGAGGCGGAGAAGAAATGCCTGTTCCTCAACAAGGTCCCCGAATGGACGGACTTTCCCGTCGCCGACCATTATGCGCGAGTGTTCGGCAACCCCCACATCGCGGTAAAGGACAGCGTTAACGCTATGGCCTTCGCCGAAAAACAGCTCGGCAGCTGCCGGGACGAAGAGAACTTCGTCTACATCGCCATCGGCATGGGACTGGGCAGTAGCATCTATGTCAACGCACGACCCCTGATGAGCCGGTACGGCATTTCCGGCGAAATCGGCCACATCGACATCTCCCAGAACGAGAGCATCTGCTGCTGCGGCAACCGCGGCTGCCTGGAGAGCAGCGCCTCGGGCTGGGCCGTCGTCAAGCGCTGCAAGGAGGCCCTCGATACGGGTGTTGTCAGCTCCCTGAACAGCGTCACGGACACCATGAACCTCACGGTGAAGGACATCATCGATGCCGCTCACACGGGCGACAAACTTTCAACCTCCCTGATCCGGGAATCGGCGCGGGAAATCGCCATCGGCATCAGCGTCATGATCAACATCCTCAATCCAAACAAGATCGTTCTGTCGGGAGGCATCGTGAGGGGCGCGGGCGACCTCTTCCTGGCCCCGCTGAAAGCGGAGGTCCACGCCCATGTGCTGCCCTGGCTTCAGAAGAACATCGAGTTCAGTCTTTCCGGACTCGGTGAATACGATTCCGCGACAGGAAGCGCCCTGGTCGCGCTCGACGAGTACTTCTTCGAAATCCTGGACGGGAATTGACGCAGGCCGTACGGCGGTTCTCCGCTCCTTTCGCTCCGCTGGATTGAGATCCACCCCGCTCCCGCGCCGGCTTCTCTCGCTCGAGCCGCATCGCCGAGGTCTTATCCCGACGATCGCTACGCGGCTCCGCGTCAACTGCTTCCCCTCCCTGACCCTCCAGCACCTCTAGTGTAGTGCGTCTTACGCTTCTTCACATTTGGCGATCTTGGGCAAGATTTGTTCAACCGGTGCACTCCAAACGAAAATCTGCGGGTTTTGGTTGTGCTTCTCAAGGTATTGCATGATAGCCGCAGTCAGCGCCTTGACGTTGGGGAAAGTCCCTCGACAGTACGGAAGGACGGCGGCCCAGATCATCCTGCGATGGGACTTCCAGATCGGGGTCGTCATGATCCCCAAATCGGTCCATCAGGAGCCGATCGAGAAAAACAGCCGGATCTTCGACTTCGCCCTGGAGCAGGCGGACGTCGACGCTCTCTCCGCGCCGGACACCAGCACACGGATCGGACCCAATCCGGACACTATCGACTTCTATATTGCCCCTCGGTCAGTAGTAGCGCTCCGCGGCCCCTCCGATGCAGCTCCTGAGGTAGTCCTTCGCGTCGATCGTCGTGCCGATCACAACCCCTTCCTTGAGCTCACGGCCGCCCGCCAGGGAGGCATGGGCGCACTCGCAGACGAGGGTCGTATAGAAGCCCAGGGCGAACGGTGAGAAGAGCGCTTCCAGCTCCGTCCTCTCGATTTCCCCATTGCGGAACCGCAGGATGTTCTTCACGATCTTGCCGGGGCAGTCCATGCCGAAACCGGTAACCAGTCCGGTCTCCTCGAAGTTGCGAAACAAAATGTTCCGGTCGTCGATCCCTCGATCGGTCACCTCGTGATAGCCGTAACGGTCCTGCCAGAGCTCCAGCATGCAGTCCGAGAACAGGAGCCGGGCTGATTGAACGGTGAGGGAGTTCGCGCTGTTGGGAAGGGCCCAGCCGGTGATGATGTGGGTGAGAACACCATGCTCGAAGATGATCGTCGTATCCACCAGGTCGTAGCCGTTGACGGCGATGGGAGACAGAGATGGGAGCTTCTGCCGGTAGCCGATTGAGCGGACCTCGAGCGGCTTCAGCCGGGTGATGTACATGAACGTGTCCGCCATGTGCGAGGTCAGGAAGGAGACGGGGCTGTTCTTCTCCGCGAAATCCGCGGAGGAAAAAAAGCGCGGCTGGTGGTTCGGGTCAGCCACGAGGAGCCGGTCGATCATGTACCACACCGAAGACTGCAGCGTCCCGTACGTCCCCTCCACGTAGCGGGCCCTTGCCTCCTTGGTTATGGGGTCCTCGCGCTTGTGGAAGTCCACACCGAGGAATCGTCCCGTCGAGCCAATGGTCTCCATGATGGCGTGCGCGTCGATCACCTTGTCCGCCGTCGGCTTGGGGAGGATCACGTCGAGGCCCGCTTTCAGCGCCGTGATGGTCGGCTCCCGGTGCATGCTGTCCGGTGTGTTCACCGCGACGGCATCGAGCCCACCACCTTCGATCATGGCCTTGAAGTTCATGAATCTCGCTGATGTCGGGATTTTCCAGGCATCGCCGAAAGCACGGAGAGTTTCTCCACTGGTGTCACAGATGGCCGCTACCTCGATGCAGGGCGTGTACGTGCTGCGGAAATAGAGGTACTGGTATATTTCCCGTACGACGGAGCCCGTGCCGATGACGCCGAGCCTCAGAGTTTCCATGCGATATTTCCCCTTTCTTTCGGCATGGTAGCCGATCGTGGGAATTTCACAACTCTTTTTTTCCGCATACCGTGCTTCCAGGCGCGTCGGGAGGAATCGATCACACCAGGGTAATGGCCGCCGAACACCATGCTATGGGGACTTATGGGGAGTGGACCGCAATGGCGATCTCCTGATCAATGAGTGCAAGCAATGTCGTCGTGCAGCTGGTCCGTTCAAGAGCACGTCTTCCGTCGCGGGATTCACGTTTTCGAAGCTCCTGCCGTTCCTCGAAGGCACGCGCTTTCCACCGATGAAATAAAGGCAATCCATGGCTCTGAAGATCGACACGCGGCGTGCGCCCGTCAAACGGTTGTTGGAGGAGCTGCCGAAAGCGGCGCCGCAGCGGATGCGGCGGGCGCGCTTGACGCCCGGGGCGGCCTGGGGCTACCATGCTCTCACAACAAGAATCGCCGAGCAGAGACGCCTGAAACCCCACGCCCGCCCGGGGGGCATGGCGGCCTGCCGAAGGGCAGTCGGCGCGCAGCGCACCGATGCCCCGTAGGGCGTGCCGGGAAACCGGCACACCTCCCACTCTTGGAAAGGCGAGAAGAGGTTCCCACCCCTTCCTTGCCTTCAAAACTCCGCGTTTTGGAGGTAGACCATGCGAAGGTTCATTGCGGTTGCGCTCGTGCTCTGCGCGATCGCCTTGCCCGCGTGGGCGCAAAACATGCGCCTTCGGCTTGCCACCACCACCAGCACCCAGGACAGCGGGCTGCTGCCCATCCTGAATCCGCCATTCGAGAAGCTCACCGGCATCACCGTGGACGTGATCGCGGTGGGCACCGGGAAGGCGATCAAGCTCGGGGAGAACGGCGACGTGGACGTCGTGCTCGTGCATGATCGCAAGGCGGAGGACAGGTTCGTCGCCCAGGGTTTCGGGGTGAACCGCAGGGACGTGATGCACAATGACTTCGTCGTCGTCGGTCCGGTGGAGGACCCTGCCCGCGTGGCCGCGAGCGCTTCGACGGCGGACGCCTTTGCCCGCATCGCCTCAGCCGCAGCGGCCTTCGTGTCACGGGGGGACGCCTCGGGAACGAACGCGAAGGAGCTGGAGCTGTGGGCCGCGGCAACAGTGAAACCGAAGGGAACATGGTACAAGGAGGCCGGGCAGGGAATGGGCGAGGTGCTTGTCATGTCCAATGACCTGAGGGCGTACACCCTGACAGATCGCGGAACCTGGATCGCGATGAAGGACAAGCTGCCCGGCCTGCGCATCCTCTCCGAAGGGGATGCCGCCCTCTTCAATCCCTACGGCGTCATCGCGGTCAATCCGCAGAAACATGCCGAGGTGAACTACATGGCGGCCATGCAGTACATCGCGTGGGTCACCTCGGTGCAGGGCCAGAAGATCATCCGCGACTACACCATGGGCGGCCAGCAGCTGTTCACTCCGGACGCC
>Ga0187878_1005024_pt1 | contig 9999 bp, 13 predicted proteins | sample June2016WEW_17_1_FD_132979 | JGI IMG/M metagenome (GOLD analysis project Ga0187878, IMG submission 132979) | Peatland microbial communities from SPRUCE experiment site at the Marcell Experimental Forest, Minnesota, USA - June2016WEW_17_150 | ecosystem: Environmental > Terrestrial > Soil >...
CACGTGACAACGTGGGTGCCGGCGGGGGACCGGCACAAGTTCAAGCGGAGTGCTTACCAGGAAGTGTTTTCGCTGAAGGCGAGCGAGTTGACCCACAGCACGCTCTGCTTCACGTTCGACCTCAAGTTATTGTCCCCGCAGGCGAACCTGTACCGGAAAGCCCAGCGGCGGATTATGGAAGAAAAGGGCGAATACACGCTGGACCAATTCATCGCGTTCATTCAAGAGCACGGGGCGGCGGACATGCACTTCAAGGACCAAACCGTCGAGGCGCTCGTCACGAAGCTGGACGCCTTGGCCGAGTTAGGCCTCATCCAAGACGAGGGCGTGTCCATCCACCAGATCGTCCAAGAGGGCAAGGTCGCGGTGCTGAACCTGTCCATGTCTGACTACTTCACCGCCCGCATCATCGTGAGCTTCTTGGCAGAGAAGTGCTTGGCGCTGCGGAAAGAAATTACGGAAATCACCAAGGAAGCTCAGGCTGAGGACACCCTTGCGGACAAACCGGCAAATTACATCCCGCCGCTCTTGCTGGGCATTGACGAGGCCCACAAGTTCCTGCCGGCATCGCCCGCCCTCTGCGAGTGCATCCGGGAGGGGCGGAATTGCGCTTTGGTCACGCTCTTCGTGTCCCAGTCCGTGAATCTCGACCGGGACCTGTACCAGAACCTCACGCACCTGTTCGTGGGGGCAATGACGTTTGACTCCGAGATCGCGAGCGTCCAGGAGATGCTCCCGGTCGTGAAGAAACCCCTGGACTTTCGCAAGCAGGTAAAGGATCTCCGGAAGGGGCACTTCTTGTATTACAACACGGAAAAGAAGACCCAGCAGCAGGTCCGGGTGCGCCCGCGGCGGACACTGCACCTCGCCACGACCGAGCTCCTCGACGAGCGGGCGTATTTCAAAAATGGGCAGCAACCCGCAATGGTGCAACCCGAACCGCCCGTGGTTCTCGCGCGATCCGCGGCAGGATCCACGTTGGAACCCATCGCGTTTTCGCAGCACTTCAGCAAGCTGGACCGCCCGACCTTTTCCACGATTCGGCGGCACGACAAGGACTATGCCATCAAGCAGGTGCGGTCCATCACGCTGAAGGGGCACGGAATGGTGGGGCAAGCCCGCATCCTGTTCAAGCACGCCAAGTGCCTGCCGGATTTGGCGGACGAGTTCCTGTGCCAAGACACGGACACGCGGACTCGGGCGGAAGCGGTTGCCTGCCTCAATTCCTTTTACGACGCCCCGATAGGGGACGACGAAGAACTCACCATCCTGACGCTGGAGTGGGTCCATTAATGAGGTGCCCGTGGCTGGGCGAGGACGGGACGTACACGCACGGGGCAAGCCGCATCCTCGGCAAACCGTGCCCGCAACCTGCCTCGGATATAGAAATAGTGACGCCCTGCGGGGAAGTGCACCTCGTAGGCAAAAAATCAAGGGGAAAATGAATTGGACAAGCCGACGAAGCTCCCTGCCCGGGAAAAAATCTGGTCGCACCTGACCGCGGACTGGATGACGCAAAAAGAGATTGCAGCGGACTTGGCGATGGCAAGCTCGGTCGTTACAAATTGCTTAAAGGAATTGAAAGAGCGGGGGGCAGTTGAGCGGCGGAAAAATGAGGATTCCCAGTCCTCGGCGCATTACCAGTACCGGGCAACATCCATCACGCCGGATGACGTGGAATCGCAGGAAACGGAGGAGTGTGAATCGCTCAAAATTGCTGATGACCTGGTAGATCCCACTAAATTTCCCAAGATAATTTCACACCGCGAGAATTGCCGCACGATTCAATCTCACGTGACATTAGAGTTCTTGGGAGATATCGATGCTTGCATACGCGAGCGGCAGTACTGGTTAGACCGGAGCGAGTTCATCCGGGATGCGTTGCGGCACCTCTTAAATCATTACAAGAGCGGGGGGACCTGAGTACGTCGAGCGATGTTGAGGTAGAATACACGGTCTCGCTGCAATGGACCCCAAAGACCCTAGCGCGGCACTGGACGCTGGGAAAACGAATCGACCACGATAAAATCACGGTATACCTGCCGAACCTCGCCCACAACCTGCCCTGGGAAACCACGCCGGAAACAATCGCCGAGTATTTAATTTATTTTACGCTCTTGGAGCGAATCTGCCTCGCCGCTCGGATTAACAATCGCGTCCGGGTGCAGCGAGGGTTGCCTAAAATGCTCGTCCGGGGCAGGTGCAAGCCATATGACTCGCAGGGGTATGGCAAATATTCCTGCAAAATGGACTTCATCGCCTGCATAATAACGGGGGTGCTTAAGGACGACTGAGCAATTATTCAACCTCATTTATGCCGATTGCCCGTGGGTGGGCACGGACGAGCAGCTGGACGAAAACGGGATTAGCAAGCGGACGCACGGGGCGACGCGGCACCAAGCAATTTCCGCCCAGTACCCGCGAATGCGCGAGGAGCAATTGTGTGCGTTGCCTGTGACTAACATTGCTGCAAAAGATGCCGTTTTATTTTTGTGGGCAACAGCTCCCTGCCTCGACCAAGCGTTTCCCGTCATGCGAGCGTGGGGATTTAATTACCGCACGGTCGCATTCGTGTGGGTTAAGACCAGCAAAAACGTGTTGCGCCCCTTCACGTTGCGGGGCAATTATACGCTCCCCAGCACGGAATTTTGCCTGCTCGGGAAGCGGGGCAATCTCCGGCGGACATGTAAAACAGTCCACCAAGTAGTCTATGCCTTGGCGAATTGCTTTGCGGGCGAAGAGCACTCGACTAAACCAGCGATTTTCCGGGACAAGATTCTGAAATTGTACGGGGACTTGCCCCGCGTCGAGTTGTTTGCCCGGCAGCGAGTGCCGGGGTGGGCCGCGTGGGGCAATGAAATCGACTCGGACATCACGCTGGAGGTGCCCCCATGACCGAGCGCGGGTGCGACACGTGCCGGTTTTACCACGCCGAGTTAGGCGAGGAAAATGCCTGCACGTCGGTGTTTTACCACGGACAACCGCGAGAGTGCTACCCGAGTCACGAGCGGGGGGTACCAGCAAGCGCGGGTGCACCGTGCACGGGTCAACACTGGTGTGCACATGTAGGTTTATGTGATGGCATAGTAAGAAACCCCTCCCTCCCTATCCTTTCCACTGCAAACGCCTTGGGGGCGTTCGGGCGCAGCGAGGGGGGGGACCCGGGTGTGGGGCCAGACCACCCTCGACAAAATGCTACAGGCGGGCGGAACGCCGACAATAATGATTACCACGTTCGACAAAATGTTATAAAAAACCAGCAGGGGGCAGGATCCTGACTACCCTGGAGAGAACCCTCACAATCAACGAGGGCGAGTCCCTCCACGCGTGGGTGCGGGTGCCCTTCGTCAAGTTCGGGATAGACATCGACGCGCTGATCCGGTGGCACCGGTTGGACGCGGAAAACCGGGGGAAAATGCCGCTGGACTCGCCTACCTATGCCAAGCTTGCGGCCAACATGCCCCCCATGCAGTGGTACAACGGCGTGCCAAACAAGTGGCAATTCAAGGACCCCACGTTCACGCTGCAATTGACCAACTCGGGCAAGGTGCACTACTGGTACAAGGGCGGGGCGCCGGCAGTGGTGGCAAGCCGCTTGTATACGTACCTGACCGTGACCTGCGGACTCACCTGGGAGGAATTTCAGGCGCTGGTGGCCTCGCTGCAGCTCATGCGCCTCGAGGCGGAGTCCCTCGTCTCGCGGAACGACCAGGGCGTGCTGCACGCGGGGATAGGCGCCTACATTGAATACCCGCCCGAGAGCGTGCTGGGGGAAGCCAACCTCGTCATCAAGTTTGACGAGTCCCCGGGGAAATACATCTTGTGCTGGGAAACCGGCGGGGAGTCTCCCGAGGCAGCAGACCTCCAGGAGCTCGCGGCGCGCCCCGTGGCGGTGGAGGGCAACCTCCGCAAGATCCGCAACACCCAGCTCGAGCACGGGAAAGTGGAGCAGCAGTTAGTGTCCGCGGTGGAGGGGCTGCGGGCGGACCTGACACTGGAAAACGCCGAAACCCGGAAAGTGGCGCAGCAACCGTGGGCGGCGCTCGGCACGCTCAACCGCTCCTTCCTGCGCCTCGAGCAAGGCGTGGCGCAGGTTGCCGACTTAGTCTCACAGCAAGACCCCTCAGATGTTGCTCCAGACCTGACTGAAACCAACCAATTACTTACTCAGGTGCGGGATGCCATCTATGCGACTGCCACCTATAATGCCGCTACCATCGACAGCATCGAGCAGAAATTGGACACGCACGAGGCGAACAGCGAGCTCCGGGATGCCGAAGACGCGGAGCGGCACGCCCACTACGACCTGCAAAACCAGATCCGGCAGGAAGCCATGCGGGACCGCGTGAAGTACACCGAGCGGCGGGTCACCCGCGAAATCAAGGCGGCAACAAATGAGATCGTGATCACAGGTGCAGCACTACACGCGCAGGTCATGATTCGCCTCGCCGCGGCGATTAACGGACTGAAAGGCGTCCAACTCACAGTAGAATCCCTCGCGGCGCGAGTGGGCGAGATCGAGGCGAAATTGGAAACCTTGCACCACGACGTGATCGGGATCCCTTACAAAATTCGCAAGAATATGAAAATTATCTATGCGGAAATCCTCGCGTTGTTTGAAAGGATTCCCGAACTGACCGCGGCGCAGGTGGCGAGCGTCTTGGGCGTGAAACCGAACAAGGCGCATTATTACCTCGCCCGCCTGAAGCTCTTCGGCTTATTGGAACGGGCAAAGAAAGTCCCGGATACCGAACCCCAGGGCGAGATCTCCGCTGAGATACCCGGGAGACCCGAACGGATGTCCGCCCCAAAGCGATTCCTGCGAAAATGTTACCACTATTTTCTTAACCGAAAGTTAGAAAATAAACCAACAACGGAGAGTGAAAAACCAGATGGATGAAAATAGCAAGTGGCAATGCATCAAGCGGGCTGCCCGGGTCATCGAGGCGGCGTGCATTGATGACGAAGGCGAAAACGAAATGGAAATCATTAACCCCATAGGCGTGACAATGGTGGCGCTCCGGGAATCGCAGCGAATTGTCGCCCTCTTGGACGATGCCCCGTTTGACGAGGCAGGGTATGACGTGGACCCGCACGTGGATGAGATCATTCGGCAGCGGTTGAACAAGCGGTTTCTATAGGAGAGTGAAAAACCATATGGTAAACGAGATTTTTCAGTACCTGCAATTCGATACCGAGGGAAAGGTCTTTGCCCTTGCCATTTTGGAAGGCGATCGCGTAACGGAATGGGACGTCGAATGGTGCTGGCGGGACCAGACCTATTACACGCACTCGAGCGGGAGTTCCAAGTTCAAAGGGCAGCTGGATAATGGCGTGCCCTACCTGTGGGTGCCCGTCGGGAAGGAATTCGACATTTGGAATATTGCGCAGGGGGGCAATACGGTCTGGTGCGACGTGTGCCAAGATAACCTGCCGTTTGACGAAGATAGACCCTGCGAGCATTTAGTTTGGGACGAAGCGGAAGGGGACTTCAAGCAGATTAAAATTCCCGAAGAGGAGCAAGCAACCTTTGAGAAACCGCTTTGTGACTGCGGCGGCGCGCACGAGCGGCAGGCGAGCGCCCAGAAGTGGCGGGCGTATGACCTATTCAAGTGCGCCAAGTGCGGCCTGACGTGGGTGAAGCACCTGCCGCCCGTGGCCCCGAAAGTCGGGGCACGCGTGCTGGTTGTCAAGGACCTCCGCCCGTGGTGGCAGCGGCTATTCCACAACCTCAGCGGGTTGGAGGGCGTCATTGCCCGAGTAGAAACGCTGCAGGCCAAAAACGAGGACGGCACGCGGGAAACCTTGAGCGAGCATTACCCTATCATTCAAGTCGGGAAATACGAGCTCGGCGGCATCGAGTGCTGGTGGGAACCACTTGAGGGGGGGACCGGCGCTTGAGCGAGGCAACGTCGTTTATGGTCATCTCAACCCCGCAAGGATTGCAGCTCTTGAAGTGGGATGAAAAACAGTGCGCGTGGCAGCACGACGGGTATTACTGGGAACACGGGTGTAATATGAGCATCACGCTGAGCGAGAGCGTGGGCGAGCAGGTGCCCTCTGATTCCCAACTGGACAAGCTGGACGAAGGCGAGGGATATGTCGTGACCATTCTCCGCGAGCGGCGGAACGACTTGGGCAAATATGTTTTCCCTCATTGGGCTAAGTGCCCGAAATGCCCTCACTGGTGGAATGCCGAGCGGGGGCATTGCATGTATCCCGCCCACGATAGCGACGGGTTTGACGCGATGATAGACAATTGGCGGGGGATAGACACGTGCATTCCAGACGAGTGCCCGCTGGAGATTTATGACGCCGGGTACGCGGCAGACCTTGCCGCAGCGTATGCAATCCAAGGGAGGTGCCCCGCCGTGAGCGAGAAGCAACACATCCGCCTCCGCGACCTGAATTGGCACTTCGGCGCGAGCGAGGGGCAGACCCTCACGAGCTGCCGGGGCGCGCCGGTCATGCAGTGGGCGCATTTTGAATACGAGCTTAACGGCGATTTCCGCGTGTATTACGAACCCGAGTTCTGCGACGACGGCTCGCCCTGCGGGTTTAGTTTCCTCGTGGTCGAGCGGGTGAGCGGGGCTAAACAGTGGCAACCCAAGCACGAGGTGGAAGTGCCCTTTTACGGGTGGGCGGCGCACGACGGCGTCCGGCACCTGTGGCCTGCGGAATACCTGTCCTGCCCCGACCTGCAAGCGCTGGCGTGGGCCTTCGCGCAGCTCGCGGAACTGGAGCGGGCGTATTGCCAATTCGCGGACATTAATTATGACCCGATGACGCGGCGCTATGCCTACGAGCAGGAGATGAATTGAAGTGCCGGTTGGAATTATCAAAGTGCCCGTGAAAATGTCGTGGAGGGAGCGGCACGAAGCAGAAAAGGTTCTGCGAAATGCGCGCCACCAATCCATGCGTCTTATGCAACGATTCCGTCGCTTGTGGGAAAATGCGCATAAAGTAGGAGAAGCGGCGCGGTTTCTCGCGCACAGATTTTCTGGCGATGACGAGGCAACCCTTGTGCAATTGACGAAAATACTCGAGGAAAGTATTACGAATCTCGAGTCAGAATTTATTCTCGATTTAGAACACGCAGTGCAGGAATATATTGGTTCTTATGAAGAATTACAACGGATGTGGGAAAAATGACATTTACCAAAGCAGAGCGGGAAGAGCGGCAGCGAGTCATTGACTTGACAGGAGCAGAATGGATCGGAAAAAATACATTTCGAATGCATACTGACCCTGCAATCGCGATTCAAATTCTCATCAATAACGGATTCACCAGCGCATCCACGATATACCCTCTTTATCATCCTTTGGGATTTGTCTTCGAAGCACGCGGTAAGCTGATGGATTGGTTTTTCAACGTCGCGTTTAAGGATTTTGACATAGTTTCCTTATTCAAATTCATTGATACCTCGTTATACCACAATGGATATACTGGAACTAACGAATGGAAGCACGATATCTGCCGGCATTTAAAGATTCCGATGAAAGGGAAGCTTTCATATCTAAACCCATCGGGCAAATATTGGTTCTGCGACGAATTACACGGAGGTGACACATAATGGCGGAGACGGACGAGGACAGCAGCGAGACTCGTGTCGAGGAGTATGAGCGTCTGCTCGCAGAGGCACGGGCGGAGCGGGCAAAGCTCGTGGAGATGCGGAGGCAGGCGCGGGAGGCTAAATAATGGGCGGCAGATCTTCTAAGAAGGAAATTGATTCCGAGATCCTGCCGGTAGTTTCCCGCATTAATGCAGATCCTTCTTTTCGCACTCTCCTAAGCTGTTGCGGGCACGGGAAATATCCAGCGACAATTGTTGTGTTGGACCGGCGCACGAACTGCGTGTTTGAGTGGTTTACAGGCGTAGAATTGCCTCGCTATTATTTAAATGGGAAAGTGCGGCGGCGATATTACGTGCGAGATGCTGAAGGGTTTTATTATTTAGATCCGAGTTTATCTGAATAGACATTTGGATACCCAAACCTGCCCCTAAAAGATATTATGCCCTATTTTGAATACCCAAATGGTTATATACTCACCCTTCTTCTTTTTACTCACGACAAAAAGCGTGAGAACTATGGCAGGTAGAAACGGTCAAACTCAATTTCTCGTCTGGTTGCGCGACGAGGAGCGCAAGCAGTGGGACGAAGCAGCAATACGAGAGGGCTTTTCTTCGCTCGCGAAATTCGTGCGGGAAACCATCAACCATCACATTGCCCAGAGCGAGGTGCAGCAGGAGCACCAAGTCGAGAATGGCGGGATTAAGGAAGCCCTTGCAGAGCAAGAAGAGCGGTTCGCAGCAAAGCTCGAGGACGTCAAGGCGTTTCTCCCGTGGTATTAGGAAAACGCTTAGATAGGCAACCTGTAACGAATGTAACAGCGAGTTAAGGCTATTTTTTTAAATTATTTTCTTGCAAATTATTCGATGATTTCCTCGAGCATAAATCTTGAACTCCCTGCGGGACACGTATACGCGGGAAAGTGGCGATTTGACGAATTTTTGTAACATCTCCAGGGAGGGTCCGCAATTCAAGAATTATAAATCTTGAATTCAAGAATTGCACCTTCGAAATCTATTTAAGGTTGTTTAACCCAAATTTGGGTAGCAACCCAATTTCGGGTAGCACCCATCAAATTGTGGGGGTCGAATGTATGTGATCTCGGTTGGCGTGCCATAGTTTTCCTCCACTTTCTTTTTTTCTATTTTCGTCGCCACCGGAGCAATTTAGACCGGAACGTATTTAAGATTGTTTAACCCAATTTTGAGCAATGATCTAACCATTTTTGGGTTAGTGAAATTATGGCCAAACATTCTTGGCGAATCTGGATTCCCCTCGCCCTCGTGGCGGCGGGGATTGTCGTCGCGGTCATTTACGCGGCGGACATCACCATCGCGGGGGTGGCGCTCATTGTTGCCATCGCGGCCGGGGCGCCCCTCCTGCTGACAATTTTGAAGGACCAGCTGCAGCTGCCGTTCGCGAAAAAGCACACGACGGTGGTCATGCTGCTCGGCGCAATGATGGTGCTGGGCATTTTTGGCGCCGCGCGGATTTCGCCGGGCACGTGGATTCCGTCCGGGTTCGTGGACGCCCACCCCGTCGCGTTCGGGGCGGCAGCCATTGACGGCAACCAGTTCAGCTACACGGGCGCCGACGGGCGAGTTTACACCGGCGCGGTGTACCAGTCCGGCATGCTTTACACGGGCACGTTCCTGGACGGCGGGTCGTGGACTGCGCCAGACGGGCAGACCGTGCTGAACCGGACCTACTACTATTGGCAGAATTACGTGGCGTTCACGACCGCGAGCCTCGCCAATATGTTCCCCGGCCTGAGCTGCGGGACCGTGGCGATTGACCAAGGGGGAGCACTCTCGTACAATAGTCTCGGCATTCTCAGTCAAACATCGCTATTCACTGCATATTTACCCAGCGTCACCTTCGCGGGCGACTGGCGCGTGGGCGCGACGAGTTACAAGTTCCAGGGACCCATCCGCGTGCAAGCGGCGGTGGACCCGATTGCGAACGCCTTCCCCGCCACGTGGAATGATTCGAGCAATACTTACTTTTTGAACGGGACGTGGGCGGGCATCGTGGGCGCGTGGGAGTACGGCGCGTCCAACTGCACCACGATTGACGCGGGGCAGGTGGTCCTCGCGAGCACGCTCGGCAAGAACGACCCCAACCTCGCGGGGCACGCCAACTCCACGCCCCTCGCCGTCACGCCCGCCTCAGAAGGCAGTGACGCCGCCGGGTTTGATTTTGGGTCATACATCGCCGCGCAGACAGCGGGCGACAACGACAGGCACGGCAACCACTTCGGGAACGGGTTCCAAATTAACACGTACCCGGTCCCTGCCCCGGAGACCAGCGGGTCGTCCTACTCCGGCGCGAGCGACGGTTTGTCTTTAAGCATATATTCCGCCCAGTCTAGCGCTCCCATCGCGGACAACTTCTCGTGGGGGGAGTCCCTCGACGCGGGCGTGCGGAG
>Ga0187878_1005025_pt1 | contig 9997 bp, 7 predicted proteins | sample June2016WEW_17_1_FD_132979 | JGI IMG/M metagenome (GOLD analysis project Ga0187878, IMG submission 132979) | Peatland microbial communities from SPRUCE experiment site at the Marcell Experimental Forest, Minnesota, USA - June2016WEW_17_150 | ecosystem: Environmental > Terrestrial > Soil > Wetlands...
GGGAAGTCGTAATGTCGGCTTTGCCGAAACTGGGGGCGACTGAGGATTGGATGGCCGCCAGTCTCCTTGGAGGGGCGATATCCGGCGCAGTGGCGCCCCGCTGCTCAGAAATGGAAAGATTTCTTCCGAGTGCGCCGTCACTCGGGCGGAGCCAGTGTTCGGCTTCTGCGGGGCCCTAGCCGTATGTCCGTCAGCTAACGGGTTAGGCGTCCGGTGTCGTTGGGTTGGGCCGTTGCTGGGGCAGTGGCCAGATTTCGGCGGTTGAGACGTGGTCTATGCTGCGGGGATATGGGCTCTCTGGCGAGAGTCCAGGCTTGGCGTCATGAACAACTCCTCCCGTGACAGTTGTTCACCCGTCAGCTGACGGGGGACTCTTCCTTGGCCGCCCGGCTCCGAGGCTGTACGCCCGGAGGGTACCCGTATCCGGCGAGACACGGAGGATTAGGTGAGGCCAGCGGTCGGCCTAAGAAGGATGGAGGCAACATGCACGATAGATCATAAGTGGCCTTATAATGAGAACTTATCGAAACCGCAATCGTGGGGGTGCCGGGTTTTAGGCCGGCCGCGCTGGCCCGTGTGGGCCGAACGTCGTTCGGCCCTACACTACTCTTCGGCTCAAGCGAGCTCAATGGCAGCTTCCCGTTGAGAAGTGGTGGCCTGTGGATTCGGAGCGCACTTGAGAGACACCGTCAGTTGTATTCCCGACGGATGCCGATTCTCAATGGTAACCGACCCTCCGAATAGCGAGAGAATACGGTAGGCCACGGGCGCGTCGAGCCCGAGGTCACCGCCCGGCGTAATGGCTTCGCCGATTGAGAAAAGGTCGAAGAACTTGGGGATGGCTGGAGCTGGTATGGTGCGTCCACGGCTCTCGATCACGGCATGGATGCCGTCGGGTGCGGATTGGCATGCCAGCCGAACGGTTTCACCCGCATCGGAGAACTTCACCGCCGTCTCCAGCAGTGCTTGAAGCGCCTTCACGAGCAGGTCCTCGTCGCCGAGCACGAACGCAGTTGTGGCTGCCGGCGCCTCCAAAATGACCTCCCGAGTGCGGGCAAACTCGGCCGCTTGTTCCATCGCGCCATTCAGGACCGCAGTCAACGGGGCGCGCGCGGACGCGAACTTCTCTGCCTCCACTTCAATCTGAGTAAGGAGTAAAGCGTGATCGAGAATTGTCAGGATTCGCCGCCTGGATTCATCAAACATGCTGCGGAGTTGGCTGTCCGCAGAACCGGAGCTTGACTCGGCCAACAAGAGCTCGCCGACTCCCAGCAGCCCGTTCAGCGGTGTGCGGAACTCATGGGAGATCAGGTTCAGGAAGTCGCTTTTGGAGTGGTCCAGGATCTTCAATCGCGCGTGTGCCTCGGCAAGTTCACTCGTGCGAGAACGCACCAGCTCTTCCAAGTGGAAATTTTGCTGTTCAAGGGCGCGCTGAAGCCGACTCACCTTCAGGTGAGTCTCCACGCGTGCCTGTACTTCCTCGAACTGGAAGGGCTTGGTAATGTAATCCACGCCGCCAGCTCGAAAGGCCTTCACCTTGTCTTCCGTTTCGTTCAGCGCGCTGAGGAAAATCACCGGGATGCGGGCAAGCGTCGGGTCGGTCTTTAGCCGTTGGCAAACCTCGAAACCTTTTATCTCAGGCATGTTGATGTCCAGCAGGATAAGATCGGGAGGGCGATGGGCGGCGGCCGCTAGTGCCAACCGCCCCCTCGGAAACGACCGTACTTCGTAACCCTGCTGTTTCAGCATGTCTTCCATGAGCTTTAGGTTCGCTGGTTGATCGTCCACCACCATGATGTTGGCCTTCTCGGGTTGAATCATTTTTTCCTCCTACCTCAGTTCTCCAGTTTCTGGCGCGTCCCTTCCAACAGACGCGTCAGGGCATCGTACTCATACTTGTCCGCAAGCTCCTTCATGGCTTGCGCGGCTTGCATATCCTGTTCTCCGACTCTTCGAATGAGCTGGTCCAAGCGGTCCTTGTCGCCGTTCGAGACGGCCTCCTCCACGGCATCAATTAGTTCTGCCGGCAGACCTCTCAGTTGTTCGGAGCCCAGAGCGAACACCGAAGCACCCACCGGGTCCCCTGTCTGCGAGGCCTCTTTGCTGGCATACAGATAACCAAGCCGCAGGTGCGCTTGAATCATTTGTAGCAGCTCACCTTCCCGGCACGGTTTGCCAAGGAAATCATCCACGACACCGGTGTGCAGTACGGCATCCCGGTCCTCATCCATGGCGCTGGCGCTGAGGGCGATGATGATCGGCCGCTTTCCATTCGCATTGGCTCTGATGACGCGGGCGGCCTCCAGCCCGCTCATGCCAGGCATGCGCATATCCATCAGAATCAGTTCGGGTTCCCATTCCTGCCAGAGCCGGATGGCCGCCTCCCCGCACTCTGCCTCGCGCACCGCAAAACCCACCGAAGTCAACAACTCGTTCAGCCAGCCTCGGTTGTGCCGTTCGTCGTCGACAATCAGCACCCGAGGCGCTGGTTTTCCGGGTTCGAGGCCGATCACGCGCCGGTATGCCCTTTGGTCTGCAAATGCGCCGCCAGCGCTCACTCGAACCGGGACCTCAAAACGAAAGACGGACCCTTTCCCCTCCTCACTGCTCACCGTAAACTCGCCGCCCATCAGACGGACAAATTCCTTGCTGATCGCAAGCCCCAAGCCGGTTCCAGCTTGCGATGCGACTCCACTCCGGGTTTGCACGAACGGCCGGAACAGCTCCGTCAGTTCCTCTGGCGCCATGCCGACTCCGGTGTCCTCGACCTCGGCGGAGAGCCAAGGCTGGTTATCGCGTCGCCGGTCCATTAACACCCGGAGCTTGATCCCGCCCCGTTCCGTGAACTTCAGCGCGTTTCCAAGAAGGTTGACCAGCACCTGGCGTAACTTGCCTTGATCGGCTTCGATGTGTCGCACAGATTCCCCATCCACGCAGACTTCCAGCGTGAGCCCTTTGGCCTCGGCCCTTAAGCGGAACATCGCAGCCAGATCTTCCACGAGACGGGAAACATCGAACGTCACCGGGCTGAGTACCATGCGGCCCGCCTCGATCTTGGACATCACCAGAATGTCGTTGATGAGATCCAGCAGGTGCTCGCCGCTTCGATTGATAATCCTCAGGTTTTCTTTCGCTGCCATTCCCATAGAGGAATCGCGCAGCATCAATTGGGAATAGCCCAGGACGGCGTTCATCGGAGTGCGAATTTCGTGGGACATGTTGGCGAGGAACACGCTTTTGGCGCGGTTGGCCCCCTCGGCTTTGTCTTTGGCTTCCACCAATTCAGCAGTGCGGGCGGCAACTTCTTGTTCGAGGCGGTCCCGGTGCCTCAGAAGTTCCTCGTCCCGGCGCCCAATCTCGCCCAACATCTCATTGAAGGTATCGACGAGCTGGCCTAATTCGTCGTCCTTTTCCTTCACGGCTCGCACGGCGTAGTTCTTCTCAAGGGAGACGATCTTGGCCGTCCGTGCGACATGTGCGATGGGCTCCGAGATGATTGTTTGGAGCTTGGAGGACAGTCCGAGCGCCAACAGCGAAGTGACGAAGAGGATGACGAAGACGATCTCCGCAAAGCTTCTGAGCCTTGCCTGGATCTCCCCTAAGTCTGACTCCAGATAGATTGTGCCGATGGTCTTGCCGCGGAGTACAATGCCTTTAAACAAGAGCAGCCGGCTTGGTTCAAACCAACTACTATCCGGCTGAGGCCCAGGGCATGTGAAGCCCTGCGTCTCCGGTTGGCGCCGGTAGGTGGCGAACAGATCGCCGTCGAGGGAGTAGATGCAGGCGCCGACAATGTGCTGCTTCGCTTTAAGCCCGGAGAGAATCTCCTCGGTTGCCTTCTGGTCTGCGAAGCTGAGTGCGGCGGTACTGTTGGAGCCGAAGATCGCCGCCAAAACGTCGAGGTCGTTCCGCATCGAAGTGCGGAATGCCCAATAGTCGTAGCCGACCACCGCCAGGCAGGCGAGCACCAGAGCGACGCCCACCGTGACCATAATGATGAGCCGGAGCTTCTGCTTGATGGAGAGACTACGATGAGTCACGGCTTTCTGCACCTTGTTTGACCTCTTACTTCCTCACGATCTGCGCCAGGCTCAGAAGCTTGGGACTGATCCGAAGCTTTTGCTGCCCTGCGGCGTTCAAGTTGATCTCAATTCGAACCTTCTTGCCCTCCAGCCTGAAGTCGACCACTCCACCTTCCTCGGCAAAGCCTGCTGATTCCCCCAGGGTCAGAACCCCTGGCGTCTTCAGATCTCGAAAGACGGCTTGTAAGAACTTCCGGTCAGACGAAGCAATAAAGAGAATGTGGCAGTTGCTCGCCTGTTGAACTTCAGAAACCTGCCGCACCAACAATTTCCTCTCATCGATCGTCTCTCCGTTCACCGCTTCATTGAGCGTAACGAGGATGGGGCTTTGACCGAGAACACAAATGGTGAGCGGATCGCTGGCGGTCTTGAAAGCCTCCGAAGGCCATTCCACAAACTTGGCCAGGTTGTAGACGTACGCCGCCTTTATTTGATATTCGCTGACCGACTGGGCTCGCCCGCTGGCGCTGAGCACCACTCCCAGGACAGCGGCCAGGCAGAGGCGGCGCAAAATATGCGTTGTGCTTTCCATCGTCGTCCCGTGCCTTCGAAGGGTTCCGATCCAATCGAGGGCCGGCCTGCTTTCGCCGCGACCCGTCGGATCCTTCCCACCCAATGGACCCGCGCCCTCCCCCGGACGGACAGGGATTGAGTCGCGACGACCAGCCTGGCGAGAAGAGCCGCAGGCCTCAAAAACGGAGGTCTGCGCCACCGGCTTTGGGTCTTTCCTCACTTGCTGCCACCGTGCCATCCCCGAAACGTGTACGTCAGCTTCAACCGGAACGTCCGGCCATCCTGATACAAAATGTCTTGCAAGTGCTCAGCACCGCCGGGGTAACCGTACGTGGTATTAAAGAGGTTGTAGATGCTCGCCGACAGGTCCCATCCCTTTCCTATGGGCGTACTTACGAGGGTCAAGTTCGGCAACACGAAGCCGTTGGCTTGGTTTCCAGCCAATGTCCCCCTGCTGCTGAAATAGCGAACGTCGAGGCCGGCAGTGGCCTTCCTCTTAAAAAGGGGGAGAAGAAGATTGAACTTAACCATCTGGCGCGGCGAATCGACAAGGAGGTTTCCTGTCTGAGGATCGTGGGCTGGTTCAAGAGTGTAACTCAGCCGCGTGCTAACACCGGAAGGCCACTTCCCCTCGAGCTCCGCTTCCATGCCCCTCACCACGACCGACCTGACGTTCTGGAATTGAATCAAACCGTCGGCGTTCACCTCGTTGTCGATGAGATCGTGAGCCCGATTCTGGAAAACGCCGCCGGCCAGGCGGAGGTGATCTCCAAAATACTGCTCCGCCGTGAACTCAAAAGTCTGGATGGTTTCTGGTCTAAGGTTCGGGCTCGCGATCTGATTGGGAGGGCTTTGGTAATAGAGTTCGTAGGTATTCGGGGCGCGGAAAGCCGTTCCATAGAGAAACTTGACGGTGGTTTTTTCCAGCGGGCTGTAGATCACCGCCAGGCGCGGATTTGTGGTCCCCCCGAGGGTCCCATAGTGGTCGTATCGCAATCCGGCATTGAGAATCAAATTCCTGCGAATTGAAAATTCGTCCTGCGCGTAAATCCCAACTACGTTGGAGTTTCGGTGGTCATTCAGGTAAAGATGGAAAGGATCTGCGTCGTAATTGCTCTGCACCTGCTGGAAGTTGCGGCGGAATTTGGATCCGACGGTCAGCTTGTGCCGATCAAAGAGTACTCGCGAAAGCTGGACCTCGGCCGTCCACCATTTGCCGTTACTATAATCCACATTCAGTGTTGGCGGTTGAGGCGGCGAATAGTCGTACACATATCCGGCGTGGTAAGCAGACTGGTCGTAAGAAAGGCGGCCGACCACTTCCCATTGATTTGAGAACTTGTGATTGTAACCCAGTGCGAGGTATCCCCTCGCGTCAGTGGTCCGGTTGCGAGGATCGTTGAAAACCGTGCCGAAGGACGCGGTGGGAATTCCCTTCTCCCTGGTGCTATAGGCCCCTTCCAGGCTGAACTCGCGGAAGGACACTCGCCCGAAGGCTTGCCGGAACGCATCGTCATCCACGTTGTGGGCGATTCCATAATTCGAGGCAGGGCTATCAAACTCCTTGAAACACAACTGGCCTGGACCGTCGCTTCCGTAGAAGGAAGTTGAGAGAAGCAGTTCCAGCCCGTTCTTGAGCTTGTTGCCATAAGTGAGGCGGCCCTGCTTGGTTCCGAAGCTCGCCAGGTCGCCGGAGATTTCGAGGCCCTTCGTTGTCTCGCCCTTCCTGGTAATCACGTTGATGACACCCAGGAAGGCATTACTCCCGTAGATCGAGGAGCTCGGCCCTCGGATCACTTCCACGCGGTCGATGAGATCGACGTCCACCGGGAATTCCGTGCCGATGAGCGCTTCGTCATAAATGTTGTCATTAATTCGGTGACCATCCACCAAGAGCAAGAAGTGGTCGTTGTATCCACCGTTTCGGCCAATACCTCGTATCCCGACATAGGTGTAATTCCTGTCGTAGGTCAGAAAGAGTCCGGGAACGCTCCCCAGGATGTCAGCCAGCGTCCGGTAGCCATATCTGCGGATCTCGTCGGCGGTCACGATGGTCACCGATGCGGGAGCATGGGTGACCGGCTGCGTGTAGTTCGAAGCACCATAGACCGACTCGACCTTCATCTTCATGAGGTCTGCAAGATCGATCTTTATCAGCTCGCGGGTGGTCGGTTGAGCTTCAGGGGCAGTTTGGCCTCCCGCGCGGGTAGCCACCGTGAGGACCAAGATAAGAATCAGGAATTGGACCGCCGCACGGGACGGCAACCGGAAGGACCCGGTCTTTTTGCCGATCGCTGGTTGCCAATCGCCAATTGAAGAATTTGGCTTCTTCAAGCTCAATCGGAAATCGATAATCGGCAGTGTGGGCATTGGCCCAGGGCTGGAAATATCATGTGATCCTTTTGTGGACGCTGCGCCCAACTTGTGTATGAAGAGGTTGTGCCCGAGTGGAGGTTCAAATGCCGCGCGCAACCCGTCAGGGCGCGAGAGCTTAGTGCGGCCAGGAAGCGCGGCCAGCAAGCACGGCCAGCACTGGGAGCCAGGAACTGCCGGTCGTCCCTTAATGAGTCTCATCGGTTCACCAGCCTTCGGTCGCAGGTCCAATCGAAACCTCCCGGGCCACAAGAACACATACTCCCCCCGCTCTGAATCGGCAGAATTCCACCCCCATGTGAGGGGGAATCTCGGATTCAAGGTATGATGACAACGCCTACAAGGCGACACCAAGCTCGCAAAGTGATGCCAACGGTTCGGGTGAGATAGGTTTACGCGTCTCCGGTCCTACAAAGCAGAAACCAGGAGTCAGAATGAAGAATTGCTCAAGACTGTCGGCTCTTAATGGCGACTGACTGCAGCGCGGTAATCGATGGTGGTCAAGTAGCTCAGCCATGCGGCTTCGCCCTCACAGATCCGTACGTGGGGCTTTCCCGCATACGGCTCTTCCCGAAGGGGACCCCGAAGCAGACTTCACGCCACACAGGGGTGGGTGATCCGAGGGGTGGGCAAAGGAAAGAGTTGTAGCACGGCGCCATAAGCGTCCCAGCTCATCCGACGTTGGTTCCGGCGCCGCAAGGCGCGGAACCAAATGCGCCGCACTTGCTGATAGAACACCTGCAGGCAACGGAAGTTGCTCGGCAGACCGTAGTACTGGTAGTGCCCCCGCAGCACTTGGCAGAGCCACTGGTGCTGATCGGACACCGCCTCGTGCATCCGGGGCGCAGAGCTTCTGTCCGCAGCGACTTCAGTTTCGCCGTCAGCCGCCTGCTCTGGGTCTTCCGCTTCACCACAAAACGCCCGTCCCGGGTACAAGTGGATGTGTAATCGGCAAATCGGACGAATGGCCCTCAATCTCAGATCCCCCGAAACGGCGTTCTGGGAAGTCGACGTGGCAGCCCGTTGCCCGAAATATCCAGGAACAGGGGAGACCGCACGCCGGCCGAGGGCATGATTGTGGACGTATCGTCGGCCACTAGGAGACAATCAACCATTGTCACTCACCGACAGCCTGCAGCGAATTGCCAGTAAAGGCCCTTTGCGGAAATCAAGATGGGGAGTGATCCACACAATCTGGCCGCAGCCCTAATTCATCTGTTTTTGGGCGATTGCTTTGGGGTGATTGCAGCCCTTGCAGGTCAGGCAGTTGCAGAGGCTGTACGGCGGAGGTTTTTGGGCAAGCCAGCCAGGCTCGTTGAGCGGTGCCCCTACCGATGCCCATTTCTGCTGAGATCGCAGCCCAGGAACGCCCCTGAGCGCGCAGGGAGACCACTTTAGAAGCATCCACGACAATACGAGGCCTTCCGAGTCGCCTCCCACGGCTTCTGGCCAGCGCCAGCCCGGAACGCACGCGGTCCCGAATCAACTCCCTCTCGAACTCCGCAATGCTGGCGAAGATGCCAAAGACGAGGCGCCCGTTTGGCGTCGAGGTGTCCACACCCTCATGGAGGCTCACGAAGTCAATTCCCAGGGCGCGGAATTCGTCGAGCGCGTTCACCAACTGCCGCAGGCTGCGGGCAAAGCGGTCGTAACGGTAGACAACCACGGCATCCACCAGCCGCCTGCGGCACTCAGAAAGCAAACTGTCCAGCGCCGGCCGATGCTCCTTCGATCCGCTGATCCCCTCGTCCACATACTCCCCGAGGACCTTCCACCCACGCCGACGGCAGTAATCTCGAACTTCATGTAGCTGCATTTCAGGATTCTGATCATTGTGGGTGCTTACCCTCGCGTAGATGGCTGCTCGTTTCATCGATTGCCTCTCCTGGCACCCTTGCGAGGGCGACCGCCGAGCTTCCCCCACTTGGAAAGCTCTTTCTTTGAGTGCCTCCTCGCACGGGCCTGTCCACCCAGTCGAGCCCAGGCCTGCCTCTGCTCGGGGGTCGTCGTCCGGGCTCGCGCCTCTCCTCCAAGCTGGCCCAACGCGACTGCATTAGGGTTCTTCATGCGCCTTATCTTACCTGACGCCAAGTACGTTTGTCAAGACGTTTGTGAGAACCCCTGCGAGATCCCCGGAGTTGGCCGGAATCCCCTTCTATGTCACGCTGGCGATGGCCGAAGCGGTTGGCGGTGCTAGGCGAAAGGACGCACGTGAGGGCGCGTGGCCGGGCTGAACCAAGCGTTTGGCTCAACGACGAAAGGCCAGGTGTTGGAAGCCGCACCTGACAAGGCGCGGCTAATCGCTTGGGGTGACCACGAAGGAAAGGAAGCCAGGTCTTGGGGCTAGCGGGCAGAATCTCTTTTGGGCGGGGATCAGCGGCCAGGGGGGTACCCCCCCGACTTTTGTCCGCCGAGTTTTTCTGTGACCGTGTTCCTGGCCCTCACTCCAAAATGAAAATGCAGCTGCAACTTGTGGGCTTTCTCCGATGAGTCCAAATTGAGAACCATTGAAACTTGCGTGTAAGCCCCAGCTGCGGTTTTCTTGTCGCCTGCTGAAATGAGTTTGGCTATTGCAGAATCCAATTGCGAATTGGCCTCGTCATACAGTTTGGCATTCGCCAGTGACATTGCGAGTCCAACATGCAATTCGGGGTTATCAGGCGACTTTGCGATCAAATTCTCCAGAAAGGCTTTAGCGCCAGCGATATTCCCGGTTTGCACTTGAACCATCGCGTTTGTCGCATCAGCGTAAGTTATCGTTTGCTGGTTATTTGTCTTCTTTGCCAAGCTCAGACATTCCGCAATCTTTTCCGTCGCCATGGCATTCTTGCCCTGACGCGAATACGAAATGGCAAGGACACAAGAGCTCTCAACCTTGAGAGGGGTCATATCTCCTCTGAGGTCTTTTAGTGACGTGACCGGGTTTTTTTGTACCAGGTGAAGTGAGAGAGAATTCACCTAGGGAGGAGACCCGATCATGTCAACGAAGCGGTTTAAGCCGGAGCAGATTGTCAATCTGCTCCGGCAGA
>Ga0187878_1005026_pt1 | contig 9995 bp, 13 predicted proteins | sample June2016WEW_17_1_FD_132979 | JGI IMG/M metagenome (GOLD analysis project Ga0187878, IMG submission 132979) | Peatland microbial communities from SPRUCE experiment site at the Marcell Experimental Forest, Minnesota, USA - June2016WEW_17_150 | ecosystem: Environmental > Terrestrial > Soil >...
CTGTTCTGTTGAATAAATGGCTATTCAATAACAGGAGTCAATAGAATTAACAAGACTGATATAATATGTCTTTTTGTTATATATTCCGAGGATTTAAGCTCTGCTTTTTCTCATATATAACGCCCTTTATATATTTATATTTGTCGTCCAAAAAGGGGAATGGCTCGTAGTAATGAGGGATTTGTGAGCAAAGATTCTCAAATATGAAGATCTAAAGGGCGTCCCCATGATTCGGCCTTTGTTATTTTTTTAAATGTAGTATAATTTTCAGAGAAATGCAGATAATCCCTAATTATGGTGGTATTATTGAAAAATACACAAGGAGGCGTTGAATGAAAACAGTAATATTAGTTATGTCGTTATTGCTTGCTTCAACTGCCCAAGCAGCAATGAGTAAAGCAGGGTGTCCACCTGATACGTTGTGGAACTCTAGCACAAATGAATGCTATCGCGACCCCAATTCCGAGTCAGCGAAACGAGAGCTTAGAGAACAAGAGCTTAGAGAACAAGAGCGGAAGTGCATAGAGGCACAGGGATCGGCGGAGGAGTACCGGCAAAAGCTTGAAAAAGGAATGGCGACAAGTGACTTCAATCCGAAACTACCACCTATTCCCACCCCACCTGAGTGCTTTAAAACATTAAGATAATTCAAAAATATTATGAAAAGCCTGTAGGAGTTTTGCAGGCTTTTTTAATATTCAAACTGAGACACTACCAAAAATCAAAGGGTAGCTTAGAGGGACATTCTATATCTATCCTGTCAAGGTGAAAAATCGTTCTTTTAAAATCAGATAGTTAGCTTTTGCTGCCAGAATTGGACGCACTCCTCCCTTGTTTTCAGAAATGGCGAGCTGTCAGTGTCAGAGGCGGGGTCAGCCCTCGACATTAGACATTCTCCGTCTATGATCGCTATCTTCTTAAAAAAGCGGAATTTCCAATCGGGTAGCCGGTTTTTTCTCCCCCATGGAATTCAGGGGACACCATACTTAATTTCGGGCGTGTTGTAAAAGTATAGGGGACGCCCATGAAATTATGCGTTGCTAATATATTTCCACCTCGGCGCTTGCTGCAAGGAGAATTTTGTCTGGATAAGATGAGAAACGCATATTTTCATGGGCGTCCCCCTCATCTACCCAGCTATCTTTTCTTTCCTCGGATTCATCTTTGTCATATTGACCTGGTACAGCTATATGACGATACCATTCGAGTTCGAATTCGCGCCTGATAACTGCCTTCGATTCCGTGCTATTGGGCGCAAACTTATTGTCTCAATTTACGATATCCGAGAAATCGACGCACGGGCGTGGAATCGAGGATTTGTCACTTTTCGCCTATCTCGGGGCGTTATATATCTTTTCCTAGCAATGCCCGGCCTAAAGAATCTGATTGAGGAGGTGAAAAGCAACAACCAGAGCGTACAGGTAAAAGTGAGCCTGTAAGAATAAAGCAAGAGGGACAAAATCATTTCCTTTATAGGTCAAAGATAAAACCGCTTGAAATATCCCCCCTAGAGGTATATTATTTTCCAATGACATGGACCGTCACTTTTACCGGAAAGGCGCGGAAGCAGAAAGTGAAGCTCCCCAAAAGGATACGCGAGTTGCTCTTTCAGCTTGCCAAGGACATCGAAGCATCTGGCCCGGTACAGGGGGACTGGCCCAACTATTCAAAGCTTGGCGACAACCGGCACCACTGTCATCTAAAGAAAGGTCATCCGACCTATGTTGCGGTCTGGACCGAAGACCGTGGTACCATATCGGTGGAGATAATTTATGCGGACACACACGAAAAAGCACCCTACTGACGAGCTTGTAACCATAACCCTTCGCGTTCGCCGTAGCAAGGTTCCCCAGCTGCAGCGGTTCGCGGAATCTCTCGAAACTGAGGAAGAGCGGTCCTACTCCATTGCGGAGGTATTCCCCGAGTATGTCGGTAGGGAGCAGGAAGTGGCTCTGCGGGCCTACCGCAACAGGGAAGGCTTGACCCAGAAACGGCTCGCCGAATTGACCGGCATCCCGCAGCACCACATCAGCGAAATGGAGAACGGCAAGCGAAGCATAGGAAAAGAGAGGGCTAGAAGACTCGCTGAAGCGCTGCATTGCGACTATCGTCAGCTATTGTAGAAAGTCGGGAGAGGCTTGAGGGTCAGGTCTACAATCTTCAAATTTGTAATTGTAGATGTGGCCCTGTAAATCCTTGACAAAGTCATGGGGAAGTCGGAGGGGACGCTGGTAAGTTATGGGGAAAGTAGTGATGTCAGGATTGCTAGTTTGCAACTTTTCGAAACTTCTATTTCTTCCCACATCAAAAGCCCGCACAAGCAGTCCACCAGGTCGCGGCGCAGTCGCCACGCTGATGAGAGCAGGCGTTAACCAATACAAAGGAGAATGAATGATGAGTGAATTACCAAAATGTATAAAATGTGGCTCCGAATATACTTATGAAGATGGAAATATGTATGTTTGCCCGGAATGTGGAAATGAATGGGCGAAGGATAGCTCGGCAGACAATGAAGATAACGCAAAAATATTTTATGACGCTCACGGAAATGTACTCAAAGATGGTGATTCCGTGACGGTTATAAAGGATCTTAAATTAAAAGGTTCTTCTCTGGTTGTAAAAGGCGGCACCAAAGTAAAGAACATCCGGTTGGTTGATGGTGACCATAATATTGACTGTAAAATTGACGGCATTGGTGCAATGAAGTTGAAATCAGAGTTTGTAAAAAAAGCATAATAAAATGATAAAGTCATGGGGCTCGGGTCTACATTCTTCAAAATTGAAGTTTATAGATACCCCCCTGGCTTTTTTCACCATGATAACAGGAGGCATTGATGTTCTGCAAGCGTGACAGATCCGGCTATCGACAGCCCATAACGGGCGTGGCGTTGAAAACCCTGGTGTTCGGTGAAAAAACACTGTTTACGGAGTTCCACCTCGAAGCGGGGAACACATTGCCGATGCATGAGCATGCGGAAGAGCAAACCGGTTATCTGGTGTCCGGTTCAATCCTCTTGACGATCGGTGCTGAAACCTTCAACGCAGGACCGGGTGACAGTTGGTGTATCCCGGGGAATGTAGAGCACGGTGCGGAGATCCTTTCGGATTCTGTCGCAATCGAAGTGTTTTCCCCGGTTCGGAAAGATTACTTGCCGGTAGTCCCGACAGTCTATGAGTAAATGATGGATACGGAATCGAATCGATTGAAACTGTTCACTTTCCGCGAAGTTGACGGCTTCAGCCCCACTTCTTGCCCAGGTCCTCAAGCCCTGCCTTCTGCAGATCCTCAGGGGTCATGACGATCCGGAACTTTACGTAGGCATTGAAGGTCAGGAACCACGGTTCGGAAAGAGCCGGGACTTTTGCTGGGTCATCCAGGTTAACGATCAGGATCACCCCACGCTCCCCATCCTCCTCCGTAAAATAGACAGCCTCAGGCTTGATTTCCTCCAGTATCCGGGCTATCTTTTGGCCGGCTGAGCCGTTCCTGACAGCCTGATTAAACTCGTCGGCGGGGAATGTGACGTTCATAAGCATCCGCATGATTGCCCCCTTTTGATATTGTTTTCTCAACTAAGGACCTGACAGTATATAACTGTTACATTCTTGCATCTCATCTTCGGGCCATCTTTGCCCGGTCTTCAATCACCAAATCCTCAGCGTAGCCCGACTACGCCTGCGGTTTGGCTCAATCACACCGGCCAAATCTGACCCAAATCTGAGCGCCATACTGTTACAGTTATTTCCGACAGGCCCTAATGGTAAAATTGTATCCCTCTTTGCGCCTTTATCAATTCAAGAAGCTGACTTCCGGGAGTCACGGGGGTTACATCGCCATCACAAATCCGATTAGTGTCGAACTTCAGCCTATCCCTTCTCCCCGGGGAAGAAGGTGGCCGAAGGCCGGATGAGGGGGCAGCAGTACACTGGAAGCCCTACTTCCCCTCCTCACCCTAGCCCTCTCCCTCAGGGCGAGGGGATATATTGACGCCAGAGATGAAGATTAGCGCTAATCGGGTTCACAAATGATTTGCCAGATGACCCGGCACGCTGTTAAAGGGCTGTTTCCAATCACATGCACTCACATCAATAGGATCAAGATATTCAAGTTTCAATGACTATACTGAACCACAACTATCATATTCGCTCTGTTTTGGATAAAATGATAACATAATCTGGTGACGGCAAAACTGAGGGCACGTCTGTTCAAAACGATTAGTTCAACCACAACCGATTGGTAGAATGCCGGTTCGACTTTTCAGTATGCGGCAAACTTCAATTCGGCAGATGGCGACACTTGGAGGAAACCCATGAACTTCGATATGGTACGGAATGCACTTCTGTGGTGTACGGTAATCAACTATGGGTTACTGTTGGTGTGGTTTTTGTTCTTCACGCTCGCGCATGATTGGATGCATCGATTGCACGGCAGATGGTTTCATCTGTCGGATGAGCAGTTTGATACGATTCATTACTCCTGTATGGCCCTTTACAAACTGGGCATTATTCTTTTCAACCTGGTCCCTTTAATTGCCCTGTATATTGTCGGATAAAGCGAGCGCATGAGGAGCCCAAAATGGCCAAAAATAGCGCAGGCTTGCTTTTGTACCGCTTTCGCAACCGGCATCCGGAGGTATTTCTGGTCCATCCCGGAGGGCCTTACTGGGCGAAAAAGGATCTGGGCGCATGGTCCATACCCAAGGGCGAATATTCAGAGGGTGAGGACCCTTTTGATACCGCAAGGCGCGAGTTTTTCGAGGAAACCGGCTTCGAGGCAAAGGGGGAATTCAAGGAACTTTTCGCACTCCGGCAGCCCAGCGGAAAGAGGATCATGGCCTGGGCATTTCAAGGAGACTGCGACGCCGGTGCCGTGAGAAGCAATACCTTCACCATGGAATGGCCTCCCAAGTCGGGGCGGCAGGCCGAGTTCCCCGAGATAGACCGGGCGGAATGGTTCAGTGTTGAGATTGCCAGGAAAAAGATACTGAAGGGTCAGGTTGGTTTTATTGACGAACTTTGCGCAACATTAGTCTCTTACAACTTCACTCTTTACAAAAGATGATCAAAATAAAAAGCGATTAAACCTTCAAAAACAAAATTAACAGGGATGAAGGGGATGCAGGGGATGAAGTCAAAAAGCAAAAAAATATGAAAAATAAATAGAACAACGGTTTTAATCTTAGGGTTTTATCCCCTTAATCCCTTTCATCCCTGTTAAATATAAGATTTTGTATTTCCTGTTCGGTTCCGGCTTTGCCGCCTTAGGTTACGACAATCCTGGGGGGACATATTCTGCGAACTCCGGTGGGGAGAATAGAGGAGAAGAGACATGAGAATCGACAGTTACTCCTTCGGCCGAATCGTCATTGACGGCGCGGAACACACCTCCGACATCATTATCTACCCCGACAGGGTGGACGCTTCCTGGTGGCGTCGGGAAGGACATCTGCTGGTCCCGGAGGACCTCTCCGAGATCCTCTCCCACCCTCCGGAGGTGCTGGTGATCGGCACCGGACAGAGCGGAGTCATGCAGGTCCCACAGAAGACAGCGGAAGCACTACGGCAAAAGGGGATCAAGGTGCATATCGCGCGGACAGCAGACGCTGTGACGCTGTTCAACCGCCTGCAGCGGGAGCACGCCCGGGTCGTGGCAGCCTTGCATCTGACCTGTTGAAGCATGGAAGTCTTTTTCATAAAGCCGGCAGCTCAAGGCGTGACGCTGCTTATCTATTAATTCCATTGTTCAAGATGGTGCGACCAGGAAGCATCCTGCAACACCCGTAGTCGATCCTTATGAGTACCGAGAAAAGAGCTGACCATGGACCCGGATCGTTTTGACAAACAGATGCGTTCCTATGAGTATTTCCATACTCTCCGTCTGATCCCCGGCACATGGACTGTGATCAGGGTTGACGGCCGGAGTTTCTCCCGGTTCACGGAGGGACGCTTCGACAAGCCGTTCGACATCAGATTCCGCGACATGATGATCGAGGCGGCCAGACTGCTGATGGAGGAAATGAACGGGATCTATGCTTACATTGTAAGTGACGAGATATCCGTGCTCTTTCCACCGGCCTGGGAACTGTTTAATCGCGAACTCGAAAAGCTCGTCTCCATCTCGGCATCCATTGCGAGCGCGGCATTCACACATGCTTCAGGTAATATAGTCCAGTTCGACAGCCGTATCTGGATAGGTGTTGACAAAGAGCGCGTCATCGACTATTTCCGCTGGCGTCAGGCGGACGCGGCCCGGTGTGCGCTGAACAGCTGGGCGTACCGGATCCTGCGCGAAAGCGGAATGGATATGGGAGAGGCGACCGCCGCCCTCAAAAACAAGACCGTTGCCTATAAGAATGAACTGCTTTTCCGCCACGGGATCAACTTCAACGACCTGCCCGCATGGCAAAGGCGTGGAGTCGGCCTTTATTGGCAGACATACGAGAAAGAGGGGTTCAATCCCGTTCTTGGGCGGGAAGTTACTGCCGTAAGGAGACGAGTCAAGGCGGACGAGTCTCTGCCGATGAAGGACGTCTACGGCGAGTTTATCCAAGGACTTATTGCGAAATCGGCATAGAAGCGAAAACTTCATAAAAAATGTGACAGATTCATTTAAGGGGCATAAATCCGAAAAAAATCTGTTCCCTTTTACTGCTTGTCCTCTTTTACTGCTGCGCCGACGCCGTCGACAAAGCAATCCAGACTCGCCTGAAACTGTCCGGCTTCGATGCGGATTCGAACAGAAACCTTTCGATCGCGGCGCCTGCCCCGAGTGCGGCGGAGTCGTGAAGCATGAGGGTGGCTGCGCTGTGTGCAAGGTGTGCGGATACAGCTAATGTCAGCTGATAAAGGAAAACGGAAAGGCCCGCAGAGATGTGGGCCTTTTTTTGGGCTAAATCGCAGATTAATTCAACCCAATGTGTAGGGGCGAGGCATGCCTCGCCTTTGAATGTACAGACATGAAATCGTCGATTATGCCTCCAAAGGGCAACGCATGCGTTGCCCCTACAGGATGACACATGACTTATTTTTGATGCCAAGTCACAATTTCCAGTCCACAAAATCCTACAACATAAATTACCACCCTGCCCTGCCCCTCCCTTACGGTCTTGTTTCATTTTCCGTATTAATATTGCCAACAGAAAAATTTGATCTGCGACTGATCCCAAAAATCCATCTGCTCGCAAAATTGTCTTGACATTGTTAATTCAATAATATTAACAATACATAATTTATTCATCTTTACTTTGCTGATTAAAGAACAAAACTCTTGCATTTTTATCACAAGGAAGAGGATAGGCCTTATTAATGATTGCTTGAGAAGAAGGCGGCACCATGGACTTTTTGAAATACTACGAGCGGGAGCTTACCTTCACCCGGGAATTGGCAGCTGAATTCGCCAAAAAACATCCCAAGATTGCCGCCAGGCTCCTGCTCGAGCCCGACAAGTGCGAAGACCCGCACATGGAGCGACTGATAGAGGCCTTCGCCTTCGAATGCGCCCGCCTGCACATGAAAATTGACGATGACTTCCCCGAGATTGTAGAACCATTGCTGAACGTGGTTTTCCCTCATTTCATCAGGCCCATCCCCTCAATGTCCGTTGTCAGGTTTGAACCCACAATAGCTACAGTCCCGCCATCAGGGTATAGCATAGCTAAAAATATATCCCTCTTTTCAAAGCCTGTGAATGATACTTGCTGCCAGTTCACCACAGTCTATCCGGTGACCCTTTGGCCTGTCGAGGTCGTTTCAACTGAGTTGCGTGAGCCGAGGAGGCTGGTAAAGGATGCCCGCCAGGCCATCGTTATCCGATTGAAGACTTGCAACGGTCTGGGTCTTGACCAGATCGGCTGGCAAACTCTGCGCTTTTACATTAACGGCTCGGGAAAGCATGCATCCCACATCCATGAACTTTTGTTAAACAACACTTGCCATATGGAATATGTGGCAAGCAATAGCTATGGGAAGACGGATTCAGCAGCAATCCCTCTTGATAATATTCAGCCGGTAGGGTTCGAGCACGATGAGACGATGATCCCTTCATTAAGAAAGGAATTTCCCGGCTTTCTTCTCTTTTTCGAATATTTCTGTTTCCCTGAAAAATTCCATTTTATCGATTTCAATGGACTCGACAAATTCAGGCCCAAAGACATGGATACGATCGAGTTGTGGATATACCTCGACAGGGATACAAAACCGGACCTCCTTATCAACAAGGACACCTTCAGCATTCACTGCACGCCCGTCATCAACCTATTTGACCGTAATGCCGAACCAATAGATGCAAAACAAGCCAAAGAAGAGTACCGGATTATACCATATGACAAAAAGACGGATGCAGCCGAAATCTACAGTATCGATAAAGTGACCGGCACAATAACCGGATCATCCGGCATTGATTTCGACCCGTTGTATTCGCTCAAACATCATCTTCATGAGGACAATGGCCAGGACAGGGCGTTCTGGAATATACAGCGGAGATATTCCGGCAGAAAAGGCGATAACGGGACGGATGTCTTTCTTTCCTTTTCGGGCCTGGATCTAAAACCGGCCCACCCCACAGTGGAGCAAATAATTGTTCATGCCAATTGTACAAACCGTGACCTGCCGGACCGGCTTCTTTATGGGGATCCAGCCGGCGACCTGGTAATGGAAGGTTCGGCTCCCGTCAGACATGTAAACTTCGTTGTCAAACCTACACCAACCCGCAGGCCGGCATTGGGAGGAGTGTTGCAATGGCAGGTTCTTTCACTGCTGAAACCTAATTACCTTCCGCTCATGCGTGGCCAGGTGGAGTCATTCAGGGCCATTCTCAGGCTTTACGACTTCGATAATTCACTCGTTACAAGACGGATAATAAACGGCATTCACACCGTTCAGTCACAACACGTGACGAGAAGGATTGGCCAGGCATTTTTCAGGGGGGTTGAGGTCACAATCGGATTCGAGGAGAGTAAATACATGGAATCGGGTCTGTTCATGTTCACCTCCGTTTTGGAAAGGTTTCTCAGCCAATTCGTTTCGTCGAATTCATTTACTCAACTGGTCACTAGGACATCGCCGGGTGGGAAAGTTTTCAAGATATGGCCGCCGAGAAGAGGAGGACGTCCTTTGTTGTGAAGTTAGTAGAATTATTTATTTTAGGAGGTTTTCGTGAAAAACCTGATTGTGACTTTCTTCATTTTATTAATAGTCCCTTCAATCGTATCTTGCGCTCGACAAAACAGCAAAAACAATCAACAACAGAGTTTCCAAGAATTCTGGTCCGATTTCCGAAGTGCGGTCTTGGCAGACGACAAAAACAAAATTCTTTCAATGACTAAATTTCCTTTCAAAACCCGCGGAGTCTCAGATGACGACCCTGTCGTTTCTCACGACAAAGCATCATTTATTCGCATCCTGCCCCGACTCTTGGATCAAGACACGGGCATAAGCGTTGAGCCAGAAACAATGCGTGATTTGATCAAGCGAACTATAAAAGTTCCGAAAGATAAAGTTAATAACGACGCCTGGCACAGAATCGGCGACATCTGTTTTGAGAATGAAAAGGGTATTTGGAGTTTTACATTCGCATACTTCGATGGATAGAAGGGCGCTATCTCAATGTGTTACAGCCAACAAAGATCAGAAAACAGTAAATAGCCCACCGGAGGTGTTTCTATGAAAAAATTAATTGTTTCATTTGTAATTATGATAACGATCCCTGCTTTTGCCTTCTGTGCGCAGCTGGATCATAAACAGAATAAGGGGCAGAGTCTTCAAGAGTTTTGGTCAGTTTTTCGAGGGGAGGTCCTTGCAGGGGATAAAAAAAAAATAGCCTCAATGACAAAGTTCCCTTTTAAGACCCGGGGTGTCTCAGATGACGACCCGATCATTACTCACAACAGAGATTCATTTATTCGCATGTTGGACCGACTTTTGAAGCATGACCCAGGCCTCCGTAGAGAACCTGACACGATGCGTGATTTGGTAGAGCGAACGGTAATCGTTCCTAA
>Ga0187878_1005030_pt1 | contig 9987 bp, 7 predicted proteins | sample June2016WEW_17_1_FD_132979 | JGI IMG/M metagenome (GOLD analysis project Ga0187878, IMG submission 132979) | Peatland microbial communities from SPRUCE experiment site at the Marcell Experimental Forest, Minnesota, USA - June2016WEW_17_150 | ecosystem: Environmental > Terrestrial > Soil > Wetlands...
CCCTGCCATCTTCGCGCAGTGACGCCACGGCAGATTGTCTACGGAGACGGGACGCATAGCGCTCCAGTTACCACCACTCACATGATCGGTCCTGCGGGCCACCCGGTGTTATTCGGCGGCTCGCGGTAAAGCTGGTTGTCCGCGCGGCTGGCCATCACGTGCACGCTGCCGTCAGCGAACAGCACCAGGTCCTTATCCCCCGGGTTCACCGCACCGCTCTGGCCCGGCCCGCCCGGCGCGCCCTTCTTCCGGTGATTCGCGCACCAGGTAACAGGCGTGTCGGACGGAGGGTAGGGCTGCAGCAAGTGCCGGTTCTCGATAACGCCGTTGACGACCGGCAGCACCATCGTGCCCGGGTTCCAGAAGTTCCGCCGATAGTACATGTCGTAGCTATTCCAGCCGTTCAGCGTCGGGATGCCGGGGCTGCTCTGGGCCTGGCCGAAGTTGGTCACGATGTAGCCCTGCTTCAGTTGAACGTTCTGGGTGAGATAGTCATCCGTCATCGCCGCCGGATTCGCCGGGCAATGCAGGATATTGAGATCGGTGATGTATCCGCCGCTGCGGTACCACGGGAATGCGTTCAGGCCCTCGCCCTCCGAGGCAATGGACGCGCGCAGGTTCGCGCCCAGACGCGGCTGCGCGTTCAGCGCCTTCGCGGTCGCCTCGTCCGGCTCCAGGGTCGTCGGCGGGAGCACGGTCGAGTAGGCGCCGAGGTAGTAGAGGGTGAAAAGGCCGCGGCCCCGGTATCCCGTCTGTATCGGCTCGTTGGTCGTGTCATCGTACGCCGCGTGAATGGGGTCCGCGGGGTTCTGGGTGATGTCGTTCGGGTCGGACGGGACGGCGAGAAACTCGGTTACGTCCGGCGGGTAGCACTGGTAATCCTCTCGGAACAGCGCCAGCGCCTGGCCGATCGCCTTCAGATTGGAGGCGCAGATGTTGCGCTGGTTCTGCGCGCTCATCGCCTTGTAGCCGGGCACTACCAGCGCCATCAGGATAATCATGATCGAGATTACGATCATGATCTCGATCAGCGTGAATCCCTGCTGGGCAAGGGCCCGCCCCTGCCGACCCAGCCTTGTTACATGGTCCCCTGTCCGCTTCATCTGCCCCGGTCTCTGGCCTGGTAGATCGCTATGGTCACAGCTTCGACTGTATCGCCCAGTTATACTCCAGATATGGCGGGCCTGGGATGATCTCCGCCGTGCCGTCGAGCCGCAGCACTATGTCGGCGCTCTTGGTGAACGCACGATGGTTGGGACAACGCGTGACGATCGTGTTCTCCGGCGCATTGCGATTGATGAGACCCGGGAACACCGCGCTGGGAAGGCCGTAAGTCGTCGGCGCTGAGGTCTCGACGGTGGTCTGGTCTGGCATAACTTGATCCCACAGGGGCCGCTTCAAGCCGTCCGAGAGTGGGTAGACAGCGCCGTTGGACGGACTGCGGTAGATCCGCGTGGTGGTGTTGGCGAAGTTCGTCCAATACACCTGCTGAGCGAGGAAGTATGGCAGCACGTCATTCACGAAGGCCCGCGTCGTGGCATTGCTCTGCACCCCCAGCGTCCCCTCCGGATCGTACTGGTACCACTTGTACCAGAACGCGATGTCGTCCGCCCAGCCGACCTGGCGCGTCGCTCCCGTAGTTGCGCCCGTGGCCCCGGGCTGAATCTGGATCGGAGCGAAGTAGCGCGACTGATCTCCGACCTTCTTGGGCGTGACCGGAAGCGACGGGTTCGGGTCCCACCACACATAGCCGACCCAGTTGTACAGCAGATTGTAGCTGGAGTAGTTCTCCCGGAAGAAGGTCTTGCTGGCGTCGCTTTCCCCATAGGTCTTCAGGTCATTGGTGTCGAGCCAGGGGTAGGCGTAAATGCCGTTCAGATTGCTGTACATCTCCTGCGCTTGGTAGAGCAGCGTCGCCTGAGGATTCTTGGGGTACTGGCCGGGTATCTGAAATTGCACAGCGGTTGCGTACAGCAGCCCGGTTTCGATCGAGTCATCGGGGCAGACGAAGACCTTTCGGCTGGGGACGTACGTCGGGTAGAGCGCGTTGAGGCCGCCCTGCCCGGTCACCGGGTCGTACGGGCCCGGGTATCCGCCCTCGTCCAGGCGGTAGAGGCGCAGCGCCATCTGGATCTGCTGAAGGTTCGCGATGCAGGCGGACTCCTTGGTCTTCTCGCGTACGCGGCTCATCACCGGCAGGCCAATGGCAATGAGGACCGTGATGATGGCGATGACCACCAGCAGCTCGACCAGAGTGAATCCGCCTCGGCGGACACGGATGAAGTTCATGCTTTCACCTCGTTGAGACCTGCCGCTGACCGCTGCGATACAGGAGGCCACCTGGCATGGCGCTTGCTTATTGGCCTTCTCGCAGTATAACCGAGGGGTTGGCTGCCCCGCAATAGTCATCTATCAAGCCGACACAGCCGACTCATCCAGCCCGCTGTCCGGCGCTCGATGGGTCGCGCCCGCCCTCGACAGGCGCGTATGCGCGGACAGCGCGACATGCCTGTCGTATACCCTTCGGCGCGAGGCGGCCAAACTCTTCCCGCCTGCGCCATCGCCGACGGCTCGTTCGCTGGTGAGCCGTTGCGCGAGTGCAGCAATGCTATCCGCCGGACACAGAGCCCGCCTCGCCCGGCCGGGCCTGCGCTCGTGCATCAATAATCCCACATTCGCAGCGTCTGGTGCTACCCGCCGAGCAGTTGAGCCCAATCGCGATACAGCGTCGCGGCGCCGCGCTCGATGGGCGCCGGCGCCAGCAGCACCGCAAGCGCGGCCACCGCCAGGAACGGTCCAAACGGCAGATACTCCATCCGCCGCCGCAGCCTCAGCGCGATCAGTGCGATCCCGAGCACCGCACCCGCGGCAATCGCCATCCCGAACCCCAGCAGCGCCAGCTTCGGGCCCAGCATCGCGCCGATGGCGCCCGCCAGCTTCACATCCCCCAGGCCCATTCCCTCCCGCCGGAACAGAAGCTGACTGAACCCCCGGATCAGCACGAATATGGCATACCCGGCGATCCCGCCGGCCACCACCCGAGGCAGGCCGAAGGAGGTCCCCGGAATGCGGACCGAGAGCAGCGGCTGGCCTCCTGCCACCTGTATCCCCTCAGAGATCACCGCCGCCACCAGACCCGCTACTACCAGCTTATCCGGGATGATCATGTGGTCCAGGTCGGTGAAAACAACCGCGACCACAACCGAGGCGAACATCCACCAGGCTATCACCTCGGGTGTTCCCTTCGCCGCTTCCCATACAGCCACGAACACCAGGCCCGTCAGCAACTCGACCGAGAAATAGCGCCAGGAGATCGGCCCTCCACACCGTCGACATTTCCGGCCAAGCGCGAGGAAGCTAAGCATCGGCGCCAGATCGATAGGCTGCAGCCTCACGCCGCACTGAGGGCAGTGCGATGGCGGAAATACAACCGAGCGGTCCCTGGGCATCCGATAGATGCAGACGTTGAGGAAGCTGCCGACAACGCTTCCCAGAACGAAGACGATTGGGTAGGCGAGCGCCCTTGGGAACAGCACCCAAAGGCCTCCCTACCCGCCCCCGTTGCTCTTGCCCTTCTCCATTGCGCCGGACTGCAGAGAGCTGATCGCCTGCACCAGGGGAAGGAACATCGAAATCACGATGAACCCTACCACGACACCCAGGACGACGATCATGACGGGCTCGAGGGCGGCCGTCAGGCTCCCCAGAGTCGCATCCACCTCGGACTCGTAGAAGTCCGCGATCTTGCTCAGCATCTGATCGAGCGAACCCGTCTCCTCGCCGATGGCCACCATTTGAACTACCATCGGCGGGAACATGCCGCTTCGCTGCAGCGGGTCGCCGATCTGCTCGCCTTCCCGGATGGCGGCCCGGGCTGCCAGGATGGCGTCCGACATGATCTCGTTGTCGACCGCGCCGGCCACCGTCTCCAGCGCCTGGAGGATGGGAACGCCGGACGTCAGCAGCGTGCTGAGCGTGCGAGAGAAGCGGGCGATGCAAATCTTGTGATTGAGCTTGCCGAAGATCGGAACCTTCAGCTTCAGCCAGTCCCAGTGCCGGCGCCCGATACGGGTGCGTTTGTATGTGTTCGTCACGATGAATAGAATGACCACCCCTAGGATCGCCATATACCATTTCGTGGTCAGGAAGTTGCTGATCTGGACCATCATCCGGGTCATGGTCGGAAGCTTGTCGCCGATCCCGAGGTCGTTGAACACCTTGATGAACTGCGGCAGAACGAAGGTCACCAGACCGATCACCACCACAGTGGCAAATAGCAGCACCATGACCGGGTAGGTCATGGCGGACTTGACCTTGCGCCGCAGGCGCTCGTTCTCCTCCATGAACACTGCCAGACGGTTCAGCGCCTCGTCCAGAACGCCGCCCACCTCACCGGCGCGCACCAGACCGACGAACAAGTTGCTGAAGATGCGGGGCCATCGGCTGACTGCTCGGGAGAGCGTCTCGCCGGACTCGACCGACGTCTGAATCTCCCGGATGATCTGCCGCAGTCGGGCGCTTCCCGTCTGCTCTTCGAGAACCGCCAGGCAGCGAACGAGGGAGACGCCCGCGTCGATCATGGTGGCGAACTGCCGGCAGAAGATCGCCAGGTCTCTACCGCTGACCCGGCCGAAGGATCCCATCACGCTCCCCTGGGAGCCCTTCTTGGCCGGCTTGGCTGCCGCAGCCGCTCGCGCGGCATTGACCTTCTGGACCCAGTAGCCTTTCTCTCGCAACCGCCGAACGAGGATCTGCTCGTTCTCGGCCTCCGAGGTGCCCGTGATAACCTTCCCCAGGGCATCTTTGGCTACGTAGTTGTATGTCGCCATGTCATCGCTCCTCAGGCGGTGCAGCCGGGCACACGCCCATCTATTAGACGCACACAGCCCCTCACCCGTTCCCTGACCGGCCCGCTTTCAGGCCTCCCGCCTGCGCGCCGCCGGCGCCTACTCCTGCTCCCCCTTCGTGAAGAGCATCTTCTTCAGTTCCTCTTGGTTCATCGCTCGAGCCATCGCCTCCTCGTAGGTGATCAGGCCCCGCTGATACAGGTCGCGCAGGCACTGATCCATCGTCTGCATTCCGAGGTGCGCGCTCGTCTGGATGATGGAGGTGATCTGGTGGGCTTTCGCCTCCCGGATCAGGTTCCGGATCGCAGGCGAGGCGATCATGATCTCCATCGCGCAGACGCGGCCGGGGGTGCCGGCCCGCGGGAGAAGCTGCTGAGAGACGACCGCCTCCAGGTTGTTCGAGAGCTGGATTCGGATCTGCTCCTGCTGCCCCGGCGGGAACACGTCGACGATCCGGTCTACGGTCTGGGCGGCGCTGTTCGTGTGTACGGTCGAGAAGACCAGGTGGCCCGTTTCCGCAGCCGTGATGGCCAGCGCCATGGTTTCGAGGTCGCGCATTTCCCCGACCAGGATCACGTCCGGATCTTCCCGCAGCGCGTGCTTCAGCGCGGCAGGGAAGGAGCGGGTGTCCGCTCCCAATTCCCGCTGGTTGATCAGGCTCCGGCGGTGGGTGTGGAGGTACTCGATCGGATCCTCGGTGGTGATGATATGGCAGGATCGCTCGTTATTGATCTGCCCGATCATGGCAGCAAGCGTGGTGGACTTTCCCGAACCGGTCGGCCCGGTAACCAGCACCAGACCGCGCGGGCGGCGGCTCAGGTCCTCGAGAACCAGCGGCAACCCGAGTTCGCGAACCGTCGGGATTCTGGACGGGATGACTCGAAAGGCGCCGGCGACGGCCCCGCGGTCGCGGTACACGTTCACGCGGAAACGGGAGATGCCTTTCAGTTGATAGGAGCAGTCGAGTTCGTAGTCGGTCTCGAAGGCGCGAATCTGCTCATCGGTGAGGATGGCGTAGATCATCCTCTGGACTTCGAAATCGGTCAGTGCCTCGTAGTTCGTGGCCAGCAATGCCCCGTCGATGCGCAGCACCGGCGGAACGCCTGAGGCCAGGTGCAGGTCGGACCCGCGCTTCTCGACTACGAGGCGCAGCAGGTCATCGAGATGGATCTCTTCGATCGCCCTCGGCGTACTCACTCGCGCCGTGGGCAGACGCCCTGCGGCGGCCGCGGCAACAGCTTCGTTTGCTTCCGCCATGAGTCTTCCTCCTCCGCGGCTGCGCCGATCATCTGGGGGGCGACGCAGCAGGACTGCTCTCTCGGCCGCCACCGGCCTCGTGCGGCTCTCTCATCCTACCCAGGAACGCCATGTCGGCCGCCCTTCCCGGAACGACCGACGGCGGCATACCCGAAATCTCCAGTTCTGCTAGGAGCCTCCAGCAGTGAATACCACGCGCATGACTTCCTCAACAGTGGTCCTGCCTTCGATAACCTTCTGAAATCCGTCCTGTTTCAGCGTCTTCATGCCATTGGCCAGGGCGGCATTCCGCACTTCCGACAGCGGCGCGCGCTTCACGATCAAATCCTGCATCTCCTCGTTCATCAACATCAGCTCGAAGATACCGAGGCGGCCCTTGTAGCCGGAATGCCGGCACACCTCGCAGCCGCGGCCCCGGTAGAACACAACGCTGTCCTGGTCCTCCATCTTGAAGCCAACGCGTCGCAGCGCGTCGCCGGGCGGCTTGTACGGCTCCTTGCAGTTCCCGCAGATGTTACGGGCGAGACGCTGGGCAAGCACGCCGATCACAGAAGCGGAGATCAAGAAGGGTTCTACTCCCATGTCCACCATACGAGTGACGTCCGACGGAGCGTCGTTGGTGTGCAGCGTGGAGAGCACCAGGTGTCCGGTCAGGGATGCCTGGATGGCGGTTTCAGCCGTTTCCAGGTCGCGGATTTCTCCGACCATGATGATGTCCGGGTCCTGACGTACGAAGTAGCGCATGGCGTTGGCGAACGTGCGGCCGGCTTTGCGGTTCACGTGCACCTGGTTCAGGCCCCGAAGCTGGTACTCGACCGGGTCCTCGATGGTGATGATGTTCTTCTCGACGGAGTTGATCTTGTTGAGAACGGAGTACTGCGTCGTCGTCTTGCCGGAACCCGTGGGTCCCGTGGAGAGAATCATGCCGTTGGGCTGAACGATCACCGACTCCAGCTCAGCCTGCGTCTCGGCGAACATGCCCAGCTTGTTGAGCCCGATCAGAACGCTGCTCTGATCGAGGATACGCATGACGACCTTCTCACCGAACACGGTGGGAAGGCTCGAAACGCGGAGGTCGTAATCCTTCCCCTCGTGGCGAACGTGGATGCGTCCGTCCTGGGGGAGCCGCCGCTCGGCGATGTTCATGTCTCCCATGATCTTGATACGGGAGACCAGCGGGGCATGCACGTACTTCGGGACCTGCATCACTTCGTGGAGCACGCCGTCAATCCGGTATCGGATACGCACGCCGCGGCGGTCGGGCTCGATGTGGATATCTGAGGCACGGTCTTTGATCGCCTGTTGGATGACGACGTTCACTACCCGGATGATGGGCGCTTCGTCTTCCAGCGCCGCTCCCCGGTCCACGTCCTCATCGGTGCCACCGCCGCTCAGATCCATGTCGTCCGCCAGCATCCCTGCTGCGGTTCCGCCGTCCAGAGCCTGGAGCGCGGTGTTCAAGGTCTCCTGGGTCGCCCCGTTGTCCGCGCCTCGCAGCAGCGCTCCGATGTCATCGGGCGCGGCGAGCATCGGGTCGATCTCGTACCCCGTAATGAGCCGAATGTCGTCAAGAGCGAAGACATTCGTGGGGTCGGCCATGGCCACAGTGAGGCGATTGCCGCTCCGGCGGATGGGCACGGCGTTGTACCGCTGCACAACGCTCTGCGGGATCGCCTTAGCGACGTCCTCATCTACGCTGGTTCGGTCCAACTCAAGGAACGGAATCCCAAGCTGCTCGGCGTGCCCTCGAAGCACGTCCTTCTCGGTCACAAACCCCAATTCCACCAGGATGCGCCCGAGCTGCTCGGTTGTGTTCTTCTGGACCTTGAGGGCTTCGTCCAGCTGCTCTTGGCTGATCAGACCCCTCTCCAGAAGGATCTGACCAATCGGTTTCTTCGGTCCCCGTGGCGTCGCCATGCGACTGTCCTCCAGTTACACCAGTGCTGGGTGAACTGGGATGAAGGTATAGATGATGCGAGTCTGGGCACCCACAGGACCTGGCCTGATTATACCACACATCACGCCCGCCGCAACTCCCTTCGGCCGCCTGTCCGCCGATGCCGCGCCCGGTGAGCCAGCAGGCCACAGCCCGCCCACCTGTACCGCGCACCACTGCGCTGTACGGCGCCGGACCAGGGCCGCTTCACCCCATCGGCTCTTCGGCTGCGGTGCCCAGGATGAACTCCGCCGTGACTGTCAACTCCGCGGCGCCTGAGAAGCGTCGCCCAAGCCGCCTCCACCAGACGATAGTACGCCCTTCGGATGCGGAAAAGCTCCGTGCGGTTCCCACAGGAGAGGGAAAAAGACTCCGCCACACCCACTACCGACGTTCGCCTAACAAAGTAACATCGGGCGAACGTCTTCTTTCAGGTATTCGCTGTTCCTCTGACGACTTTCGCCCTTACTTCTTTGGGCGAAAGTCATTAGGGATGGCGTAACCGCGGGACTCGCCATCCCCGCGGCGTGCAAGCAATACACCGCCTGCGCCCTACAGCCGACGAGCGAATCACTCATTCCATCGGACGCTGCAGGATTCCTCTTTCCCTCCGACGCCATAACGATCGCGGATATTATACCACACACGTGTAACGAAAACGACCCGGCGCCAACCTATTTCGCCGGCGTCCTGCTCTCGGTATTCGTCCCGCCGATGCCGAACACGGGACGAGTGCGGGCCCACTTGGTCCGCAGCGGCCGCTCGATGAGCCGGATCAGTCGCGTATGAGGAGCTTCTCGCGGGCCGAGCGGTGGAACCAGTATGGTGACGAGGCCCAGCCTGCTCGCGCCGACGATGTCTGTGAAGACCTGATCGCCGATGACGCAGGTCGATCGCGGATCGGTGCCGAGGGCCTCCATGCCTTTCCGGAAAGCGCGCGGAAGCGGCTTCCCGGCCCGCAGAACGGCCCCTATCCCAAGCTCCGCGGCGACCCGCATCACGCGCTCCCCGCGGAGAGCGTTGCTGACCAGGCAGAAGCGAAGCCCGCGCTCCTTCGCCGCGGCCACCCACGCTCGCACCTCCGGCCTCAGCCAGCTCTCGTTCCAGTCCACAATGGTGTTGTCGAGATCCAGGATGACGCCTTTGATGCCGATCCGCAGCAGCGCGTCGATGTCCACGGACCAGAGGGATTCGGCCAGGAATGTCGGCGGCGTCACGGGAGAACGCACCCCTGGCGCAGCCCCTGTGCCGAACGCGCGCGGCAGGTCACCGCGAGCGCCACTTGCCGTCGCCCACGCTGCCGCCCAGCATGAGCAGCCGCGTCGCGCGCTCGGCCGCGGCCTGGAGGAGTTCGCTCGCCTTACTCATCGCCTGCTGCTCGTCGATCGGCCCCGGCGCGATAGGCATCACCGCGTGGATACCGCGCCTGGCCAGCTTCGCCGGCTCCTCTTCCAGGCTGCCGGTGAATGCCACCACCGGCACACCGTGCTTCTCCGCGAGCAGCGCAACGCCGCTGATCGCCTTCCCGAACTCGATCTGGCGGTCGATCTTCCCTTCACCCGTGAAGATGACGTCGGCGGCCTCCAGGTAGCTCTCGAAATCCATGATCTGCAGCACCAGGCTCGCGCCTGAGCGAATCTGGGCATTGCAGAAGGCGATCATCCCTGCGCCGAGGCCCCCTGCTGCGCCGGCTCCGGCGGCCTCGCGTACATCGGCGTGGAGATCGCGCTCGACCACGCCCGCGTAGTGCGCCAGCGCCCTGTCGAGCAGAGGTACCATCTGCGAGGTCGCGCCCTTCTGCGGCCCGTAGATCGCCGAAGCCCCCTCGGGCCCGCACAGCGGGTTCGTGACATCCGAAGCGGCCCAGATGGTGGTGCGGGCGATGCGCGGGTCAACGCCTGAGACGTCTATCCGATCCAGGCTCATCAGCGCCGCGCCCCCGCGGCC
>Ga0187878_1005031_pt1 | contig 9986 bp, 8 predicted proteins | sample June2016WEW_17_1_FD_132979 | JGI IMG/M metagenome (GOLD analysis project Ga0187878, IMG submission 132979) | Peatland microbial communities from SPRUCE experiment site at the Marcell Experimental Forest, Minnesota, USA - June2016WEW_17_150 | ecosystem: Environmental > Terrestrial > Soil > Wetlands...
CAGATGGTAAAGATTATCGGCCACGGGGAGTTTATCCTCAGGCCATCGCTGGCCTTTGCGCTCCTCGCCTTTATCATGGTCTTTCTTACCGAGACGGGGCGGGTCCCGGTCGATAATCCGGCGACTCACCTGGAATTGACTATGATCCATGAAGCAATGATCCTCGAATATTCCGGACGCCACCTTGCCCTGATCGAATGGGCCGGGATGATGAAGCTTTTTATATTTTCCTCGCTGGGGATTGCGATCTTTTGTCCCTGGGGGATTGCCGCTTCTGGCGGTCTGGTGGCACTATTCATCGCAATTGTATGGCTTGTGCTTAAATTGGCGGTGTTAGGAGTCATCCTGGTCCTGATCGAGACCGGCCTTGCGAAAATGCGTCTTTTCCGGCTAACCGAATTTCTGGGAACCGCCTTTCTACTGGCGACACTGGGGATGCTCTCATTTTTCATACTGGAGTAAAACGATGTCCATGTCCTTTGCCGCCCAGATCAACAGCGTCATGGCGGCCCTAATACTCCTCACCGCCTTTGGCCTGCTGGTCCAGCGCAGAATCCTCGGGCTGCTCCACCTGTTTGCCTGGCAGGGATTCTTTCTCTGCCTCAGCACGGCAATCGTCGGCTATGTGACGGGGGTGCACCACCTCTTCATCTCCTCTATATTGACGCTGACGCTCAAGGTTTTCGTGCTCCCCTATATCCTCTATGCCCTGATCCGGAAACTGGACATAGGGAAGGAGAGTGAGTCGCTGGTGAACATACCCAGAACTATGCTGATCGGCATAGCGCTGGTAATCTTTTCCTATCACTTGACCTCCCCGATTACTCATCTCTCGACGATGGTCACCCGCTCGACCCTTGCCGTCGCCCTCGCAACTGTAATGCTCGGTCTGTTGATGATGGTCACGAGGAGGCACGCTGTTACCCAGATCATCGGCTTTCTCGCCATGGAAAACGGCCTGTTCTTTGCGGCCACCAGCGCCACCTACGGCATGCCGATGGTCGTGGAGCTCGGGGTGGCCCTGGACCTGCTGATTGCCGCCTTTATCTTCGGCATATTCTTCTTCCACATCAGCACCACGTTCGACAGCCTCGACGTGGAGCAGATGGCCAAGCTCAAGGAGGAGGATTAGCTTGAAGCAGGATGAGACAGAAAAAACAGACATCCTCAGGGCGGTGTTTGATGCACTGCCCTCACTGGTTTTTGTGGTCGACCAGGATGTGAGGATCCAAGAGTATAATACGGCAGCTTCCGAGCTCCTGAAGGCCGGGAGGACGACTGTCCTTAAGCAGCGGGCCGGAGAAATACTGCATTGTGTACATGCGAGTGAATCGCCGGAGGGATGTGGAAGAGCTCCGTTCTGCGAGAACTGCGTTATCAGGAATTCAGTCACGGAAGCCTTCCGGGGGAACCGTGTTGTTCGTCGTCGCACAAGAATGGATCTCATCCAGGACGGGAAAGAGATAGAAATTTACGCACTGATTACCGCTTCTCCCTTTACCTTTCAGGACAAGTCACTTGCGTTGCTCGTGATTGAGGACATCAGTGAGATAGCCGAGCTGCAACGCATGATACCTATTTGTGCTGTCTGTAAGAAAGTGCGTGACGATAAGGACGCCTGGATGCAGTTCGAAGCCTATTTAAAAAATAATTGGGACGTCAACTTCACTCATGGATATTGCCCGGAATGCTATAAGATCGAGATGGCCAAACTGAAATCGTACAATAAAACCGGACAGGGCACTCCATCGGACGACTGACATCCGTCGCTCAGCTTGTTTGTTATCGTACTAATTTTTTTCCTAAAGGTGAAAACGTGATTCTCCTGATCCTGCTCAGCATTTCGCTGTTTTTCGCAATCATTCTGGCCTTTGTCGGAGACTGGAAGCACGCCCCCGAAATCAACATCCTCGGCTCCGCCGCCACCTTCGCGGCCGGGGTCGGCCTGGCTGTTCAGGTCTACCTGCACGGGCCGATGACGGCGGGCGGCAAGTTCTTCTTTGTCGATGCCTTCAACGTCTACCTGGCCGTCCTCACCTCGTTCGTTTCCATGACCACCGCCATCTTCAGCCGCAAATACATGCGGGTGGAAAGGGAACATGGGCGGGTGGGGCACTGGAAGATGCGCTTTTATCACGCCATGTACCAGCTCTTCATCTTTGCCATGCTGCTGGCCCTGCTGACCAACAACTTCGGCGTTCTCTGGATCTCCATGGAGCTGGCAACCCTCTCGACTGTGCTGTTGGTCTCCCTCTACCGGACACCGACCGCCATCGAAGCCGCCTGGAAGTACTTTATCCTGTGCGGCGTCGGTATCGCCCAGGCCCTGTTCGGGACCGTCCTCCTCTATTTTGCCGCGGAACGGGTGCTCGGTGTCGGCGGCGAGGCGCTCCTCTGGACGAATCTGAGCCAGGTCAGCACCCAGCTCGAACCGACAGTACTCCGGCTGGCATTCGTCTTCCTGATGGTGGGTTACGGCACAAAGGTCGGTCTGGTACCCCTCCACAACTGGCTGCCGGACGCCCATAGCGAAGGCCCAACGCCGATCTCCGCGGTACTCTCCGGACTGCTGCTGAACGTGGCTCTCTACGCCCTGGTCCGCTGCAAGGTCCTGGTGGACGGCTCCACCGGTACCCACATGGCCGGCAACATGCTGATGGGTTTCGGTCTGCTGTCGGTCTTGGTGGCGGCATTTTCCCTGTTGCGGCAGAAGGACATCAAACGCATGTTTTCCTATTCATCCATCGAAAATATGGGGATTGCGACTTTCGCCTTCGGGATCGGCGGCCCCATTGCCACCTTTGGCGCGCTGTTGCACATGCTGGTGCACAGCCTTACCAAATCGGCCATCTTCTACACCGTCGGCCACGCCTCCCAGATGCACGGCACCCAGGACATGGACAGGATCAGGGGGCTTATCAAGGGGAACCCGGTTGTCGGCTGGGCGTTTATCCTCGGGGTCATGGCCCTGGTCGGAATGCCCCCGTTCGGGATGTTCGCCAGTGAATTCCTGATCCTGACCGCAACGATCAAGGATGCGCCTCTCCTTACCCCGCTCCTCCTGCTCGGGCTGGGGGTGGCCTTTGCGGCCATTTTCCGGAAGGTCCAACCGATGGTGGCAGGGGTTGTCCCGTCCTGGCAGACACCGCTCAGGGCGGCCCATGTGCCGGTCATTCTGCATATGGCAATCGTACTGGTCCTTGGCCTTTATTTGCCGCGCTTTCTCTCCGACTGGTTTCATACGGCAGTGGGGTTACTCAAGTGAGCACACTAATAGAGAGGATGACTACGCAGTTAGGTGAGGCAGCGGTCCTGGTTGACGGTCTCTATCCGTCCGATGTCCCGCTAATCCGGGTGCCGAGGGAACTGTTCAACGAGGCGGCGCGAACGATGAAGTACGCCGAGGCCAGGCTCGTGGCTGAATGGACAGCCGACGAGACCCTCCTGGGGAGGGGATTCGGCATCTACGCCTGCTACAACAAGGGAACGGAATTCCTTGTGGTGAAATGTGATACTCCGGGGGACGATCCGACCTTCCCGACTATAACGAGAAAGTTCGTCGCGGCCTACCGCTTCGAGCGGCAGATGTGCAGTCTCATGGGTGTGATCCCGCTGGGCCACCCCGACCCGAGGCCCTGGATCAAGCACGAAGACTGGCCTGAGGATGCCTGGCCGCTGCGCAAGAGCTTTGACCCACAAGCCAGAATGCCGCGTGTCCCCGGCGACTACCGCTGGATCAGGGCCGAAGGTGAAGGGGTCTATGAAATTCCTGTCGGGCCCGTCCATGCCGGAATTATTGAGCCGGGTCACTTCCGGTTCCAGGCGATGGGCGAAGAGGTCCTCAATCTTGAAGAAAGGCTCGGCTATGTTCACAAGGGGATTGAGAAACGCTTCGAATCCCTCTCCTGGGAGGATGGGGCCCGGCTGGCGGGACGGGTCTCCGGCGATACCACCGTAGCGCATGCCGTTGGCTATTGCCGGGCAATCGAAGCAATGGCCGGGTGCTATCCGCCGGAGAGGGGCCTCTGGCTGCGGGCCATAATGCTGGAGAGGGAGCGGATTGCCAATCACCTGGGTGATATCGGCGCCATCTGCAACGACGTAGCCTTCGCTTTCCTGTTTTTTCAGTGCACAACGCTGAAGGAGCATTTTGTCCGCATCAACCACGAGTTCTTCAATCACCGGTTCATGATGGATCGGGTCATCCCCGGTGGGGTGACGGTCGATCTTGATAGTGAGGGGATCGAATTTATGCTGCGGGAGTTGGACAAGTTTAGCGGGGAATTCGAACGGCTGGTAGTTATCTATGATAATAACCCATCGTTGGAGGACCGGGTCAGGGAGACGGGGATCCTGTCAAAGGAAATGGCAGTGGACCTGGGGATTGTGGGGGTTGTTGCCCGGGCGAGCGGCCTGGGTCTGGACAGCCGCATTCAGAGTCCGTTCCCGCCGTACGATAGCTTGACACCGCATATCCCGGTCTATCAGGCCGGTGATGTGAATGCCCGGGTTTGGATACGGATCGACGAGATACGGGAATCGGTCCGATTGCTGCGGGAAATGTTGATAAACCTCCCCGCTGGTGAGGTGCGGACTCCCTTTACCCCGCCGGCGCCCGACCGGAGTGGCTTTGCCACGGTTGAAGGCTGGAGGGGGGAGATCTTTTACTGGGTGCAGTCGGGGGTGGATGGTGAAATAAACCGCTGCATGGTCAGGGATCCGTCAAGCCTCAACTGGCTCGGCCTCGAACAGGCCATACACGGGAATATCGTGCCGGATTTTCCGGTCTGCAACAAGAGCTTTAATCAGTCGTATTCGGGACACGATTTATAGGCTAGAAACTGTGTAATTATTCTGTTGCATGCTTCACATGTTTTTTTATGGGTAATCGAGCTACATAACCCCTCCCAGCCTCCCCTTAACTTAAGGGGAGGAGGTTCTTACCCCCCCTCTTAAGCTAAGAAGGGGGGTAGGGGGAGTTATGGCTGGTCGGAGCTGAATAGTTACGAAACTGTTTGAGAGGCAATCATGCTAAGAATTCTTCATCAGATATTTCGTACCGGTGTCGTTACCGAGCCGCTCCCGGCGGAGGTCGAGGCGGAAATTGTCGAGATCGGCGCCAAACTCGAAGAAAAGATCAGGAAGACCTTTCACCGTAGTCTGACCATCCGGGAGGTCGATGCCGGCTCGTGTAACGGCTGCGAGCTCGAGATCCACGCCATGAACAATGCCGTCTACAACTGTGAGCGGTTTGGTATCCATTTCACCGCCTCACCCCGTTTTGCGGACATGCTGCTTGTGACCGGTCCGGTTTCGGTAAATATGGAGATAGCGCTGAAAAGGACCTATGCGGCAACACCGAACCCGAAGATTGTGGTTGCAGTTGGTGACTGTGCCTGCGATGGCGGAATCTTCGGGGAAAGCTATGCCTCTCTCGGGAAGATCAGTAATGTCATACCTGTGGATGCGCATATCCCCGGCTGCCCGCCCAGGCCGGTCGACCTGCTGCTCGGCATTCTCCGGGTTATCGGGGACTAGGTTTTATCACCCATGTTCCGTTGCATTTTTGAGAGCGAGACAGTAATAGTTTTATTGTCTCGTTTTGGTGCATATGGGCAAAATTATTCAATTTCATCATTACAGCCGGTTTTTGGCCATGTTCCAGGCTGTTACGGGCAAATATCGCAAAATGTGTAATGATCCATCATGCAGGGTTACGGAGGAAATAGTTGTGACCGTTTGCATTATTGCCTTTATGAAATAAAATGATATATTGTGATGGATCTTGAAATTTCAGATTTTTGTAACATACAAGAGATGAAGGGAGCCCCTGGATGGCTTCACTGGAAGGTCAGAAGGCGCCTGCTTTTGAACTGGATGGAAGTGACGGCATAAAACATGCTTTAAATGATTACGCCGGTAAGACCGTAATTATTTATTTCTATCCCAGGGACAATACTCCGGGATGTACCAAAGAGGCATGTGTCTTCCGGGATCTGCATAAGACCTTGCAGGATATGAATGTCGTGTTGCTGGGGGTGAGCAAGGACAGCCTGAAGTCCCATGACAAGTTTATCAGGGAGTTCGGTCTCCCCTTTACGCTCCTCTCCGATCCCGATGCGAAAATGATGCAGGAATACGGAGCATTTGGCGAGAAAGTAATGTATGGCAAAACATCGATGGGAACGATCCGTTCTACGATTATTATCGGACCCGATGGGTCTGTGGTCAAGCACTGGACGGCGGTGAAGAAAGCCGAAGAGCATCCATTGCAGGTCGTAGCATTTTTGGAGGAATTGAACAAAAAATAACTCTTGAGCAGCGCTCGAGTGTGCCGATAAGGAAATTCGCCGGGAAGAACAGTCCCGGTAAAAAGTATTCGCAGCTTTTTATGTTACCTTGACTTCAGGCTTAGAGCTTGTCCGTAAATAATCGTTCCAGGCTCGCATCCCGTCTTTACGCCATCTTTGACCGTGCCTCAATCGCAAAATCCTCGACATAGCTCTGCTACGCCTGCGGTTTTGCTCAATCAGCCCGGCCAAATCTGACATAAATCCGGACGCGATCACTCGTAAGTTTATTTACGGACAAGCTCTTAATCGCAGAAACGGAAAATGCCTATGCCCGAAAGTCTACAGCGAGCGGTTGCCGGTAATTCGTCACTTGTACAAGAGCTCTTTCCACTGGCTCTATATACTGCCATGGCCGTTGCGCTGGTCGGCAGCCTCCTGGTCGCCGCCTGGTGGCTCGGCGAAAAGAAAAGAACCGATGTAAAGTCAGCTGCATACGAATCCGGTGTCCTGCCTACAGGCACTGCCCGTCTCGCCTATCCCGTCCCTTTTTATCTGATTGCAATCTTTTTTATCGTTTTCGATGTCGAGGCGGTTTTCATCTTCATCTGGGCTGTCGCCTGGGATACCCTGGGCATGCCGGGTCTTATCCACATCACCGTATTCATAATGGTTCTTCTGCTGGGGCTTTGCTGGCTCTGGAAGAAGGGGGGGCTGGACTGGGGACCGTCACGTGGCAGAGAGAATGCGGTCTTGCGCAGTCACCATGACGGGTTGGTGAAAGTAGCTCGTCCACTTGCAGATGAACGAGGTTTGCATGGTGGAGAATGATATCTCGCAAAATGTCCTGCTGACCCGTCTCGATGACCTCATCAACTGGGGCCGGGCCAATTCCCTCTGGCCGATGTTCTTCGGTCTCTCCTGCTGTTTCGTTGAAATGATGACTTCTTTCACCTCAAAATATGATATCTCCCGCTTCGGCGCTGAGGTTTTGCGCGGCTCGCCCAGGGAAGCCGACCTGATGGTTATCGCCGGAACCGTGTTCAAGAAAATGGCTCCCAGTATCCTCCGGCTGTATGAACAGATGGCTGAACCCAAATGGGTAATTTCCATGGGGAGCTGCGCCAACTCCGGCGGGATGTATGATGTGTACAGCGTGGTCCAGGGGGTCAACCAGATTCTGCCGGTGGATGTCTATGTCCCCGGCTGTCCGCCCCGTCCCGAGGCCTTTCTGCAGGGGCTGATGATGCTCCAGGAAAAGATCCTCAACGATGAGCGCCCGTCACGCTCCGTGCTGCACCTGGGCGGAGGTGTACAGGGCACGACCGTTCCGGTCCTGGTTGACGGGGAGACGAAATCCTGCGACACCCGGGGACCCGGTATGGCGGCGATTCCCATCCGGGGGACCTCGGTAACCCAGCCTGAATTCTGGATGCCGCGCTCGGATGAGATGTGGCGGCCTCCCGCGCCCAAACATGATTTCCCGCCCTTCGGTCTGGAAGGGGAACTGGAAGCCGCCTTCGGCAACCGGGTGGCTGCCGATCCCGCCGCTACCGATATGTTGACTTACCGGGTCCCACCCGAGCTGGTTCCGGAAGTGCTCACCTATCTGAAGAATCGCCGCGACGTTTCGTTCAAGAGGCTGGAAGATATCGCTGCCGTCGATGAGTCGTGTCGCCGCGAACGGCAGCAGTACAAGGATTTTACCGTCAACTACCACCTCCTCTCCTTTGATGTGCCGGGACATCTCCGCATCAAGACCGAGCTTAGCGGCGATATGCCGCAAATGCCGACGGTGACCGATGTCTGGTCCTCCGCTTCATGGTATGAGCGGGAAGTGTTCGATATGTACGGTATCCGTTTTGCCGGTCATACGAACCTGCGCCGTATCCTGATGCCGCACGATTGGGAAGGGCACCCCCTGAGAAAGGACCAGCCTTTCCGGGCCACGGAAATGCCTCCCTATACCACGGAGGATGCCCGGCGCCATAGTCCGCTCGCCGCCTCCGAGTATTTTGGCCGGGTGGATGAAGATACGCTCATCCTCAATCTGGGGCCGCAGCATCCCGGGACCCACGGTATAATCCGCATCATTCTCAAGCTGAACGGCGAGGAGGTCGTAGATGTGGATTCGGATATCGGCTACCACCATCGAGGCGCCGAAAAAATCGGTGAGCGCCAGTCCTGGCACCAGTTCCTCCCCTATACCGATCGAATCGACTACCTGGCCGGGGTGCAGAACAACCTTGCCTATGTAAACTCGGTGGAGCGGTTGTGCGGCATCAAGGTTCCGGACCGTGCGGTTTACATCCGGGTGATGCTGGCGGAACTGTTCCGCATTGCCAGTCACCTTGTCTGGCTCGGCACTTATGCCGCCGATGTGGGCGCCATGACCCCGGTGTTCTATACTTTTACCGATCGGGAAAAGATCTTCGATATCATTGAGATGATTACCGGCGGCCGTATGCACCCGGCCTGGTTCAGGATCGGCGGGGTTGCCGATGACCTGCCGGATGGATGGGAAGCCGCGGTCCAGGATTTCCTGCTCTGGTTTCCGCCGCGTCTCAGGGAATATGAAAACCTTTTGAACGGAAACCCGATCTTCAAGGCCCGGCTCCAGGGGGTAGGAAGAATATCCCTGAAAGATGCTATCGACTGGGGAATCTCCGGGCCGAACCTGCGGGGCTGCGGCTTTGAGTGGGACCTGCGCAAAAAGATGCCGTACAGTGGCTACGACGCCTTTGATTTCGATGTGGCCGTAGCCGAGGGGGGTGACTGCTTCGCCCGTTACCTGGTACGGATTGAGGAAATGAAGCAGTCGCAGCGTATCGTGCAGCAGGCCATGCGGGAGATGCCCGGCGGCCGCTGGATGACCGATGATTATCGTTATGTCCTGCCGCAGAAGCGGGACACCCTGCAGGATATAGAGTCGCTGATCCACCATTTCATCAATACTACAAGGGGTATGGCTCCGCCGCGCGGGGAGTGCTATACCTCCATTGAGGCGCCAAAAGGGGAAACCGGCTATTTTGCTGTTTCCGATGGTCTCAATGTCCCGTACCGGATGCGGATCAGGACCCCCAGCTTCCCGCATATCCAGGCGCTGCCGCTGTTGAGCAGGGGGTGGCTGCTGGCGGATATGCTGGCGATACTGGGGTCGATAGACTTTGTGCTGGCGGACCTGGACAGGTAATTAGCCAGGGGAGGAGGAGTATAAACGTCCAAACTTCAAAAACCCTAAAGGTCTTGAAGACCTTTAGGGTTTGACCTCCAGTCTCGCAACGTTATATATGTGTCGTGAAGAGTTTTTTTGTCCAAATTATCCTTTTCCAAGTGGGACTTTGAATCAGTATTTATAAAAGGACAGGTAGTCGATGATCCCAGAATCGCTTAAGGAAGAATTGCTTGCCCGTGTTGTTTCCGCCGTCACACCCCGTGAAGCTGCGGTAGATGTGATGAAGTCGCTGCAGGCACACTACGGCTGGCTTACTGACGAGGCGGTGGACGAGGCAGCGGCAATTCTTGGTTTATCATCGTTGCAGGTGGAGGAACTGGCCACTTTCTACGAAATGATCTATCGGCGGCCGGTCGGGCAACGGGTGATCCATGTCTGCGATTCCATTTCCTGCTGGAGCGTGGGGGCGGAGAGCATGATGGCGTACCTGCAAAAAAGCCTCAAGATTGAGCCGGGAGGCA
>Ga0187878_1005032_pt1 | contig 9985 bp, 8 predicted proteins | sample June2016WEW_17_1_FD_132979 | JGI IMG/M metagenome (GOLD analysis project Ga0187878, IMG submission 132979) | Peatland microbial communities from SPRUCE experiment site at the Marcell Experimental Forest, Minnesota, USA - June2016WEW_17_150 | ecosystem: Environmental > Terrestrial > Soil > Wetlands...
CCGCCTTCGCCGCGGCCTCATCCTCGCCATCGAGTACGACGATAGCTTCGACCTCGCGCAGCGTCTGATCCAGCGCGCTTTTGACCGCTCGCATGACAGTCCCCGGGCGATCCCTCGTGGGAATGATCACGGAGACGAATGGTTCGGCAGTGCTCATGGGCATCCTGAACGCAACCTCCACATCGCAGTGGGCGCGGGAAACCGCGGATTTTCCGCCATAAGACCTATAGCCGCCGGCGAGATTCGAGAGCCATGCGCGCCCGTCGCAAAATCCGATACGTGCGCAGGTACCAGGGAAACATCCAAGTCACCATCACCTTAAACCCCCAAGCCTTGCGGAGACAGTAAGCATCGGCCCGCTCGAGGGTCCAGGGATCGCTGCTCGGGGTGACCAAGCCCAGTCTGTCGGAGCAGGCGCAGGCAAAATGCTGTTCCACGATTTCGCGGATCTGGCGGTTATATCGGCCATACGGGTATGCAAAGGAAGTCACGGCAATCCCCAGGGCGTCTTCAATCACCGCCTTCGAATCACAAACCTCAGCTTGGATTTGATCGGCCGCCAATCGGGTCAGGTCCGGATGAGTCAGCGTGTGGGCTGCGAAGGTCACGCCACCGCGCTGCATCTCCCGGATCTCGGCCCAGCCCAGCATGTCACGCCCCTCGAGAGACGGCAATCGGCCTCCAGGCGACGCTTTTCCTCTTTCCCCCACGGTGAGAAAAACCGTAGCCAACAACGAATGGCGCTGCAATACAGGGAAAGCACGCCGGTAGACCGTATGATAGCCATCGTCAAAGGTGATTACGAATGCCCGGCCCGGGAACGGCTTTCTCTGGCGCAAGCAATCCACGGCATCCATGAGGCTGATCGTGTGATACCCAGTCTCCAGCAACTTGCCGATGCCATTCCTGAAGACCGCCGGCGAGAGTGAGACCACGGAGGGCGGCAGGTCATCGAGTGCGTGAAAAGTCAGGATTGGCAAAGCGGCGGCTGTGTTCGTCATTCCGATGCGCACTGGAAAATTGGCGTGTTTCTTTTTCGTTTGACACCCCGGATCAGGACACGGGGATCGGATTTCCTGGCTTTACAAAATGACCGGTGGCTCTATTGACGGGGGCCAGGGCGCCGTCGCGCAGTCCTCGAATGAATGCCGCCAACCTCAACCCCCGGGGAGGCAGGCGTTCAAATTCGACTACCGGATGATGAAAAGCCCATCGCCACCCCAGGTGAACAAAAAGCTGCATGATCGGCCAGTGCCCGCATTTGAGGTTTTTGACGAGCATGGCTCCGATGCCGTAAAGATAGCCCTGAAAAAGCGACCGGCTCTGTTCCCAGGATTGGAAGCCGTGATGAACCACGGCCATCCGGGGTGTCTCGTAGACGAGGTAGCCGGCAAGCAACGCGCGGATGGCCAGATCCGTTTCTTCGGCCGACCCGAAAGGCGCTCCGTTGCCAAGCATCTCGTCAAAGCCGCCAAGCTGCCCCCAGATGCTTTTCCTTATGCCCATGCAGGCAGCGACCCCCTCCACTTTATGCTTCTCGCGTATGCTTCTGGCCAGATGGGTATCCTGGCGCACATAGGCCATCACAAAACCTGCCTTGGAATCGTGCGGGCCGGACAGGACATTGCCAAATACAATCCCGATGCGGCTGTCCAACGCAAATGCAGCCGCCAATTCCCGGAGCCAGTCGGCTGGTATTTCGCAATCATCGTCCGTAGCCGCGATCAGTTCACTCCTCGAGCCACGGATTGCCAGATTGCGTCCGACCGAGACTCCTTTCTGGGTAGTCCTGGTGTAGTGAACGCGCAGATCCCCAAGAAACGGTCGTATTGCAGACTCGGTCAGTTCATCCTCGCTCTGATCGACGATCCTCACCTCAAAACTGCTGTAATCACTCTTGAGAATCGTCTGAAGCGTCCTGACGATGCTGGCGCCGCGGTTACGGGTAGAGATAACCACAGTGATCATAGAGTCCGGCGTCGTGTCCATTTTTGTTGCCGCTCGCGCCACAGTGCCGACTTCAGGGGTCAGGGCGCACAGAAACATGGTGGCAAAGGGGTCGAATCTCGTTTTCATCCCTTTGCCCCTGGCGACATGTTAATGTGCCGCGAATATCTTGTCTATCTGTTGCTTGTGCAATTTCCGAAACGTAATAAATAGGCCATTCTATCTCTGGATTCAAGGTGAGACCCTGATCAGCTTCGATTCAGGGAATTTCGGGGACAAATTTCGGGGACAGGCTACTCAACCTCGAAATTATCCGGGCCCAATGAGGATTGGGGGCACCATGATTTCGAAGTTGAGTAGCCCCGTTTTGTGATGTCGCCCAATTCCGCGGGACCGTGTCGAACGGGCGGAATTCACGCATTCCGATCTCCAGCGCCGGCTATGCTGGAGCGTGAGCTGAAAAAGGGCAGCACGGAGCTTCTGACCCTCGCGCTGGTCGAGGAGCGGCCGCGCCACGGCTACGAGATCCGCAAGTTGATCGCAGAACGCTCCGGCGGCGTGATCCGGCTGCACGTGGCCTCGCTTTACCCGCTACTCTATCGGCTGGAGACTCGGGGCTGGATCGAGGGACGCTGGGTGGAAAAGCCGGGCGAGCGTCGCCGGCGCTTTTACCGCATCACCCGGGAAGGCCGCAAGGCGCTGGCCGCGCAGCGCGGCATTTGGGAAGATTTTGTGGCCGCCATCCATCGCGTGACCCATGTGCGCCATGCCTGAATGGAAACAGCAAATCCGCCAGCGCCTGGCAAGCCTGCCCCTGAATTTCGGGGACAGTCACCGAAATTCCCAAATTCCCTAATGACAGCCGGGGATAATTTGGAGGAGTGATGTCGGTGATTGTACCCGAAATTTCTGCCCGGACAGACCCCCCACCAGAAGGATCCCCTAGCATGAAAAAACAGGGCGTGAAAACCGAGCCTTAGCCCCAGTTTTGGGAGCTAAATTGAAGTCATCTTTAAGAAACTCAATTACTTCTCCAGGTCCGGCACCAATCGCCACCGGGGTAAAGCCCTACCTCGAAAAGCGCATCGCCACCATCAAGGCGCAACGCCAGTCGCTCCAAGCCACCCGCAAGTTCAGGCCTGTCGGTATGCATTGAAGTGACATGCCTGTCACCGTAATGAATCTGGCTGCCCGTCGTACAGATCATCCTGGATTTCTTTCAACGTTTTCACAATCTCTTGAGTCTATAGTAGGCAGATGGCAGTTCTTGAGCAGGATCCGAAGATGCTCCTTGATGCAGCGGGCGCTCTACAGATTGCCGGAGAGGATCCACGAACGGAGCGGGTCGAATCCGCCGCCTCGTCGGTCGCCAGGAATCTCGTCCTGCGCGCACAGGCGGGCGCAACCGATGCCTTCGAGCAGTTGATGGCTTGCTTTCAGAGGCAGGTGCTCTGTACGGCGACCCGGATTCTGCATCGATCCGAGGATGCCAAAGATGCAGCGCAGGAAGTTTTTTTCAAGCTTTATCGTTACCTGCCGCGGATCAAGCCCGAGGCGGTGCGGACCTGGCTCTACCGGGTAACAGTCACCGTCTGCAGCGACATGGTCAAAAAGAGCTCGCGAGTCCCCACGAGCAATTTGGAGGACGAGCCGGCGGGAGACGGACCATCCGTTGCAGATGAGCAGAAAATCGAAGCGGGCATCAACTTGGAGGAACAGCGAGCTATTTTGCAGGATGCGTTGCAGGCCCTTCCGTTCAAGGAAAGAACAGCTCTGGTGCTGCGCGACATCGAAGGGCTGAGCACTGAGGAAGCGGCGCAAATCCTGGGAAGTTCCGCGACAACTATCCGTTCCCAGATCTCAAGCGCCCGGGTGAAGGTAAGGCGTTACTGCGAGCGCGCCATGGAGAGAACAAGATGAAAGAGCACATTGAGGAAGAAAAGATCGCATTGCTTGCAGGAGGCGACCTGAAGGCAAAAGAAGCGGATGATCTTGCCGGACACATTGTCTCATGCCCGGCCTGCTCGGCCAGACTGAAGAGTTACCAGGAAGGGTGCCGGGCATTCGCGTCGCTTCGGGACACAGGCATCGGTGAGAGCGACTTCGCTCAGGTCCGCCGGTCCGTGCTTTACAGGCTTCAGCAAGAAAAAGCGTCTCGCTCTTGGCTGGGAACGCCGTTGCGGTGGGGAGCCCTGGCAGCTGTAATCGTTATGGTTGTGGCCATGGGAACATGGTGGCAAATGAGAATGCCCGCCGTCCACGTTTCGAGTACCCACGGTTCAGACAGCGGTCTCGCATCAGGACACATACCTAAATCTTCACAGGCTAACGTCGCTCAGAACGGGAAACCGTCGGCACAGGCTATGAAGCATCCCGGGATTGCCACAAATGCGGTGACGCCATTGTCCATAACGGTGCATGTGCCGCAATCTGCCAACCAACCTGCCTTCGCACAGATCGGTCCGAACCTCACCGCACCAGAGGAGTCGAAACCCGTACTTGACCGGATAGCTATCAAGCTGGAAACACCAGATCCGAATGTCATCATCATCTGGCTTGCCAGCCCAGAGGAGAAAGCAAAATGACAAGGAAACCGATTTGGCTGATTATGATCCTAGCACTGTTCTGCTTTGGAATAATATCGGGGCACGCGCAGGAGCTGAAGCAGGGAGAGACACTTACAAAAGTCGTCAAAGTCCAGTACGTAGACCCGGATGATCTTGCCAAAGTTCTCTCGCCGTTTACCTCGGCAGCACACGCAGTCGCGGTTGCCAACAGGGGACTGAAAACGCTGACTCTTTCGGGGAACGTCGATGTAGTTGCTGCCATGGAACAGATCGTGCGGCAGCTCGATGTGGCGTCTCCTAAGGCCAAGGCGCCCAGAGACATTGAGACTACAGCTTACCTGCTAGTGGCTTCCGACGCGACGGGCCCCGGCCAGAGCGTGCCTGCGCAGCTCGATCCAGTTCTCAAACAGCTTCGTTCGACGTTCAGTTACAAGTCTTACCAGTTGCTGGACACGATTATCCTTCGCGGCCGCGAGACGGAAAATGCCGCGGCCACGGGCGTCGTCTCTCTACCGGGACAGCCGACCAAGGGTGTGAGGTACAACTTCGGATATAGCAGTGCTGGTCTAGATGAGACCGGTGACACCGTCCGTTTTGATAGTTTGTCCTTGGCCTTGAATTTTCCGGCGGAGACCATAGGCTCCGACGGTAAGCCCCGTTCCTATACTGAGAGCAGGGGGTTCAACACATCGCTTGACCTCCGCATCGGCCAGATGGCCGTCGTGGGGAAGTCGAACTTTGAGGTAGGCAACAACTCGCTCATCACCGTCATCACCGCCAAAATCGTCAACTAACTGATTAGTCCTGTCGCTGTGGCGCATCGACAGGTACCGGAAAATCCCGGCAAGCTCGGACTGGCCGCTGCAAATGCCTCCGGCGGCGGAGTCCTGGGCACTGCGGCGTGATGATCCCCCGACGCGCCCCGCTGAGGAGCAGATTGCCGTAATCGCGAGCGACTTCCAGGAGCGTAAGTCAGAGGCGGTCGCGCAGGGGAGAGCTGTCGCCGAAATTCAGCTGGACTACGACTGTCCGACCGGCGACAATGGCTGCGCACTTCGTGAATGATAGCTCCAATCCTGTCCAGATCATGCTCCAGTTCCGGGGCTGGGACATCGCAATGCAATCTATCAGCCTCGGGGATGCACTCGCTCCTCCGCCTCGTCAAGCAGGTCCTCGGCTCATCCTCGGACTCCCAGGGAGTGGACACGACTCAGCTGCTGCCCTGCTTCGGATATCAGACGGCCGCAGCCAGCTGCTGGCGATGGTAGAAGAGGAGCGCTGGACCAGGCGCAAGCATGAAGGCACTCGCACTCCCATCCATTCCGTGCGGGATGTGCTGCGGATCAGCAATATCCCCGTCGAAGCAATTGACTGCGTGGCTGTCGGCTGGGACTTTACTCGATATGCCAACTACAGGTCGGAGTACTTCCGATACCGGCGCCTGTTTGCCGGTTGTGATCCCATGCGAGTGCGAGAGGGATTTGAATGCCGTCATCTCCACCAGGGCGAGTACAATGCCTACCTCTCTGAAGCTTACCCAAAGAAACTCGCTGTCGCTGATTTCGCCCCGGGGATGCCTCATGGGGGCTACGAGGCGGAGGAGATTCGCAGAGTCGAGCGCCTCGATCCTGCCAGGTACCTCGAGGAACTCGGAGCCATGTTCGCCATTCTCGGCCGGGACCTCCCTCCGGTCGTGTTCGTGCGGCATCATCTCGCGCACGCGGCGAGCGCCTACTATGCTTCAGGCTTTACGGACCGTACCCTGGTGCTGGTTGTGGATGGCGCAGGCGAGGGAGGCGATGCCACCTCCGTCTGGCTCGGCGAAGGGACTTCGCTCTCGCTCCAGGAAGTGCTTCGCGCCGAGCGCTCGTCAATCGGCCGGCTCTACTCATTCCTTACCAGTTATCTCGGATTCGAACCGTGGTCGCAGGAAGGCCAAGTCATGGGGCTTGCGCCGTGGGGTGATCCGGAACGTTATCCGATCCCGGGCACAGAAGTAGTCCGTGAAGACGAGCGCAAGCGTGTGGCGCTCATTCGAGAGGCTTTCAGCCGGTTCTGTCAAATCGGCGCGGGCGGCGTGCCGCAAATCGATCCCGATGTGCTCTTCTATGGCATCCATGATCTGGGATACCGGCTGGCAAGCGACGAACTCGTCGCGTTGCTCTCGCCTGTTGTGCCTCCGCGGGGCGCGTACGAGCCCATCCTCGCAGCACACGCAAACATGGCTTATGTGCTTCAGTCAATCCTCGAAGAGTGCCTGACGGCGCTGATCCGGCGCCATATCGAGAGGACTGGGTGCCGACGGGTGGCAATCGCAGGCGGCGTCGGGCTCAACGCCAAGTGCAACGGCAAGTTGCTCGAGCAATGGGTCGTGGACGGCCTGTTCGTGCAGCCGCTGGCCGGCGACTCGGGGACCGCGCTCGGGACCGCGCTCGAGGTCGCCAAGCAACGCTATGGCGCCGATCCACGTTTCGTTCAGCGAGTCGTAACACTCGGGCCTGAATACGAGGAAGCAGAAATAGCGCGAGCGCTCGCAGCCGCGGAGGTGCCCCACCGCCGGCTCGGAGCACATGACGCCGTCACGCTGGCGTCGCGCCTGATCGTAACGGGCCATCCGGTCGCCTGGTTCCAGGGTCGCCGCGAGGTCGGGCCGAGAGCGTTGTGCTCCACGAGCATCCTGGCAGACGCGACCGATCCGGTTGGAAACACGGTTGCGAATCTGGCCAAGGGCAGGCGCTGGTGGCGCCCTTCTGCGATCAGCCTCACTCCCCGTGAGTTCTCACGCCTGCTCGCGCCGGGAGCCGCTGCCGACGCGCCATTTATGATTACCACGTTTCCGGTACGCCCCGAGCACGCCGAGACCATCCGTGCCGGCCTTCACCCGGCCGATCGAACTACTCGCCCGCAGGTCGTGCATGCCGAACAGCAGCCGATCGCCTTCCAGCTGTTGCAGCAGATTGGAGAAACAACCGGCGTAGAGGCTGTGCTGAACACTTCCCTGAATCGGCAAGAGCCGATCGTGCACAGCCCGGAGCAGGCGCTTGCGACACTGTCACGACTGGATGGCGTGGATTACTTGATCATCGGTGAGCACGTGGTCTGGAAAAGAGGGGCCGACCCATCCTGGCTTCTCAACCGCCAGCTTCCTGAGCCGCAAGGATGGACGTGCGCGGAGATCAAGATGGGGGCCGGCTGCGATGCGGATGTACGCCTCGTCGAACTCGCCAATTGCGCCGGCAAAGCGGCCGCCGTAAGGAAAATGATTGCGGAGTTCCTGGGCGAACTCGGAGACTCCGATCCTGCGCCGGTACGACAACCGATCGTGTCGCGCTCAGGCCCAAGCGTCTGCGCGGAGTGGTTTTTCCCCGCGATGGTCATGCGCATTTGCGCCGAGCGCGGAGAGATGCGCCTGCGCCTGGCAGTCGATCAAACTGTGTGGGAACGGCGGCGGTCGCTGCGAGCACCTCCATATTCCAGCTGGTTGAGTGCAGGCATCTTCGACGATACTGCGTTTCAGCCTCGTGCTGTACCCGCGGAACGCGTCGTGGAGATTTCACCTTCCGCCATCAGCGAAGGCCTCCGGTTGCTGTCTCAGCGCCTGCACGATCTGCCCGGCAGCCGCGAAATCACTTGCCATCCGGTTGCCCGCATTGCTTTTCTTGGGAGGGTTGCTGCCTCGAAGGGGGTTGAGGAATTCCTCTTTTCCATTCGACATCTACGTGACCGGTTTGGCGGCAGAATCCAGGCGACATTGCACGGCAACCTCGACGCCAAGGACATCTCCGCATGGCGCAGCCAGATCATGCGCTGGATCGCGGAGTTCGGGTTGGAGGACCACGCGGTCGTTGCCGGGAGCTACCAGATCGACCAGATCCCGTCGTTGATTGCCGACGCTGATCTGGTCATTTTGCCCAGCCGGCGGGAGGGCTTCACCCAAGTTTCCCTGGAAGCGATGGCTTGCGGTAAGCCTGTCGTGCTGACTGCCGCCGGCGGAAACATCGACCTTTTCCGACGGGCGGCGCAGGAGCACCTGCCTATCGGCGCGCTCGTGGAGAACGGCTTACCCCATGGAGCGTACGCACCTGAGGAGGTCGGAAAGCGAATCGCCGAGAGTTCGTTCGCTATCCTCAGCACACCAGGTCTCGCTGTACGCCTGGGCAAAAATGCGAAGGTCTTGGCAACGAAGGTCTACAGCGAGACCAGCATCGGCGGCGCATGGCACACTGCTATTGCGGATCTAGTCGGTCTGAGAGGCGCGGACTCGACTGAAATCCGCCTTTTTCTCGTCGCTCCAGGCAGCGCTCCCTGGAGATTGCGCGGCGGCGGCGAACGCTACTTGATCCGTCTGTTCCGCCGGTTGCATCAATGGGAGGACGATGGGCCGCATCGGTTCCGCGTCTCGCTGCTCGCGTTCCGCGAGCGCGCGGACCAGCATCTGGCCTCTGAATTTCTCATGCCGCCGCAGTTTGCGGCGCAGAATCTGCATCAGGTGTCTCTCTTCGAAAGCGGGCCGGTGGCGGCCTGCGGACCGGTCCGGGACACCGACGGCGAAGAGGTCGCGGCAAATCTCTCACGGCTTTTCGATGCCATTCGTGAGGTGAGGGTGCAGGAGGGCAGGCCGGTGAACTCGCCGGAGGAACTGCGGCTGCTGGCAAGCGCATATATCGATGCGCTCGCCGGCCTGTATCAGTGTTTTCGCGGCATACCCTATCATCCCGTCATGCGTTCGCGTCCCGTGCGCGCGCTTTGGGAAGGCAGATTCCGCGGTATCGACGCGACCCTCCTTGATCGTGCCTTCTATGGGTGGGAGACTTGCAACCACGATGCCATCGCCTTCAACCTCGCCTGTCTGACCGCCGATCTCGACCGACTGGGGCCCCTTGATGCCGGCATCCTGTTATTCTGGGGCAGGCCCTACACCTTTCTGACACAGGTTCTGCTCTCCAGGTTTCACAACGTGCCCTATCTTGTGCACGAGGGGGTGTTCGAGATTGAGGCGATCTTCGACTACCTCGATCGCGATGACACGTTGCCTGACCAGATTAAGCATTTCTACAGGCAACATCTCGTTCTCGTCTATGCCTCCGTGCTTGGCAATGCCAGCATAATCGCGCCGCAGGCATCGTTTAATCATGGCAGATATCGGGACTGGTTCGGTATCGAGACCGATGCTCTCGTGATACCGAATTGCATCGACACCAGCGGCGATGGCGCAGTCAAAATCAAACGCCAAGAAAGCAGCGATTCGAAATTCGAGATTCGAGATTTTAAAATTTCGAATCTCGAATCTCGAATTTAAGTAAAGAGGCGGCCTCGACCTTCCGCTCTCGTTCACGAAGCGACCATCCAATGATATCCAGCATTTCTCGAGATGCCCGGGGCCAGTTTGCCTCGGTCTCGTAGAAATTCCGCGCTGATCGGCATAAGCGCTGGTATTCCCGGGAACGACTCAGGTAGTGCTCGATAACGTC
>Ga0187878_1005033_pt1 | contig 9984 bp, 9 predicted proteins | sample June2016WEW_17_1_FD_132979 | JGI IMG/M metagenome (GOLD analysis project Ga0187878, IMG submission 132979) | Peatland microbial communities from SPRUCE experiment site at the Marcell Experimental Forest, Minnesota, USA - June2016WEW_17_150 | ecosystem: Environmental > Terrestrial > Soil > Wetlands...
GCAGTCGCGAACATTTGAGAATAACCAACACCCATCGCCCGAGAGAGAACGCGATCGATCGATTCGATACCGAACACCGATTTCGAAAGCGATGTCGTTGTTTGCGGCATTAGCTTGACGATCACACGATTAGGGAGGTAGAGACTGTTTTGCCGGTTCTTCAAGACGACGCCCGGAACACCGTCGAGTGGCAAATGTTTGACGACGACGGTTCCCTGCTTCGCACCACCGAACACAAGACAGGTCACGGCAAGAGACAAAACAGTCAGTTTTAGCGCAAGAAGTCGCATGATACTCCTTCAATCCATTATCCTTGTTCCGTACAACACTTTCAGGGGCAGGGACGTTTCAGCGAGAACAGTCTCCCCCGAGTTCTCGTGCAATCCAGGGCAATCGGTAGGTCATTGATTCAATTGAACTTGAAAGAATGTAGGGACAAACGGAAAGGGAAGCAACAAAAGACAAACAACTGGTTTCGCCCTCGAGCGGATGGAACCAAGTTCGTAAGTCAGGGGTTAGATGGACGGTTGAGGTGTCGTGCGGTGTCAAGGTACAGAGCCGTTACGAACAAGAACTGGCCGACATCATTGTTGGCCACGCAAAGAAAATTCACAGGATGGTTGGGTGGTTGAATCGACAGGCTGAACATTCCACACATAAGGAGAAACAAATGCCAAAATGTCCGTACTGCAAACAAGCGATCACTTTGGAAAAGACCACAAGAGAATCTGCCGAATCCACCGAAGAAGTACACAAAGACGTATCTGGGTTGGTAAAGAAAGAAATCATGTACTCCTGTCCGCATTGTGAATCCGTCCTGGGATTCGGCTTTTTCATAGGCGGTCTCCTTACTGGCAGACCTTAAGTCTCTTTGCTGTCATACGTGCACACCTGCCGTCATACCGCCCAACCGAGCGGTTGACCTGATGAGAGAGTTGTTGGTTCAACTTGCCGTGCTGCCATGTTTTGATGGATATAGATGATCATCGCGAGTGCGAGTTCGGTGTGTCAGTGGGGATCACGTCGCCGCAGATGAGCTCTGATTGATCTCACTGCGAAAGGAGTGAAATCGAAGATGTGTACAGGGTGCATCGAAGAGGGTAAAGAAGGAAAAATCGAAGGCAGGTGTCGGCCTGCCGGTCTTTGCTCAAGAGCCCCGGCGTGCACGTCGGGGCTCCTTTGTTTCGAACCAACTTGTCTCTGTGGATCGTCGTGCGGATTACACTTTGAATGGGGAACCGAGATGATAGCGGAGCCGTTTTGCCAGGTGAGGTCCATCGATTGGTTTCACAATGAACTCATTTGCCCCGCAGGCTGCTGCTGATGCGGAATCAGACTCACTGCGCAATGCAGTGATGATGAGAACGGGGAGCTTCTTCGTCTTTTCGTTCTCGCGAATTCGACGGCATGTTTCAAACCCGCTTATCCCGGGCATCACCAGATCGAGCAAGACCAGATCCGGCTCTTCCTTCTGAATCTTCTCGAGCGCCTCCTGGCCGTTTGTTGCACTCACGAATTCGTATCCCGCATTCGACACGTGCCGCTGCAGAACAGAAACCATACTTGCCTCATCGTCGACAATCAAAACCTTCTTGCGTTGTTCGGTGACCATGGGTACCTCAGAGTATTCTTGAGCGGGACTAGTTCCAAGCTATGAAAGATGCGCACGAATAACAAGGGAGCTTACCGAGGTCGGGTGCCCGAGGCACCGGGGGTAGAACTTTTGAATGGCAAAGGGGCATTGCCGAAAAAACGCAATACAAACGGGCAGATTTCGAATTGATTTGGATACCATCGTTATTTCAAGTATTTTAATAATGGGAATGCTGAGTCGATAGTTGTGGGGTCTGACTGATCCCATCTGCTGACGGACTCCGGATGAAAGGCGGATGCCTCTCTGCCGCAGTCAAAGGCTTCACCGGATTTGCTTCACCTTGCCAACCACAGTTGCCTTCCTCCGACGATATGACTCGTCACAGGGCTCGCCACCGCGGCCGGCACTCATGTTTTCCATCTCTCAATTTTCACGGAGGTCTGTATGAAGCTCTATGTTGGCAACTTGTCGCGCGATGTCACTGAAGATGACTTGCGGGGGGCGTTTCAACCCTTTGGGACTCTCGATTCGGTGAGCATCATCAAAGATCGCTCTAATAACGTCTCCAAGGGATTTGGTTTCGTCGAAATGTCTGTGAAGGCGGAAGCTGAAGCAGCCATTGCCGGTCTCCATGGCAAAGAATTCATGGGCCGATCGATGGACGTAAACGAAGCCAGACCGCGTCCCGAACATGGTCGATCCGGTGGTGGTGGCGGTTCCCGCGGAGGGTACAAAGGTGGTGGTGGCGGTCGTCGATACTAGATTCTGTTCTAACTGGAAACCTGTGGTTGGGTCTCATCCATTGTCCGCGGAAGTTGGACGGTCGAATGAAGCCCCGGCAGGTCAGAACATCACATCAGCACATCTTCTATGAAATAGAAAACCCCGCCTTTTGAGCGGGGTTTTTCTTTTCGGTTTCGAAGTCTAAATTAGACAACAGAGACATTCGACGCCTGAAGGCCCTTGGGGCCCTTCTCGACATCGAATTCAACCGCATCTCCTTCGTTCAGGCTTTTGAATCCACCGCCTGTAATCGCCTTGAAGTGGACAAATACATCTTCTCCACCCTGACGTGAGATAAAGCCGAAACCTTTTGCTGCGTTGAACCATTTGACTGTTCCTTTTTCCATGGAACACGTCCTTTCTTGTATTGTGTACAACCCGACTCTACCGTCGGGCAAGGTGTACGCCGAACATACGGACTTCTAAACTACTCATCGCTGCCCGAGGGTTAACTCGAGAGCCTCATCTGTCAACGGCGTTTCGACCTTGGAAGGTTTCGTGCGGTTCGTCAGCAGTTCCGCTTTTCGGTATCTTGTTTGTTGGCAAGGTCCCTGAAGCGGGAGATTCTGGAGGCGTGCCCACCATGCACAAAAGGTGCGGATGGGCTCTCCCGAAAGAGAATAGACGGTGTACTGTTTTTTGACATCAATAAGATAGCGAAAATTCGGATCAGTTCCTAGTTGAATCACAACATTGACAATCTCCGCTGCCGTAGAGTCAAGTCCATTGCCCTGAACGCCTTACACTGGAATTAAGTGTGTCATAGACTCCAAAGAGTTGGTTCTGTCCGCTTTGTCGCCTATATTTTGTCTTACGGCCCCCTCTGTCGCGGGACGAATACCTGGGATCAGAAATCATCTGAGGCAATGAAGAACGAGGAAACTGGTTCGTTAGCATCGAAGCTCAACCCTGCTGTGCCGCGGCACTATCTGTTTGCCGTCGCCGGAGTTCTCTGGACGATTGCCGGAGCGCTGCTGTGCGTCCGCGGGGAAATCTGGCTCGAGGTGTTTCCAATAGGAACAGAGTTCGCGTTGGAAGCGCTCAGTATCGCATTGGCAATTGCCGGTTATTTCTTTTTCTTCGTGAAGGTGGTGCAAAAGAACATCGACCGCATTGGCAGGCTGCCTGATCGTGCATGTTTCTTCGCATTCACCGCGTGGCATGGATACATCATGATAGCGGTGATGATGATGATCGGCATCTCCCTGCGCAATGCGTCGATACCGAAATACTTCCTTTCCATTCCTTATATCGCCATGGGCGGCATCCTACTGATCGGGAGTCTTAGGTTCTACAGGCGGTTTTTCACAGCTCTTGCTGGGTAAAGGGACTTGGCCCATCTTGTGATCGGGTGATCGGGTCATCGGGTGATCGGGCCATCTGATGATCGACGCATCAGGTGTCCAGCACGCATGTACCGAATGCCCATTTCATTCGTGCATACAGCAGGTCTTCTCATTATCTTCTAAGCACAACCCCGTTGAACGCAAACCACTGGCTGCCATGAAGACTTTCAGAATCCCGTTTCTCCTTTCTTTGCTCGTCTCTTTCGTTCTCTCCGGATGCGGCATCCTCCGCACACTGGGTCTCAGTCGGCCGACACCCGTGGAAAAAATTGCTGAATTCAAATCCGACGTTCTTGCGAAGAAATTCACATTCGAGCTTCCGCCGAGAACGCGCGTTGACACAGTGAAAATCGATTCAGCCCGGAAGATTGTCGAAGTCTACTTCAACGACGCATTTGCCGGAATTCCTTACCGGAATGACAACGTGAAGGAAGTCTACCGTCAGGTACAGACATTCTTCGCGGACTACTTTGAAGGTTATACAATCACTGTAATGGCGCTCCGCCGGCCGCTTGAGCAACTCGTGCCGAACTACTTCCGAGCCGATACCTCGCAATACGATAAAACGCGGCTCCCGATCGCCAGAACCGAAAGACCGTTGCCGGTAGTGCGGAACGTGAGTAAACCGTTTCAGCCGTCGAAAGGACTCCGGGACCACAATATCGGTGTGTGGAACAGTCACGGCTGGTACTACAACCGTGAACTGGATCGATGGGAATGGCAACGGCCCCGACTGTTCATGATGGTGGAAGATCTCATACCGACGTCGTTTGTCCTTCCGTATCTCGTTCCGATGCTGGAAAATGCCGGAGCGATCGTGTTCGTGCCGCGTGAGCGGGACTTCCAGACGAATGAAGTGATGGTGGACAATGATTCGCCCTCATCGGGCTACTCGGAATTATCACAGCAGGCCGCGCGTTGGGAAAACGGTCAGGGATCTGGATTCGCTGTTGGCACGCCGCCGTATGGTCCCGGCGTCAACCCATTTACGCAGGGAACGTATCGCATTATCGGATCAGAATATTCCGCGACGGCCGAGGCAGCATGGGTGCCACAAATACCCGAGACCGGAGAGTACGCCGTGTACATCTCCTATAGCTCATCAGATAGTAGCGTTGTTGATGCACACTATGCAGTTCACCATCTTGGCGGCACAACGGAATTCATTGTGAACCAGCGCATCGGCGGCGGCACCTGGATCTACCTTGGAACATTCAAATTCTCCGAAGGGCGGAACCGTGCATCAGGATGTGTCGTGCTTACGAATGAGAGTCACGGTACCGCCGGAGTCGTTTCGGCCGACGGTGTCCGGTTTGGCGGTGGCATGGGGATCATCGCGCGGAATGGCAAAGCGAGCGGCCGCCCCAAATATGTCGAAGGGAGCCGCTACTACCTTCAATTCGCCGGCATGCCTGACACACTCGTCTACAATTTCACCAACGACAAGGATGATTATCGGGACGATTATCAAAGCCGACCGGAGTATCTGAATTTCCTCACCGGCACGCCATACGGTCCAAACAAGAAAAGAGATGAAAAGGGACTGGGCATCCCGATCGACCTCTCCATGGCGCTTCATACAGACGCGGGAATCACAAATAATGACACAACCATTGGTACGCTCTCTATTTATAGCATCCCGGATGCAAGAAGAGCGATTGTTTTTCCCGACAGCGTTTCTCGCTTCGCCAACCGTGACCTGGCCGATTTGGTGCAAACACAGGTGGTGAACGATGTTCGAGCGAAGTACGATCCCGCATGGCAGCGACGCCAGCTGATGAACTCAAATTATGCAGAAGCGGTGCGCCCGAACATGCCATCACTCTTACTCGAGCTTCTGTCGCATCAGAACTATCTCGACATGAAATTCGTGCTGGACCCGCGGTTTCGCTTTGATGTGGCCCGATCGATTTACAAAGGGATGCTTCGATTCCTCGCCACGGAACATCAAACGCCGTACCTTGTCCAGCCACTTCCGGTGACACACTTTTCGGCAGAGCTTGATGCAGACGGAAATGCGGTGCTGAAATGGAAAATGCATCTCGATCCGATCGAACTGACTGCGATAGCGAATCATTACATCATCTATACAAGACAGGATGATGGGGGGTTTGACAACGGCGTTCTCGTTGATACTCCCTACGCAGTCATGAAAGATCTGAAGGCCGGCGTCATCTACAGTTTCAAAGTCACAGCAGTCAACGACGGTGGGGAGAGTTTTCCATCCGAGATTCTGGCCGTGTGTTTGCAGCCCAACGGTGGGAAACCGGTACTCATTGTCAACGCGTTTCATCGCATATCAGGCCCCGGCATTGTGGAGGCGGGGCACTATGAAGGATTCGCCTCTTCGCTTGACCGTGGCGTGCCGGATCATTTTGAACCCGGATTTACAGGAGAGCAATTCGATTTCGATCGGTCATCTGCGTACCGATCGAACGACGGTCCCGGCCACGGAGCAAGTTTTTCGGACAACGAGGGGAAGGTAATCGCTGGAAATTCGTTTGACTACCCGTACATTCATGGTCAGGCAATCAAGGCGTGCGGGCTTTCCTTCTGCTCGGTGAGCAGCGAGGCTGTGATGGATTCAATGATCAGCCTGGGGAATTACAGTTTTGTAGATGTTATTCTTGGAAAGGAAAAGGAGACACCCTGGCCGAAGATGGTTGGTGACTCATCGCATCGCGTCCAATACAGAACCTTTCCGCCGAGTATGCAGGTCGCTCTTCGGCAGTACTGCGAAGCAGGTGGAAATCTTTTCCTTTCCGGTGCGTACATAGGAACAGATTTGTTCTCGCATCCAAAAGAAGACAGCGCCAGCATCAGGTTCGCTTGGAAAGTTCTCCATTTCGATTGGGCCGTAGGCCATGCGTCGCGCTCGGGGACAGTCTATTCTACAGCTGTATCGATCTTTCCCAATGATGAACGATTTGCCTTCAACACAGACTTGAACCGGGGAGTGTACATCGTGGAGTCGCCGGATGCAATCGTGCCGAGCGAGGGGAGCCGCCAGCTCCTGCGATATGACGGCAATCAGTTTGGAGCGGCGATCGGGTACAAGAAATCGTACGGCGTCGTGGCGATGGGATTTCCATTCGAAACAATCATCAGTGCGAGCGTGCGCTCACGGTTGATGAGCGGTGTTCTCATCTATCTCGGCCTGCTGTCACATTGACATTCATGAAGAACAGGACTACAACTCGACGGAAGTTTTTGAGGGAGACACTCTCCGGAATTATCTTCCTCTCGGCCGCGAAACTGGTTCCGGCGAATTTCCTCTTTGCCTCTGAACAAGATCAGGTCTCTGGTAATCTGCTTTTCTTCTCCCTGAAAGAATTCCTCATCTTTGAAGCCGTCGCCGAACGCATCATTGGACCGGCAACTCCAGGCCAGGTGCGCACGAAGGACGTTGGCGTCGCCGCCAGGGCTGATCAGTTTCTAGCAGGCGCTGACCCCGAGGTGCAGGACCAGATTCACCAGCTCCTCTCCGTCTTTAACGCTCCCTTGTTTACATTCCTCTTCGACTTTCGCATGTCAAGCTTTCTGAACATGACGCTGGCAGTCAAAGACTCCTATCTCCAAGACTGGATGACAAGCTCACTCGGATTTCGGCGGACCGGTTTTCAGGCTCTGAAGCGTGTATCGATGAGCATGTTTTACACAGACAGCCGTACATGGAAAGAGATCGGCTACGATGGCATGTTCATGCCGGAGGACCGCAAATGATTGTTCAGGGGAAAGAAATCAAGGGTCCTGTCCGCGAATCGGCCGATGTGTGCATCATCGGTTCAGGTTGCGGCGGCGGTGCGAGTGCCAAGGTGCTGGCAGAAGCCGGGAAGAAAGTCATCCTCCTGGAAGAAGGAGGATACTACACCTCTAGGCAATTTGACGGCACGGAGCAGACCGCGTACACACATCTCTACCAGCAACGGGCAGGACAAGCGACGGATGATCTCTCGGTAACTGTTTTGCAGGGACGCTGTGTGGGCGGCAGCTCGACGGTGAACTGGACAACATCCCTCCGGACGCCCGACTTCGTCCTTGAGGCATGGAAACACAAGCATGGCGTCCAGGGACTGTCGTCAGAAGAACTTGAGCCGTATTTCGAAAGAGTGGAGCAATATCTCGATATACATGAAGAACCGTTTGAGAATCACAACCCGAACAATCGTATCATTCTGGACGGTGCGAAGCAGCTCGGCTACCGGGCGAGCGCGGTTGGCCGAAATACCAAAGATTGTCAGAAATCCGGCGCGTGTGGTCTCGGATGCCCGTTTGACGCGAAGAAGACTGTTGCAATCACATATATTCCTGATGCTGTCACCGCAGGTGCCACTGTATTTGCCAATTTCCGGGCAAACAAGATTGACGTACGGGAAAAAACCAAAAGGGTTACCGGCATTGTCTTCGATGAACAGACCCAAAAGCCGAAGACGGATTTCGTCATCGAAGCCCCGATCGTGATTGTTGCCGCGTCGGCGATCAACTCACCGGTTCTCCTGCTGAAATCCGGCCTGGCGAACTCCAGCGGGGAAGTTGGCAGAAACCTGACATTTCACCTGACATCGGCAGTGCTTGGTTTGTATGAAAAGATCATGTACGGAGCCGGAGGCATTCCGCAGTCGGCGATGTGTGATGAGTTCCTGAACAAGAACGGGGATGGGGGAGGATTCTGGCTCGAAGCGGTGCCGATCTACCCGACGCTCGCTGGTCTTGCTCTCCCGGGCTTTGGTTCTGCTCACCGTGACAGGATGCACGCATACCCGAACATCGGGGCGACGATTGTCCTGGTGAAGGAGATTGATTCCAGCGGACGCGTAACGGTCAATGATGAAGGACGCGCGTCGATTTCCTATTCCTTGCGTGGGAGAGATCTCGAGTATCTAAAACAAGGCCTTGACGTCGCGGCGAGGGTACAGTTTGCCGCCGGAGCAAGAAAGGTGATGACACTGCATAGCATCCCGACAGAATTCCAATCGCCAGCAGAGATCTCGAAGAAACTGGCTTCGGCCGAATGGGGAACGAATGAGATCGCAATGTATAGCGCTCACCCGTTGGGAACGTGCCGAATGGGAGCAGATCCCCGGACGTCTGTCGTCGATTCGAACTGCCAATCTCACGACACCAAGGGGCTTTTCGTGATTGATGGGAGTGTGATGCCGACATCGCTTGGTGTTAATCCCCAGGTAACGATCCTCTCGATCGCCGAAAAGAGTGCGGAATGGCTTGTTGATCATTTCGATCAAGTCCGCTCGTCGTGAGAAAGCCGTGAATTGACTTTCCCTGAAATTCTCCCAACATTTGCGTTAAGCAATCTTGGTTCAAAGGTGAAAGAGCATCAGTCACAATCGTCAAGTGAGTATGACCTGAGAGGAGACCCGCAGATCGGCTGAGGAAGCAAGTCTGCGGGTTTTTCGTTTTGGACCCGTCATAGCACAGAAAGGAGGCTGCTATGATTCTGAAAAAGTTGGTCGAATTTCTCGATAAGAGTCAGATCAGATATGTGAACGTCACCCACTCAACGGCGTTCACCGCGCAGGATGTTGCCGAGTCTGCCCACATTCCCGGCAAGGAAATGGCAAAGACGGTGATCGTGTGGATGGACGGCGCGATGGCGATGGTCGTCTTGCCGGCGTCATCCATGATCGACTTTAACAAGCTGAAAGAGGTCAGCGGGGCAAAAAGCGTTGAGCTTGCCAGCGAATCGGAGTTCAAAGATCGATTCCCGGAATGCGAAATCGGTGCGATGCCCCCCTTCGGCAATCTCTTCAACACTCGCGTGTATGCAGACAAGATGCTCTCGGATGATCGCGAAATCTCCTTCAACGCGGGCTCGCACCACGAGCTGATCCGGTTACCGTATTCCGACTTTGAACGCCTCGTGAAACCTGGTATCGGCTCCTTTTCCATTTCGAAAAAGTAACATCTTCACACTTCTGTCTTCGTTCACAGAGGGCGATGCTCACTGGTATCGCTGAGAAAGGAACTGCGCATGCGCCGTATTGTAATCCCTCTCGTATGTTGCCTCTTCGGTTGTCTCTGGGTGGGTTCATCCGCAGCTCAGGAACGAACAACCATTCTCATCTCATACTACAGTCAGCAGGGGCACACGCGCGCGATGGCGGAGGCTGTTGCACGGGGAGCGCAGTCGGCGGGTGCGGTGACGGTGAAGCTTCTCAATGTCGATGAGACCACGAAGGAAGACCTGCTCGCGGCTGACGCAATCATTGTCGGGAGCCCGGTGCACAACGCGAATGCCTCGGC
>Ga0187878_1005036_pt1 | contig 9976 bp, 8 predicted proteins | sample June2016WEW_17_1_FD_132979 | JGI IMG/M metagenome (GOLD analysis project Ga0187878, IMG submission 132979) | Peatland microbial communities from SPRUCE experiment site at the Marcell Experimental Forest, Minnesota, USA - June2016WEW_17_150 | ecosystem: Environmental > Terrestrial > Soil > Wetlands...
AGGAGATGCAAGAACGCCTTTAGGAAAGCGGAAGCTGTGTCCAAATAATTTGTGCCATCTAAGGGGTTCACCCCAGCGATTTGTGTACAACTTGTGTACAAGAAGGCGGTTTTGAAGGGCCTTAAATTGGACCTAAGCAACGCAGAATCAACAACAGACTCTTGGGCTACAGGCTCAGGATTCAATCCGCTCCCGTTTGCCATTAGTCTCCCCGGAATATAGCCTGTAGAGCTTCTGCTTCCAAAGCAGGCGTTCAAGGTCCGCACTCGACTACAACGGAGACGGTCGTCCTTGGGAGGTTCGAATCCTCCCCCGGGGAGCCAAAAATCTTTGAGCTCAATCAATTTACAGAGTTGTTGTAGAGCATTCGGCTATGGACCTAATGCTTGGTCGTGCGAAGCGAAATCGGCAGCGCGCGAGTCGCTGACCAAAAGCTTTTTTCGTGAACCAGTCCAATGTCAGCAAGTGTTGTCACGACAAGGTAATAGTCTTTTCGGATTCTGGAGTTATGGGTCCGTTGTTGGCGGCTCCGAAAGCTCACGTTTATAGAGAGGAGGCTTGAGCGAACAAAGTAGACCCTTGGCTTAGGTTCGTGACCGAATGCTCAGCTAAGCGAACAGCCAAGCAACCCGAGCGCTTACACAATGAGACGACATAGTCCCCCTAGAGGGAGCAACCCAAGAGAAATCACCATGATGCGGACGGACTAGCGGACATAGAATAGGTCGTTAATGCCAGGTTATGTGCCGTAACATTATGATAGAATGGTTGTTGCTATGAGGTCGGATGTGGACATGGAATCGGACATCGGAACAGCTTCGGATCGCGGTGAATCGCTCTTCCTGATGGAGCCGATGGTATTTGGGGAAGGCTCGCGCCATCGCGGAAAATTGACAGACATGGCCGTGGAGCTCGCGCAAAAGGCGGCGGGCTTCCGCCGCAGTTTGCCGGAAAGCTTGTTGGTCTCGCTTTCTGACCTCGTGCGGGCGATGAACTGTTACTACAGCAACCTAATCGAAGGGCACTACACGCACCCAATCGATATCGAGCGTGCGCTGAAAAACGATTACAGCAAAGAAGCCCGCAAGCGGGACCTGCAGCTTGAAGCGAAAGCGCACATTGCCGTTCAGGAATGGATTGATCGCGGCGGTCTAAAGGCCCGCGCCGTTACGAGTGACGGCATCCGCGAGACGCACCGGCGGTTTTACGAGTTACTGCCCGAGGACCTTCTCTGGGTGGAGGATCCGGAAAAGAAAGAGCGCATGCGTGTTGTGCCAGGAGAACTACGAAAGCGCGACGTAGTGGTCGGGCCCCACGTCGCGGTGAGTGCCGGGGCCGTGCCACGATTCGTTGCGCGCTTCGCCGAAGTGTACGGGACACTGAAAAAGACAGATTCGATTCTTGCTGCGGCAACGGCTCATCACCGGCTGCTGTGGATTCACCCGTTCCTCGATGGCAATGGCCGCGTGGCGCGTTTGATGTCGCATGCCATGCTGCTTGAGAGTTTGGGCACGGGGGCCGCATGGTCTGTGGCGAGGGGTTTGGCCCGTAATGTCGAAGCGTACAAACGACACCTGATCGCGTGCGACCAGCCGCGCCGGAACGATCTTGACGGCCGCGGACAGTTGAGCGAAGAGGCGCTTGCGGCATTTGCTGAATTCTTTCTCGCTATCTGCATCGACCAGGTGGATTTCATGGAAGGTTTGGTCGAGCCGGATCGCCTGCGCACGCGCATCCGGCTATGGGCCGAAGAAGAAGTCCATCTTGGCAACTTACCGCCGAAATCGGGAAACATCCTCGAAGCCGTTCTCTATCGCGGGGAGCTGGGACGCGGCGACGCCGCAAGCGTCGTAAACACAGGGGATCGTCAGGCGAGGCGGATTGTTTCCGCGTTGCTCAACCACGGTGTGCTGGTTTCGGAGAGCCCGCGTGCTCCCTTGCGGCTCACTTTTCCGGCGAAACTGGCTTCCCGCTGGATGCCAGGATTGTTCCCGGAACAGGTCGGTGGACAAGGGTGAAAAGTTGGACGCTAAAGCAGCAGGAGTTCCGGGAGCTAAAACAGTGCTGGGACGGCTCGACGCTGCTAAGGTCGAGGTTCGCGGCTTTGTTTTGTGACAAGAAGGTGGAGCTGCCACAAAAACGCAATACTAATGGCGATGAATCTCGGCAAATCACGAACAAAAAATAAATAAAGACGGAGAAAGTGATTTGTCGGGCTCAATCGTAACTTGCTGATCTCCTTCGTGAGGTTCCCAGATGACTAGGACAAAAGTGGCTTTGAGCAGCGCCATAGCGCTCTATTTCGTAGTGTGCTTCGAGATTTTGATCATGATCAGCCCTTTTGCCGGCTTCTTTTACTCGGCATTTAATCCCTTCCTACTCGGATTGACCAAGTATCGGGCGACCAGATGGTTGAGTTCCGTTTTCTTCACGCACATGGTGGTTCCGCCTAACGGTTTCCTCAAATTCGTGCGGGTAACGGGTTCCGTCTTTTTCAGTCTCGGACTTTTGTTGTTTCTGATTTGTGCCTTTCAGGTGTATGCAAGCAAAGTCTTTCGCAGAGGACCTGTCATAAAGGGTCTGTATTCGTTGATCAGGCATCCTCAATACGTGGCACTGGCGACTGCCGGTGCTGGTCTCGCGATTCTCTGGCCGAGATTTCTGGTTGTTGTTCTCTGGCTCGCTATGGTCCTGGTGTACTACTTGCTCGCGAGAGACGAGGAAAGCCGAATGCAAAAACAGCACCCGGAGGCCTATCGGGATTACATGCAACGAACGGGAATGTTTCTGCCGAGGAGCATTGAAAACGCAGTGCCGCTATCTAGCGCTGTCAGTAGAGTGGCAGCCTTTCTCTTGCTGGCGATCTTCGTCATTGGCGGTGCTTTTCTCCTGAGGCAGTACACCGTGGACCATCTTCCCTTGTGGATGGACTCGAAGGTAGTCGCCCTGGCGGTCCTCGCTGAAGATAAGCAGATGATGGAGCATCGGATGCGGGATGTGCTCAACCTGGAACAGGTTAAGTCGCGGTTGGAACCGAACCAGTCCTACCTTGTCTATTTCTTGCCGACGAATTACGTAATGCAGGGACTGATTGCTGACACAGGCGATGATTGGCAGCTATACAAGAAGCACCATGCGATCAGCCGGTTCTGGGACTGGATATTTCATCCTTTCACTCATCTGGGAGGGACGCACGCTTCGGCTTTCGAGGCGGGCGATCATCCGCATCGCAGCGCAAGTGCAGGCTCAGTGCGGAGATTGATCTTCGTAAAGGTCTCTGCGGCTTCAGGAACAAAACCCGCCGATTTATTCTCCGTCAATGCGACCAGGACACGGATTTCATGGTTGACGTGGATGTTCACACACTCAGTATTCTCGCGACAAAAAACCTGCCGGTAGAAACGGCTTGGGGAAAGGTGCCGACACCTACGTTTTGAAGGACAAGAGGGCAGTTCACAGTTTGCAGGGTGGCCTCACGCACACCTTTTCATCGTGGGTGCTGCAAACGCCTTCAATCTCCTGCTGGAAGTACGCGGTTGCCAGGCAACGCTGAGGTTCTGATGACAGGTTGACTTGGAATGCAAAGGGACGAGGAATTGCAGACGCGTGTCTGGACTTTACGCAGTTCGGGGCAAACAATTCCGAGAGACCTACTTCTCAGCGAATCCAGGAAAGCCAGAGCCAACCAAACAACAGGGGAATGGCAACTTGGCAAATCGATTACTCGGAAGGATTTTCTAACTGTTCTGCAGCAACGCGTTCCGTTAAAGCAGCTGGAGTTGAAATCGGCCAAATACCCGTCAATCATTCGCATGGTCAGAGGAAACCCCTCTTCTTTCGAAATCGGACTATCGCTCCGCAAAGACGCTTACATCTCTCATGCCAGTGCGGCCTTCGTGCACGGTCTGTCGGATAGCCTCGCCGTGCTCTATATAAACAGAGAGCAGACTCCCAAGGACCAGTCTCTCGAATTGACCCAAGCTGGGATCGATGCGGCCTTTTCCCGTTCACCGCGTGAATCCAACCTCCGATATCGAAGCTCCGATCCTCGTGATGCAATGGAGTACGTGCTGGTCAACGGAAAGAGCACAGACTGTCTTGGAGTTGTTTGGGTAAACAAGCCTGATATCGGCCGAATCCAGGTAACGAACGTCGCGAGGACTTTGGTCGACTTAACGGTGCGCCCCCAATATGGCGGCGGGGTAAGAACAGTACTGAAAGCTTTTAAGAAAGCGCGTGAAAGAGGAATGGTCAAGACTGAGGAGATCGCCCAGATTTTGCGAGGAGTCGAGCACAGCTACCCGTACCATCAGGCCGTCGGTTTTCTCATGGACCGCGCAGGATTTTCGAAGAACGACACGAAGATCTTCAAAACAGCGGGAATGAACTTCGATTTCTATCTTGAACAAAAAATGGAAAAGCCGCACTACGATGCCGAGTGGAGAGTCTACTACCCATTTGGTCTTGACCGCCCGGTGCAGGATTGACGGCAAGTCTCCTCAGTTACGGAGTCGCTGCCGTGATGGGATTTCGCGTAATAGTGGATTTCGAGAGTTTGTGGTTAGCGGGGTGCGACGTGCGGTAAAGTGGTCGGGATGGAAAACTCGTATATCCCGACGAACATCGACGAATACCTGCGCAAGCGCCTGATGCCGGTAGAGGGCGCAATTCCTCAATTGCCCGGGATCGAGATGTATGGCAATTCGATTCCCGCCGGAGCGGTGGGGGGTGACCTGTTTGAATACATCAATTTTCAGCAACGGTATGACATCGACGGTCGCATCCAGCTCGCGCTGAAGCGCTCGCAGGAGTATCTGGAGAAGCTAGCCGTCGGTGCATCGCCCCGCAATTCCGTTGACGACCATGTCAACTGGCTGAAATCGCGCCCAGGCTTCAGTCCGGAAAAGGAAACCGCGTACCGGGAAGGGCGAAGCTCGGAGCAGGTGCGTGTTGCCGAAGACTTGCGCGAGCTACGCAGCACCGCCGGAGTCCTCCTGGTCGATGCCGAAGGCCACGGAATAATTGCCGCGAAAATCGCCTCGACAGTCCATGACACGTTTCAAGCGCTGATGCTTTCGGAGCTCGATCACCGCGGGAAGACTACCCCGGAATTGTTCGAGAGAATGAATCTACGACTGGCTCAATCATCCACGGCGCGCAATGCACTCGGGCGGAGTTTGACGGATGGGGTACAAGAAATCGCTACGATGCTGTATGGCGAGATTCGGCCATCCGGCAATTTTCGATTTGTGAATTTCGGACATCCGCCACCACTTGTCTACTCCGCGGAGTTTGGCAGGTTCGTAGAATTGGACAAGAGTCGGATGGTGCAGTTTCTCCCTCTCGGCTTGCAAATTCCGGAAGACCATCCTGACCGGAAACGATATCTCTCTTTGGACTACCGGAAGCGACGAGTGAAATCTTCGGACATTGCCGAACTCACACTCATGAGTACAGGGGACATCTTCTTTCTTTACACCGACGGCGTGTATAGCGGCGGCGATAAAGAGGAACGCAGCCGTCTTGAAAAAGTGATGCGTGAACACCATCAGCTTTCGGCGAAGGAAATCTGCAATACCTTACTCGACTACGCCCTAAAGAGGGACGACGAATTGCGCCAGAGTGGCGAGCAAGACCGCATTGACGATAAGACCGTCGTCATCATCAAGCGCCACTAGCAGAACACTTCACGCGAACTGATACCAACGTATCGCCGATACTTTCGTATGAATCGATCGTAGGGTTGCTCGCGACCGAGCGTCATTTGGCCAGGACAAAAACCGGGAGTGACAACCGACTGTAGCTTTTGCCCCCTAAAATGCTGCCGGGGCAAAGCAGGGTTAAACCTACTTTAGATGCCGCGAGTTCCGGGTCTTTGGTCAGGGGGTCGCAGGACTTCCCCAGTACTTCAAAGTTGGTTTGATCCGCCTACATGAGCCGAGAAACTTGGCCTAACTCAAAGCGGTGGTTTGCTTGGTTCCGGTGCGCTCTCGGTGCACTCTAGGCTGCAAATGAGCGCATCCGATGCAAATGACAGGGTCGTAAGTTGTTGAATACAAATGAAACGGTGTGAGCACGAACAGGGCAGAATGAATTAGCAAACCTCTGCAAATCAGGTAACCTCACAACGCCTCACAGCACCTTAGATCACCCCAGATCACCTGAGAACGCGATCGGCAGTGCGGTTTTGAAAACCGCCGCCTTCGGCCTTTCAGTCACTCCTCCGATTCTTTCTCGACGCACACGGTTCGTGACCGCACCCTAATCGGTTCGGTTTCTCAGGGCACTTCCGGGCCGCAACGGTCTTGGAAACCGTCGTCCTTGAGAGGTTCGAATCCCCACCGGGGAGCCAAAACTCTTTGAGCTCAAGCAATTACAGAGTGTGGGTAGAGCATTCGGCTATGGCCCGAATGCTTAGGCACTCGAAGTGAAATCGGCGGTATCCAAGTTGCTGAACCAAGAGCCTTTTTCGGTTGCCTCTCTAAGCTCAACAAGTGCTGTCACAAAAATGTAATAGTCCTTTCGGGTTCCGGAGCCGCACAACTGTTCTTGTAGGTCGCGCAGGCTCAAATTTCCAACAGGGAGAGTTGAGCCAAAGCAGTGGAGCTTTCGGTTTGGAGCCGAATATTCGTCAATCCGCAACGTGACAATGAGGCTGACAGGCCGCTCCCTGAGCAGTCACCCGAAAGCTTGCATGGCTTCGACAGAACTATTGCGCACTCCAAGTGCTGCTGTTGAGATTTCCCAGATCGGGAGTTCGGGCCCATCGCCGTGAGTTCACTTCCAAGAGAGGCTCACTGGGATCCGAAGAGCAAGCGTTCGAGTATGGGACCGAGAGCCAATGCTGGAAGGTAGCTAAGAGCCACCATCGTTATCAGGCAGACGGTGAGCAGGACTCCAAACAGAAAGGAATGGGTCGGAAGGGTTCCGGACGAAGAAGGGGTATTTCTCTGCCGAGCAAAACAAGCCGCGAATGCCAAGGCGGGAATTGCTAACGCAAACCTGCCCGCCATCATGGCTAGAGCAGTGGTTAGATTGTAAAACGGAGTGTTGGCACTTAGACCGGCAAAGCTCTGGCCATTGTTGGCGAAGCAGGAAGAGTAGGCAAAGAGAATCTCCGTAAAACCGTGCGAACCGGTATTTGTAGTCAGGCCGGAGAGCCCAGCCCTGGTGCTCACAGCAATGGCCGTAAGTGGCAGGACGAACAACGGCGCAGCCAAAGCAAACAGCATGATCATTTTGTTTTCGGCGGGCCCTATCTTTTTCCCCAGGTATTCCGGCGTGCGCCCAACCATGAGTCCCGCTAGAAACACAGCAATCGCGGCGGTCATCACCATGCTGTAGAGCCCTGTCCCCAGACCTCCGAAAACAAGCTCACCCAGCAACAGGTTGACTAGCAAAACCATGCCACCGAGCGAGGTGTAGCTATCATGTGCGGAATTATTTGATCCAGTGGCTGTATTGGATGTGACGACCGCTGTCAGCGTGGAGCCGCTGATGCCGAAGCGTACTTCCTTACCTTCCATGTTTCCGCCAGACTGGAGGGAGCTACTGAGTTCCGCATAATATAAGGTCATTCTGGCCATAGGGAAGCCTGTTTCCAGAAGGCGGTGATAAGCGTGGGGCGGCGGCGCATGTTGCGCAGAGCGTGACGGGCGCCGTGTTTTAACTCGGCGAAGTCCTTGGGGCAGGCGTTGGGAAGTTTGTGGTGTTTCGCGTGGCCCCAGATGTATTCCGTGGGATTCAATTCTGGGGCGTAGGCCGGCAGGTACTCGACGCAGATACGGCCTTTCTGTGCGGCTACGAACTCCTGCACCATCCGGCTGCGATGCGCGGGCAGCCGGTCCCACACCAGTAGCAGCTTTCCGGGAATGTGCCGCAGCAGGTGTTTGAGAAAGGCCACCACTTGCGGCGCGCGGATCGCTCCGGGATACAACCGGAAATAGAAATTCCACAATGTAATGCCCGCGATGACCGAGAGCGTCTTCCAGTTGAAGTGATACTGCAACACTGGCGTGTGGCCGCGCCGCGACCACGTCCGGCAGCGGTGCGGCCGCTGGCTCAGTCCGCTTTCGTCGAGAAAGACGATCGTTCGCCGCTCTTTTTGGGCTTTTTTTTAATGTCCGGCCAAGTGATCTTCTGCCAGTGGCGGATGGCCTCTTCATTGCGCTCCAACGCCCGGCCCGTGGGACGCTGGCAGCTCCAGCCCAGCGCCACCAGAATCTTCCAAACGTGACCCGGATGATAGCGCACCTTAAATTCCTGCTCGATCAAATCCGCCACGCGCTCGGAAGTCCACAAACTAGTTTCGTAGCCCAGCCGTTCGGGGCCAGCAAGAAGACGTTGTTCGAGCCGCGCCTTCTGCCGCGGGGTTAAGCGAGGCTTGCGTCCCGCACGCCCGGCCTGGCGCAAAGCGCGTTCACCGCCTTTCCGATCTAGCGCCGCCCAGCGCGCCACACTCTGGCGCCCCACGCGCAACCGCCGTGCCACTTCCGATTGGTTCAGCCCTTGACGCAACAGCCGCAAGGCCGCGAACCTGCGCTGTTCGAGAGCATCAAAATCACGCCGTACACCTTTTGGATTTCCCATACCAGGTTAGACGCAGGATATCCTGAAAAGTATCGCTATATTATGCGGAATTCAATAGTTCGGAAGTCCACACCCACCAGATGCGGATTCCCCTTCTGCTCAAAGTGGTGCACGAAACCTAATCCGCAGACGAATAGAAAAACCATCACGCAGTAGAGAAGCCAACCCTGGCGCGACTGGCGAACCATCCTGCCGAAGGTGTTCGTCAATGCCGCAGGCAGGAGCACGATAGCCAACAGTTCGATAAAGTTTGAGAGCGGCGTAGGGTTTTCGTACGGATGTGCCCCATTCGCGTTAAAAAAACCACCGCCGTTCGTGCCGAGATTCTTGATGATCTCGAGCGCGGCTACAGGACCCTGCGATATGACCTGCCGGGCACCCTCGGTGGTCGAGGCGATCACATAGTGGTGGAAGTTCATCGGAACGCCCTGCCAAACCAGCAGCAAAGCGCCCAGCAATGCTCCGGGCAACAGGATCCAGAGCAGGCTCCGTGTGAGGTCCACCCAAAAATTGCCGAGCGTGCCGGAGAGTTGTCTGGCGAGTCCGCGAATAAAGGCAACACCCACCGCCAGCCCCGCCGCGCCTGCGAGGAAGTTTTGTGCGCAGAGTCCCACCATCTGGCTGAAGTAGCTCATGGTGTTCTCACCAGCGTAGGCCTGCCAAGTAGTGGTCGTGGAGAAGCTAATCGCAGTGTTCAGAGCTAGATCTGGGGATAACGGCGTGGTGTGATACTGGGGGAAAAACCAGGGAAGAAACTGCTGCAATCGGAGAATGCCATACAGGAGGAGCGTGCCGACAAAGCCAAAGAGCACGAAACACGTCGCATACTCCTTGCTAGTCATTTCCACACTAGGATCAACCGCACTTACGCGATAGATGAGCCGCTCAACGGGACGGCATAAAGGATCAAGGAGAGTCCGTTTCCCGGAAAAGACCCGTTCCATGTACCCGCCCAAGGGCTTCACGAGAGCGGTCACAATCGCCAGGAACAGGAGGAATTGAGTAGCGCTGAAAAGATCCACCGGCCCCACTCAAGAGCGAGTCGAACCAAACATCGTTATCTGCTTTGAGATAATCTCGATCCAGCTCTTACATTGGTTCTTCATTGAAATCGTTAATTAAACTGAACTCCGCAGGAAACCAGTGAACTTGCGGTCCTCTCGGGGCAACTCTTTTCATCACTCGCAACTTTGGCTACTTCAGATGTGTTGTGACCTTGTTCCCGCATGCCAATGTGATTTATGGTCCAAGAGAGGCCTTGTGTGAGCGACGAGAAAAGGCCGTGGAGATCGCTCCTTGAGGGCATTCTTGTGTGCGGCTAATTGGCGAGCAAGAGCGCTGCGCTTATCGCCGTAGGTCCACTGAAAGAACGCGTAAATCATGAAGC
>Ga0187878_1005039_pt1 | contig 9970 bp, 16 predicted proteins | sample June2016WEW_17_1_FD_132979 | JGI IMG/M metagenome (GOLD analysis project Ga0187878, IMG submission 132979) | Peatland microbial communities from SPRUCE experiment site at the Marcell Experimental Forest, Minnesota, USA - June2016WEW_17_150 | ecosystem: Environmental > Terrestrial > Soil >...
CGACGACGACGCCGAAGTTGCCACTTATGAATATTTCTTCATATGTAAGTATTATGCAGTATTATACAGTGTATTATGGTGCATAACGCTTATATCTCTCGTTGTACACCGTTGTACGTAGTGAAGGAAAGACGACCACCGAAGAAAAGAGGAAAAGAGAGATCCACGCAATAAATGAAATACACGTTTATAACCTACCAGATGAGGAATTACAGGCCCTCGCCCTAAAGCTAGGCTCTATAGTAGAAGAATCCAAGGACACAGGAACAAAGTGGTTCCGATACACGCCACCATATACAGAGCTAAGGATCATATACTTCAATTAAGGGGAAAAGGGCGAGTGACTGAATGAGAAAAATAACAATCATATTAGACGATGGATCTGCAGTTACTATAGAGTGTCAAACCGATTGGTTCTATGCAGAAGTGTGCTACCTATTCAAGTTTTTGGCAGAGTGGCTTTCAGTTAAGAACATAGCGCAGACAATAGGTGGGTGACTGTGGCGCGAGTATTAGCTGACGCAGAGGTTCATGAGTTAGTGGAACTTCTTGAACCTATTGCCGAGATGGATTGGCCCATCGACTCAAAAACAGTTGCAGGACTTCACAAGATATGCCTTAATTGCTCTGATAATGCGGCTGAAGCATTGAAGATTGTGAGGGGATAAAATGACCGAAGAAATTAAGACTAAGTGGACAAGTATAAGAATATCAAAAGCCACAAGAGAACGGGTTAAGAAGTGGGGAAAAATGGGAGGGACCTATGACGAAGCGATAAACTTCGCCTTCGACATAGTAGAAGCCGCACGAGAGGAGGAGTTACAGGATGGAGGTGAAAAGGAATAATGCCTAAATGGTATGGTGGAAACCCGTCGATAGAGCACCAATCCCTAGCAGATTGGACCACGGTAATGAATAAGGGTGATAAATGGAAGTTCAACGTTTACCGCCTACCCTTCAAGTTCAGCACCCTAGACTTCGGACTAATGGATCAGATTGTGGACCTCGCCTTCAAGCATAAGGCGCGTGTAGTGCTAGACTTCCACTGCCTAGAACAGTATAAAGACGAACCAAAGTTAGGTAGCATCGTGTTAAGGGAATTATGGGCAAAAGTCGCCCATCACTACAAAGCCAACCCTAAGATAATGGCGTATGAATTAGCAAATGAACCAAGCGAAGGTTGTCTAACACCCGCATTAGTAGGAAACAACGACGCAATCTTACACGAATTAGCGAACCTAACTGACTACATACGCAAGACAGATACGCTTAAAATGTGTGTTTGGTCGCCTTCAAGCTTCTGGGGTAACATAAAAGTACCTCAGAAGTATAGACGAATCAACACGGTAAACGCGATACACCCCTACAGCTACGGCAAAAAGAAAACGTGGGAAGAATTAAAAGCAATAGCTGATTATCGCATGTCTCTAGCCAATAATTATGTTACACAATTCGATAAAGGCGTATGGTGCGGCGAAATCGAATGCCATAGCTCCGGCGCGTCAACACCCGACCTAGAACGCGAATACGTGATCTATACACTAAATCAATGCTACATGAGAGGCTTCGGTATGAGCTACTGGAAATATGGAGGAACCGACGACTACGGACAAGACCCAGACAACGTGATAAGCAAAACCACTTACGCAACGACGGTGTAAAAAATGTCCATATTAGATGAAGCAAAGAAACACCTGATAACACAATGCCCTAAATGTAAACAACCCACAAAAGCCAAGCAAATAACCTTCAACAAAGTCGGAAGCGCGACAATAACATATTACTGCAAATGTAGAACATGGTTCATTGTGACAATACCATCCGAGTCAGGTGTTATTGTAATTGGGCAATAAAACCGGCAGTTACCCTCGCGTAAGTAACTACCACCGTAACCGTAAACGTAAACGCATAGTTATTTACGCCGATACGGCGTTACTAACTCAATTTTCCACACAAACAGCGGCTGAGTTACTTACGCGGGGATGGTCTCAAATACCTAGAAAAAAAACTATAGCTAAACTAGAAAAGGATCGTCTCGCGCTTCAACAAGATAAATGCTGGTTGCCAGCCCTCGAGGGAGAGCAAGAGATCATAGACGCGCTGTGTCCTTTAATGAGTAACCACTGCGAAACCTGTCACTACGATCACTGCGAACACAACCAGCTTAAGGAGTGGAAATAATGGTCCTCTGCCGATCATGCAAATTCTTTATACCGGGCACAATTGGACCCGGATGGTGTGATCAGAAGAATAAAATCATGCACCCTAAAGATGAGGCATGTATCCAGAAAGTGCGTAAATATAAACGGCACACTCCCAAACTTAAGCCTACTACCCTTGATCAGGTGCTATGATGATATGATGAGAGAATTATTCACGGGAAGATGCAGATTCATCCCTACCTGTTCTCTCTACGCTAAAACAAGCTATACATGTAACCACGACGCGAGTCCATATTGCGGAAAATACAGGGAGTGGTCACATAAAGATGTTTGATCCTCCGTGTCCTCAGCTATGCGGTAAACCACTAACCCGCTTACACTTCACATGCACCTTTTGTCGCTTACGTAGATGGGCGACGGGTGAGATCTCGCCACCGGAATACATGAAGGCCGATTTTACGATAAACACGCATTATCATAAAAACGGGAGACATGTTTTACCCTCTAACGCAGTTGCCTACATACTCATAATCGACAAGGATCGCAAGCACCCGCGTGTTAAGCACTTCATACTTAAGAGGCTGTTAGTGATAGCGGAGAGTCTAGCAAATTGATCTTGATAGAGACGTTTATTGATGGATTCGACGCGCATGCTCTACAGGCTGAGGAGAATTCACACAACAGCCGACGAGTTAAGCGTGAGTGGATCGAGAAGGGATACGTTAATCAACTAAGTTTCTATGGCGCGCTTAAAAAAAAGGCGACTGGTAACGTGTACGGGGTACGCATCGAGGTGCATAGTAAAACGCCTTACACTAAAGACGATCTCACCCTCTTACATGATATCTTCACAATGGCGACCCCCGATTATCCCTACTCGATATGGGCCTACGATAGTGATCCCTTAATCCTCAAATTGATGGGGAAGTACGAGAGAACATGGAAGAGGTTTTAACATGTCATGGTGGACACGGATCAAAGAACCGCCAACAGTGCAGAATATGGAAAAACAGATTCAGGCACTCCGACAAATCGCTAAGGAATTAGGGAAAACGAACTTGGCGGGTTTGTCTAGCTGGATGCGCTCTGAGGGGCTGGATTATTATGATGTACTCCGAGAGTTCTCACCTTAAACCCGAGCTCATAGTCGGTTATACGACTAGGCGGCATCTACTCTTAGATCTGGATAACACAAGCTTAACTAAGGTATGTGGGGTCGCGCGCGCAATTATGCATTCATGGCCCGAGGTTGGGTCGTGTCTAGTGGTGCTAAGTTCAGAGAGAGACTTGGAAATCGAGTGCAAATATTCATGGGATAACAAGCCGTGGATCAGGGTCAAACGCGATAATTATCACCTAGTTTTCAATAACGATATAGGGTACAACAAAATAGCCACTATATGCGAAACATTGGGTGTATTGAATGTATTGGAAGGCTCTTTTATCAAGATGCGTAAGTTCAGAGGAGACTTAACGCTTAGAGTCTCACCGTCGATTCTCACAACCGGAGTAAAGCCCGCGCCTCATCCAGTCGTGGGGCTTAGAAACTATGAGGCTGATCACGAGGATGGTGAGATCCTAGAATACTTAAGGATTCTGGGTTTGGTCAGCGGTTTTACCTTTGCCGAGTGTGAACCCGAAAGCGAAGCCTATGATAGTGGTGATCGCTCCGATCACGGTGCTAATCATAGTCCCATCCATACCACACGCTAAAGCCGTAACCTCTATAGCTGTAACGCACGCAACGCCCGCGAGCGCGATTATTGTTTTGTCGTTTAAGGTGTACCCGCTCCCATACCCCACTGAGCTTTCTTAGTAGCTATAAGTATTTGCACCTCTGACAGGCTTAAACCTCTTAACTGTAATTCTGTAGACACCGCATCCTCAGTCATAAAACCGTATCTCATGGCGTTAAGTAACTCCGATTCGGATAGCGCGACTTTTGAACCGCCCGCGCTTACTATCACCTTTTGCTCATCCAGCATCGAGATCAGCATATCGACATCGCTTAGCATGTATCCTCTTAGCTGTAATTCGGTTCGTAGTGCATCCGCGCTTATGTGGTTTTTCATGTAGATGGTTTTTAGTTCGCCCTCTGATAGTAGTTTAGCTTTAGCGGTTGTCACAGTTGCCGCATCGATCCTTTTCCTTACGTCGGCTGTCTTGATCATCCAGTATGAGACGTCGACGCCGGGCGGGTTCTCCTTTACTCCGGCTGTCACTTCAGCGTCTGTTAATACGCCTTTCTGTAATCCCATTTGCAGAGACATCCAGTATCTATGTCTGTATGTCCGAACTGAGAACCCTTGAATCATGTCGGCTACAGCATTTTCATACGATGGATCCACTCCATTTTTACGAACTATTGATAGAACCTCTTCCCTTGTCGTGATCGCGCCCGTTTCCCACATCCAACGAGCATAACTAAGCGGTACATCGTTATATATTCGTGTCTTGAAAATGTCCATATAACGAGGATCAAGATCCACGGACTCAATGAGATATTGGACATCATTGAGATCTAGCACCTTCGGACCTATAGATGTGAGTTCGCCGGTAGCGGGATCGCTCTTCGGGTAACTAACCATTATTCCACGTCTGTAGGCGGTGATTATGTCGTTTAGTGAAGGTGGATCGAAGTGAGCACCCCAGTACTTAGTTGCCCAGTCATTCGAGAAGCCCTGATATGCGATGTTTTTAGCGAAGTCATTTTGCCCGATTATCTCCTTCATACGCATATTTGTTAAGTCACCTATTCCCGGTATGGCTGGCTGATAGAGCGCGTTATAGTAATGGAGCAGAGGCGGAAATAATCCCACTTGTGTAGGCATTCCTATTATTTCCCCAATAGTAGTCCCTACAGCTAAATTATCGATCAGTCTTTCAGATAGACGCTGTGCACCAATCGCCTTAATCGGGTGAAGTATATCGAGAAGCGCACCCGCTACCTCGACGGTGAGTTGTACCCCCATAAGCGCGGTTGCCATAGCTCCCGAGGCTCCCGGTGCTTGATCTGGATTCGCGGCTGAGTGGTGGATCTGACTTATGATCTCTTTTTGTCGGTCCTGTATCTGCTTGATCATGGCTTCTACTTGAGCCATAACCACGGGATCCGGTGAATGTGGGGCCATAGCGTCACTCACTGACTTAGCAGCGCTCGCGCCCACATCACTTATCGATTGCTTCAATGGCTCGCTAATCGCAGCTATGCCATCGAAAAGGGCTGTACTAACCGCTGTACCCACGTTATCAATAGAACTTGCATGTGCATTCATGCTATCGACGACTTTCTGATCATCAACCGCCCTTTGTTTACTGTAATTATCAATAGCTGTCCCTATTCCAGCAAACCAGTTACCGATACCCGTGCTTATCGCAATCCATACATTCCAGAACCATTGACCTATCCCGGCAAACCAGCCTAAATTTGAGGTATCAGGGATTCCCGGAGTCGGGGTAGGTGTTGGGGTTGGTGTTGGGGTTGGTGTTGGCGTAGGTGTTGGGGTAGGTGGTGGACCCGCACCCATAACTAGATCAATCTGTGCCTTAGTCTGATCTAGCCCGGTAAAGGGTCCCATAACCTTCAAACCATCATAAAAGAAATAGCTGTCGAAATTGAATACTTTGTAAACTGCGTAACCTCTGTACTGATCATAGTATGCACCTAGTGGCGCGCCGACACGTTCAATCTTAAATTGAAAGCTATCGTTTGGAGTGACCCAGTAAGGCCCGGGAGCCCAAATATCATAGCCCAGTATTAAAAGAGTTATTTTAACTGAACCGACAGCTTCAAGGTTAAATTGTATTTGCCCGTTCTTATCTGTGTACCCATATTGATCCCCGAATGTGACATATCCCCCAACAATCGGAGCGTAGTTATGATCCCAGTCCAAGAATAGAAGTGTTACAACCATTAAACCGCCTCTATTTCTATTGTTACGTTAATTGTTTGCGCGTATGTACATCCGTTTAAGGCATGAGCCTTGATATACACCTGATCAGAGTCAGCGACATAATTAATATTGATATGCTTGATCAGGGATTCACCGATTAAGTAGGCTGTAGGTCCAAACGATGCTAGTAAATTCGTGTCGGGTGGCGGTACTGTTGGGCTTGTGCTTGTGTCGCGGCTGATTAATAGGTATATCTGTAACAGGTTGGTCGTATCGTCACGGAAAACCACCTCAGCCGATCTAATCCTGTACGCGAAGCTGATCGGTCCAATCACTAGGGTTTGTCCGACACCCGGACCCGCGCCCACGACTCCGGATAATGCTAGGGTGTAGGTTCTTCCCGGTGATACAATTGTTACAGGTAACGCGTTACTCATAACTGACACCACTTTAACTCAGGCGGTGTCCGGTAAAAAAAGTGTTAGGCTCTAATCCAATCGATTGTAAAATAGGCTCGCCAAGCTGTGCGATTAATATCTCTATTGCATCGTTAGGTGTCAAATAGACGATTGTTGAACAACGCTTATTATGAGGCGTGAAGGTGGTAACTACTTCTATAATAGCCTCCTGTTGAATGCCTAGAATTGTTTGAATGTATAATTGGAATAAATAAGCATTGACGTTGGGGTTAAAAGCAAATTGAGTCTGTAAGAGGTAGTAACCCGCGCGTTTTGGCGTAAACGTGTTTGTCGCTAAATCAAACTCGTCTAAAGCGTCAAACACCTTAAAATCCCATATGGCAACCGCGGCGATTCCATTGATAAAACCTTGTCCGGCAATATTTTGACTAACTTTAAAGCGGCTGGATGTGATCTGGGTCTTCTCACTCATGTTTAGGTCACTACGGCATACACTACTATGAAGCGTTTAGGGTTGTTGGCTTGTCCCTTGGGTGTCTTCCCGTAGACTCGTTTTTCCGTTCCTACGGTGATCGAGAATATGTCGGAGATCAACCCATCTTCAACGTCGGTGATGAACTGCGCGAGCGTGGTTAGTACGGGGGCCATGTTTTAAGTCGCCTCCAGAGTCTCATAGACACAATCACAGACTAATGTTTGAGCTGTTCCTAATGCAGTAGCTATTAATACTTCGACCAGAAAATCTTGCCCACATTTATCCATCCACTTTGTCGCGTTATATTGACCACTATTATCAGCTAATCCGTCTGTTCCTCCTGTACTTGGGCTTTCGTTTCTATATATCCATGCCCATGTGTTATTTGCTAAGGGAATATTGTCGTAATAAACGTGACCGTCCACTGTCCATCTAATATGAATGTTTTTTACATTAGTCTCTGTATTGCTCTGTTTTACTCTACACCATAGTAATCTTACATCGTAATCATGAAAAACTGTTATCCATGTATTGAAAGCTGGGGGCGCTGCGTTTAGTTCTGCGGTATCATGGTCTTTCCACATGTATTTTATTTGCGGTACATAGTTACACGGACTGTAACCGCCTTGTGCTTGTGGCATTTCAGGTCACTCCGGGTCCCGTGCCTCTTCGGGAAGCACTCCCTCAAAATAGAGACAAAGCTTCTTTCCCTGACTAGGTAATAGGTAGTAAACGGCTTCTATATTAGATTTGAATTCATACCACGTATTTGCCCATATATCTATTGTTACATTGTTGCTGTTATTGAATCTAACCCACGTATCCTCATCACTCCATATCAGAGTACTTTTTGATGCAAATAATTTATGCTGTGATCCATGGGCGGCTTGTTGGTTGCTTCCCACAACGTAGAATACTTGTGGGGCTGAGGATTCGATAAAAGCGTAATCATGGTAAGGATACTCACGATTCATTGAGCCTACGAGTCGCCAAAACTGCCATATACCGACCTTAACTTTACCTAACAATTCAAGCATTGTCATGCTTCAAACCATAAAAAAAGATGGGTACGAGGTATTTAGAGTTTGTTGGCTGGCACATATTCGATTGGCACGATGCTGTACGCTTCGGCTACTCCGGTAACTACCTTAAGCTTAACGCTTGAGGCTCCGGCTGTAGGCGCGCGCCACTTAAGATCCTTCTCGAAGAAGAAATCCATCTGTCCAAAGTGACCCGACCAGTGATCGATGTTCATGGCATAACCCGTTTCACCGGATGCGGCACCCTGTCTATGGAAGTGGTTCTCTATGTCTCCCGGACCTTCAAGCTCATCCATCAACTCGGCGTGTAGGTGCTCCCACGGTACACCGTTGTACCCCCATGGGAAGTCATTGATCTCCATTGTTGCGCGGTGTACGGTGCATGTATAAGCGGTTGTGGTTGGTACGGTTGGGCTGTATATCAATAGTTTGAGAAGATCCCAGTTGTGCTGTAACCAGATATCCTGTTCACCTACAGCCGCGTTTGCTACGGGTATCTCTTCCTGCTTGATGCAACCTACGGGAGAGGCACCGGGCATGATCATTTGGCAGATGTCAAGCTCCAAACCTGTAAGTGAAGTGGTTACGATGTCGAGACCCAGATCTAACCTCTTCCGATTATTGAGGCTTGAGGGTAGACACATATTCGTGTTAAGGTATGGTGCACCGAACATTAGCGGGAACGTGACACCAACGACGTGGGTTTTATACTGGTCACTGTTGACCATGTAGGGCCAAGCCTGTTTAAGCTTGCAGTTCGCCATGAGTGCCTTGATCGCGTGGGTGTAGTGCTGTACATTGAAGCTTCCCATCCAGACGTCTAGGCTTGTGATTGAGTCTAGCATATCGTCTATGCAAACGTCTTTCTTCACAAGTGCACCCTTAATCGTCAACCAGACAGCCGCTAATGGCTGATCGGTCAACTCCCAAGTGTAAACGCCATCCGCGCCGGGTGTGAAGTCTTGTTGTACGAGGCTCTTAAGATACGGACTCATGTAGACCATTTCTTAAGACACCTCTTAACCTACACTCTTCTTAGTGTTCACCATAGCCTGAACTACTGCACCAGCCCGGTTCGTGAGGTTCGACATGGGATCGGCTGTCTTAGGTGGTAGCGTAAGTGATTCAAGGGCTGCACGATAAGGAGCCCAATTTGCCTGTTGCTTAGGCGCGGCGGCTGTCATACGTGCGCCGATTATGGGGGATCCCTTTGTATCGGCGGCGGATCGCCAATCTGAGTCGGAAACCTTCCCGATATTCTTGGCTCTCCGCGCGAGTACGTCAGGATCCTGAAGCCTCTGAACGTAAAGGGCTTGTCCCGCCAAGGCGGGTGCTTGCCAGTCTGCAGAAGTCACCCCCGCACGATACCTCGCGGGTACGAGTGCGGCGGCGGCTGTATAGTTTGCTTGCGCTAGTGATGCGCTTTTAACTTTCATTTTTTCATCATTTGCCTTTTTAGGCAATACGTTTTTGAGACAGTCAACTATAAATACTATTAGAAGGAAAATACACTTAGATACGACGGAGACGACGACATAGACGACGGGTGAGGGGCCGGGGGTAGCTAAGAATTTGTCATCGTTAAAAGACTTGATTGCTCAAGTTAAATCATCTGAGGGCGTGGGTAAACTCATCGTTATGTTTCAGATACGTACATACATACAGCAACAGACACACCTTAGCATCTTGAAGGAAATAAGTGAGATATGGGACGGAGACGACCTTAAAATATTGATGGGTGCAGGTATGCCCGGCGAACTATACTATGCAACTATTGCACAAGGAGCGAGAATAAGAGGAATGATTTAATGGAAAAATGGTGTATAGGTCTAACAAATTACTTAGTGGAATGTAGATACTGCGAAGAAAAACCACAGTGTAAACGAAAACAAGAAGAAGATTTCTGTAAAAGGTGCAATTTACACCCTTATAAGTAAACCCCTTATTTGAGCCGCTTTTGCCTAGGGGGGGGAAAAGAAAA